>LAHT01000528.1_pt1 | contig 73031 bp, 51 predicted proteins | sample 329671 | NCBI WGS metagenome assembly LAHT01 (sample SAMN03275702, study PRJNA271635) | activated sludge metagenome | isolation source: Sample C-4 Sludge from methanogenic chamber (fourth chamber) of Anaerobic... | reverse complement strand
GTTCGTTGGCTATCCTATTGATTGTATCTACGACTACGAGAAGATAGGCCTCTGGCAGGAGGGTGATGAGTTTCTGACTGATTATGAGCCGGGTGGAAATCCAGGCATGATAAAGGTTAAATATACAGGTGAGTTCAATGAAGACGGTTCACCGGTAAGACAGATCGGACCTGATGACCGCCAGATTATGAGTGTTGAGCCCGATTTTATGGGTGGCTTTAACACCCGTCTGTCTTACAAGGCACTTGACCTGAGCGCTGTCGGTGTCTTCAGGAGCGGCGGTATACTCATAAGTACTCTTTACTCCGGAGGAGGTTATCTCAACCTGATGACAGGACGCAGGGGGAATGTAAAGGTAGATTACTGGACTCCGGAGAACACTGACGCCAAGTATCCTAATCCTGCCGGCGTGCTAAGCGGTGACAATCCGAAGTATGCCAGCACACTGGGCTATTTTGACGGATCGTACCTGAAGTTGCGCCAACTTTCACTTGGTTATAACCTGAGCCGTAACAACTGGATTATGAACGCAGGCATTGAAAGACTACGTCTTTACCTCACTGTCCAGAATCCATTGGTGATGTTCTCTCCATACCATAAAGAATCAGGAATGGATCCTGAAACCAACTCCTATGGCAACGAAAACCAGGCAGTAGCAGGTTACCCGAGACGTCTGCTTGTTATTGGGACTAACACGCCATCAACACGCAACTACCTGATTGGCTTAGATTTGACATTCTAAAAAAGACGAAAATGAAAAGTGTATATATAAAAAGAGTTTTCGGAACAGTCTTGTTAGCGTTGTTCCTTGGAGGGTGCTCTGATATTCTGGAAGAACAGCCGCGCAGTATTTATGAACCTGGTTATTTCAAGACCGAGAAAGGTGTGATGGGCGGATTAACAGCTATGTACGCACACCTGCGCTGGATATACGGGCAAGCCTACTACTACAATTCCTGCCAGACCGGTACCGATGAAGCGACATATGCACAGAGTGCAGACGGAAATTTCAAGGACCATGACCTGTCAGGCGTCGGATCTCTTACTTCTACAAGCAGCCGTTCTGATGTATTGTGGGGAACTGCATTTTCAAACATCAATACTGCAAGCGGAGTTATTGAAAATGCTGCCGAAGTGGGCACGATTGCGAATTCTTTGATAGCAGAAGCAAGGTTCTTCCGGGCCTTCGACTACTTCCTGCTTGTTCAGACCTTCGGCGGAGTACCGCTCGATCTCGGGTCGGGAGAACTGATGTTCAACACAACCCCTGTGAGGACCTCTGTGCGGAATACAGTCCCTGAGGTTTACACAAAGGCTATTTTCCCCGACCTGATAATCGCGATCAATGACCTGCCTGAGACCCCGCGCGTGACCGGGGCCGTTACCAAAACGGTCGCCAGACTGTTTCTTGCCAAAGCTTACCTCACATACGGCTGGTGGCTGCAGAACCCCAATGATATCCCTACTTATCCGGAGACCACACGGAGCGATCCTGACGGACATGATGCCCAGTGGTATTTCCAGCAGGCCTATGATATAGCTGTTACTGCAATTGACAACCCCGGCCCCTATGGACTGATGGATACCTACTATGATGTTAACCTGGCGCAGAATGACAGAAATAAGGAACACCTGTTGTGGGCTGATCATACGGAGGCAAGTGAGTATTATAACGGAGGCAGTCTTACCTATGGCAGTGGCGGAGCTCCGGATAACTTTGCTGTATGGATGGTCACATGGAACTATACGGAAATCAGAAGCGGTACGGATCCAGCCTGGAGTTCGAAGATAAGCTCTGTTCAACGTGAAGCAGAACAGCATCTGGGACGTCCCTGGACGCGTATGGCTCCGCCTATTGGCGTATTTACAAACACCTTCGCCGACAAGACCAATGATTCCCGCTACGACGGCACCTTTACAACTGTATACCGTGCCAACTGGCCCAAGGGAGGCACCCCCAATACGGTGGCCTATAACGCAAACAGTCTGGAAGTATATCCTGGTGATGCCATTCTTACTTTCCTGGATGAGGAACCGGCAACACCTATTACTTACCCCACCGGGGCAGGTAACAGCAACATTGGTGCAGGGGAATTACCCGGCAGGGCAGATTTCGTGGTTTCTCCAAGTGGCATAAGCAGAATAGTCTATCCGGGGTTCTGGAAGTTAGGCACCTACCGGACTGACAATGGTACCGGTCTGGGCCAACCCAATGCCGGCATCACACGTCCTTTCTACGTTGCCAAATTCTCGGAGCTCTATCTAGTAGCTGCTGAAGCTGCAGTGAAAGGTGCTTCCACGCAAGCAGGCAAGGGTGCCAGGGATTTGATAAATGTCCTTCGCGCAAGGGCAGGAAAATGGCGTTGGGACAACAACGGAAATGTTGCAAAAATAGCAGACTTCAGTGATGAAATGATGGCTGCCACACCTGCCACCATTACCATTGACTATGTTCTTGAAGAGCGCTCCCGCGAACTGTTCGGAGAAGGATACCGCTGGTTTGATCTTGTTCGTACCCAGACATGGGAGACCATAGCTGGTTCGTACGAGATATGCGGGCCCACTAAAGGAGACCATACCCCGTTAGTGTATAGCCGCACAATTGAACCTAAACACTATCTGCGACCCATTCCTCAGGGACAGCTCGACGGGATGGAGTTGACCGAAGCCGAAAAAGCAGTATATCAGAATCCGGGATACTAATCTTTCGCAATAGCGGATAATTATTTCCGGAGAGGAACCAATTTCAATGATTGATCTGATTTGAAATTTAATATGAAGTTAGTGATTAGTTAGGGTTGGTTCAGGTTAAAGTGTCCGTGGCTGCGTCCACGGACACTTTTTTCCTATTTTTGCCGAAACAGCCCCGTTTATAAGTTATAAATTTCTGAAATGAATCAGCTTCTCGAGAAACTCTCAACCTGTGTTGAATATGGCAAGGTTGATCTTAAATCTCCGTATCCTCCGGCCATGAAGGATCAGGAAGGTGCTTTTGAGCTTACAAGACAAGCACTTGATGCAGGCATCAGTCCCGGAAATATCCTCGAAGAAGCTCTTATTCCCGCAATGTCAAGGGTGGGGCAGAAGTTCTCAAGAAACGAGATATTTGTTCCACAGATGCTCATGGCAGCAAAGGCAATGAGCAGCTCAATGATTCATATTAAACCTTACTATCTGTCCGGTGAAACAAAGAGGAGAGGGACATTCATCATCGGGACTGTCAAAGGTGATCTTCACGATATAGGAAAGAACCTGGTATCAATGATGATAGAAGGTGCCGGGTGGGAGATTATTGATCTTGGAGTGGATGTAAGCACTGAAAAATTCATTGAGGCAGTGGGGAATCATCCCGGAGCTGTCATAGGGCTCTCTGCCCTTCTGACCACCACAATGGAAAACATGCGCAAGAGCGTGGAGGTCCTGAGGAACAGATTCCCTGCCATGAAGATCCTTGTCGGAGGAGCACCGGTCACGGAGGACTTCTGCAGAAAAATAGGAGCCGATTTCTATTCTCCTGATCCCCAGGGAGCCGTGGAATATCTCAAAACCCTGGCCTGAATAAAATAATTATTTGTTATTTCGCTCTGCAGCGCCCGGAACCATTACGGTCCCGATGCTTAGGAAGTATTTTCTGGAAATGGCTTCCGGATATTTACATATAACCATAATGATCAGCTAATGAAGACAATACTGAAGGGAACGTTAAAAGAGGTGGTAATTGATACCGAAGGCCCGGTGGTAATTATCGGGGAATGCATAAATCCCACACGGCGGAAGAAACTGGTATCAACTCTTCAGGCGAACGATTTCAGTTACATGCTGGAGCTTGCAAAGTCTCAGATTGATGCCATGGCAGATGTCCTTGACGTGAATGTCGGCTTTCCGGGGGTGGTAGATGAGGAATTGCTGCCGCAGGCGGTGATTGAACTGCAGGACCACTTTGACATACCCCTGTGTCTTGACTCACCCAATCCTAAAGCCATCGAGGCTGCCCTGAAGGTAGCCAGGGGCAAGTGCCTGATAAATTCCGTCAATGCTGAAGAAGCTTCCCTGCAGAGATTGCTTCCGGTGGCCCGGGAGTACGGAGCAGCCATAATAGGACTGGTGCTTGATGATGATGGCATTACCCATGATCCGGAAAAGCGTCTGAAGATTGCCGAAAAGATAATTGAGCGGGCAGTCAGATCCGGAATAAAAGAGGAGGATGTGATCATTGATCCGATGGCGATGGCTGTCAGTGCTGACCCCAACGCCTGCAGGGTTACCCTGGAGACTATCAGGCTGGTTCATGACAGGCTTGGACACAACATAACGCAGGGAGCCAGTAATATCTCATTCGGACTGCCTCACCGCGAGAACATCAACAACGCTTACATGGCCATGTCAATACTGTACGGCCTCACGTGCCCCATTGCCAATCCTGAGAAGATAACCGGGCTGGTGAGAGCTGCTGATCTGGTACTTGGGAGGGATGACTATGCGATCAGGTTCATTGAGCACTACCAGTCGACACAATTGCCTAAATGAGATTAAGCTACAGATACAGTGAACTTCTGACCGGCATTGACGCCCTGGCTGGTGTCATGGGATACCTGCCCGGTACCGCACCTGAACCGGTGACAGATCTTATTGCCGTGCTGTCTGAGGAACTTCTGGCAACAGGAGAAGCCAGGGCAGAGTATATCATATTCGATCATGTCAACCTTGACCCGGTCAGTAAAACTGTTGAGTTTGAGGGTGTTGTTTTTCATGTTAAGCCGATTATCTTCAGCCAGATAAAGAATGCCGAGGGTGTTGCACTCTTCATCTGCACTGCCGGCAGGGAGGTGGGTGAACTCAGCCGGAAGAGCATGAAGGAGGGTGATCTTCTGCGCGGTTATGTATACGATGTAATTGGATCGGAGGTCGCGGAGGGCGCCGCGGACAGGATGCAGGAGGCTTTAAAAACTGCTGTGGCATTATCAGGCATGGGCATTACCAACCGCTTCAGCCCCGGTTACTGCGGATGGGATGTGGCTGAACAGCATAAACTCTTCAGTTTCTTCACCGAAAATTACTGCGGCATCACTCTCACTGACTCTGCCCTGATGAATCCGGTGAAATCAGTCAGCGGGATGATCGGCATTGGGAGAAAGGTTAAGTATGCCCCGTACAAGTGTCAACTGTGCGATGACAAAAATTGCATCTACCGGGGGAGAAAAACCTGAGGATTTGCGAATTGCGAGTTGCGAGTTAAATCGAACATCGCAAATCTCAAATCGAAAATCACATTTTCACCTGATCAGTCCGGAATGGCATTGCCGGCAGTCCTTCCTCATTATAGAGATTGGCTCCGACAGGATTGTCTGCCCAGGCATACCTGACGGCCACAGGCTTCTTAATCTCCCGGCTTTTAACAACTACCCTGTTTCCGCGAACCCTGGCCTTAGCCCATACGAATTGCATATCCTCACCAGCGATGGCAAAATGACCAGGTCTTTTGCCGTTGCGTACCGTCAGTCCCGATCCGGTGTTGTCAAACGAAATGATGATTCTCCGGCCCCTGACCCTCATCGATTTGTAAGTGGGGCCTGAGGCTACCACCTCTGAATCACCGTATGCTACTTTCCTGGCAGCCAGGGCCAGCCTGACACCTACATCCCTCTTGTTCAGAGGGTGGATGTCATTCCATTCCCCTATGTCATATGTGACCGCCATTCCCGTTGCTGGCAATTTTAGCGCTTCAGTCTGTGCCTCCCTGAAGAGCGCCCAGCCGCTGTCATACGGGGTCTCCCGTGATTCCATGAAGTTTGGCAACTGGACCACCAGGAACGGCACATCGCCCTGGCCGAGGCTGTTCCGCCAGTCCCGTATCATTGCCGGCAGGAGGGTCCTGTACTCTTCAGGTCTTTCTGCGTTGGACTCACCCTGGTACCAAAGGATGCCCTTGATGCTGCAATTCAGCAGCGGAGCCAGCATAGCGTTATAAAGCCCTGCCGGCTTATAACCGAAGAATGTCTGTCCTCTCAGCGGTGGAAGTGCAGCCCCTACTTTGTATTTCCACTCACCTTCGAGACTGGCCTTAAAGTCACCGGCCGTCAGTTCATAGCTCTTGTCAGGGACGAAGCCCGCATCACCGATATTGCTGATCAATCTCACCGTCAGAACGTTTTTTCCCTCTTTCAATATGCCGGCCGGGAACGTGTACCATCTCGGAGGGTACTGGTAGGATATTGTCCCGATGAAGGTGCCGTTCAGAAATGCAGAATCCGCATCGACTATCCTCCCAAGGTTGACCGTTCCGGGCTGCCCGGCTGCAGATGTAGGGATGTTGATCTCTTTCCTGAACCATACGGCACCGTTGATCCCTTTCAGAGGTGTTGCCGAAAAGTATCCCGGAACAGTATAACTGCTCCATTCATCAGTGTTCAGGTCAATGTCGTTCCATCTCAAATCCTCTGTCTTGTATGCTAAATCTGTCTTCTGAAGATTGCTGTACCAGTCAGCAATCCGCTGGCGGTCTTCCTTTTCAATATTGTTTATGTAGGAGTCTTCGTTCAGCTTCCTGAGTTCATCATAGTATTCAGGAAATGCCTTAAGGCTCTCCTCGCTTACCCATGCTTCTGCAGGCGAACCCCCGAAGGCCGTTAACAGAATTCCGACCGGCACCCTGTAGGTTTGATTTATCTCCCTGGCAAAGAACCATGCTGCAGCTGAAAAATCAAGGACCGTCTCCGGGTTGGCAGCTGTCCATTTGCCTCCCGGCAGATCACTCTCCGGTCCTGTGAAAACAAATGTCTTTGGCACTGTAAACGACCTGATTAAGTTATTCTCTGCTGCTGCAATCTCGGCCTCGTAAAGTGGCCTGACGCGCCTGACCGGCAGTTCCATGTTCGACTGCCCGGAGCAGAGCCAGACGTCGCCAATCAGAATATCGCTGACAGTCAGTTTGTTGCTTGCGGTCAGTGTCATTATATATGGCCCGCCGGCCTCCATTGGCGGCAGCATGATCATCCAGTTACCGGAATCATCAGTTATAGTGCTGTATTGTTTTCCGGCAAATTCGACATTCACATTTTCTCCGGGTGCTGCCCAGCCCCATATTTTCAGTTCAGTACCGCGCTGCAACACCATGCCGTCGCTGATCAGACGCGGAAGTCTGACCTGGGCGGTCAGCGGAAAGGTTAAGAGAATTACAAACAGTGTCGCTAAAAAGAGATAAGATTTTGTTTTCATGGTATGGGATGTGAGGGTAAACGGGTTATACAATGCTTTATGCCCTGCGGGCAATTATTGGTAATATTGTCTTGTCTACAATGCTTAATGCCTTACGGGCGATTATGTCTTTCCTCTTCTATGCTAATGATATACAATACAAAATCGCAAATCTCAAATCTCAAATCGTCAATTCCTGTGGCTTTCCGGCGGGCCCAGGTATGACGGCCGCAGACCGCCGGTGTTGACCACAATCTTTTCCAGCACCATCCCCGGATCAATCATCCACACCTTCAGGGTATGGGAGCCTGGTCCGGCTACTTTGATTTTGCCTGTTACATAGCGTGTGCTGTTGCTGACTATCTCTTCCCATTCCCTGTTGAAATTTTCGGCGTTAAATCCCGCGGGAACAACGGTGATTAGCTGGGGGTCGCTGTGATCAACTGACAGCCCTATCCTGAAGTTCCTTTCAGGCAGGAAGTTGAGTGAGGGAGCCATGTGCAGCACTGTTTCAAATTCACCAGCAGAGAAGAAATATATTTTGTATTCCAGCACGGGGGAGTCTTTCCCCGGCACTGCAGGGGGAGCATCCGTAAGGGCTGAGGTCCTCATGCCAGAGTGTGTTCTGCCATAATCCTCAATCCACTCCCAGCGCCGGTCGCCGGTGTCATGTCTGCCGGTATAGCTTGCAGCTTCCATTGATACGTAGCCGTCAGCTTCAACGAATCCCTCAACAGTCTCAGGATCGGGATCCTCTGGCCGGAAGGCCGTAATGGCTATCTTCATCTCACTTCCTTCAGCAGTGAGGGTTACTGTTCCGTTGTGGTGCCCGTGAGGAACTGCCGGCCAGTCGATGGAGACGGTAACTCTTTCCTGCTCAGTGACTATGCCATGGCTGCTGCTGAGGATGATCCAGGGGTGATCAGCCGAAGCGGTGTATTCGAACGGATGGCTGCCCCTGTTGAAGACCTCAAAATACCTTGACTGTTTGTTGAAAACATCAAACGGGGGCAGGAGAGGGGGCGTCACTGGTCCCGGCCATGCTTCTGCAGAGCCCTCCACCGCCACGGCAGGTATTGCTCCTAAGGACGGGGCTGGGCGTTCAAGCTTTATGTGCCTGAGGCTGTTCTCAGGGGGATCATTCCAGGCGATATATCCCAGGTGGGACTGGTCCATGAAGTGTTTCCACCTGCCGCCAGCATAAACCCGGTTATAGTATCCCATCAGGGCAGTATCGGCAGCAAAGAGCTGCTCTGAGCGGTCAGCCATCTTCCCGGCATTTGCCCTTCCCTGTGAAGCATACAGGGCATTCTTCCCTGCAGTGACATATAGCTCGTTAACAAGGGCACAAGCCCTGACGGGGAAGAGGACAAGATGAAAGTACGGGTCCTTCATCTCTGCGGGCAACAAGTGCCCTATCTTTTCCGCCCTCTCTGCCAGAATATTGTATTCCTCCACAATCCGGTCAGCCTCGGCGTAATTCACAAGGTTGTATGTAAACGGCGAGAGCAGTTCAGGCTTCCGCCGCCCATTGAACCGGGTGTATTCCCTGATTATTTCCGATATCTCCCCGGCATGTTCCGGTCCAAAAATTCCCTCAACCCACTGCTGAGTCCAGGCTGACATGTCATCACTGTCCAGCGAACCGGCATCCCAGGCCAGGTCAAGGAAGTATTCCATCGGGATTTCATATCCCCTGAAGTGTCCCATATTGACAATCCATATCCTGTCGGCGCCATACTGCTTTGCCAGCGACATCTGGTCCCAGATCTTCGGGATAGGACTGGTGTTAATCCACTGGTAGCTGCGGGGGCCGCCATGGTAATCAAAATGATAGTAGACTCCTGCTCCGCCGGGGCGTTTTCTCTCATCGGCCGTTGGCAGGCGGCGTACATTGCCCCAGTTGTCCTCAGCCCATAGCAGGGTCACGTCGTCAGGGACCCTCATCCCCTCATAGTAATAATCCTGTACCTCCTTATAGAGACACCACGATTGTGGTACCTTCGTCACATCATTATCTATCTCCTCCGCTATCATCTCACGCTGCACCTTTACTATTTTTTCAAGCCTGGCGATATTTGCTGCCGGCCCGCCCGGTCCCATCTCGGTGTCATCAGCCCCACGCAGTCCAATGGTAATGATGCTTTCAAAATCCCTGTTCCGACGTATGCCGTCACGCCAGAATTTCAACAGGGTGTCTTCATGGTGTGTCCAGCTCCAGCTTCCCAGGGTTTTCTGATACCTGCGGTCCCATTCCTTCTGTGCCCTGATCATCGGTTCCTGGTGGCTGGTGCCCATGACGATACCGTATTCGTCAGCCAGGGCAGCATTCCGAAGGTCATCTTCATTGAATGCGTTGTTCCACATTGCCGGCCAGAGGTAGTTTGCCTTCAACCGGAGAAGCACCTCGAAAATCCTTGAATAGAACTCACTGCCATAGTTGGCTATTCCGGGGGGTATCGGTGGGTTGGCAGAGGGGGTTACCTCGCCATATTTATAAGCTACCCATCTTGTCAGGGCCGGGTACTCATCATTCAGGAATATCCCGCGGTATCTGACAGAGGGTTCGCCCCATTCATGACGACCAGGGTTTACATATAGTTCACTGCTTTTGCGTACCGGTACATCAGCCCACCAGTGCCATGGTGACATCCCTGCCTGTCGCGAGATTTCGTATATTCCGTAGATGGTGCCCCGCTTGTCACTGCCTGCAATAACAAGCGCACTCTTCACTCCCGGAAAGGGCTTTTCAACAGTCTGGATAACAAAAGACTCCCACTTGCCATTTATGGCGTCAGCATCAATCTTTTTCCTTTTGATCAGGCGGTCTATCGTGGTGCTTTTACCTATCGTCCCTGCTATTATCATGAATTCAGCCCTGGGGGGTTTTGAGGCGGTGATAAGATCCGGTATTACGCCTGTAATATGGCCAAGGTCATTCTGCAGGTCGGTAAAGGCTCTCGTCACCCCCGGCCACTCATCGGGGCTGATGAAGAGTGAGCCACACCGGCCTCCGGAAGCAAGGACGAAAGAACCGTCGCTCTTTTCCGTTGAGATAATCACAGCGGTCTCTCCCTGGCTAAATCCTGGCAGGCAGATGAGGAAAAGGGATGGCAGAACCGATTTGAAAATGGCCTGTAAATCACCGAGTCTGGCAGCAACGGCTTTTTTCATTGACGGATTGTTTTAATCAGTTTATTGCAGCTCAATCACAACAGTTGTCACCGATTGAGGCTTCAGAACAAAGCGCTGTCCGGGGCCGGAAGGCTGAATCGTTTTATAAGACACAACAGCATCTGTCTGCATAGCCCGTACTGACTTGACAATCTTACCTGTCACATCGAAATCGTAAATTGCAGATTCAAGGTTCGGATTAACCGCAACAACCGTGATTTTTTTGCCAGTCGGATCAATGAATCCACACATCGGCATCAGGGGTGACAATACTTTAATCCTGACATAGCCCTTATCAACTTCCTTTGAGAAGTGCTTCATCACATAGTAAAACGGGGTCAGGGTATAGGCTCCTGATGGGCTCAGCTTGATCATTGAGTCATTGTTGGAGTCAGCCCATGCCATCAACCAGTAGATATACCCTGCAGCATTGGCTTCGTTTATGTTCTGGATGATGAACCATGCAGTGTTGAGCCAGGTGAAGTTGGAGTATTCGGTCATGATGCAGGGTTTGTTGCCATATGTATCACGTATCATGTTGAGATCCGACTTTGTCTGGGCAATCAGCGCCGAGGAGGGGAAATTGTAGGTGTGATAGGCATAGGCTGCAAGGGATTCCTTGTTCTTGATCGGGTCTGAGAAAACGGCGAATGTGTTGCCACCCAGCTTACCGCTGTAACCTATGTTTTCTGCCTCGGGTCCGATCATCATCGGTGGGTTCGATCGAGTGCTGATCTTGTTGTATACTGCGTCAAAGGCAGCGTTATAACCAGGGAATTCCGCTGTTTCCGCCGGCCTCCACTCGCAGGTCTCCCAGTCGGGGGTAATCCATCCCGGCTCATTCTGAATGCTTATGTAGTCAGGATTGAACTGCAGGTTATCCAGAAGGTCATTCCAATAGTCACCGAAGGCCTCGTACATAAACACCCCGTTATTCCTTTTCAGGGTACCTTCGCGCAGGTTGTTGTTGCTTTTCAGCGCAGAAGGAGGGGTCCAGGAGCTGACCAGTATCTGTATCCCCGGATTGAACTGTTTAGCCATCGCATACAAATCACCGGTTACATTCCACAGCGTCTTTATAGAACTGTTCTCCATGGTGGCAGGGCTTTTGACGCCAGGGTATCCTGCAGGATAGTAATTGTTCTTAAACCTGATTATATCAGTTCCGAGGTCCTCGAAGAGTAGCTTGCATATCTGCTCCTTCTGAGGGCTTGAGGTGACTCTCTCGGAATACCATGTAAGTGACCCTCCGAAGCCTATCATCTCCTGGTAACTTACCGCCGGATCAATTACGGCTTTATTTATTTCAGGTTCAATTACCGGATCTGGCGGGCCCTCAGGATCACCGCAGAACTGGCCAAGCAGGATAATTCCTGCTGAAATTGCAAAGACTGTCAGTCTTTTCATAAGTTCAGAATTCATTAAACATCCGGACCATGTCAAACAAGGTCCTGTACCAATCAGGGTGCCGGGATTTCAAAAAACGGATAGCACCGTCTTATGCAGATTTACAATACGTTCCACATAAATTTTACATTAAAGCAAAGATAGTGATTAATTGTCAATGTATCCCTTTTCAAACGAACCATAACAACACTGCATCACCAAGTCCGGGCTTCAGCCCTGGGTACCTGCACCTGTTATGATCACCCGGGCTTCAGCCCTTGTTTTGATGGTTGAAAAAACGGAATTTTAAAATAAATTGATAGATTTACCAAAGGTTTTCTCCGTGAAAAAGCTTTTTTTTGGACCGCCTTCAATGGGATCAACTGGTTCCGTGGAATGGGGTTGATTAACAGGTGTATGTAAATCTCCAACTAATAATAAAAAAGCATGAGCCTAACTTCTCAAAAAATCTCAGTGTTCGAAAAAATAGGGTATAGTCTGGGAGACTTTGCTGCGAACCTGGTTTTCCAAACACTGATTACTTATTTAGCTTATTTCTATACGGACATTTATGGGCTGAAAAGCACCGATGCCTCGATAGTAATGCTGATTGTCGGCCTGGTTGCCGCATTTGGGTTTAACCCGCTGATTGGCATATTGGCTGACAGAACCAATTCGAGATGGGGCAAATTCCGGCCCTGGATATTATTCACTGCTATTCCTCTTGGCGTTATTGCCATACTGGCCTTTTCAACGCCGGACTTTTCATACAAGGGGAAGTTAATCTATGCAACTACAACCTATACTCTGTTGTTGTTGATGTATGCTTCCAGCAATCTTCCGTATGCAGCACTGAGCGGTGTCATAACCGGTGATATGGGAGAAAGAAACAGTATCTCATCGTATCGTTTCGTTGCTGTGATGTTTGCACAGTTCTTTGTACAGGTGTTCATGCTGCCGATTATTGAATATGTCGGCCATGGAGATAAAGCCGCCGGGATTGAATCAGTTATGACCTGGATGTCAGTCATTGGCACTGTAATGTTAATTATATCATTTCTTTCAACCAGAGAGCGTATCGTTCCGGATGTGGAACAACAATCATCAGTTAAGGATGACCTTTCTGATCTTTCGAAGAACAGACCATGGCTTATAATGCTTGTCTTAACCATATTGGTGTTCGTCACTCTTGCGATGAAAGGAGGCGCCTATGTGTATTATTTTAATAATTACGTAGATGAAGCTGCCCTTACCAGATTTATTCACCCGATTATTACCGGTCTGTCAGGTATAGGTATCAATTTCTTTGGATCGGACCCGGTTTCTGCAGGCTTTGGTTTATTTAATGCAGGAGGGATAATCTTTATGATTGTCGGAATATCATTATCTAAGAAGCTCGCAGATAAATACGGTAAACGTGATGTTTATAAGTATGGTTTACTTGCTGCTGCCATTTTTGTTCTGATCTTTATATTTTTCAAACCCGAGAGTGTAATCTTAATGTTCACATCGCAGATTCTGCATGGATTTACTTATGGGATTACCATCCCCATTCTTTGGGCCATGATTGCTGATGTTGCTGACTATTCAGAATGGAAAACAAACCGCAGGGCAACGGCCATAATATTTTCTGCAATGATGGTAGGCCTTAAGGCAGGGCTTTCAATAGGAGGCGCCCTTGTTGCATGGATCCTCGGTCTGTATGGGTATATCCCTATAGAAGGTACAGTTGCCGGGGCAGAAATTATTCAGCCTGAAACTGTCGCTACAGGAGCAAAAATGCTTGTCAGTGTGTATCCGTCCATCCCATTCCTTATCGGAGTCGGATTATTGTTCTTCTATGTTATTGATAAAAAAATGGAGGTAAAAATTGAGTCAGAACTGCATGCCCGCAGGGGACAGGTAGTTGCATAACCGATTATAATTAAACAAATAGATTATAATGAAAATCAAGACTATTACTGCAATAATTGCCATTATTTTTATGTCAAACATATACGCTATGGCGCAAAAGACAATAGCCAAGGCTACCAAAGGCAAATTCCTTTTTGGAGTAGCTGTTAACATGCAACAGGTTAACGGCAATAACCCCATAGAATCAGAATTGATTGCAAGGGAGTTCAATTCCATTGTCGCCGAAAACTGCATGAAACCACAGCCGATTCATCCGCAGGAAGACAAATACAATTGGGAAGATGCAGACAAATTTGTGGCATTTGGAGAAAAAAACAAACAGGCTGTAATAGGGCATTGCCTTATGTGGCATTCCCAGATAGGGAGGTGGTTCTTTGTAGATGAAGAAGGTAAGGATGTATCCCCGGAAGTTCTCAAGGAACGTATGCGTCAACACATTTATACAGTTGTGGGTCGCTATAAAGGCCGTGTTAAAGGCTGGGACGTTGTAAACGAGGCCTTTGAAGACGACGGCTCATACCGCAACAGCAAATTCTACCGGATACTGGGCAAGGACTTCATCAAATATGCTTTTCAGTTTGCCCATGAAGCCGACCCGGATACGGAATTGTACTACAACGATTATAATGTAGAAACGCCGGCAAAATGCGATGCAATCGTGGAACTTGTAAAAGAACTCAAAGCGGCAGGATGCAGAATTGATGCGGTTGGTTCCCAGGGACACATGCACATGGATGATCCTACACTTGAAGCAACAGAGACCAGCTTAATGAAACTCAAAGCTGCCGGTGTGAAAGTTCATATTACTGAATGGGATATTTCCATTCTTCCAAGTCCGTATTCCGGCGCAAACATTTCTACCCGCTTTACCTATTCAAAGGAAATGGATCCTTATCGTGAAGGTGTGCCCGACTCAGTTCAACAGGAATGGAACAAACGCGTACTTGATATGTTCGAACTCTTTCTGAAACACAATGATGTGGTTGATCGCGTCACACTGTGGGCATTGAACGACTCCACATCATGGCTGAACAATTTCCCGATCCGCGGCAGAAAGGATTATCCTGTGCTTTTCGACCGTAATAACCAGCCCAAAAGCGTGGTTGCAGATATGATCATGATGGCAAAAAAATATAAGAAAAAAAGATAAAGAAGCTTATCCGGATCGCATCCGGAGACCGTGACTAATAAAAAAGAAAATAAACTATAAAGAGAAACACAATGTCAAAGGAAAGAGATGATTTTGTTGCAGCGAAAATCGCGAAAATGAGCCTGCTGGAAAAATGCGGCCAGCTGCTGACCTTCACCTGGAGAGGAGCTATCCCCACACCATCTGGGATCGAACAAATTACCAAACTGCATGCAGGCGGCATCTGCCTGGAACCATATGCTCTTGAAACATGTAAAAATCTGTATTGGGGACGCTCACAGGTTGATCCGAATTTCAAAAAGCCCGATGATTATTTCGACATTGCGCACACATGGTTCAATTCCCGCGCCTTTGGCATAAGCGTAACGCCTGAAGAACTCACAGAAGCGCTAAACAATATGCAGAAAATTGCCATGAACCGGCCTTCGGGAATTCCTCTGCACGTTACAATTGATATGGAAGGTGATTTCAAGAACGATTATACTGCCGGTGGTGTTCTTCAGTTTATTCCTCCGATGGGTATTACAGCCATCGGGGATGTGGATCTTGCCTACAAAATAGCAAATCTGATGGGCCGTCAGATGGCTGCAATTGGCGTAACCCAGTTCTATCATCCGGTATGTGACGTAAATATCAATCCGCTGAATCCTGAGATTGGTGTCCGGTCATTTGGTGATAATGTAAGCGTTATCTCAAAATTCATCGATGCTACTGTCCGCGGATATGAGGATGCAGGTATCACTGCGACAATCAAACACTTTGCCGGCCGTGGTGATTCGGCAACTGACGCTCATGATGTGCTCGATGTGTGCCGCGGCGATAAGAAGCGCATGCAGGATGTTGAGCTGGCTGCATTTCAGGCAGGTGTCGATGCCGGAGCATCGGCTCTTATGACAGCACATACCATTTTCCCGGCTTACGATGAAGAGTACCCGGCAACCCTTTCGAAAAAGATCCTCACCGATCTGCTGAGAGGTGAAATGGGATTTGACGGAATCATAGTATCCGATGCAATCGGTATGGCTGCAATCCTTAAAAAATGGCCACTCCCGCTCGCATGTGCCATGGCCATCAAAGCGGGTGTTGACACTATCCTGCTCAAAGCTGACGACGAATCCCGCTCACAGTGTCTGTTTGGCATCAAGAGTGCCGTTGAGAACGGAACTTTGCCTGAAGAGCGCGTGAACGATGCTGTCCGCCGTCTGCTCTGCAGGAAATATGATCAGGGTCTGTTCGAAAAAGCCGGTAAGATGGATCCGAAGGAGACCACCAAAATTGTCAGAAGCAAGGAAAACAGGGACTTTTCCCGGGAAGTTGCGCACAAAGCCCTGCTGGTAGTCCGCGATGATAAAAAGCTGCTGCCCCTGAGTAAAGACAAGAAAATCCTGGTGATCGAGCAAACAATCCCCTATGAATTCCTCGGAAAGGATTTGTACAGTCATGCCCACATGTTCTGCGAGCAAATGGTCAAGCATTCCACTAACCTGATTCTCGACGATGCCCCGTTCCATGCTGAAGAGGAAGACATCGAAGAAGCACTGCGACTTGCAAAAGAAGCTGACCTGGTGGTCATGACCAACTACTACGCACGTATTGAAAAGCGCGGCAACAATACCCATCTGGCCAGGGCGCTGAAGGCCGCAGGCCATACGGTGGTTGTCGTTACCAACTTCCCGTACAGGAAGGGAACAACTACGGTAGCCGATGCTGTCGTATGTAATTTTTCCGGCACACCCGATTCAATCAGAGCATCTGCTGATCTCCTTTTCGGAGCAATCAAGCCTTATCCTACGACTAAGATGCCGATCGATCTGAGTGCTGAACAGAATCTGCCGGAAGAACCAGATCCCGCTCCCAGGAAATCACAGGAGAAAAAACCCGGGAATGTATGGGGAGGGAAGTGCTAGGTCCTTTAGGGCAAAAAGATTAAACTGATATGCTGAGCGCCGGTGAGGATTCTAAAATTCAACACTGGCGTTCAGATTAATCCAAAGGGTGATGGCGCCTGCAAATTGCCCTCCATTTATGTTTATGATTACGAACACTAAGCGAGAATAAAATGACAAAATCAGCATCCTTCAACATTCAGGATATCTACACAATTGATGGCACTGAAATCGCAAAAATTTATGAAGAGAATTTTATGTCAGTGCATTTCCAGGGAATGTCCAAATGTCTTCAGTTTCCGCATACTGTGGCATTGCAAGGCGCACCTACCTGTTCGATCGGTATTTCACCATACGGTTTATATAACCGGTTTAACGAAGCCGGTCGTCTTATCCTTTTGAATCAGAAAGCGGTTCAATTCGGCTCGGCGCCCTATATTCGTATAGGTGATGATTGTACAATGCTGACGCAGAAATTACCGGGTGAAACTGAACTCCCCGATGATATCCCGGCAGTTAAAAATTATTATCCTGCTCCGGTTGAAAAAGAGAACATCGCATTGACAATTGCAACTCCCTCACTGGAGATTGCCTATAAATTTGAAAATGTGAAGGTCATCAGGAGACTGATTTCTCCTTTGCTTTCCGGCGGGGAACAGACATTGATGCCACTCGGTGTTGAAGAATATGTGGTTGAAAATGTTACAGGATACGATCAGCAGGTCACAATCGTAATACCAAGACCATCGCTGGTCAATCTCCAGGAAAAGGAGCTCAAACCCACTGATCAGGACAGTGTTTTTGTAGCTACTGCTGCAGTAAAAGAACAGAAACATGAAGAGTTCCGTCTGGAAGGTATCCGTGGTATAATTATGGGCAGCAATGAAAGCCAGAACAGGATGGCGATAGCAGTTACAGACGTTCCCGGCGTTGCCGTGGATACCCAACCCTATTTCTGCCTCAATAAATACTCCGGTGATCTTCTGCTGAGCAGCGATGGCAGCTTTTATGAAAAACGGCAGCCGGTTATCCGCAGTGATTATGGAGCAGCTGTCAGTCTGACGTTTAGCCTGGGACCATTTGAATCAAAGACTGTTCCTTTCGCTGTGGCTCTTGATTTTCCCGTACAGGATTATATTGACGGAACAACTTTTGAGAGAAAATATGTAAAAAGCTTTTCGAATGGTGAGACACGAATCCTGGACCTGGTAAAAATTGCATTGACCAGTTACCCGCAATGGTGGAAACGGACCGTTACAATCCAGAAACGGATCTTCGATCTGATCTCTTCAACTTCTTCCTACAAGGAAGACCGTGAAGGAGCATTGCGTCTGACAAGGTTGATGCTGAATGAACTTCATTTTCCGTTGTCCAACGCTATCGTCTGGGTAGATGATGAAAAAGGTGAGAGGGCCCGGTTCCTGGAATGTTTTGATTATGCGTATATCGATCCTTCGGATGTGGATTGGTATTCGATGGTATTGCTGATGCTTTTCCCAAAGGTCGAAAAAGACCTGTGCCAGGCATTTATCAATTCCATCCTGGCGGTAGATCCGACACCGCGATGGTATCATCACCACGCTTCTTTTGTGCAGGCACAGATGCATTTTAATGAACATCGTGAGGAATACGAAGGTGTATCACTAAGGCAGATCCGCGATGATTTCAAGACCAAAGGCAGTGTCGCCCATGATGTCGGTGCAATGCCCAAGGGTCATCCACTTCGCAACGTGAGTGATTACGCATGGTACAATAATAATTACTGGGTCGATCTGTATCCCAAACTGATGATGCGTGTGTTACGTAATGTAAAATTCACAGGGGATATGGAATTCCTCAGATCGAACTGGGAAACGATGAAGTTCGGACTGGATTCGTTGCTGAAACTTGATTTTGACAACGACGGGATCCCCGAAGGTCATCCGGACGATGTTAAAAATACTTTTGATAACCTTGTGCTTTTCGGCGCTGATGCGTATGATGCAACCCAATTCCTGGGCGGATGCCAGGCATTGATCAAAATGGCCCAAATGCTTGGCGAAAAGGGCGATGAGGAATACATCCGGGGAAAGTATGACAAAGCATGGAACAGTTTTGAGAAATTATGGCGCGAGGATGTAAATAAAAAAGGTGAGAAACTCGAATATTACGTTACCTGCTTTGATCCTGAAACAGGAAATACGAATACGGATGTATGGACCAATCAGCTTGACGCTTTATGGTACCTGACAGCCATTGGAGAGCCTCCCGCAATTCCGGAAGAACGGGTTAAAAAGATTCTCAAAGCTGTTTATGACACAAACCGCTCGTATATGGGATGGGCCATGTGCAAAACAAAGGATGGAGAGCCGGTTGAATCTGAACAGGGGCAGGATGTGTATACCACAACGAATTATGTTTTTGCCCAGTTGCTGGATTATTACGGTATGGTCGAGGAAAGCAAGGAGGTATACAAACATATGGATCGCGTAGTATTTAAGTATGCAAATACCCTGACAACTCCGGATAATCTCCGGGCAGAGCTGGAACTTGAAGCCGGTGAGAAAGAACCCTGTCCGCATTATATTGTGGCAGCATATCCCCGGCCCGGAGCCGTATGGTCACACCTGGTGATGAATCACATCAAGGATCTGCAGGCGAAAAACAAGACCATGACAATCGGGCCGGAAGACCTGATGCCTTTCTATCCCTGGTTGCTGAGTGACTCGGAAGAATAAAGTAAATAAGCACAAATTAATTCATTGACAAAAAATCAGAAGTCGGTTGGTATGACTAAAAAATATGATATCACATTTGTCGGGCACATGTGCTATGATGAGATCGTTCCGTTCGGTGGAACGCCACGTGTAGCTCCGGGAAGCGCTGTTTTATGCGGAGCCATGGTTGCCGCAAGAGTTGGCAGGAAGGTTGCCGTAGTTGCTAAAATGGCCAGGAAGGACGAGGAGATCCTTCAGCCCATGAAAGATCTGGGCATCGATTGTTATCTCATTCCCAGCGCAGAAACTTCGTATAACAGGGTTGTACACTTTTCCGCAAATGTCGATGAACGTGAAATGACCCTTATCAAATCGGCCGGGATAATCGACATTAAGGAAATTCCCGAATTGGATTCCACATGTGTTCACCTGGCGGGAATTTCGGATACCGAGTTTGACATGCCACTCATGAAGGAAATGAAAGCCAGAAATTTCCCAAGCCTGTCAGTTGATATGCAGAGCTTTGTTCGCCATATCAATCCCGTGACAAAAAACCACGAGTTCAGCGATGTGGCGGACAAGAAGGAAATTGCTGCAATGATGGACAAACTGAAACTGGATGTTGTGGAAGCCAAACTTCTTACCGGTACGGATGATCTTGAAAAAGCTGCAATAATCGTTGAATCATGGGGCTGTCCGGAAGTTTTGATTACGCATTCCGAAGGGGTGCTTGCGAGAGTCAAAGGGGAAACCTATTATGAAAAATTCTCCAACAACAGTGTAGCCGGCAGAACCGGCAGGGGCGATACAACATTTGCCGCTTACCTCTCACACAGACTGGATCACGAGGTCCGGGAGTCGTTGAAGTTTGCTGCTGCTCTTGTATCAATCAAAATGGAGACTCCCGGCCCGTTTAGCGGAACGCTTGATGATGTTTATAAAAGACTCAAAGAAAAACATTCCTGAAAGGAACAGGTATAACCGGGCCGGCAACAGCTCCTGCCAACCGGCCTGCAAGGAACAGCAAGGCAATTGCACTGTCACCGGAACTGTAGCCAATCTTCTCTTTAACAGATGATTTTATTGTTTCCGGTTGCATAAACAGTCAGTTAAATTTAAATCCGCAACCGATTGCAAAAAAATAGTTCAAAAATTTCAAAAATAGCGGTTTTCTTACTTATTTTGAAGAATTATGACCGGAATGAAGAAAAAAGGCGAGGTCACAATCTATGACATCTCCAGGGCTTTGAATATCTCTGCTTCAACGGTCTCGCGCGGCCTCAACAACAGTCCCCAGGTAAGGAAGGAACTGAGGAAAAAGATAATGCATACAGCCCAGGAGATGGGCTACCAGCATAATAAGTTTGCAGCAAACCTCAGACAGAAGCGCACGAGGACCCTCGGGGTAATAATTCCAAGGATTGACAGCCATTTCATGTCCACTGTAATCTCTGGAATGGAAAAGGTTGCAAACAACTCCGGCTACCAGCTGCTTATCAGTCAGAGTGAGGAATCTGCCGCCCTAGAGGAAGCCAATATACAGGCACTGTTCAACAGCCGCGTTGACGGTCTGCTCGTCTCCCTGTCCTATGAAACAAAGACAAAGGATGCTTTTGCCAACATTCTGCGAAAGGACATACCCCTGGTCTTCTTTGACAGGGTGTTTGATTGCGGCAACTGCGTCAGTGTCGTAATTGACAACTACAGGGCAGGATATGAGGCCACACAACACCTGGTTGACCAGGGTTGCAGAAAAATCGTGCATGTTGCAGGAAGCCTGAACAGGAACGTTTACAATGACAGGTATCGCGGATACCGTCAGGCGCTCATGGACAATTCAATGAACTTTGATGACAAGATGCTCATAATTACCGACCTGGGAGATGGTTCGGGGGTGTCCATAATCAATCATCTGCTGAATAACGGTACCATGCCTGACGGCATCTTCACAGCCAATGACAATTCTGCAGTATCTCTCATATGCGAACTGAAGCGAAAAGGATTCCGGGTGCCTGATGACATTGCCATGGTGGGGTTCAATGATGATCCGGTGTCACGGATCGTGGAGCCCAACCTGACAACGGTACGTTACCCGGGCAGGGCCATTGGCGAAGTGGCTGCATCCACAATGATAAGGATTCTTGAAGGCACACAGTATGAAAAGGTAAACTCCATCATCCTCAGCCATGAACTTATTGTCAGGCAGTCATCGCTGAGGAAGGGTCAATCATAACAGCCATGCATAAAATCTTTACTGTTCTCCTGACGATACTTCTTCTTGCACCGGTGGCACCGGCGCAGGCTGATGACGGCTACCGGCTCTGGCTCGGGTATAAGCCCGTAACTGACAGGGCCCGCCTGAAGGAGTACCAGAGAAGGTTAGAGAATGTAATGATAACGGGCAACTCACCGGTGCTGAGGACTGCCCATGATGAGTTCATTGCAGGTCTGGCGGAGCTCACCGGGCTGAAAATCACAGAGGTCAATTCCCTTGAGGGCCGGGGTATCGTCATTGCAGGAACATTCAGCTCGTCGCCCTTCGTTGCCTCACTTCTCCCTGATGTCGTTCCCGGAACCACGGGGGAGGAGGGCTATATAATACGAAGTATCAGGCAGGGGCGGAGAAACATTACAGTGGTTGCCTCCGAGGGCGACCGCGGGGTATTGTACGGTCTGTTTCATCTTCTCAGGATCATCAGCACCGAATCGCCGACAGGCAACCTTGACATCCTTGAGCGTCCGGCCACCGCACTGCGGCTTCTCAATCACTGGGACAATCTCGACGGAACTGTTGAGCGCGGTTATGCCGGCGGCTCAATCTGGAACTGGCATCTTCTGCCAGGTTATATTTCACCACGGTACACAGATTATGCAAGGGCTAATGCCTCAATAGGCATCAACGGGACAGTCCTCACCAACGTGAACGCCAATGCGCTGGTTCTTACTCCTCAGTACCTTGGGAAGGTGGCCGCCCTGGCTGACGTTATGAGGCCTTACGGCATAAAGGTTTATCTGACTGCCCGTTTCAGCGCTCCTCAGGAGACAGGTAACCTCCCCACATCTGATCCGCTTGACCCTGCCGTGGCAGCCTGGTGGAAGGAGAAGGCGGCAGAGATCTATTCACTTATACCCGATTTCGGTGGCTTCCTCGTGAAGGCCAATTCCGAGGGTCAGCCCGGTCCACAGAATTACGGCCGGTCTCATGCTGACGGTGCAAACATGCTTGCTGACGCCGTCGCACCATATGGCGGGGTGGTCATGTGGAGAGCATTTGTATATGACAACAATGTGCCTGTTGACAGGGCAAAACAGGCATATAACGAATTCGTGCCGCTTGACGGCAAATTCAGGGACAACGTACTGGTACAGGTCAAGAACGGCCCCATAGATTTTCAGCCAAGGGAACCCTTCCATCCGCTCTTCGGCGCCATGACATCTACCCCCCTGATGATGGAGTTCCAGATTACCCAGGAGTATCTCGGCTGTGCCACTCACCTCGTATACCTTGCACCCCTCTTCAGTGAGGTGCTGGACAGCGACACATACGCTGCCGGCCCCGGATCGGAGGTCTCGAAGGTGATTGACGGCAGTCTTCACAACCACACCCTGACCGGCATAGCCGGGGTAGCAAACATCGGCAATGACAGGAACTGGACCGGACACCTCTTCGGCCAGGCCAACTGGTATGCCTTCGGCAGGCTGGCCTGGAATCCGGAGCTGTCACCTGCAGGGATAGCATCAGAGTGGATCAGGATGACAATAACACACGATCCGGACATAACCGGAGGAATAGAGGAAATGATGCTCGGTTCACGCGAAGCAGCAGTGAATTACATGACCCCCCTGGGCCTGCACCACATAATGGCCGAGGGGCATCACTGGGGACCGGGCCCGTGGGTGGACCGGGGACGCCCCGACTGGACGTCGGTCTATTATCACCGTGCTGACACGGCCGGAGTGGGATTTGACCGCACCACCTCGGGAAGTGATGCCGTGAGCCAATACTTCCCTCCCCTTGACTCGCTGTTCAATGATCCGCAGGCATGCCCGGAAAACCTGCTTTTATGGTTCCACCACCTGCCATGGTATCACGTGATGAAATCAGGAAGGACTCTGTGGGACGAAATGTGCCTGAAATACCAGGAAGGTGTGAATACAGTTAATGAATACCGTACATTATGGGAGTCCCTGAGGGGGCGGATTGATGACGGGCAGTTTGAACACGTGCGGCAGATGCTTGACATACAGGCAGATGAGGCACGGTGGTGGAAGGACGCATGTCTCCTTTATTTTCAGACATTTTCACGGATGCCCTTCCCTGATGGGGTGGAACAGCCACAGCATAGCCTGGAATATTACCGGGGATTGAAGTTCCATTATGTCCCGGGCATCTGAATATCCTATAACGAAGCATAACCTGACCTTATGAATGACAGACACTGGGATACCCTCCTTAAGATGATAAGAGGAGAAAAAACGCAGGAACCCCCCGTGGGATTTATTATAGACAGTCCCTGGCTTCCCGGCTGGTACGGCACCACTATACTTGAATACTTCTGTGACCCTGCAACATGGTTCGAGGCAAACCTTCATGCCATGAAGGTATTTCCTGACGTAATGTTCATTCCCGGTTTCTGGTCAGAGTACGGTATGTGCACCGAACCCTCTGCCTTCGGCACGAAGATGGTATGGACCGAGAACGATTTTCCACATCCGGTGAAACTGAACTGCACCACCGATGCTGTTGCTTCGCTGGCGAAGCCATGCGTGAAGACCGACGGGCTCCTTCCGTTTGTCATAAGCCGTATGGCCAAATACCAGGACAGGGTTAAGCAGTACGGCTGTCATTACCGGTTTGCCTCCAGCCGGGGCCCTCTTAACATTGCCTCGTTTCTGTTCGGCACAACTGACTTCATGATGGCGCTGGCGCTCACTCCCGATGAGGCGCAGAAAGCGCTTACGGTAATCACTGACTTTGTCATTGACTGGCTTGAGCTGCAGTATGAAAAGTTCCCTGACATTGAGGGAGTGCTGCTCCTCGATGACATTGTCGGCTTCCTGGGGCAGCCTGATTTTGAGACCTTTGTGCTGCCTCACCTGAAGCGCATCTACTCAACATTCAATCCGAAAGTGAGATTCTTCCACAATGATGCTGCAGGCCTCGTAACAGCTCCATACCTGAAGGAAATAGGCATAAACCTCTTTAACTTCAGCTTCAATCACAGCATTACTGAGATGAGGAAGTTATCCGGTGATGGCGTCATCCTTCTGGGCAACCTTCCTCCAAGGGATGTGCTTGCCATGGGTACTCCGGCCGATGTGGAGGCAGGCGTTATCAGCATGATGCGCGAGGCCGGTGACACCAGGGGAATTATCTGGTCTTGCGGGGGAGGAATGCCTCCTGATGCTTCTACGGAAAATATCCGTACATTTATCACCGCAGTAAGAAATTTTTCCTAATACAAATCCCGTATGCTATTACTTGGTATAGATCTTGGCAGCTCATCAGTAAAAGTCTCCGTTATTGACGGAGAAAAAGGGAGAGCTATCTCCTCAGCTTCTTATCCTCCATCAGAGATGGAGATTTCCGCACCTGCCCCCGGCTGGGCCGAACAGGATCCCGAACTGTGGTGGAAAAACTTCACCCTGGCATTGGCAGCATGCCTGAAGCCACTGGGAACCAAACGTAAGGACATAGGTGCAATCGGCATTTCATACCAGATGCACGGATTGGTGGTGGTTGACAAAAACAGAAAGGTACTCCGTCCTTCAATAATATGGTGTGACAGCCGGGCCGTGGAGACCGGTGAAAGAGCTTTTGACAGGCTGGGAAAAGATTTCTGCCTGCATCATTTGCTGAACTCTCCCGGAAATTTCACGGCATCAAAGCTTGCTTGGGTAAAGGAGAACGAACCGGATATTTACAGACAGATCTTCAAGATCATGCTTCCGGGTGATTACCTGGCCATGCGCCTGACAAATGAGATAAAGACCTCCGTTTCAGGCCTTTCTGAAGGAATTTTCTGGGATTTCATGAGAAATGAGATATCGGAAGAGTTACTTGACCATTACGGAATCTCACCTGACCTGCTTGCTGATGCCGTTCCTTCCTTCTCCCTCCAGGGAGAGCTGACGGCTGCAGTAGCTGCCGACCTTGGGCTTACTCCCGGCATACCGGTATCCTACAGGGCCGGAGACCAGCCAAACAATGCATTGTCACTCAACGTCCTGAAACCGGGAGAGGTGGCTACAACTGCCGGCACCTCAGGGGTAATCTACGGTGTTACTGACAGAACCCAGTTTGACCCGCTGTCAAGAATCAATACCTTTCTGCATGTTAACCATACCGAAAGGCTGACGCGCCTGGGGGTGCTGCTCTGCATCAACGGAACCGGCATTCTCAACTCCTGGCTGAAGAAGAATACCGGCGCCGGGCTGAACTACCCTGAGATGAATGATCTGGCTGCTGCAGTGGAGCCCGGAAGTGACGGACTGATCATCCTCCCCTTCGGCAATGGAGCCGAAAGGATGTTCCGTAACAGGGAAATAGGAGCTTCGGTACATGGCCTCAATTTCAATATCCACCGGCAGGGACATCTTTACCGTGCCGCACAGGAGGCAATAGCCTACTCATTCCGCTTCGGCCTTGAGATAATGAAGGAGACAGGCATTAATCCCACGGTGATACGTGCCGGTGAGTCAAACATGTTCCTGAGCAAGGTATTCAGGGACGTCCTTTCAAGCCTGACTTCGACAGTGATCACTTTGTACAATACCGACGGCTCCGTCGGGGCAGCCCGTGGCGCCGGGATAGGATGCGGTTTCTACAGGACGGATGAGGAGGCCTTCAGCGGCCTCGAGGTGACAGGCTCAAGCGAACCCGATCCCCGCCTGGCTATGATCTATGACGCGAGATATAATGAGTGGCTCGATATTCTTGAAAATCATCTTTATGAATAATTTTAAACCTATGGCAAAAAAAAGTAAAAGCGAAATTTTTCCCGGTATCGGGAAGATTCAGTATGAAGGAAGGGACTCAAAGAATCCCCTGGCATTTAAATGGTATGACCCCGAGGCAAAGGTGGGCGGAAAGAAGATGGAGGATATCCTTCGCTTTGCGATAGCTTACTGGCATTCCTTCTGCGGAGACGGCACTGACACCTTCGGTGCGAAGACAAGGGATTTCCCGTATGACGGGTTGGAAGGCGATGACAAGATCAAGGTCAAGCTTGACATGGCTTTCGAATTCTTTGAAAAGATAGGCGCTCCCTATTATTGTTTCCATGATGTCGACCTTGTTGGTGACGACGGATCAGTCTTCGAGATTGAAAAGCGTCTCGAAAAGTGGGTGCCGGTCATTAAGGCCAGGCAGAAGGAGACAGGAATGAAACTCCTGTGGGGCACGGCAAACGTCTTCGGGAATCCCCGTTACATGAACGGCGCTGCCACCAATCCTGATTTCAACGTGCTCACCAACGTTGCTGTACAGTTAAAGAATGCCATTGATGCAACAATTGCGCTGGGCGGACAGGGTTATGTCTTCTGGGGCGGTCGCGAGGGTTACCTCACTCTTCACAACACTGATATGAAGCGTGAGCTCGAGCACCTGGCAATGATGCTCACCATGGCACGTGACTATGCCCGCAAGAACGGCTTCAAGGGTAAGTTCTATATAGAGCCCAAGCCCATGGAGCCCACCAAGCACCAATATGACTATGATTCAGCCACAGTAATTGGCTTCCTGAGGCACTACGGCCTCGACAAGGACTTCGCCCTTAACGTGGAGGTCAACCACGCCACCCTTGCCGGCCACTCTTTCCAGCATGACCTGCAGACGGCAGCCGATGCCGGCATGCTCGGCAGCATTGACGCCAACAGGGGAGACTACCAGAACGGGTGGGATACCGACGAGTTCCCGACAAACATAAACGAGATCACCGAAGCGATGCTTGTAATCATGATGGCCGGAGGCTTCAAAACCGGCGGCATCAATTTTGATGCCCATGTGCGCCGCAACTCCACTGATCCGGAGGATCTCTTCATTGCCCACATCAACGGCATGGACACCTTTGCCCGTGGCCTGGTAATTGCAGACCGCATCCTTAAGGATTCAGATTACCTGAAGATGCGTAAAGCAAGGTATGCTTCATTTGACAAGGGCAGCGGCGCTCTCTTTGAGAAGGGCAAACTGTCCCTCGGGGATCTTCGTGAGCTGGCCAAAAAGGTTGGTGAGCCGAAAAAGATCAGCGGCAAGCAGGAGCTTTATGAGCAGCTGATTAACATGTATATCATCTGACAGATCAATGGCTGTCTTCACGCCCCTCCGGCGCTGGCAGCCTGCATTCCGTCCTTTCAGCAGGCAGCCTGCCGGAAAGCAATTGCTTGCACTGACAGAGAGGATCGTCAAAGGTCCGCTCTTCGGATGCAGGATGTGCGGCAACTGCCTGCTGCAGGAGACAGCATTTATCTGTCATATGGCGTGTCCCAAGGGGATCCGCAACGGCCCATGCGGCGGGGTGAACAATGGCTACTGCTATGTTGACCCCGCACGCCGCTGCGCCTGGCACCTGATTTATGAGCGGTCACGACGCATGCATCGTGAGCACAGGCTTCTGGAGGTGCTGCCACCCGTTGACTGGGACAGGGCCGGAACGGAGACATGGGGCGAAGTGGTGCGCACGGCACGAAAAACAGGCATCGGGAAAATTCTTGTCCCCTCCCGGAGGAAAGGCCGGACAATGGGCAACATGCTTGAGGAAAGTGTCTTCAAACCCATCCGACAGCCCGACTGGTGGAAAGGTGACACCGAGTACCATCCTCCCGTAGTTTCCGGGCCTCAGTCGGCACTCGAGGCAGAGTTGCGCAGCGGCAGGTTCGTCGTCACTGCCGAGGTGACGCCGCCGCTTACGGCCGCCACGGCGAGGCTGCGTGAAAAGATACTGACGGTCATGCCTTATGTCTCGGCAATCAACTTTACTGACGGGTCATCAGCGGTACCGAGAATGTCAAGCGCTGCCTGCTCCGCCGTGGCAGCCTCACTCGGGGCCGACCCGGTGATGCAGATCTCGGCCCGCGACAACAACCGCAACAACCTGCAATCTCTGGCCATTGGCGCCAATGCCCTGGGGGTGTACAACATACTCTGCCTCTCGGGCGACAGCCCCCGGGTCGGACCCGCACCACGGAGCAACATGAACATCATCGACGTCGACTCGGTGCAGATGCTCTGGATATTGAGAAGGATGCGCGATGAAGGCATTTACCTCGATGGAAGGGAGATAAAGAACAGGCCGAAGCTCTTCCTCGGCGCTGCTGCAGCCCCGTTTGCACTCGATCCGGTCATGCAGGCCATCCGTATACGTAAAAAAGTCAATGCCGGGGCGCAGTTCCTTCAGACAAACCTGGTATTTGATCCTGACCGCCTCGATCCATGGCTGGAACAGCTTGACATGGAAAACCTCCTGGATAAGGTTTTCATTCTTGTGGGTATCAGCCCCCTGAAGTCGCTCTCCATTGCCCGGTACCTGAATGAGAAAATCCCGGGAGTGACAGTGCCGGAGAGGGTGATGCAGAGACTGGCAGATGCCGGTGAACGTTTCGCCGAAGAGAGCATCGCCATCACCGTTGAGACACTGTTGAGGCTGAAGTCCAAAAAGGGAATCAGTGGCGTACATATAATGCCACTGGGCTGGGAAGATGCCCTTCCTCATATAATAGAAAAAGCAGCTCATGAAACTACTGACCTCAAGGGAGCTGGCCAGGGCCGCCAATCTTGACATACCGGGCGGGGTGGTGATTGCCAAAGCCCTGATGCAGATATTTCGCTATAACAAGCTGAACAGGGTCTACACAAATACCTATGACAATGATCCGGCAGTCTTTATCAATTCCATCCTTGACCACCTTGACATCAGGTACGATATACCCGACAAGGACCTCGAAAATATTCCGCTGACGGGCCCCTTCATTACGGTCTCAAACCATCCCTTCGGTGGAATTGACGCCCTGATACTTTTGAAGATACTTGCCCGCCGGCGTTCTGATGTCAGGGTGATGGCCAACTTCCTGCTGCAGAAGATTGATCCGCTGAAGCATCTTATCGTTCCTGCCGATGCGGAAGGAGAGAGCCATGAAGGAATGACATCCCGAAAAGGGATGGAGGAGGCAATGAGTCATGTCAGGGAGGGCCACGGCCTGGCTCTTTTCCCCGCAGGGGAGGTCTCAACATACCAGTCGGAATCAGGACTGATAGCTGACATGGAGTGGCAGGAGCAGATACTTCGTGAGGTAAGGATGGCTGAGGTGCCGGTCATTCCGGTCTACTTTCACGGTACCAATTCAAGGTGGTATCATATACTGGGGCGCATACACCCGTTGCTGAGCACTGCAAAGCTGGGCTCGGAACTGTTTAACAAACGGCACAAGATCATCAGGGTACGCATCGGGCGGTCACTGTCAGTCAGTGAGCAGGCCGGGTTCGGAGACATAGCCCGTTTCGGACGCTACCTCAGGGCCCGCACCTATTCGCTCGGTTCATCCCTGGAGGCCAAACCTTTCTTTTCCGGCTTCATGCCACGGCGCAACAGGCGGCAGGAACCGGTTGCCCCTCCGTCTGACCGGGCAACACTTGCCGCTGAGATTAATAACATAAGGCGAACATACCAACTGTTCACCGTCAGTAACTTTGTTGTCCTTTTTGCCCCTACACGGGCTATACCGAATCTGATCAGGGAGATCGGCAGGATGCGCGAGGTGACCTTCAGGGCAGTTGGTGAAGGGACCAACAGGGCAACCGACCTGGATGAATATGATTTTTACTACCACCACCTGGTTATCTGGGATGAGGCAGCCGGGGTACTCGTGGGGGCATACCGCATTGGAAAGGGAAGAGAGATCATGAGCCAGTATGGTGTCAAGGGTTTTTATATCAACTCCCTGTTCAGGATCCGCAAGTCATTTGAACCTGTCCTGGCCGAGTCTCTCGAGCTGGGACGGTCATTCATAGTGCAGGAGTACCAGAAAAAGGCGATGCCCCTGTTCCTTCTCTGGAAGGGTCTTCTGTCAGTACTGCTGCAGAATGCCGGGTATCGTTATCTTATAGGCCCGGTAAGCATCAGCAATGAGTTCTCGGCGTTTTCCAAATCCCTGATAGTCGAATTTGTCAGGAACAACTTCTTTGACCGGGAGATGGCCATGCACATCAGGCCGAGGAAGAAGTTCAGCCCCCAGATAGACAAACGTATTGACAGTGAGATCATCATCTCATCAGCGGAAAGGGACATCAGCAAGGTCGAAAAGGTGGTGAGTGATGTGGACAATGGTTACCGCATACCGGTGCTGCTGAAGAAATACCTCGAGGTCAACGCCCGGATCATAGGCTTCAATGTTGACCCTGATTTCAATAACTGCCTTGACGGGCTGATCATGCTGGATGTTTACAACCTCCCTGCCGGATTTGTCAGTTCCCTGTCGCGGGAAAAGGAATGAAAATAGATATTATATATTATGCACGTAGCGGCAGGTATAAGACCTGCCGCTACCATATAAAATTTATATACCGGATATCAATAAAATTTGTATCTCATATCCTTGACCTCGTTCTTGTCGCGAAGGGCCTGGTAGGCTTCGTATGAAGCGCGGATCTGGTAGCTGGAGTTCATTCTCTCCTTCACCATTGCCAGTTCTTCGGCCACCACGGGAGCGGCGTCGCTGACCATGAATATGTAAACGCCGTTGTTGCCTTCAACCGGTTTCGAAAGTTTACCGGCCTCAGAGGCTGATGCTGCCGATATCAGGGCGGGCTCTATCCCGGCGCCGGGAATTGAGTATGACCTGAAGTTGATTCCGCTGGCATCCTGAACGGTGGTGTTGTAATGAGCAGCAATCTCATTGAGGTTTTTACCCTCGGCTTCAAGCTTCTTCATCTCGGCAACAATGACCTCCGCCTTTTTCTTCTTTGCCAGGATGAACCTGATATCTGAAGCCACATCCTCCACGGGTGCAACTCCCTCCTCCTGGGCCCTGCTGCAGTAAGCAACCACATACTGGTCAGGAAGCTCGAACACTGCCTGGCTGCTGTTGTCAAGGACAATGCTGCCCGCCTTGCTGTTCTGGAAGAGAGCCATGACAAGTCCTCTTGACTGTGTCAGGCCGGGAAGCTCCTTCTGGTCAGGAGTCACGTTCAACGCAAGTTTCTTGTTGAGGTTCCCCTCAGCCACAGCCTTGTTGAACTTCTCGTATGTGTCATTGGTCCCGGCAAACTGTGATGCCTCGGAATAGATGCGCTGTGTGGTCATGCTGCTGGGGATGACCTGGCGGTCTACGATGCCTATGTCATATTTCCTTACCCTGCGGCTCTGGTCAAGTATCTTGATGATATGTATGCCGTAGGTTGTCTCTGCAGTCACAATGTCACCCTTCTTATTACTGAAGCAGGCATTATTGAAGGGGATTATCATCATCCCTTCGCTGAACCATCCGAGATCGCCTCCTACCTGTGCCGAACCCTGGTCATCGGAGTTGGCCATTGCCAGTACGTTGAAGTCAATCCCTGACCTGACGAGTGCAATAAGGCTGTCAGCTTCTTTTCTTACCTGGGCAAGGGGCCTGGTTGGGTTGGGTGAGAGCAGAATATGTGCTGCCCTGACAGAATCAGGACGCTCGGCTATGTCAATTATGCGTGCCAGCTTGTAACTGCCGTTCTCAAGATAAGGCCCGGCAACGGCAGATTTGTCACCTGCCTCGGCCAGCGGCCGCAGGCTTTCGGGCAGATCCTCCGTTGTCAGATAAAAACCGGTGTGCCTGGTGTCAGCCGTCAGGTTGATATACTGAATCACGTCAGTGGCTGTAGCGAAGTTCTCCTTCTCATTTATGGCCCAGGTCTCGGTCTCCTTCATGTCTGCCTCTGAGGGAGCAATCTCAAAGGTTATATACTCCATATCCCTGGTGGCACCACGCTTGAAGTTATCCTTGTGCTTGTCATAATAGCTCCTGATCTCGTCCGGGGTAACCTTCACCAGACTGTCAGGTATGGCCGCATAGTTGCGTACCATATAGCTGAAACTGACAGTGTTCCCGTTTAGGCTGTTCTCAAACTCCGACTGCTTGCCGGTGACATAGAGACCCTTTGACATCAGGTTGACCAGCTTGGTATTGAGCCTGTCATTGATTATCTGATCCTCAAAGAATAGCCAGTATCTTTTGGTTGCGTCATCAGTCTCGGTGGCCTTCAGAAAATTCACAAGGAATGATTCATTGAAGGTGCCGGTGCCGGGGTCAGTAAAAAGCTGCCTGACAATAGGATGGGGGTCGTCACCAAAGACGAGCATCTCCACTTCGTCAGGACTGACGCCAAGGCCAACCTGCCGGTAGGTCTTGCCCATCAGCTTCTCTGAGAGCATCTGCTGCCATACCTGTTCCCTCAGGCTCTGCATCATTTCATCATTGACTTCTGATGATCCTGACATTTTGTAAATATCTACAAGTTCCTGAACACGGGCTTCGAAGTCCTGGTATGACACGGTCTCCCCGTCAATAGTGGCAAGCTGATAATATTTGTTTGCCTTTCGGCGCTGGGAAGTGTTACTTCCGAAAAAATCACTCACCACAAAGAGAAGCAGGGAAAACCCAATCACAATCGCCAGCAGCGGTCCTGCCTTCTCTCTTAAACTCTGAAGTATTGCCATCTGAATACTAATTAAATAATGAATTTTACCTCTTGAAAAATACAGGCGACAAATATAACAAAATTCAGTTAAACAAAAGGACGGGCCTTCTTCTCATTTTATTTAACTTCCGGGAAATATGATATTTCTCATATTTCGGTCATATCGCACAGTTAGTAAATATCTTGGAAAAGTAAAAACAGTATAACCATGTCAAGGAACCTGAGGGGTCTCTCTGCCAGGCGAGACCTTACCGACAGCTTATACGAGAGTATTGCCGGAGTCTCCGGCGATGATGATAATGCTCGTAATGAGAATCTTAAGGCCATTGCCGGGGAATTCATGACCGGTGATGCAGCCATCCTGAGTTCAAGTACCTTCTATGATTTTCTCAGGCCTGCCCACTCCGGGAAAAAGGTATTCATGTGTGACGGCACTGCCTGCCTTACATCAGGCCGGAGCGAGGATGTCCGGCGGAGCCTGCTTGAAAGTTACAGGGAGGATGAGATAGGCACCATGACATGCCTGGGTCACTGTCACTCAAACACCGCATTTCTTGTCAATGGAAATATCAGGCTTTGCGGAAGTGATGCCGATCCGTCATCAATGAGCATTGGCTCGAATGCAGACATGCCTGCACTTCTGACGCCTTCAGGCGATACGGGAAATTACTGGTCGCTTGCAGAGAAATGGACCGGGAGGACTGATGATGCTCTCAGGGAGCTTGAGGCTTCGGGCCTCCGGGGCCGGGGAGGCGCAGGATTCCCGTTTCATGTAAAGGTGCGCTCATCGCGCGATGCCGCAGCTGACAGGAAATATGTAGTCTGCAACGGCGATGAGGGTGACCCCGGAGCCTTTTCAGACAAATGGCTGCTCGAGGAACGGCCGCACGCCGTACTTTTTGGCATGATGATGACTGGTATCATCACAGGCGCTGATACGGGAGTAGTCTATATCAGGGGAGAATACCCGCTGGCGGTCCGGAGGATGCGGGAGGCTGTCACAGAGATTGAAAAGGCAGGAATTGCGACAGGTACGGAAGGCAATCAGATCACCCGTTTCCGTTTCCACGTGGTGGAAGGATCGGGGGCGTACATATGCGGAGAGGAGACATCTTTGCTGAACTCCCTCGAGGGACTGAGGCCGGAAGTGCGAACACGCCCGCCGTTCCCGGCCGTCTATGGCCTCTTCGGCAGACCGACGGTGCTGAGCAATGTTGAGACCTTCGCCAATATCCACTACATCCTGGAGGAGGGTGGTGCCGCCTGGGCAGCAATGGGAACAGAGAAATCACCCGGGCCAAAACTCGTATCACTCGACGGGGCTTTCAAAAAACCCGGACTGCTGGAGGTGAAGATGGGAACCCCCATGAGAACAGTGATCGATGAGCTTGGAGGCGGAACGAGATACCCGGTGAAGGCCTTCCAGGTAGGCGGACCGCTGGGCGGACTTGTACCTGCGTCGCGGATTGATGATCTGACACTCGACTTCGAGTCGTTCGCCCGCGAGGGCTTCCTTCTCGGCCATGCCGGAATAGTATCGGTGCCTGCAGACTTCCCGGTAATAAAATTGCTGGAACACCTTTTTGAGTTCACGAGGAAGGAGTCATGTGGCAAGTGCTTCCCCTGCAGACTGGGCTCGGCACGGGGTTATGAGCTGCTTGCCGGCGCAATTGAAAAAGGAGAAAAGATTGACCGGCAGCTCTTTGATGATCTTCTCGAAACGATGCAGCTCGGGTCACTCTGCGCCCTGGGAGGTGGTCTGCCGCTTCCGGTGAGGAACGCCCTGCAGTATTTTGCGGAAGAACTTAAGGATTACTTCACAGTAAGGGAGGCATGACCATGGAAAAGATAGCATACATTGACAACAGGCCTTTCGCCATTGAACCGGGTGAGACCATTCTGCAGTTTGTCCGCAGAAACAGCGGGCATGATGTGATTCCGACACTATGCCAGGCTGAAAACCTTGATAACTATGGTTCATGCCGCATCTGTTCCGTGGAGGTGGCGCTGAAGGAGGGAGGCCCGGGAAAAGTGATGGCATCATGTCATACTCCCGTGGCTCCGGGTTATTATGTCTATCCGTCAACTGACCGGATCAGGCGGCTGCGGAAGAATATCCTCGAACTGGTGCTGTCGGAATACCCTCCGGAGAGGCTCATCCCTGAGCCCGGCATGCTGCCTACCGAGTTCCAGACCGTTGTGGCCGCTGCCGGTTCGCCGGAAGTGCGTTATCACCGCAATGTCACACATCATGAGAAGGACAGGAGCCGCCCGTATGTCTGGTCTGACCTGACAGAATGCATCAAATGCTACCGTTGTGTCAGAGCGTGTGATGAGCTGCAGGCTGAACATGTGCTGGGCATATACGGAAGAGGTGACGACAGCCGGATCATAAAGGGATTTGACCAGAGCTTCCGTGACTCCCCCTGCGTGTCATGCGGCGCATGCGTGCAGACATGCCCCACCAACGCCCTTCATGACCGTTATTCCGTCAAGACGCTGAAGGCAGACAGGATTGTGCGTACAACATGCACCTACTGCGGAGTGGGATGCAACCTTGACGTCAAGGTCGCCGACGGACAGGTCAGGGGCATACAGGCACCGCTCGACTCGGCCACCAACCGGGGACATACATGTGTCAAGGGAAGATATGCCTTTGAGTTCTATAACCATCCTGAAAGGCTTCGTTCACCCATGGTGAGGAAAAACGGTGAACTGAAGGAGGTTTCATGGGATGAAGCCTATGAGTACACAGCAAAAAGATTCAGGGAGATAAAAGACAAATACGGTCCTGATGCTCTGGCAGGCATCTCCTCGGCCAGGTGCACCAACGAGGAAAACTACCTGATGCAGAAATTTTTCAGGATAGTCATCGGCACCAATAACATTGACGGCTGTGCCAGAGTCTGTCATGCCCCGACGGCAATGGGAATGCAGTGGGCTTACGGTACCGGCGCGGCAACCAATTCGGTTAATGAGATATACAAAACAGGGTGCATCCTTATTATTGGAGCCAATCCTTCATCTGCCCACCCTGTTACGGGCGCCCGCCTCAGATCGGTGGTCGAGACCGGTACTCCCCTCATCGTCATTGATCCGCTGAAGATTGAGATTGCGCGGCTGGCGAAGCACCATCTACAGATAAATCCCGGGACAAACGTGGCGGTGCTCAACCTCTTCGCCCGTTACCTGCTGACTGAGGGATTCATTGACAGCGAGTTCATAGCGAAGAGAACCGAAGGATGGGACGAGTTCAGACAATATCTGGAGAGGCTTGACGTGGATGAGCTTGAGAGGATCTGCGGTGTTGACCGTGAGAAGGTCAGGGCGGCAGCCATAGAGTACGGCTCGGCGAAGTCAGCGATGGAGTTCCATGGGCTGGGTGTGACCGAACACTGGCAGGCTACCAAGGCAATCACGCTGATCTCGAACATTGCCATGATGACCGGCAATATTGGAAGGGAAGGGACCGGGGTGAATCCACTCCGGGGCCAGAACAACGTGCAGGGTGCGGCTGACATGGGAATACAGCCTCACCAGGGTGCCGGATATCTTGATGTAACCAGGCCGGAAAACATTGCCCTTTACAACGCTTACTACGGTGCAGAGCACCCGGCAGTGCCTGGCTACCGTATCCCGGAGATGTTTACGGCAGCTGCACGGGGAGACCTGAAGGCATTGTGGATTATGGGCGAGGACATTCTCCAGACTGATCCAAACACCTGTCATGTCAAGAGTTCGCTTCAGGGACTCGACCTGCTTGTGGTGCAGGAACTCTTCATGACCGAGACTGCCCGTATCGCTGACGTTATCTTCCCGGCATCATCCTTTCTGGAGAAGGAAGGCACCTTCACCAACGGTGAGAGAAGGATACAGAAGGTGCAGAGGGCGGTGGAGCCTCTGGAGGGGACCAAACCCGACGGGCAGATTGTGGTTGACATGATGAACCGCATGGGTTACCCGCAGAAGGGTTACTCGGCTGACGTAATACTTAAGGAGATAGCAGGCATAGTGCCATTTTTTAAAGGTGTAAGGTGGGATGAGCTTGGCAACAGCGGAAAGCAGTGGCCTGTCAGGGAAGACGGCACTGACACGCAGATACTCCATACCGAAACATTCAAAAGGGGGAAGGGACGGTTCCATTCATGGGACTATGACGTCTCACCCGAGCTGAATGAGAATGCCTCCCGATTCCCATATATCCTTACCACCGGACGCCTCCTTGAACACTACAACAGCGGCACCATGACGAGGCGCACACCCAACAGCGAGCTGGTGACGGAGGATATTCTGTTCGTCCACCCGTACGATGCCGGAGCCAAAGGGCTGGTGAGCGGTGATTATGCAAGGATCTTCTCTGCGCGCGGCATCACCACCATGAAGGTGAAAGTGACCGATGTGGTGAAACCCGGCGTCATCTATACCACATTCCATTTCCCCGAGGCTGCCATCAATTTCCTCACCAGCGGTATCGGTGACGAGTTCACCCTTACCCCTGAGTACAAGGTGGTGGCCGTGGATTTTGAAAAATCACAGTACGGGATCTTTACCCGTGCAGAATGCCGCACAATCATAAAAACAGATTAAAAAATCAAAACAACCCCTCAAAAAAGGGGGGTTAACGATAAAAAACGCGCATATTATCAAAAAATACCCTCAAAAATAGGGGGTATATTCTGAAATGATCTATTTTTGACAAAAAATCAGATCATGGCAGAATTACGTTTCAGTGCATTGAAGGAACTGTTCAACAGGGATCCTGTTGAGGTCAGCATCCCGGCAGCGCCGGTATCCACCTATTTTTCAGAGAATGTCTTTGACAAGCGCAAGATGGAGCGCTTTTTAAGCCGCGAGGCTTACAGGGCGGTCATAACCGCCATTGATGAGGGCACACAGATCAACCGGCAGATTGCCGACCAGGTTGCCACAGGCATGCAGGCGTGGGCAATGGAGCACGGAGTGACTCATTTCACACACTGGTTTCATCCCCTGACAGACGCCACGGCGGAGAAACATGACGCTTTCGTCGGAAGGGGAGAGTTGGGCTCCGTAATAGAGGTCTTTTCAGGCGAGGTGCTTGTGCAGCAGGAGCCTGATGCCTCAAGCTTCCCCAGCGGGGGCATCCGGAACACCTTCGAGGCAAGGGGATATACTGCATGGGATGTATCATCGCCGGCATTCATCGTCGGAAATACCCTCTGTATCCCGACAGTCTTCGTGTCATACAGAGGTGATGCGCTCGATTACAAAACTCCACTTCTCAGGTCACTGGCAGCACTCGACAAGGCCGCCGTGGAGGTCTGCCACCTGTTCGACAAGGATGTCAAAAAGGTGATAGCCACACTTGGATGGGAACAGGAATATTTTCTTATTGATGAGGCTCTGTATTATGCCCGTCCCGACCTGATGCTGGCTGACCGCACACTGATGGGTCACCCCTCGTCAAAGGATCAGCAGCTCTCTGACCATTATTTCGGGTCGATCCCTGACAGGGTGAAGGCCTTCATGAAGGAGTTCGAGTACGAGGCCTACAAGCTTGGCATACCGGTTAAGACCCGTCACAACGAGGTGGCCCCCAACCAGTTCGAGTGTGCACCCGTGTTTGAGGAAGCCAACCTGGCCGTCGATCATAACCAGCTGATAATGGACGTTATGAGAAGGGTTGCAAGGAAGCACAAGTTCAGGGTGCTGTTCCATGAGAAACCCTTTGCCGAGGTAAATGGTTCCGGCAAGCACAATAACTGGTCGATGATGACTGATGCCGGTGTAAATCTCCTCTCTCCGGGCAAGAATCCCAAGACGAACATGCAGTTCCTCACATTCCTGGTCAACGTGATCAAGGCGGTAAATGACAACCAGGAACTGATTCGCGCCAGTGTTACAAATGAGAACAACTCATACCGGCTGGGAGGTCATGAGGCACCCCCGTCGATCATCTCTGTCTTCCTTGGCAGCTACCTTACCGAAATACTTGATGGCATTGCAAGCAAAGTCAAGGACAAGAAAATGACCCCGCAGGAGAAGACGGAGATCAAGCTGGGCATTGGCAAGATCCCGGGAATATTTCTTGACAATACTGACCGCAACCGTACATCTCCGTTTGCCTTCACAGGCAACAGGTTTGAATTCAGGGCGGTGGGCTCCTCGGCCAACTGCAGCTCTGCAATGATAGTGCTTAATGCGGCCGTGGCACGCCAGCTGAAGGCGTTTGCCGTTGAGGTCAATGCAATAATTGACCGCGGAGGAAAGAGAGACGAAGCAATCTTCCAGGTGCTGAAAAATTGCATCATCGACTCGAAGAGGATTCGTTTCGATGGTGACGGTTACAGCGCTGAGTGGCACAAAGAGGCAATACGCAGGGGCCTCTCGGATGAACCAAGCGTCCCGAAGACCCTCAAGACTTACGAGAACTCATCTTCGCGTGAAACGCTGGTGGGAACCGGGGTGTTAACTGCAAGGGAACTGGAAAGCAGGGTGGAGGTTGAACTGGAAAAATTCACCAAGAAGCTCCAGATTGAAGCCCGCGTGCTGGGTGACCTGGCTATAAATCACATAGTGCCTACGGCAGTGAACTACATGACCTCGCTGGTTGATAACGTCAAGGGTCTCCGTGAAATATTTGACGAGAATGAGTTCATACGGCTGGCAGGTGCGCGAAAGGAACTGATAGTAACAATTTCTGACCATATTTCCATGATCAAAAAACTGGTCACCGAGATGATCGATCAGCGCAGGAAGGCAAATGTTATCCCTGACCTGTACAAGAAAGCGCTTGCCTATGAGTCAAAGGTCAAACCCTATCTCGAGGAAATCAGAACCCATATTGATAAGCTCGAGCTTGTTGTAGACAACGAACTGTGGCCCCTTCCCAAATACCGTGAGCTTCTGTTTACCCGGTAACAGGTTGTTTAGTTATATAAATTTTGTTTCCAATGCCCTCTGTGAAGAGGGCATTATTTTTGCTGCAGATTCCGGGTGCCGGTAATTAATGAAACGGCTGAACGTTAACATTAATAACAATCATTACTTTTGTACAAAACACTATCGTGTCCGGAATGAACAGAATAATAATACTGATAATTGCTGTTACCCTTCTCTGCCCATCCGTGCTTCAGGCACAGAAGCAGAAGACGGAGCGGGCATACGCCGCATACAATGCCGGCAGCTATTTTGAGGCAATAGACTATTTCAAGGATGTCTATTCGAAGACACGTGATAAACAGCTGAAAGCTGACATGGTGTTCATGGTGTCAGAGTGCTACCGGCTCATCAATGACCCGAAGAATGCCGAGTTGTGGTACAAAAGAGCTGTCAGGTCACCTTTCCCGAAACCTGAAGCACAGTACTGGCTGGCAGAAAGCAACAAGAAGCTGGGCCGGTATCCCCAGGCCATAGAGGAGTTTCGCGAATACCGCAGGCTTGTGCCGGGAGATCCGCGTACCGAGCAGCAGATACGCTCCTGCGAGCTTGCCATACAGTGGCAGTCGGCGCCTGAATCCTATAACGTCGAAGAACTGAAGGAAGCAAATACCGGAGACTCTGATTTCAGTCCCGCCTATGGCCGCGATGATTACGGCCTGGTATGGTTCACCTCCTCACGCGATGATGCCAGGGGTAACAAGGAACACGGCGCCACCGGACAGAGTTTCACAGATATCTTTGAGACCAGGCTTGACAAGAAAGGCAAGTGGAGCACCCCGGTGCCTGTTGATTTTCTGAACAGTGAGTTCGAAGACGGAACACCTTCATTCTCTGCTGATTACTCAGAAGTGTGGTTCACCCGCTGCGAGGCCGGAAAGCGCGAGAGCAAGGGATGTGTCATTATGTATTCAACCCGCGAAGGTACCCGCTGGAGTGACCCGGTAAAGGTCGAACTCCTGGCAGACTCCCTTGTTGCAGCCCACCCCTCAATCTCCCCGGACGGGCAGACTCTCTATTTTGTCTCCGATATGCCGGGAGGACTTGGCGGCAAGGATATATACCGCACTACACGCACCTCGCCGGGAAGCGCATGGTCACGCCCGGAAAACCTTGGCACTGACATAAACACCCGCGGCAATGAGCTCTTCCCCTTCTCACGCGAAAACGGAACACTTTATTTTGCCTCCGACGGACATATCGGAATGGGCGGACTCGATATCTTCAAGGCTACCCCGCAGGGCGGCGAAAGCTGGAGCGTTGAGAACATGAGGCCACCCATCAACAGCCCGGCAGACGACTTCGGCATCACCTTCGAAGGCGATGCCGAGAAAGGTATCTTCAGCTCAGCACGCAAGGGCAGGGGCGATGATGACCTCTTCACCTTCGAGATGCCTCCCCTGCTTTTCAGCATCACCGGCCTCGTCAAGGATGAAAAAACGGGCCAGCCCGTACAGGGAGCCACCGTGCAGCTCATTGCCAGCGACGGCGCCAACATGCAGACCGAGACAGGCAATGCAGGCGACTTCAGGTTCAGCCTGAGACCGGAGGTTGACTATATCTTCCTTGCCTCGAAGAAGGGCTACCTCAACGGGAAGGAAAAAGAGACTACGAGGGGACAGGACAAGAGCCGTGACTTCATGGCCACCATACAGATGACCCCCATCGACAGACCTATTGAGCTTCCGAATATATTCTATGACTTCGGCAAGTGGGACCTCAGGCCTGAATCAATGGTGTCACTTGACAAGCTGGTGGAGACCCTCGTTGACAACCCCACAGTGACCATCGAGCTTATGTCGCACACTGACTCCCGTGACACCGAGGAGTTTAACCTCGATCTCTCACAGAAGAGGGCACAGTCGGTTGTTGATTACCTGATAGGCAAGGGAATAGCTGCTGACAGGCTTACTGCAAGGGGTTATGGCGAAACCAGTCCGAAGGTGGTCGATGATGAGATCATGAAGGATGCTCCCTTCCTGCGCCTGGGTGCCTCGCTCACCGAGCAGTACATCAACGGCCTCGCCAGCGATGAGCAGAAGGAGATTGCCCATCAGGTCAACCGCCGTACCGAGTTCAGGGTGCTGCGGACCGACTATGAGCCTGCAAAATAATTAAGATCCGGGGCCGGGATTATGACTGACAGATCACGCTATGCATTGAGAGGAGTTTCTTCCGGTAAGGCTGAAGTTCATGCTGCAATCAGCCGTGTTGACAAGGGTCTCTTTCCCCGGGCGTTCTGCAAGATAATACCTGACATGCTGGGAGGTGATCCTGCCTGGTGCAATATCATGCATGCCGACGGCGCAGGGACCAAGTCGTCCCTGGCATATATTTACTGGAAGGAGACGGGCGACCTGTCAGTCTGGAAGGGGATAGCCCAGGACGCCGTGGTGATGAATCTCGATGACCTGCTATGCGTAGGAGTAACTGAAAACATTCTTCTGTCATCAACTATCGGCAGGAACAAGAACCTTGTTCCCGGTGAGGTGATTAAGGCCCTGATCGAAGGCACGGAGAAATTCCTTGCCCGGATGAGGGACGCCGGCATCGGAATATGGTCAACGGGAGGAGAGACGGCTGATGTGGGTGACCTGGTACGGACGGTAATTGTTGACTCCACGGTGACGGCCCGGATGGCCCGGGCTGATGTCATTGACAATGCGAACATCAGGGCAGGAGATGTTATCGTGGGGCTTGCATCGTACGGACAGACAACCTATGAGAGTGAGTATAACGGTGGTATGGGAAGCAACGGGCTGACCTCGGCACGGCACGATGTATTCGGCAAGTACCTTGCCGGCCTCTATCCGGAGAGCTATGACCGAGGTATTCCCGGAGAGCTCGTTTACAGCGGGCCGATGCGCCTTACTGATCCTACAGCGGTGCCGGGCATCAATGCAGGCAGGCTGGTCCTGTCACCCACACGCACCTATGCGCCGGTGATCAGGAAGGTGCTGGACGTTATGAGGCCTGCCATTCACGGGATGGTACACTGCTCAGGCGGTGGGCAGACCAAGATCATGCATTTCATTGATAACCTGCATGTGGTCAAGGATAATCTTTTTCCGGTTCCCCCGCTGTTTGAACTGATTCAGAAAAGTTCCGGCACACCGTGGGAGGAGATGTACCATGTGTTCAATATGGGTCACCGCATGGAGCTGTATGTTAATGAGGCTGACGCTGCCGCAATCATTGATATTGCTTCCTCATTCAACCTTGATGCCCGTGTTGTTGGCCGCTGCGAGGCAGCCGAATCCCGGGGGCTGACAATCAGTACTGATCGGGGGAAATTTATTTACTGACCTTCTTCAGTGCCTGGTCATCTGCAATCGCACCTCGCACCTTGCAATTCTCAATTCTCAGATCGCAAATCGCAAATCGCAAATCGCAATTAATATTATTACCTTTGCACCCTGAAATTTTGCATCGGATGGCAAACAATCTTATTCTTGACAGGCTGATTGGCGTAAAGAAGCGTTTTGTGGAGGTGGGTGAGCTCCTGACCTCCCCCGACGTAATGTCTGACATGAAGCGCTATATAAAGCTTAACAAGGAATACAAGGAGCTCAAACCTGTGGTTGAGGCGTATGAGAAATACAAATCCGCTATTGACAATCTGGAGAGTGCAAGGGAACTCCTCGCTGCCGAAAAGGATGAGGAGATGCGTGAGATGGCCAAGGCCGAGATAGACACCCTTTTGCAGTCTCTGCCGGATATGGAGGAGGACATCAGGTATCTTCTCCTGCCTGCTGACCCGGAGGACGAAAAGAATGCTGTCATGGAGATCCGTGCCGGCACGGGGGGTGACGAGGCAAGTATCTTCGCGGGAGACCTGTTCCGAATGTATTCGAAATATATAGAGGCTCAGGGCTGGAAGGTTGATATGAACTATTACACCGAAGGCACTGCCGGAGGGTACAAGGAAATAGTCTTCAACGTAATAGGTGACGGTGTTTATGGCATCCTGAAATATGAGTCGGGAGTCCACCGCGTTCAGCGGGTGCCGCAGACCGAAACACAGGGCCGCATCCACACATCGGCTGCAACGGTGGCGGTGCTTCCTGAAGCAGGCGAGTTCGACATAGAGATCCGCAACGAGGATATCCGCAAGGATACTTACTGCTCATCGGGCCCCGGCGGACAGAGCGTCAACACTACCTATTCAGCAATCAGGCTGACACATATCCCCACCGGGGTCGTGGTAACGTGCCAGGACGAAAAGTCTCAGATCAAGAACCTCGAGAAGGCGATGAGGGAGCTTCGCACGCGTCTATATAACCTTGAATACCAGAAGTACCTCGACGAGATTTCGCACAAGCGCAAGACGATGGTATCAACAGGCGACAGGTCAGCCAAGATACGCACATATAACTATCCGCAGGGCCGGGTTACTGACCACCGCATCAACACAACCCTTTACAACCTGCCGTCAGTTCTTGACGGGAACATTCAGGAGCTGCTCGACAAGCTGCAGATGGCTGAGAACGCTGAGCGTCTGAAAGAGAGTAACTATTAATATGTGTTATCATGACCTCGAGGGAATTATTCCATCATATTCTTAATAAGAAGTCCTTCCTTTGTGTAGGGCTCGATCCCGAGATATCCAAACTGCCGGCAAGCCTGGGAGGCCTGGAAGAACCGATTTTCGAGTTTAACAGGAGGATAATAGATGCCACTCACAGGTATACCGTGGCCTATAAGCCAAACTTCGCCTTCTATGAGTCATATGGCGCAAGGGGCATGGCAGCACTGGAAAAAACAGTGAGGTATATCAACAAGCTCGACACAAATATCTTCATCATAGCTGACGCCAAGCGGGGCGACATAGGCAACACCTCGAAGATGTACGCGAGGGCGGTTTTTGGAGAGATGCCGTTTGACGCGGTGACCGTTGCACCATACATGGGAGAAGATTCTGTTACGCCGTTTCTTTCCTACGGAGGAAAATGGGCAATCATTCTTGCGCTTACCTCAAACAGGGGTGCAGATGATTTCCAGTATCATCCCGGCACCGGACAGAGGCTCTTTGAAAAGGTACTGAATGTGTCACAGAGATGGGGCACCACTGACAACCTGATGTATGTGGTGGGTGCTACCCGTGCCGAGATGCTTGCTGACATTCGTAAGATTGTGCCGGATCATTTCCTTCTTGTGCCCGGTGTGGGCGCACAGGGAGGCAGCCTTGAGGAGGTAGCCCGGTATGGCATAAACAATCAATGCGGCCTGCTGGTAAACTCATCGCGGGGTATCATCTACGCAGATTCATCCGAGAACTTTGACGCCGTTGCCGGAGAAAAGGCCCGCGAGATGCAGGAGGAGATGGCCCGCTGCCTCGCCGGGAGATTTAAGATTTGAGATTTGAGATTTGAGATTTGCGATTTGCGATGTGCTGTATTAATCGCAGAATCGCAATTCGCACATCGCACATCGCCGTTTCCAATTCGCACATCGCAATTCGCAATTCGCAATTCGCAACTCCTTATGGCTTCATCTCTGACCTTACCATCTGCCGTATCGGCGGAATCATGAATGCAGAGATCCCCATCAGGGCAATGCCGGTGCCCGAGATAATGAACGCGTTTGCGATACCGATTGAATCAGCTATGAATCCGGTGGCCAGAAGACCTATCATTGAAGGAAGAAGGGTTATGCTCCCGTAAAGCGAAAATACCCTCCCCAGCGCTGCCGGTTCAACCATAGTCTGCACTATTACTGTGAATGAACCTGAATACAGAGTCATGGAAATGCCACCTATTGCAGTCACTCCGGCGAACCATGCGAAACCTGTCGGCGGCAGGATTCCCGAAAACACAAAGGTGAGCCCAAGGGCAAGGTAGGTCAGGTTTATAAGCACCACCTTGTAGTTGTTCAGCCGCTTGTATCCGATAATGGCTCCGCCGATAAGCATTCCTATTCCCCATGCTATCTCAACTATGCTCATCATGTACGTCGTTCCGCTGAAGTGTTCCAGGGTCATAAGGGGAAAGAGGGCTGCCACCGGCATGATGAAGAACATGGCAGTAAGCGCCAGGATGAACAGCCACAGTAACCCCGGCTTGCTGTAAATCTCCTTAAATCCCTCAAGCAGTTCCCTCCAGAGATGCGGTTTAACCTCCTCAAGCTTTTCAGGATCGGGAATATGGACCATCAGCAGGGTTGCCACGGCAATGACGGCTCCTGCCACATCGATCAGCAGTATCCACTGCAGCTTGAACAGGCTGATGAGCAGCGCCGCCAGGGCAGGACTGGCTATGGTGCTTACGGAGTGAATCATATTATTTATCCCGGCTATCTTCATCAGCTTGTCCTGCGGCGCCAGCAGTGGTACAGAAGCCTGCATTGCCGGGACATGGAAAGCCATCCCTGCCGAACGAATCATCAGAAGGAGATAAACGTAGAAAACTTTCGGCTCAGCAATCCAGAAGAGTGATGCCAATACCAGCGTGCAGAGTGCAATGAACAGGTCGGCAAAGATCATTGTCCGCTTGCGGTTCCACCGGTCGATAAACACGCCGGTGAACAGGCCGAGAACCATCTGAGGCAGGAGGGAAGCGATGGTGGCATAGGCCAGCACCTCGGCAGAACGGGTTTCAACACTGAGCCAGAAGATAACGGCATAACCCACCACATAGCTGCTCAGCGTTGAGACCAGTTGCCCGGAAAAAATTATTGCGAAAACTTTCTTCCAGTCAGACGACATATTGACCCCCGTGAATAATTGTGACTAATAAAACAATGGTCCGGGATGCAAAGTTGATCAATATTTCTGACTTGAGAAATTTCTGATCCTGATTTGCTGAGATCAAGATTTCGTACCTGCAGAACCGACAATTACCTCATCTGCCTATTTCCTCCGCAAGGTTCCGGATGTCAGTCATCCCGAATGACAGTTCAAAGCGTGTCAGGTCACATCCGCTTGTCCGTTCCTTTTTGAGATATTCCCTGCATTCATCGAGTTGTTTCTTCATGTACTGCTTGTTCTGAACCGACCTGAACCACATGAACTGTATTGCCGAATGGGGAAGGGTCCGGTCAGGGTAAGCAGGATTCACCTTCATGATCTGCGGGAATATGCTGTCCTGCCCGCCATAGCCGGGCGAAGCTGATACCCGTGCCAGCCCGCCGCCGAAATATGCCGGTTTCTGCCGGTCCTCCTCCGGTATTGCTGCCCATTCCTGGTCAAGAAACTGCCTGTTGTATGCTGCAGCGACCTCATTTGTCTCTTTCGCGGAGAACTCTCTTGCTGCCCTGAAAGCCTCTTCCACAGTTACCGGGATCCAGTAGGGAGGACGGTCAGGGTTAAAGAGGACCCAGCATTCTCCGTCATAGACATCTATGCCGGGCTCCACGGTTTTCTTCCTCAACGGAACAGTGAAGTAGGAATATTTGATGTCGAAAATATCAGACCAGCCCGGAATAAAGTCGTTGGTGCAGAGTGACCACGACGGAGGCTCCATTGTATTGTAGACCACCTTGCCTTCCTTATTGTAAAAGAAAGTACATATTTCAAAGGCGACTCTTACCGGCACACCATACCACACCTCCCGTTTACAGGTCATTGACATGGTATGGAGCCTTGCCCGGGCGGCAAAGCCTTTGATATCACTGAGAACAGGATTCTGCCTGACCACCTCAATTACATCCTTGATTCTTTCGAGGTTGGCGGTCATGTCAGCCTGTGTGAATCCGCATTCGTGCCAGGCGTAGTCAGTGCGGCTGAGTATCTCGAAGGTGCCCGGCCTGTCAGCAAGCGAGGCATTATCCTGTGCGGGGGAACTCAAAGCCGCTGCAAGCATGAGCATGCAGAAAAGTGTCTTTTTCATTATAGCGCTTGTCGTTTGTGTAAATCCCTGAGTCCGGGAATATTTAATGATTAAAAACCAATGCCTATCACGTCCTTGGTTTCAGTTTTCAGACCTTCCATCACGGTTACATTCATTTCATAGTTTTTGCCTGTTGATCCGGGGCCCACGCCGACAGTTCCGGTTAGCTCCGCCTTTACGCCCACATCCAGGTCTCCGTTGTCATGCCTGGTCATAGTAACCCCGGCATTTGCCTCAGCGTGTGCAAATCCCAGCCCTGCCTCTGCGCCGACACCAAGAAAAGTGGAGGTGCTCTTATTTTTGAAATTTCTTTTTATTGAAACAGCGGCACCTGCCGAACAACCGAATTCCGCACTCTCACAATCAAGTGCGATACTGCATATCCCCAGGCCGATATTGAGCTTTTTATCTTCAGGGCATTCATTCCCTTTGGGTTCCTTTTCCTCCGCATCTTCCGGAGGGGGCGGTGCAGGATTGGCATACGCGGAGCAGTCGGTGCCGCAGTCATTATGCGCAGGCCACTGGAAGGGTCTGGCGTGTGCCGAGTAGACATTCATGATCGCCGAAAGGGCAACCCGTTGTATTTCATAGGCATAAATCTTACTCCAGTAAGGACTTTCAATCTTCGAGAACCACCGGGCTGAAAATTCATACAGGTCATTCAGTATCTCCTTCTGCCTGTCGACAGTTTCATTGAACTGGTACAGGTAATCTTCCCAGTGCCCCTGCAGACTTTTATTATAGATATTGGCTGCAGGACATTCCTTCGTGCAATATACCCGGTGACACTCCTCAATACAGTAGCCGTCGCCGCCGCACCCCTCAGCGCAACGCACGTACTCCTTTGTGTACGTCTCCTTGTTCTGAAGATAGGCTTCTGCCTCAGCATTGACTTCGTCCATTATTGCATCATATGCATCGTTGAAGTCATGTGCCTCTTCCTCCGACTCCCTGAAGAAATACTCTGTTATGCAGTCAAGGGCGAATCTTTCATTGGGATAATCACGAAGTACGGCATTGGGAGGCAACTCCGGCAATTCCTTATGGACCTGAAGTAACTCTTCGGAAAACTTCATGAGCAAACTGTGCATCCTGTTGTAAGTCTGTACGGAAGTCCCGTATCCTCCTCCCTCCATCCAGTCGGTTATCTTCTGGCAAGTTGGAAAGGATGGCATTTTAAGGCGATCAACAGATGGCACCAGGGGTGCGAGGGCATCATCGGGACTGATCTGGTTCCTGGTCTCGTCCCAGAATGCTTCCTTGGCGCTCTGGTTGCCGTTTTCACCTGCTTTTTCAGCCTGCTGCTGCAGGTAGGCGTAGTTGCCTGATGCTCTTGCATAGGAGGCCCCCATCCCTTTTACTCCTGCAAACAACTCAACAAGCGCATCCTCCAGCCTGCCCTGCCTGATATACAGCTCACAGAGAGCCGTATGGGCCTGACCAAAACCGGGATTATACTCCAGGGCTTCCTTAAGATAGCTCTCGGCTTCCTTCTCATGACCGAGTTCCAGGTAGCTGCAGCCAAGCTGTGTCAGCACAATCGGACTTTCTCCGTACAGTTTGTCTGCATACAGAAGTACCGGAATGGAAGCTTTTACTGAGTCAATGATTCTGAGATATGCCCCGAAGTTATTCACACTCAGTGTGTCATCAGGCATGGCTTTGACGGCTGCTGCAAGATACACGCATGCGAGGTTATGGTCATCACCCATGCTGATGAGCACTCCGCCGATGCCGGAGAGCTTCCTTACTGACCGGAATGTGAAGTCATCAGCAGCCGCTTCCCTGAAATGCTGGTCGAACTGTGTTTTACCGGCCGCATCCAGTGTTTTGTATGACCTGGAGTAAAACCGCTGTGCGATTGCTGCTATATTTCCGGTTGTGACATCGGACGACTTTACGGCGATTGTTTCCGGCGTGGCTGGTTCCGCCTTTCCGGCCTGTCCGCTGCCGAAACTCACAGGGGGTTGTCCACCGCCCATCTGTGCTGCCAGTTTTTTTATCTCGGCATTGGCTTTCGCCGCTGCGGCAGGGTCATCCCAGTTGGTGGTTCTCCTGATCTCAGCCATCCGCTGCCTGATCTGATCCGTAGACTGGCCTGTCTGTCCGCTCATCAGAAGGGATACAGACAGCATCAGTAACACAAGTATGTGTCTCATGCAATCAAATATTAATTAATATGTACAGTACGGAACCTCTGTCAGAAGGATAATCAGTATTCATCAGAATAGTACAGCTTGTACCTGTAAACCTCCTCCAATGCCCTGAGGTAATCGGCTATTGCTTCCAGGGAGGCAAGTTCTTTCCCCTCTTCCGGCATGTCAATTCCGGTCTGGATTTTGGTTGTCTCCGCGTTTATGTCTCCGAATTTCTTGTAGTCAGGCATCGATGCCTTCACTGTCTGAAGATGTTTTCGCAGAGCAGCCCTGTATTGGGGAGTGTATTTGTTACAGTAAGCTATCTGCTCATTCTGTATTCTCAGGCTGAGTGAGTCCATTATGCGAGCCTCACCGTCACTGACTATTCCCATCATGGAAGTCAGCTGGTTGTTCCAGGCTTTCATCCGGTCAAGCATCTTCTGCCTTTCAGGGTCTTTTTCAATGGGGCTGTAGAGGGCTGCGATCCGGGTGGTTATCTCATTGATTTTTGAGATCGCAGCCTGCTGGGCAACACCGCTCTGGTACATGTTCTTTGCATTGTTGCTTTTGGCTTCCTGGTTCGGATCATTCTGTGCAGTTGCCATTGCTTCAACCGCATACGCCTCGGCATATGCCTTCCTTCCTGCCTCGCTCATTTTCGAGAGGTTCTTTGCCTCATCCATACTCATGTTGGCCTGCTGCATCACCATCTTGTTTGCAAGGGCCTGTTTGTCAGCGTCTGACATGTCCTTTGCATTTTTCAACTTGTTGATGTCAGCCTGTGACATGCCGTACATCTGTGCCATCTGCTTCATGGCATTTGCCTCTGCCACATCGGCATTTGATTCCATGTGCGAGTCAACCGCTTCCCTTATCCCTTCGATCTCGGTGACGAGCTCGTCCCTTAGTGCCGAGACCTGGCTGACAAAGCCTTCAACCGATGACCTTGTCGCATTGCATGAATCCTTCGGGAGGGCTGGTATCTTCTTCATATATTCCTGTGTCCGCGTCTGTGCGGCTCCGGTAAGAACAATACCGGCTGCCACTAATATCAACAGTATCCGTTTCATCTGCTTGCAGTTATTAATTATTTGTCCGGAATGATAAAGTTCAGGGAAATTATTTCTACAGTTTGATCAGTTCAACCCTTCTGTTGAGTGCCTTGTTGGCCGGGGTGTCATTCGGCGCCACCGGCTGGCTCTCACCCATGCCGTCAGACTCCAGGCGGGAGGCCTCTATGCCGAAGTTCTTCACCAGCTCATTCTTCACCGAGGCGCCGCGCCTCTTTGAAAGGTCGAGATTGGAGGCATCGGCGCCGTCTGAGTCAGTATGGCCCACAATCTTTACCTTAACATCCGGGTTTTCCTGCAGTACTGTTGCAATCTCCTTCAGGGTTCCGTATGATTCGGGCTTGACAACGTCCTTGTTGACGTCGAAGTAAATTCCGTAAGTGACCAGTTTGCCTTCGGTGATAAGCTTGTTGCGCATGTCAGGGGCGCCTACGGCGATGCGGATGTTGGAAATCATCGCAGCGCCATATTCAAAGCGGATCCTGTCAGGCTTCACGCACCCGGCGGGGAATGCCCTCGGAAGGTCAATAATCTTGTTCTGATCCTGGTAAACCCTGATCCTTGTCTTCTGAACCCAAATTGCTATATGGTACAGCTTGTTGATCTTCTGCTTGTACTGTTCACCTTCAACATAACCGCTCAGGTTTGAAACCGAGCACTCCTGCCCGTAAAGCCATGTGTGGTAGCTTGGCCTGCCAAAATACTCAATCCTGAATTCGAAACCGCCGTTTCCGGGTTGAGTCCCGCCATCCCATGCCTTCGCATTCTTAGCCTGCATGAGTTTCATGTGCCACCCTGACATCCCCTCGCCTTCAAGCCCGCCCTGGGGAATCACATCATATTCTATTGTATAATTCTCAGGCAGTTTGAGAAGTTCATCCGTCCAGACGCACTGGTTCATGACGAACCTCATCCATTTCCCCGGAAAGAGATTTGTGGTCACCACCTCGGCAGAGCCGTTGGTGTTCCACAATGCCGGGAAATCGCCCACGGCATCCTGACTGAAATCATCATAGAAGATTACTTTCTCTCCGGGAATGAAATCATACTTTGAATATGACTGGAAGGCAGGCTCCTGCTGGCCGCCGGACTGTGCATCCGCGTTCTGGCCCGACTTGCCCTGCGGCTGGGCATTGCCGCTGTTCTGACCGGTTGCGTTGCCGCCTGCATTGCCGTCTTTCTTTACATCACCCCTGATACTGTCCTCAACTGTATCAAGAGCCTTGTCAATGGCCTGGTCAGCTTTCTGGTTAAGACGCCGGTTGACCTGCTGCTCGAGTTTCTTCTTCAGGTCTACTTTAATCTGGGCTTCTGCATTGATGGCCATGCTGAATAGAACCAGCACAGCCAGGGCTTTAATAAGTGTCTTCATACTGGTATGGAATTACAATAATTGTGGTTTGGGGTTTAAGGAATAGTAAAATTATAGCAAAACCTGCTGTTGTTGTTATTTCATTCACATCATTTTTAAACTGCTTCGTCAAATAATTCAGGTGCTGCCCGTAATGCAGCTTTTTTTTGCGCTTTTGGAACATTGTTCTTAAATTTGATAGGCTGCATTTCTTAAGATTACCTATCATGAAAGAAGAGTTCCTCCACTGGCTGTGGAAAAACCTGTTCTTTGAGGGCGGGAGCCTGTGCGACAGGGAAGCCGGCCCCATTGAGGTAATAACCCCGGGAGAGTACAACCGTGATTCCGGTCCTGACTTTTTCAACACGAGGCTGAATATCGGCGGTACCGAATGGGCCGGGAACACCGAGATCCATGTAAATGCATCTGATTGGTACCGGCACGGGCATCACACTGATCACGCTTATGACAACGTCATTCTGCACCTTGTATATAATGAGGATGCAGACGTCTATACGGCTTCCGGCCGAAGGCTGATAACAGCCCGCCCCGTTTTCGATCCCGTTTTGTGGGAAAACTACCTCGATTTCATGAATAATCCTTCGCCCCTGCCATGCAGCGGACTGATAGGATTTTCTGACGGTTTCAGGATCAAGCACTGGCTGTGGTCCGTTGCCGTCGAACGGCTCGAAAGGAAACATGACGAGATCAGGGAGATTCTGGCAAAGACCGGCAATGACTGGGAAGAGACTCTTTACCGGCTGGTCACCCGCTACTTCGGTTTCAGGGTAAACACTGATCCCTTTGAGATACTGGCAGCCCGCCTTCCTCTTAAAATCATAAGAAAGCACGCTGACCAGCTCATGCAGGTCGAGGCCTTGCTGTATGGCACTGCGGGGTTGCTTGACGGGGCTCTTTTCAGGGAGGCGGTGAGCGACGGTTATTATCTCCTGTTGTCGAGGGAGTACCGGGTGCTTCGCGCCAAGTACTCACTTCAGCCCGTTGACGGATGGCTCTGGAAGTTTCACAGGCTGCGGCCCGCCAATTTCCCCACTGTCAGGCTCTCCCAACTGGCGGCACTGCTCAGCCACAGTGACGGGCTCTTCTCGAGGGTGCTTGGCTGCAGTGACCGGGAGAGCCTCCGTGCACTGCTGAGCGTCAGCGCCTCATCTTACTGGAACAGTCACTACCAGTTCGGACGCGAGGCGCCTCCGGTGGCGGGCCGCGCCGGCAAACAGTCCGTAGACCTGCTCATCATCAACGCCATTGCACCGTTGTTATTCGTCTACGGCAAGGTCAGGCAACAGCAGGAGTGGTGTGACAGGGCTGTGGAGATCCTTGACTCTCTGCCCCCGGAAGAGAACAGTGTGGTGACCGACTTCGCCCGGGCGGGACTGAAGCCGGAGTCGGCCTTCGCTTCACAGGCTCTGCTGGAGCTGAGGAACCTGAGATGCAGGTATCACAGGTGTCTTGACTGCACCATCGGGTCATCGCTCATCGCTATGGGCCAGAAGATCAGGAGGTCAGACTCGCTGTTCCTGGAGCCCTGACACGCTTCGGCCACAACAAAATATATTTTTTAGCACGCGCAACTCCCGGCATTAAATTTGCGTCTTTTATACAGAAGCCCGTGAGTGCTGCACTCCCCCGCACACTGGTGAGGCTGTCCGGAGTTAAATACAAAAAAATTATTCAAATTGTTTGAATTATTACAAAATAGAGTTGTATCTTTGCGTTCCAAAATTGGAGAAATTATTAACAATCTATTGGATAAGGATATGTATTTAACCACGGAGAAGAAACAGGAATTTTTCAAGACATTCGGATCATCAGAGTTGGACACTGGTAGTGCTGAGGGTCAGATTGCTCTTTTCTCCTACAGGATTTCGCATCTCACCGAGCATCTGAAGAAGAACAAGAAGGATTTCAGTACACAGAGGGCGTTGACCACTCTGGTCGGAAAAAGAAGGCATTTGCTCGATTATCTAAAAGTCAAGGATATCAGCAGGTATCGTGAGATCATCAAGGCACTGAACCTCCGCAAGTAAGGAAAAAAGGCAATTTCAGATTGCCTTTTTTAATTCCCGGAGAGGTCTGAGCCTGAATAATCATTTATCCCGTAATAATCAGTAATTCAGATGTATAAGTTAATCGAAAAAAGTATTGACCTTGGCGATGGCCGGTCAATAGTAATTGAAACGGGCAAGCTGGCCAAGCAGGCTGACGGCGCTGTGGTTGTAAGGATGGGTAAGACCATGCTTCTGGCAACCGTCGTTGCAGCCAAGGATGCTAAGGAAGACACAGACTTCATGCCGCTGTCCGTTGAGTACAAGGAAAAGTATGCGGCATCGGGCCGCTTTCCCGGAGGCTTCCTCAAGAGAGAGGCAAGGCCCGGAGACAATGAGATTCTGATCTCACGACTGGTTGACAGGGCGCTGCGTCCGCTGTTCCCCGACGACTATCATGCGGAAGTGTTTGTAACCATTAACCTCATCTCGGCCGAGAAGGATATCATGCCTGATGCGCTTGCCGGACTCGCCGCATCTGCGGCACTGGCAGTGTCTGACATACCTTTCCATGGCCCGATATCAGAGGTAAGGGTTTCAAGGGTTAACGGCGAGTTCATCGTCAATCCCACATTTGAGCAGGTGGAAACTGCAGACCTTGACATCATTGTCGGAGCAACATATGAGAATATCATGATGGTTGAGGGCGAGATGAAGGAGGTGTCAGAAGATGTCATGCTCGAGGCACTCCGCATTGCCCATGAGGCAATCAAACCGCAGTGCGTTGCTCAGAAAGAGCTCTCCGAATTGGTCGGCAAGTCCGTGAAGAGAGAGTACTGTCATGAGAAGAATGATGAGGAGCTCCGCAAGAAAATATGGGATGAGACCTATGACAGGTGTTACAAGCTGGCTGCCAGCGGATCTGACAAGAAGACCCGCACTGACGGCTTTGACGCAATAAAGGCTGAGTTCCTTTCACAGTTCCCCGAGGATGCACCTGCAGATGAGATGCTGGTGAACAGGTACTTCCATGATGTGGAGAAGGAAGCTGCCCGTCGTCTTGTGCTTGATGAGCACAGGCGTCTTGACGGCCGCAAGCTTGATGAGATCCGCCCCATATGGTGCGAGATTGATCCGCTTCCTGCAGCCCATGGCTCGGCAATCTTCACCCGCGGAGAGACACAGTCGCTCACCACTGTCACCCTTGGCACCAAGCTTGACGAGAAGATGATTGACGAGGTCCTCAAGCAGGGTTCCGAGAAATTCACTCTTCACTATAACTTTCCCCCCTTCGCCACCGGCGAAGCCAAGGCAGCACGCGGTACCAGCCGCAGGGAGATAGGTCACGGAAACCTGGCACACAGGGCTCTTAAGAACATGATGCCCCCCGAGGAGACCAATCCGTACGCAATACGCGTGGTATCAGATATCCTCGAATCAAACGGCTCATCATCAATGGCAACCGTCTGTGCCGGGACACTGGCACTCATGGATGCAGGCATAAAAATCGCCAAGCCGGTTTCTGGTATCGCTATGGGGCTGATAACTGACAAGGACGGGAAGAAATTCGCAATTCTTTCAGACATACTCGGTGATGAAGATCATCTCGGCGATATGGACTTCAAGGTCACAGGCACCCGTGACGGAATAACCGCCACACAGATGGACATCAAGGTTGACGGTCTCTCGTTCGAGGTTCTTAAGCAGGCGCTCGAACAGGCACGCCGCGGCAGGATGCACATCCTCGGCATCATGGAACAGACCATTGCCGAGCCCAGGCCCGACCTCAAGCCTCATGCACCGAGAATAGAGAAGATTTACATACCCAAGGAGATGATTGGTGCCGTGATAGGCCCCGGCGGAAAAATCATCCAGGATATACAGGCCACCACCGGCGCAACGATAGTTATCGAAGAGATCAACGGCCAGGGAATGGTTGATGTATTTGGCGATAACTACGAAGTCATCAGGGCGGCCCTTGACCGTATCAACGCGATATGCGCCGTACCTGAGGTAGGAAAGGTCTATACAGGCAAGGTGAAGACCATCACACAGTTCGGTGCGTTTGTTGAGATTCTCCCCAACAAGGACGGACTCCTGCACATCTCAGAGATGGACTGGAAGAAGGTAGGCACTGTTGAAGAGCTCTTCAAGGAGGGTGACATTGTTGAGGTGCAGCTCATTGAGGTTGACCAGAAGACCGGCAAGCTCAGGCTCTCGCGCAAGCCCCTCATCCCGAAGCCGGAAGGCTGGGTTGAGCCGCCCAAACGTGAACATACGGAAAGAAGGGATTATCAGGGATCACGTGACGGAAACCGCAGTGATCGCGGTGACCGCGGAAACCGTGAGCATCGCTCGCATGACCGCCGTCGCGACAACAACCGGTAGAAATCCGGTTATTCATCCAGGATCGTTATTCAGGCGGAGGCTGTCTCAAACGGGGCAGCCTCTCTTTTTCCCGTTACAACGGAGTCGCGGAAACGCGCTTCTTCGATTTATTTGCATTGTGAAGCCTAAATGTTAATTTTGAATTCCGGTGCAATGTGGCAACAGGGATGGAGAAAATAAAGTACAACTATATTGTAATTGAGGGAAATATCGGCGCGGGAAAGACCACCCTGGCATCAATGATAGCAAGGGACTACAATGCCAAACTGATCCTTGAACGGTTTGCCGATAATCCTTTCCTCCCCAAATTCTACAATGACCCGTCTAGGTACTCCTTCCCCCTCGAACTCTCCTTCCTGGCCGACCGCTACAGGCAGCTCAAGGAAGAGCTGGTGGAACCGGATCTTTTTAAAAGCTTCACAGTGGCTGACTATTACTTCATGAAGTCGCTCGTCTTCTCATCCAAAACCCTGGAACAGGATGAGTTCAGCCTTTACCGCCAGATATTCTATATAATCTATAGCTCCCTTCCCAAGCCTGACCTTTATGTTTACCTGCATGTACCCCCTGAGAGGCTGCTGAAAAACATTGCAATGAGGGGCAGGGAGTACGAAAAGTCAATAACTGCCGATTATCTCTCGGGAATACAGGAGAGCTACTTCACCTTCTTCAGGCAGAATAAGGAGAACCGCTACCTGGTACTTGATGTTTCAAATATCGACTTTGTTGCATGCCATGATGACTACCTTAAAGTAAAGGAAATGATCTTCACCGAACCTGTCGCTCAGGGGATCAACCTCCGGAATTTCTGATTTTTTCATACAGTGGTTGCAGGTATTGACTAAAAATTATCTTAAATTTGCAGACAAATCAGAAATATCGTATAATTGCTCTAATTAAACAGAAACTGATCGCAACTAATTAAAACACAAATTATGAAAAATTTCACCAGACTTTTTGTCATTCTGCTCGCTGCTGTTCTTATGTCAGGTTGCAGCAGTCTTGACAAGATGAAGAAAAATGCCAATCTCGTCAAGTATGAAATCACCCCCAAGGTGCTCGAGACTCATGCAGGCATTGTTGCTGCACAGGTTAAGGTAACCTATCCGGAGAAGTACTTTGACAAGAACACCACGCTGAAGATCACCCCTGTTCTTTCATATGAAGGCGGTGAGACGGCATTTGATGAACTGCTCTTCACGCAGGGAGAGAAAGTTCTGGCCAATAACAAGTCGGTTGCATGGACTGGCGGAACTGTAAACTGGTCAGGTGATGTAAACTATATACCTGAGATGAAGGTGTCTGAGTTCCTTCTTCACGTAGATGCTGAAAGAAAGGGCAAGACTCTCTCATTTGATCCCATCAAGCTGGCCGACGGCGTAATTGCAACTTCAACCCTTGTTGAATATCATGCAATGCCCATCTCGCTGAAAGACAACTACCAGCGCATTGTTCCCGAACAGAAGATTGCTGACATACTTTACAGCATCAACCAGTCAAATATCAGGACTTCAGAACTGAAGGCAGCCGATATCCAGGCTCTCAAGGATTACATTGCCCTTGTGATGCAGAATGAAAGGATGGAAGTTAAAGGTGTTACCAACAGTTCTTATGCTTCACCCGACGGTCCTCTCACCCTTAACGAGAAGCTCTCGGAAGCAAGGGGCAAGGCTGCTGAAAAGTATCTCCAGAAGGAATATGGCAAGATCCCCGAACTGGCTCAGCTGTTCACCAAACAGACCACTGCTGAAGACTGGGAAGGTTTCAAGGCTCTTGTACAGGAGTCGTCAATCGCTGACAAGGAGCTCATCCTGAGGGTTCTCTCGATGTACCAGGATCCTGCTGTCCGCGAGAAGGAGATCAAGAACATGTCAACTGCATATGAATCACTCGCAGAGCAGATTCTTCCCCAGCTGAGAAGGTCAAAACTGATCGTTGACGTTAACCTGATCGGCCTCAGCGACGAGGAGATCCTCACCGCCATCAAGGGTGATCCGTCAGTCCTCAGCCTCGAGCAGATGCTCTATGCTGCCACCCTGACCAGTGATCCCCAGGAGATGTTGAAATACTATCAGCTGGCTACCGAAAAGGAACCCAAGTGCTTCAGGGCATGGAACAATGTCGGCTGGGCTTATCTTCAGATGGGCAATGCTGATGACGCCATGGTCGCTCTTGAGAAGGCCAAGGCTCTCAAGAATGATGACAACGTGAAGAACAACCTGGGCTTTGCCGCTCTCCTGAAGGGTGATGTCAAGGCAGCTTCAGAGTATTTCAACTCAATGTCAGCCGCCACCCCCGAATCAAAATTCGGACTTGGCACCATTGCAATTCATGATGGCAAATATGACCAGGCAGTCAATATGCTCGGTGACACACCCACGATGAACCTTGCACTGGCACAGCTTCTCAAGGGTGACGTCAACAAGGCCAAGACAACCATGGATGCAGTCAAACCTTGCAAATGCGGTGCTCCCTCATACTTTAAGGCAGTAATCGCAGCACGCCTTGACAACAAGGATGGTGTCATCAACGCACTGCGCGAAGCAATCGGCTATAACACCAAATGGAAGAACTACGCTATGACAGACCTCGAGTTTGCCAAGTACTTCACCGATGATGCATTCATTGCAGTAACGAAGTAACAAAACCACAGATAATGAAAAACCCCGTCCGCCGGCTGGCGGAACGGGGTTTTTTAATAGTCGATTGTTACCCTTTGATTCTTCCTGCCAGTTCCCACAAAACTATCCCTGCGCTGACAGCCACATTGAATGAGTGTTTGGTGCCATACTGGGGTATCTCGATGCATGCATCCGACAGATTCACCACCTCTTCGGTAACCCCTCTGATCTCATGGCCAAAGACCAGTGCATACCTCTTTCCGGGCTCCGTCGCAAACCGGTCAAGTGATACAGCTCCCTCGGCCTGCTCCACCGAAACAATCGCGTAATCCCTTTCTTTAAGCACCCTGACTGCTTCGGCGGAACTTTCAAAGTACTTCCATTCAACTGATTCAGTCGCCCCCAGCGCAGTCTTGTGTATCTCACGGTGAGGGGGCGTGGCGGTGATACCGCAAAGCCATACTGCCTCCACCAGAAAAGCGTCAGCCGTCCTGAAAATTGACCCCACGTTGTTGAGACTGCGTACGTTGTCAAGGACGATTATGAAAGGCGACTTCTCCGAAGCCCTGAATTCCGTGACACTCTTCCGGTTCAGTTCATCGTTTGTCAGCTTCCTCATTGGTAAAAATTTTAGCTAAAATAGTTATAAAAAAAGAGTAAATTACCTACCTCTTTTACTCATGGTGCCCCTATAACCATTTTCATTAACCTGAACTTGTCATGAACATCCACGAATACCAGGGAAAATCCATTCTGCAGGCGCATGGTGTTGCCGTGCAGGAAGGATTCGTTGCCATAACGGCCGGGCAGGCCGTAACGGTAGCCGAAGAACTGCGCAGCAAATTCGGTACGGAGATTTTCGTCATAAAGGCGCAGATCCATGCCGGAGGCCGGGGAAAGGGAGGGGGAGTAAAGATTGCACGCTCACCGCAGGAGGCGGGAGAGGTGGCCTCGCGCATGCTGGGGATGACCCTGGTTACACCACAGACAGGGCCGGCAGGCAAGAAAGTGCACAAGGTGCTTGTTGCACGTGATGTCTACTATAAGGGAGAATCGGAGATAAAGGAGTTCTACCTGTCACTGCTTCTTGACCGCAGAAAATCAGCATACGTGGTTGTCTATTCACCGGAGGGAGGGATGGACATCGAGGAAGTTGCTGCACGCAATCCTGAAGCGCTCTTCACCGAGACGGTTGACTCAACCTGTTGCCTGCATGAGTTTCAGATGAGAACCATAGCTTCGAACCTGGGTCTGCACGGCAAGGCTTACCGCGAGATGGTAACTTTTCTGAAGGGGCTCTGGGAGGCTTTCGTCAATTCTGACGCCTCCCTGTTGGAGATCAATCCGCTGCTTAAAACCAGTGATGACAGGGTGCTGGCAGTAGACTGCAAGGTGACCCTTGACGACAATTCATTATACCGTCACCCGGAGCTGGCGGCCATGCGTGACCTGAACGAGGAGGATCCCACCGAGGTGGAAGCCTCAGCCAGTAACCTCAATTATGTAAAACTCGACGGTGATGTTGGATGCATGGTCAATGGCGCCGGCCTGGCCATGGCCACGATGGACCTGATACAGCTCTCCGGCGGCAAGCCTGCCAATTTCCTCGATGTGGGCGGTGGCGCGAGCCCGAAAACGGTGGAGGCCGGATTCAGAATCATCCTCAAGGACCCGCATGTGAGGGCTATCCTCGTGAATATTTTCGGCGGAATCGTCAGGTGTGACCGCGTTGCCGCGGGAATTATTGAAGCATACAAGAGCATCGGCGACATAAAGGTGCCTGTCATTGTCAGGCTCCAGGGAACCAATGCAGAGGAGGCCAGGGCGCTGATAGACAGCTCCGGGCTGAAGGTCATTGCCGCCTCAACATTCACCGATGCTGCCGAAAGGGTCAGGGCTGCCCTGAGCTGATTCAGGCATTGCCCTCCCGTTCATAAATTCAGGCCGGAGACTTGGCCTTTGTTGGCGTTTATTCTTAATTTGCCGCCGTTTCAACCAATGAGCAGACAGTTCGCAGATATAATCGTTCCCGTTGCCGTACCCGGCTCATTCACCTATGAGATTCCGGAGCAGCTTCAGGGTACGGTTCGCCGGGGCAGCCTGGTGAACGTCCCCTTCGGTCAGAGCAGGAAGACGGCCGGTCTGGTGGTGAAAGTTCATGACATCCCTCCGGCAGAAGTCTCTCTCAGGGAGGTAGACAGCCTCCTCCCAGGCGAAACGGCTGTCAATGACCGTCTCGCCGACTTCCTTCTGTGGATATCTGATTATTACATGGCCTATCCGGGCGAGGTGATGAAGGCGGCCATACCGTCGCCTGATGATCTTCCCGGGCGCGTGATGAAGCGCAGGCCGAAGGAGGCGGCTGATCTTCCGGAGACCGAGATGGTCATGCCGGCAGAGCTGAACAGGGTGCAGAAGGAGGCCTATGATTCTGTCAAACAGTTGTTTGCCGATCGTGAGACGGTGCTGTTGCATGGCGTTACCTCCAGTGGCAAGACCGAGATCTATATTCACCTTATGCGTGAGCAGCTTGACCAGGGAAGGCAGGTCCTTTACATGCTTCCTGAGATAGCTCTCACAACGCAGATCATCGAGAGGCTCAGGAAACATTTCGGCAGCGCCATCGGGGTGTTTCACTCGCGTCTCACCCCTGCGGCGCGAAGAAAAGTATGGCAGAAGGTCAGTGACGGAAGCCTCAGGGCTGTTCTGGGGGTACGGTCATCGCTCTTCCTTCCTTTCAGTCACCTGGGGCTGATCATAGTGGATGAGGAGCATGATTCATCGTACAAGCAGAATGATCCGGCCCCTCGGTATCATGCACGTGATGCTGCAATGATGCTTGCCCGCATCCACGGCGGAAGGGCGCTCCTCGGTTCGGCCACGCCATCGCTTGAAAGTTACCACAATGCACTTTCCGGAAGGTACGGGTTTGTTGAGCTGTTGACACGGTACGGAGAGGTCATGATGCCTGAGATGGTCATCGCTGACACTCGCCGGAAAGGCAAAAAGAAGGGACCATCAGCTCATTTCACCCCCCGTCTTCTTGAGGCAGTGGAGGAGGCGCTGAAGCGCGAAGAACAGGTTATCCTCTTCCAGAACAGGAGAGGTTTCTCGCCCTTCCTGATGTGCTCTGATTGCGGACATGTCCCTGCCTGCACCAACTGTTCGGTGAGCTATACCTATCACAAGAGCATCAACCGGCTCGTATGCCACTACTGCGGCAAGAGCGTGAGACTACCCTCAGAGTGCCCCGATTGCGGATCAGTGAACATTTCCACCATGGGCTTCGGCACCGAAAAAATCGAAGAGGAAATAAGACTCCTGTTCCCTTCGGCGCGGGTGGCGCGAATGGACCAGGACACCGTCAGGAACAGGGGCGCTGCCTCTGACATACTGGGCAGCTTCGCCGCGGGCGATACCGATATCCTTATCGGGACACAGATGATCTCCAAGGGACTCGACTTCGAGAGGCTGACGGTGGTGGGCATACTCGATGCCGACAATATGATGCATTTCCCCGATTTCCGGGCTCACGAGCGCAGCTTCCAGCTCATGGAACAGGTGAGCGGGAGAGCAGGCAGGAGGACACGCCGGGGAAAGGTGATTATCCAGACCGCTGACCCTGCAAACATGATCCTCAGGCAGGTCCTGAAACATGATTACAGGTCAATGAGCTCGGCACAGCTCGGGGAGAGGGCTCTTTTCGGCTATCCGCCCTTTACAAGGATTATAAGGATAGCGCTGAAACACCGTGACCTTGATGAACTTACTGCCTCGGCCGCAAGGCTGGCTGATGCCCTCCGCAGGCACCTCGGCAACCATGTACTGGGTCCGGAGTTTCCGATGGTGATGCAGGTTCAGAAGTGGTACATCAAAACGGTGATGATAAAAATAGACAGCACACTCTCCCCCTCGAAAGTCAAGGAGCTGGTGAGACGCGCAATGGATACAGAACTGAAATCTCCCAGGAAAGGGCTGCTGCGCATTCATGCCGATGTCGATCCACAGTGACCTCAGTTGCCCTTTAATATTAAAAGGTTATTTTTACGGATTCAAAGCTGTTTTAATGAAAATAGAGGTTTCAAACGGAGAGATTGCGGACAAGCTGACGATTATTGAACTCAAGCTGGAGCGGATCAGTGATCCCGAAAAACTGAAGAACCTGAAAAAGGAGCATGCCATTCTTGATGAGGCGCTCGCGGGTTTCATGAAGAAGGATGACCCGCTGTACCTGGAGCTCTACCGCGTCAACGCCGGATTGTGGGAGATTGAGGACCGGATCAGGGACCTTGAAAGAAAAAAGGATTTTGGAGAAGAATTCATTGAGACTGCCAGGTCAGTATACTTTTCAAATGACCTGCGTTCCGAAATCAAGCGGAAGATTAACCAGATAACCGGTTCGGGTCTCGTGGAGGAAAAGTCGTACGAAAAATACTGAGATGAGCCTTCTTGTGATACGCACATCATCAATGGGTGATGTGATTATGACCCTGCCCGTGCTCAGGTCGTTTGCCGCTGCATACCCTGGCAAAGAGCTGGTTTTTGTCACCAAGAAGCCTTTTGATCAGTTTGTCACCGGCATTCCCGGGGTGAAGGTTTTTCTTTCCGATCATCACGGCAGGCACAAGGGTTTCCGGGGCCTGCTGAGGGTATGGAAGGATCTACGGTCAATGTACCACATCACTGCGGTGGCTGACCTGCATGACGTTATCAGGTCGAAGGTAGTCCGCCTGTTGTTTCGTATGGGCGGCTGCCACGTGGCCTCGATAGACAAGGAGCGTATCCGCCGGCGCAAGCTGGTTCGCGGTAGGCTCACCGGCTCGCTGACCCACACCGTTGAGCGCTACCGCAAAGTATTTGAGCGTGCCGGGTATCCGCTGGAGCTGGTTCCCGGCCCCTGGATGTTCCCGTCTGCTGAAGAGAGAGCGGTGGCAGCCGCCCGTACCGCGGGTATGAAAAGACCTTTCCTGGGTGTGGCGCCGCTGGCGAGACACCGTCTCAAGACATGGCCCCCGGGAAAAATGGAGGCTATGCTCCGAATCCTGATATCGCGGAAGGAATGCACATTATTCCTTTTTGGTTCTCCTGATGAATCCGCTGCAGTGGATGAGATAGCTGCCCGCGTGCCGGGAGCCATATCCATGGCAGGGAAGATCAGCCTTGAAGGCGAGATTGCACTTATCGCAGACCTTGACCTGATGGTGGCCATGGACTCGTCAAACATGCACCTGGCTTCCATGCTGGGCACTGATACACTGTCAATCTGGGGCGCTACCCATCCCCGTGCCGGATTCAGTGCCTGGGGAATGCCCCCTGAGAACCAGATCCAGATACCTGACACCGAACTTACATGCCGCCCCTGCACCATCTACGGTAAGGGGACCTGCAGACGCGGCGACCTGGCCTGCCTGGAGTGGCTGACACCGGAGATGGTGCTTCAAAAAATCCTGAACAAACTGAAGTGACATATGAAATTCACCGGAACCAACCATCTGATCATTGCTTTAGCTTTCATAACCCTTGCCGGCGCCGGGTGCAGACAGACGCCCGAAGGCACTGCTGACCGTATTTCCGCAGAACCCGCTGACCTGGTAGGCACACTTATGGGTACAGATTCCGAGTATCTGCTATCCCACGGCAACACCTACCCGGCGGTAGCATTGCCGTTCGGGATGAACTTCTGGACCCCGCAGACCCGCGAGAACGGCAACGGCTGGGGATACACCTGGGATGACCATAAGATAGCAGGTATTAAGCAGACTCATCAGCCAAGCCCCTGGATAAATGATTATGCAGCCTTCTCGCTGATGGCTGTCACGGGTGGTAACCGCCTCACGGAACAGGCACGCTCATCATGGTTCTCGCATAAGGCTGAGGTGGCAAAACCCTGGTATTACAGCGTTTACCTCGCTGACTTTGACATCACCGCAGAGGTGACACCCACCGAGAGGGCAGCTCTCTTCAGATTTACATTCCCCGGGAGCGACTCCTCCGCCGTGGTCATTGATGCCTTCGCCGGCGGATCAATGGTAAGAATCATTCCCGGAAGCAACAGGGTTGTGGGCTACTGCCGCAACAACCACGGGGGAGTGCCTGAAAACTTCCATAATTATTTCGTCATTGAGTTTGACCGGCCGTTCGACTTCTGGTCGGCGGCCCTTGACGGCAGTCTCCGGCCCGGCGTCACCGAGACCGAGGGTGACCGCGCCCAGGCGGTAATAGGATTCCGGACAAAAAGAGGTCAGCAGGTCACCGCCAGGGTGGCTTCATCATTCATCTCCCCGGAACAGGCCATTCTCAATCTTGAACGCGAGACGGGCGGGCGCGGATTTGAAGCTGTCCGTGACGCCGGACGTGAACGCTGGAACACCGAACTGGGCCGCATAAAGGTGGAGGGCGGCACTGATGACCAGCAGCGTACCTTCTATTCAACCCTCTACCGCACCATGCTCTTCCCCCGGATGTTCTACGAGACTGACAGCTCCGGAAATATTGTTCACTACAGTCCTTATAACGGCAAGGTGCTTCCGGGCAGACTCTTTACCGACAATGGCTTCTGGGATACCTTCCGTGCCGCAATGCCGCTTATCACTCTCATGTACCCCGAGATGAGCTCGCACATCATGGAGGGTCTGGTCAATACCTTCCTGGAGAGCGGCTGGCTGCCCGAGTGGGCCAGCCCGGGCCACCGCAACTGCATGATAGGCAGCAACTCCGCCTCACTGATAGCTGATGCTTACCTGAAGGGAATAAGGGGATATGACATCGACACTCTGTGGAAGGCGATGGTGAAGAACACCCTCGGTCACGGCCCGGTGCATTCCGTCGGCAGGTATGGGGCTGAATACTACAACAGGCTGGGTTATGTGCCCTACGATGCCGGCATAAATGAGAATGTGGCGCGTACCCTGGAGTACGCCTACGCAGACTGGTGCCTGTGGAAGCTGGCACAGGAGCTGGGCCGGCCGAAGGAAGAGATTGACCTTTACGGAGCCCGGGCCCGGAACTATAAAAACGTCTTTGACGTTGAGAGCAGGCTGATGAGGGGCAAAAACCTCGACGGCACGTTCCAGTCGCCGTTCAGCCCTTATAAATGGGGTGATGCCTTCACTGAAGGAAACAGCTGGCATTACACCTGGAGTGTCTTTCAGGATGTGGCCGGTCTGGCAGAGCTGATGGGCGGTGACAGGGAGATGGCACGCATGCTCGATTCAGTATTTGTGGTGCCGCCATTGTTTGATGACTCCTATTATGGCTTCCCCATTCATGAGATACGTGAGATGCAGATAATGAACATGGGCAACTATGCCCACGGCAACCAGCCGGTTCAGCATATGATCTACCTCTACAACTACACGCCTGAGCCATGGAAGGCACAGATGAGGGTACGCGAGGTTATGGATAAGCTTTATAACTACACCCCTGACGGTTACTGCGGAGATGAAGATAACGGGCAGACCTCGGCCTGGTATGTTTTCAGCGCACTGGGTTTCTACCCGGTGACGCCCGGAACAGGCGAATATGTGCTTGGCTCGCCGCTGTTTACCAGGGCGACGGTCACCCTCTCTGACGGCAGGAAGCTGGTAATCAGTGCTCCGGAGAACAGCCACGATAATATATTCGTAAGAGATGTAACCTTTAATGGCAAAAAACTGAACCTCAATTTTGTGACCCATGAACAACTCACTGCAGGAGGCACCCTGGAGTTTGACATGAGCAGTGAACCTGACAGGGAGAGGGGTACGGCACCTTCAGCCAGACCATATTCAATGAGCACACATGGCATACAAAACTGATTTTTCATATTAATAATTATGGCTTCACTGAATTTAAGGGGTATTTTTCCGCCCCTTCCGACATCATTTGACAGCGACGAGAACCTGCTGCCGGAAAAGATCAGGTATAACATTGAAAGGCTTTCTCAGTATGACCTGGCCGGTTTTCTGATCCTTGGCTCAAACGGGGAGCAGGTGATGCTCTCCGAACCCGAAAAGATCAAAGCCATAGCAGCCGCCCGGGAGGCGCTTCCGGACGGCCGTATCCTCCTTGCAGGCACCGGATGCCAGAGCACCCGCGAGACCATTTCCTTAACCAGGGCAGCTGCAGCTGAAGGGGCTCATGCCGTGCTGGTTATCAACCCCTCGTATTACAGGGGAAACATGAATCATGATGAGTTGGTGAATCACTATTTTGATGTGGCAGATGCTTCACCTGTGCCTGTTCTTGTTTACAACATGCCCGCCAACACCGGGATTGACATGACTGCCGGAATGATCATCTCCGTGGCAGAGCACCCGAATATTGCGGGACTGAAGGAGTCGGGAGGAAATGTTGTAAAGATGGGAGAGGTGCTTGGCAGGGTTAAGCCCGGATTCCAGGTTCTTGCCGGCGGTGCAGGGTTCCTGTTACCGGCGCTGGCTACGGGCGCATCAGGCGGCATCCTGGCAAGCGCCAACATCGCCCCTGGTCACTGTCTGAGCATCTTCAACGCTTTCGCCGCAGGCGATATGACACTTGCAAGGGAACTGCAGCACAGCATCATCCCTCTCAATGCAGCTGTGACGGCACGCTGGGGCGTGCCGGCCCTGAAGGCTGCAATGGATCATCTCGGCCTCTATGGGGGCCATGTAAGGAGACCGTTGCTGCCGCTCAGGGAAGAAATACGGAAGCAATTGCTGCAACTTTTGGATGACAGGAATCTGAATCTGTTTGGTGAGAAGAAATAAGAGAAAATGAAAGGCAGAAAATTATTGATGATACCCGGCCCGACAGAGTTCGAACCGGAGGTGATGATGGCTGTCGGAGCGCCCACCACGAGTCATGTGGCGCCTGATTTTATTGAATCGTTCGGTCATGCACTTGAGATGATGAGGGAGGTTTGGCTTGCTCCTTCAGGGCAGCCTTTTATCATTGCAGGCAGCGGCACACTGGCGATGGATCTGGCCGGTGCAAACCTGGTGGAGCCGGGCGACAGGGCGCTAGTGATCTCCACCGGCTACTTCGGCGACAGGTACGCAGAGCTCCTGAAACGATACGGTGCAGAGGTGACAGCGCTGAAGGCCCCTGCGGGTGAAGTCGTCAGTGATGCAGCTGTGGAGACGGAGCTGAAACGTAAGCGGTATAAACTGATGACCTTCACTCACGTGGATACATCCACTGCTGTACGGGTTGATCCGGAGCCCCTGGGGCTGCTCGGAGAAAAGCATGGAGTAATAACGGTGCTTGACGGCGTCTGCTCTGTGGCAGGCGAGGTGATAAGACAAGATGAATGGAAGATTGATGTTGTATTTACCGCCTCGCAGAAGGCTGTAGGGGTGCCGCCCGGACTGGCTTTGCTGGTTGCTTCCCCGCGGGCAATGGAGGCATGGAAGGGAAGAAAAAGCCCGGTGGGAAGCTATTACAGCGACTGGACCCACTGGCTGCCGGTGATGAAGGCATACGAGGAACGGCGTCCGGCTTACTTCGGTACTCCGGCGGTGAACCTGGTGTCAGCCCTCGAGGTGAGCCTCAGGCTGATATTGAAGGAAGGGATGGAGGCCCGCTTCAGAAGGCACAGTGACCGGGGCACCGCCTTCCGCAAAGCGATGCGTGGCATGGGACTCACCATGATACCTGCCAGCGAGGAGGTCAGCGCAAACACCCTCTCAGCACCATTATACCCGGAAGGAGTGAAAGGAGCTGATTTCATGAAAGCTATCGGCGATTCGGACGTGATCGTGGCAGGAGGGCTGCTTCCCGGTATAAAGGATACATATTTCAGGGTCGGCCACATGGGAGCAGTCACCAACGGCGATATCCTGACAACGGTGGCTGCCATTGACGGTGCCCTTTCGGCCTGCGGCTACAGGAAATAGCGTAAATTTGTAACATTCATACACGTAATAATACCAATCAGCAACATGTCACTCACAGAAAAAATTGCAAAGGACCTGATGGCAGCCATGAAGGCTCAGGACAAGGGGATACTTGAAGCCCTGAGGGCGGCCAAGACCGCGTTTATCCTTGCCAGGTCAGAGAGAGGGCAGGATACCGTTCTCACCGAAGACGAGGAGGTAAAGATCATCCGTAAGCTGGTGAAGCAGAGGAAGGAATCGGCTGACATATATCGCGAGCAGAAGAGGCCTGACCTCTGTGAGAAGGAAGAGAACGAAGCCGCAGTGCTTGAAAGATATCTTCCCGCAGCAATGACAGAGCAGCAGTTGGAGATTGCCCTCCGGGAGATAATCAGCCGTGTGGGGGCGAAGGGCCCGTCAGACATGGGGCGTGTTATGGGTGCTGCCACCAAGGAACTGGCAGGAAAGGCTGAAGGCCGTGAGATTTCAGCAAAAGTGAAGCAACTGCTGGGATAAGGCGGCAGGGCCGGTCATGAGCCGGGGGCTGTATCCGCCTTCTTGTCATTCTCAAGCATTCGCAGGATGCGGCGGCGCTTTGCAATCAGGTCAGTCAGCTCGATAAGCATGTCGGTGTTGACCCTCCGGGCCATCGGAATGACATATTTCTCTGTCTGGTCAAGATAGTCCGAGATTTTCTGTTCCGACTGTATATCGCGGTGCAGGTCTGTAAGGTTGCTGATCCGGTCAGCGCACTTGAGCAGCATGGCATTCCGCGATCCGTATTCAAGGAGGCGCTGCAGGTACTGCTCTTTCGTCTCATCCTTCCTCTTGGTAACCTCCAGCACAAGCTGCACAACATCGGCACCATCACTGTCAATCCACCTTATCTCGTCAACCTGGGTCTCAGGAAGATCCTCAAGCAGATCATGCAGCAGGGAGGCCTTGAGCAAGATGCTGTCAGTGAAGAACTTGTAGTCAAGCAATATCCCGAGCGTCGAAAAACAATGCCTGAACTGGTTGCCGCCCACAGCCCTTTGCACGCTTATAAGAGCGGTGGCCTTAAGAATATAAGGCGCCAGCACAAGGTTCTTCAGTGTCTCAAGGGCAGTCATGGTAACAGGTTGCAAAACCATAAAATTAATGATTCCGGAGATTGCCACCGGTTATGATGTCATACTAATTATAAACAGCCTCTTAACAATATTAACACCTGTGAGGAATAGATTGTTAACGATGATGAGATGATATCGGTGAACATTATCCCCTATATTTGCATTTCTGTTGATGAAGGAGTGAAAGATGCCGGATAAACCATCCAGACCGTCAGGATCAGGATTGAAGCAGATGGCAAGGCTTTACAGGTTTCTGAAGCCTTACAGGGGCAGGTTTGCCCTTGGCCTCGTATTTCTTCTTCTATCCACGGCAGCCAGCCTTATGTTCCCCCGTCTGCTCGGCGAAATGGTTGACCAGGCCAACAGCGGAGGACTTACACGCGAGATAACACGCACAGGACTACTCCTCCTTGCAATACTGGTTGCCCAGTCGCTTTTTGCCTATACCCGCACACGGCTCTTTGTGGTGGTGACTGAAAAGACCCTGGCATCAATACGTCAGCATATTTATAACCACCTGATAAGACTTCCCATGTCTTTCTTTTCATCAAGGAGGGTGGGAGAGCTCAACAGCCGCATATCATCAGACATATCGCTGCTGCAGGACAGCCTTACCAATACCCTGGCAGATCTCCTTTCACAGCTGCTTGTGATCACCGGTGGTATTACCCTGATGATGATCAGCTCATTCAGGCTGACGATTTTCACACTGGCAATTGTGCCGGCTATCTCGCTGATGGCGTTTTACTCCGGGAGGGCCATCAGGCGCTATTCAAAGAAAGCACAGGCTTTCGTGGCAGAGTCAAACACCATAGTGGAGGAGACTTTGCAGGGGATACAGAACGTTAAGGCCTTCACCAATGAGTCATTTGAGAGCCGCCGGTATCGTGAGAAGACGGAGCAGGTGGCCAGGGCAGGCATTACCGGCGGAAAGTACCAGGCTGCCATCTCATTTATAGTTCTGGGGTTCTTTGTTTCCATGGCGGCTGTCATCTGGCAGGGTGCCACCATGATTGCAAAGGGTCAGATGGAAGCCGGACAGCTTTTCACCTTTGTAATCTATTCAGGATTCATTGGCGGCAATATCGCCGGGATGGCGGGAGTCTATGCAAGACTACAGAAAACCATAGGCGCTTCGGAGAACCTGCTGCAACTGCTTGATGAAAAGACTGAAGAAATAGATCCTTCATTTATTCCCGGTGAAGCCCACCTTCTGAATGGTGAGATAACCTTTGAGGGAGTAGGGTTCAGGTATCCGTCGCGCAATGAAGTGGTGGTCCTGAGAGATGTCAGCTTCGAGGTTGCTCCCGGCAGGCAGGTGGCACTGGTTGGGCCCAGCGGTGCCGGCAAATCTACGATAGCTTCACTTCTTCTGAGGCTTTATGACCCCACTGAGGGAAGGATTCTGTTTGACGGCCGCGACAGCACAGGCTTCCCCCTGACAGCCCTGCGGTCACAGATGGCAGTGGTGATGCAGGATGTGTTTCTCTTCGGAGGCACCATCAGGGAAAATATTGCCTATGGAAAACCGGGCGCTACTGAAGATGAGGTTATTGATGCTGCGAAACAGGCCAACGCGTGGGACTTCATCAGGACATTCCCCGGGCAACTTGAGACAGTGGTGGGAGAGAGAGGTGTGCAGCTCTCGGGCGGACAGAGGCAGAGGATTGCCATTGCACGTGCGGTGCTGAAGAACCCGCGGATACTGATACTTGACGAGGCCACCTCGTCACTCGATTCCGAATCAGAACGACAGGTGCAGGAGGCGCTTGAAAAGCTGATGAAGGGACGCACATCACTCGTAATAGCACACAGGCTCTCCACTGTACGCAACTCAGATCACATCATAGTGCTGAATGATGGAAGGATTGTTGAGCAGGGGACCCACACAGACCTGATCTCCAACGGAAACGGGCTTTACAAAACACTTACCGAGCTGCAGTTCAGCCTGTGAGTCACGCCTGTCTGGTGTGACAGCGGTGTTGCGCTGATTGCCTTCCGGGATGACAGATAACACTCAGTGGCTGTTCCTGCTTTTCAGGGATACAGAAGCCTGATTGTCCACCCCTCCCTGTCGCTGTTCCTTGTGTAGATCAGCCTGTCATGCAGGCGGTGTTCCCTTCCCTGCCAGAATTCCACATAATCAGGGTCAAGGCAGTATCCGCCCCAGTCGTCAGGCCTTGGTATGGGCCTGTCCCTGTATTTTTCCTCTGTCTCCGCAGCAGTTCTGTCAAGCAGTTCCCTGCTCTCCAGGTGCCTGCTCTGCTGTGATGCCACGGCGCTGATCTGGCTCTCGCGCGGTCGGCTGCGGAAGTAGGCATCTGATTCATCCGACGGCAACCTTGACACTCTTCCGCCTATCCGGATCTGCCTGTAGAGCTCATTCCAGAAGAAGGTCATTGCAGCATGGCTGTTGTTTCTCAGCTCATCCCCCTTGCGGCTCCCGTAGTTCGTGAAGAAGGTAAATCCCTTCGGGCTGAAGTCCCTTAGAAGCACGATCCTTCCTGACGGCCTTCCTTCAGCATCTGCCGTGGCGAGGTGTACGGCATTGGGATCCATTACCTTATACGAGATGGCATCTTCCATCCATCGCCCGAACTGGACCACCGGGTCATGTGAGAAATCGGCGAGGTTTAAACCCTCACCATGATACTCATTTCTGAGAAGAGTCGTCATTCTGCGGATTGAATTCATAAGATCAG
>LAHT01000209.1_pt1 | contig 76896 bp, 52 predicted proteins | sample 329671 | NCBI WGS metagenome assembly LAHT01 (sample SAMN03275702, study PRJNA271635) | activated sludge metagenome | isolation source: Sample C-4 Sludge from methanogenic chamber (fourth chamber) of Anaerobic... | reverse complement strand
CAACATAAGGCTTGGAGACAGCTGGCCGTCAGCAATTGGCGGTCAGCAGCATTATTCCCGGGTGAAGACAGGGTCCGGCACATTCAACTGCAGTGATGAAGCCGGGGGTACCGGGACTGTAACCGGCAGGAAGGCGGAAGAGGAAATACAGGAACCGGAAAGCATGGCTGAAGTGCGGAGAGCTGCTGCCACGGCAGGAATAGGCGGGCTCCTGGAAGCGCTCCCGGAAGGCTATGACACCATGCTCGGGCATCATACCGAAGGAGGACGGGAACTCAGCTGGGGCGAGTGGCAGAAGATAGCTATCGCCAGGGCAGTTTACCGCAAATCTCCCGTCCTGATACTTGATGAGCCTTCCTCGTCACTGGATGCCGACGCTGAATACGAGATCTTCTCTGACCTCTCCCGGATCACCGGAGGCAGGACATGCATCTTCATCAGTCACAGGCTCTCCATTGTGCGTGATGCCGACAGGATCATTGTGCTTGATGGCGGGAGGATAGTGGAGACCGGGACACATGAAGAGCTGATGGCTGCGGAAGGAAGGTATTTTACCATGTTTACCAGGCAGAAATCAATGTACAGATGACCGGGTTGGAGAAAGAAGCGCCGGCAGAAGGCAACGAAGGACTCCAGAGGGCAGTGAGCTTACTTCTGCTGCTGAGCAGAATGGATTTCTCCTCTGAGCAAAAGAGACTGATAGCAGAGGAGCTTAAGTCGTTTAATGAGTGGAAACTGTTAGCCGGATTGGCTGTCAGGCATGGTGTGGCAGCGCTGATCTGGCAGAATTTATCTGATCTGGGGCATGCCGGAGAGGTGCCGGCGACGGAAAGGACTCTTCTGGAGGGGTTGAGGTTTAAATCGATAGCCCGCGTATCATGGATCACTGAAGCTGCTGCCGGGGTGACTGCCCTCCTGGAACAAGAGGGCATAAAAGTGGTGCTGCTCAAGGGCCTCTCCCTTGAGCATACTGTCTACGGCTCGAAAGGACTGCGCCAGATGAGCGATGCCGATCTGCTTGTCGCACCTTCTGATGCACTGAGAGCAAGGGACATACTTGTCAGGGAAGGATTCCGGTCCATGTCCCTGAAATCGCCGCTCTACAGGCACATCATCCTTGACCTTGGCAATCACCTGCCAGAATTGCATCGCGGAGGTATCTCCGTCGATCTGCACTACAGGCTTTTCGGCCCGGAGGGCGAAGAGATGGTGGAGAGGGCGATAAGGGACTCGATTATTACTACCGGGGTTGACCGGGAACCGGGCCGTAATGTTGCTGTGACCAGGGAATCAGAAGCTGTCCATGATACGGAAATCGGCTCCGGACTGGCCCGGGAATCAGTCGCCGGTGCCGACACCGGCTCCTTAGCCAGCAGCAGAGCAGGTATCCCCGGCACCGGAACATTTCGCATCCTTCCCCCGATGACGGCATTCCTCGCCCTGGTAAGCCACATCTACAAGCATGAGATAAAAGGGGAGTTTCAGTTGAGACTCTGGACAGACATATACCTGTTGCTGGACCGGTATGGCAAACAAATACTGATATCCCGGCTGGCTGCTGCGGCGGAAGAGGCGGGCATCAGAAAGGAGACCGCTGCTGTTCTCACAGTAATGGAGCAGGTATGGGGAGTGGCACTGCCTGAGAGCATGGCCGCTGACAGCTCTGCTGCCCAGGAGGCTGCCGTGGCCAGTTTCATGAACAGGCTGGCCCATCCGGGATCAGTCGAATCCATCAGTCAGCGCGAGATGTTCATGAGGAACCTGAAGGCGCTGAAGAGTCCGCGAAAAAAGTTTATTTTCATTCTTGGCGATATTTTCCCCTCCGTCGGATTCATGAAAAGGAGGTATAATTGCCGGTCCAAAGTGGCAGCTTTTCTGTTTTACCCACACAGGTTAGGTAAAATTCCGTGGATTTTAGGTCTCCTGCGGACAGAAAAATACGACAATTAATATAAAATAGAAAAAATCGCTAAATAATTTCAATTTTTCTTGGAAACTGACGAGATTTATTATTAATTTTATATCAGTCAAGTTTTTCTATCAGTCAATGTCATGTCAGGGCTTATTTAGATAATGGGTTAACGAGCAAAAAAGATGGGAGCTATGTGTCTGCTTTTTTGGTTTTATAGGTTTTAACTGGCAAGGGCGCTTCAGCTGCGCAGTCTCGCTGCATGAACCGTGCTTTGCGAATGCTGCCGGCACTTCCACGGCAGCTCTGCCCCGGGTTACATTGACCCGGGGCAGTTTTTTCTAGCCTGCTGATGCCGCCGGTTGCCGGGGGTTGCCTGCGGTTGCCGGGCGTTGGTGCCGGATGCCGGTGGGGAGAGGGAGGTGCCCTGGTGCTTCAATTCTTTATGCCTTGCGGGCGTTTCAGCGGTATTTCATTATGCCCTGCGGGCAATTCACCGGTATCTCATGATGCCCTTCAGGCAAGTGGTTTTGTGACGCCATTATGCTGCAAAAGCATTACTTTTGCACAAACAGCCGATGAGATGAAAAGTGCCCTTTACCTATACAATACCCTCACACGCAAAAAGGAACTGTTTGAACCCCTTGCCCCGCCCTTTGTGGGAATGTATGTCTGCGGTCCCACCGTCTACAGCGAGGCTCATCTCGGCCATGCCCGCCCTGCGGTGACCTTCGACGTGCTGTACAGGTACCTGATGCACCTCGGCTACAATGTGAGGTATGTGCGGAACATAACCGATGTAGGGCATCTTGAGAATGAAACTGATGACACAGGAGAGGACAAGATCAGCCGCCGTGCCCGCCAGGAACACCTCGAGCCGATGGAGATAGTCCAGAAATACATGAACAGCTTTCACCATGCAATGGAGAAGCTAAACACTCTGCCTCCGTCCATAGAACCCCGCGCAACCGGCCACATCATCGAACAGCAGCAGCTGACTGAAAAGCTTATCGGCGAGGGTTACGCCTATGAGGTGAACGGTTCCGTTTATTTCGACGTGGAAAAGTATGACGGCAGGCATAATTACGGCATCCTTTCCGGACGTGTACTTGAAGATATGCGTGCCAACAGCCGCGCACTGGAGGGACAGGACGAGAAACGGGGCCAGTTCGACTTCGCCCTGTGGAAAAAGGCTGCACCAGGACATATAATGAGATGGCCTTCGAAATGGAGCGATGGTTTTCCCGGATGGCACCTCGAGTGCTCGGTGATGAGCACGAAATATTTAGGAGAGACATTTGATATCCACGGCGGCGGAATGGACCTGATCTTCCCGCACCACGAGTGCGAGATTGCCCAGAGCACCGCTGCCCAGGGACACCAGCCGGTGCGATACTGGGTGCATAACAACATGGTGACAATCAACGGCCAGAAGATGGCACGGTCACTCGGCAACTTCATCACCCTCGAGGAGATGTTCTCCGGATCGCATAAGCTTCTGGCCAGGGCATATTCACCCATGACCATCCGCTTCTTCATGCTTCAGGCTCAGTACCGCAGCACGCTCGACTTCAGCAATGAGGCGCTGCTGGCAGCCTCGCTGGGACTGCAGAAACTGATGAATGCGGAGAAAACTCTGGCCGGGCTGATACCTGGCGGGAGCTCCACTGCTGATATAAGCGGCATCGCCGCGAAGTGCCATGAGGCCATGAGCGATGATCTGAATACACCCATCGCAATTGCCCACCTCTTCGACGCAGTCAGGATCATCAACCTGGTCAACGATGGGAAGGAGAAGCTTTCGGCAGAGGATATCAGGTCACTGCAGGAACTCTTCCGCATATTCATACATGATCTCTTCGGCCTCAGGGCGGAGGAGTCGGCCGGCAACGACAGGCTGGAAGGCGTCCTGAAACTGCTCCTTGACATCAGGCAGGAGGCGAAGGCGAAGAAGGAGTGGGCTGTCTCTGACCGCATACGCGACAGGCTGAGCGAACTGGGGATCACGGTCAAGGACCGCAAGGACGGGTACGACTGGGAGATAACGGCATGAGCCTCACCCCTTACAGATCAGATATTATTCAGATCGGCAGCCTGACAATGGGGGGCGATCTCCCCGTACGCGTTCAGAGCATGACCAACACAGACACCCTCAACACGGCTTCGAGCGTCAGCCAGTGCATCCGGATCATTGAGGCGGGAGGTGAGCTGGTGAGGCTTACGGCCCAGGGAGTCCGGGAAGCGGAGAACCTTGCTGCCATCAAGAGCGGACTTCGGGCGGCAGGATTTGAAACGCCGGTGTGCGCCGATATCCACTTCAATCCGGGTGCTGCCGAGGTGGCTGCACGGATCGTTGAAAAGGTACGCATCAACCCTGGCAACTATGCTGACAAACGTGCTTCATTCATCAGGCAGGAGTTCTCGGACTCCGAGTGGAAGGCAGAACTGGAACGCACCAGGGAGAGACTGATGCCGCTCATAAAGATATGTACTGAATATGGTACCGCTGTCCGCATAGGGGTAAACCACGGCTCGCTCTCTGACCGGATCATGACCCGCTATGGCAACACCCCCGAGGGGATGGCTGTGTCGGCAATAGAGTTCCTGAAGATATTCAGGGGAGAAGGATTCAACAGGATCGTAGTCTCAATGAAGTCTTCAGACACACTCACGATGGTTATGGCCAACCGGCTCCTGGTGAAGATGATGTTTGAAGAGGGGATGCATTACCCCATTCACCTGGGCATCACTGAGGCGGGCGAGGGCGAGGACGGGAGGATAATCTCCGCCGCCGGGACGGGTACGCTGCTGGCTGAGGGGATAGGTGATACGGTCAGGGTATCGCTTTCTGAGCCGCCCGAGGCCGAGATACCTGTTGCCCGCGCAATCATAAAGGCTGTTGCCGGTGAGGCAGGCCGGGTGAAGAATCCTGTTGCGCCGCTGGAGAAGCGAAGGCCGGGGGAGAGATGGTTCCCGCAGGTATATACCCGTGAAAGAGACCGTTTCAACGATGAGTCAGGCGCACCATACACAGGTGATGTGCTGACCGCCTCACCTGATGAGCTTCAGGCTACGGAGGGCAGGCAGGCTTATGACCGGATTCTGAATCCCGTTTTCAACTGCGACGATCCGGAACAGCTGGCCATAGAAGCTGCCGCGCTGCTCGGAAGATTCTTTATTGCGCGCCATCCGGCGGGACTCTGCATATCAAACAGTGGTGCAGTTCAGGGAGATGCACTGCGAAGGCTGGCATTCTCCGTTCTTCAGGCTACCGAGGCGAGGATCACCCGCACCAGGTACATCTCATGCCCCACCTGCGGCCGGACGAAGTTTAACCTGCAGGAGGCGGTGCGTAAAGTGAAGGAGGCCACAGCACACCTCACCGGAATGAAGATAGCAGTGATGGGATGCGTGGTCAACGGCCCCGGCGAGATGGCCGGAGCTGATTACGGATACGTTGGCGCCGGAGAGGGGAAAGTCCACATCTACCGGGGAACCGAAGCTGTTCTCAAAAACGTGCCTGAAGCAGAAGCACTTGACAAACTTCTTGAGCTGATCAATAACGATCAGGCCAGGCAGTGACCGGATTAAACACTTCAGTGCACCCCCGGTATTTGTCTTATCAGGTTATTCCTTCTCAGTTGAACCAGCCAGCCGGTAATCAAGTTGCCTCTTCTGAAGGTCGGCTTTCACCACCTCAACGCTGATCTTGTCGCCAAGCATGTAAACCTTGCCTGACTGCCTTCCGCGTATGCAGTAGTTTTCCTCGTCATATTCGAAGTAATCATCCTGCAACTCCCTGATGGCAACCATTCCCTCGCACTGGTTCTCAATGATTTCGACATAGATGCCCCATTCGGTCACGCCGGAGATCACGCCCTCGTACACTTTCCCGATCTTGTCGCTCATGAACTCCACCTGCTTGTACTTGATCGATGCCCTCTCGGCGTCGGTTGCAAGGCGCTCCATCTTAGAGGAGTGTTCGCACATTTTTTCATACTTGTCCTTATCGCGTGCCGGTTGTCCTTCCAGATATTTTGTCAGCAGCCTGTGCACCATCATGTCGGGGTACCTGCGGATGGGCGAGGTGAAGTGGGTATAATGCCCGAAAGCGAGGCCATAATGGCCGATGTTGTCGGTGGAATAGACCGCCTTGGCCATGGAGCGCAGGGCGAGGGTCTCGACGATGTTCTGCTCTTTCTTTCCCGAGACCTCCTCCATCAGCTTGTTCATTGCTGCCGGGAGGCCCTTGACGTTTGCAGTGTCAATCTCATAGCCAAACCGCTTGATGAAGTAGCTGAACGAGCTCAGTTTCTCAGGATCGGGCTTGTCATGGATACGGTACACAAATGTTTTTCCTTTCAGTTTTCTGCCGACATATTCAGCCACCCGCTTGTTGGCAAGCAGCATGAACTCTTCAATTAACTGGTTGGAAGTTCCGAACTCACGGAAGAGAATGCCCAGGGGCACTCCCTTCTCACTCAGGTTGAACTTGACCTCGAGCCTCTCGAAGGCGAACGAACCGGAGGCGAAACGTTTGCTTCGCAGCAGCTGTGCCAGGTTGTGGAGGGTCAGAATCTGCTCCTTCATATCACCCTCACCTGTGTCAATAACCTTCTGGGCTTCGCCATATGAAAACCGCATGTCTGAACTTATGACGGTGCGTCCGAACCACTCATTCACAACGTTAGCCTTCGCATCCATCTCAAAAACAGCTGAATAGGTCAGCTTGTCCTCTGACGGGTTAAGCGAGCAGATATGGTTTGAGAGCCTCTCAGGGAGCATCGGTATGGTGCGGTCGACCAGGTAGACGGAGGTTGCTCTTTCCTGGGCGACTTTTTCTATCGGTGAGCCCTGTCTGACATAATGGGTGACGTCGGCGATATGCACACCGACCTCGATGTTTCCGTTGGGCAGTTTCCTCATCGAGAGGGCATCGTCGAAGTCCTTGGCGTCCTCAGGGTCAATCGTGAAGGTTGGGATTTCGCGGAAATCACGCCTCGCGGATATGTCCTCAGCAGTAATCTCAGCGGGAATCTTTTCTGCCGCAGCCTCGATCTCGGGATCAAATCTGTTGGGCAGCCCGAACTCGGCCAGGATGGCATGCATCTCCGTATCATTCTCACCCGGGTTGCCGAGCACCTCTATTATCTCGCCCACCGGGTTTCGCGAGCGCTGGTCCCACTCCACTATACGCGCCACGGCCTTCTGTCCCTGCTTTGCCCCGTTGAGTTTTGCGAGGGGAATAAAGAGGTCGAACGGCATGTTCTTGTTGTCGGGTATAAGGAATGCGAATTGTTTGGTGAGCTCTATCGATCCGACAAAGGTAGCTCGTGAACGGTTGATGATCTCTACCACTTCGCCCTCGGGGCGCTTCCCCTTGTGGCGGGCATACAGCAGCACCTTCACCTGGTCGCCGTGGAGCGCGGTATTAAGGTTTCGCGCTGCGATGAAAACATCATCTTCCATCTCATCGGTGATCACGAATGCGTATCCGAATTTGGTAAGGTCGATTGTACCGGTTACATAGCCGCCGACGGCCTTAAGTACATATTTGCCGTGCCCACGCTCATCGGCAGTGCCGTCCTTCTTCATCCTGAGAAGGGCTTCAGAGAGCGCCCGCTTTTCCTCCTTTTCTGTTATTTTTAGCTTTGCGGCGATTTGCTTGTAGTTTAACGGTTGTCTTGGGTTTTTTGCCATCGCCTTGACGATGAGCTCAATAAGTTTTTTCTGATCGATCCCGCTTTTTTCGGGTGGTTTTTTTCTTGACATTTCTGCTTTGTTTAGCGATTCCAAAGATAGATTGAAATTGGCTATCTTTGAGTTGATTATATGATAATGATTTCACTCTCATCCATACCCTCGCACTCGCCCTCGGTGGTGTACCGCAGGATCAATGATGAGTACCTGCTCATTCCGCTGACGGGCAACATTGCCGACATGGATTCTCTGTACAGGCTTACCGAGACAGGTGCTTTTATATGGGAGTTGATTGACGGAGAGCGAGCCATCAGTGATATAACGTCAAAGATAGTCGAAGAGTTCGACGTTGAGGCTGACATTGCCGAAAAAGATGCCCTGGATTTCTTCAGGGAGATACAGGAATTCCTTCATTTCAGGGAGACGTGACGGTTGACCTTGTCATAGCCGGGCGGCGGATACGGTTTCACTCCCGGGAGGGTTTGGATGTTCGTCCCGATGAGCGGTTCAGTGCGTTCACGGTTGCAGCGGAGGCTGAACCTGACCTGATTGTTGATGTTGAACCCGGTTCCGGGGAGATCCCTCCGGCGGCGATGAAGGTGTTTGATGCACAGCTGATGGAGGAGGTGCCTGGAGGGGTAATTAATTCAGGCGAATCGTTCTGGGAGATTTTTTCGGGAGGAGGTGTAACGTATGCGCGTGTATTCCTGAAGGAGCCGCAGAGGACGGCTGTCCTGGAAATGCCTCACGGCGAAATGCGGTGGCGGATCCGTACGGGTGAGTTCGCCATTTCACCTCAGCTCTCTGGCGGTAAGGATCAGCCAGCAGCACAATTTACCGCAGGACCACCCAATACCATTAATCCTCTTCCCTATCCCCTTGACGGACTTCTGCTTTATTTTCTCTTCTCCCGGGCCGGAGATATCATGATCCACGGCTCAGGGGTGTCATGCCACGGCCGGGGATGGCTCTTCACCGGCCGCTCGGGAAGCGGCAAGACCACCCTGGCACAGATATTTGACCGGGCAGGCGACAGGATCATTCACGACGACAGGCTGGTGCTGCGCCGTGAGGAGGGCAGGTGGGTGATGCACAACACACCTGTGTACCGCAACGATGAACCTCGTTCTGCCCCACTCGACCACCTGTGGATAATAAGGCATGGATCAGCCAATGTGTCGGAGCCCGTCACCGGGGCGGAGGCTGTAGCAATGATTCTTGCCAACTGTATCCAGCAGAACTGGGACAGGGAGGCGGCAGCAAGGCTTGCTGCTGCAGCTGATGACCTGGCATCGTCAGTCCGCGTGAGCAGGCTCTCGTTCCTGCCTGAAGGAAGCATTCGCGATTACCTGCGCCTGAGGAAGGAGGAGGACATTTCAATTGCTGCAGGTGCTGCCGAGGCTCTGCTGAATGCAGGCAAAATCATTACTGTCACTGCGGGAGGTTACAGCATGTGGCCTGCCATCAGACCGGGTGATAAGGTGGAGATTGAGCCTATTGGCACAAGGGTGCCGGAGATTGGTGAAATAGTTGCGTTGAAGCGCGACGGAGGGTATGTGATACACCGGGTAACAGGAGTGACAGCCGGCAGGAATGCAACCCTCATACGCACGCAGGGTGATGGCGTTACCCGTGAAGATGAGCCGGCTGATGCCGGTATGATTGCCGGAATTGTAGGATCAGTGGTACGGTCCGGCAGGCAGCAACAACCACCCACCAGACACCTGCCGCGGTGGTTCAACCGGATGACGGCCAGGCTACAATGCTGGATATCCCCGAAAGTATGACGGCTACCGGCAGGCCCGACGGCCATACCCGCAAATCCCAAAAATTCGTAATAATTCGCAAATCGCAAATCGCAAATCGCAATTCTGCAGTCCCTGATGTCCTAGTTGCTCCAGTTGAACCAGTCAGAATGAATGTCAGCAGTTGCCACCACTCCCTTGCCTGGCTTGAGGCGGTAGGAGTAATGACGGGAACGCTGATTGATGACCGAATAGGTATAATCAAGGTTGGTGATGACCGCAAACACCACATCATTTGCCGGTCTGTGAACTTTGGTAACAATCGTGCAGTCGCCCCCGGTCACCGGGTCACAATATACAGTCTTGCCGGCAGCGGTACGGTAACAAAGCTGAAGTGACATGTTATTCTTCATGGCGTCAAAGTTCACAGTCACGCTTTCACCCTCAACTTCCAGGGGAATTATATTTGCGCCTGTCCACCCGGGAAGGGTTCTTTCCTCCGGTATCAGCCATCCATCGTCACCGGGGGTGGTTGAAACATAGGGCGTCGCCTTCCAGTCTGCCGCCGGGGCGGAACTGAATTCGGAATAGATACGCTGGCCCATATTATCCCTGTACATCTGCAGTACGGCGGACTGATAGCGTCCAAGGTCAGCCAGGCAGAGCCTGGCACGGTACTCCTGTATGATCCGCCTCATCTGTTCTTCACCCATGACCGTTCCCATCCCTGCAAGCACAAGGCCCCGGCAGTTCTGCCATATCCATGGTATGCTGTGATAGCCCAGGTACTCTGCAAGAAAGGTCGGAAACACTTCGCTGTACTGGATTCCTCCCAGTATGCGGCGGGTATTGTCATTCAGCCCCTCGTAGTTGGGACCGCCGAAGGATCCGTCAGCAAGCCATCCGCCATAGCATTCAATCGGAATGAAGGGAGCGATTATGCTTCCTGCGGCCAGCCACCCGAATGAAAGTTTGCTGTAATCGGTGGTACCGGAACGGTCAAGCTCCATGGTTGCCTGAAGCCAGCAGTTGCTGCCCTCGTGAAACCATGCCTTGTTGTTCCTTCCCGGCATGGATGAGAACATTGTGTGAATGCCTTCATGAACCACGGCATCAGTCTGAAATTCAATGTCATTATAATTGCAGTCGGGATGGTAGCAATAAATCGGGTAATAAGATATCAGTACCACCGGCCAGTCAATATTGTTTATTGAGACCCAGCTTTGCCAGCCACCGGTTTCAGTATTGGAGGCATCATCGGTGCTCAGTCCCGATCCGTAGAGAAACACGGCGCTCCTGTAGCCATTCTGCACTGCCATGTCAGGAGGCCAGCCCATCACATCACGCATATACGCGAAGTCGGTGTTCAGGCGGTCAAGCATTGGCTGCACTGCCTCTTCCGTTACCAGAGGATTTGCTTTTGACCCTGCGTAAAAAGACCACCAGCCGTCAGCCAGTGTCCAGCTGAGATTACGTCCGGTGTATGGCAGATTTCTGACCGGCATTTCATAATCCGGATAATCATCGCTGAATTTATAGGAAATCACAGGGTCATAACCGGGCCATTCTGTAAACATGTTTTCAGCCAGCCCGTTTTCATCCACCACAATGTTTGGTTCAGGTTCAGGTTTGGTGCAGGCACTGAATACCAGCAGGATTGCAGCAAGGATTTGCAGGAAGTTTCTCATAAGCAATGAATAGAAAGAGCTTACCGGCCGTAACCGGTAAGCTCGGAATTGATTTTAATGATTTCAGTCAATTATATTAATGGTAACATTCCATTGCAGTGTACCATTCAGGATAGCCCTGGAGGTACCTGATGTGCCTGGAGCATTATAGGTCACGTCACCAAAGTTTCCAAAGAGCATAAGGTTGGGAATATTGTGATCATGTGTGGTAACTGCGTAGTACTGCCAGAAATTTCCCCATGACTTATAGTCCCAGTTCCAGGCATTGCCATCGGAGCCAAACCACATGCCCGGAGAATAGCTGGTCCATTTTTCCAGTCTCGTTCCTTCTGAGCTGACAGGATAGAAGCCATCGGTGCCGTTGGTAGTCTGGCCTGATTCAATTGTTCCTGAGAGCTCATCTATATTGATACCGTAGTAATCGTTTATATAGGTCTCATTCAGCGGGAATCCGAACCAGTTCCATGATTCATCGGTAAGAGCGGCGGAGCAGTTGGCAACAATGTTAACTCCTGTTTCGGTCAGAGCCCATGTATAGGTATGTGGTCCCACATTGCCTGAGCCGCTTGTCGGGTAGGTGCTGTGATACCGTACTGTCACGATCCAGTCCTTGCCGAAGAATTTGGCTTTTGAAACAACTGATTCACCGCCCAGGTCCGCAATGTTATCCGGATTGGTACCGATCAGCAGCAATCCCTCGGTGCTGTGCCCGTCATAGTAGGTTCCGCCAACCTGATACTGCCAGAACATTGCTCCGGTGCTCCAGTTGGCTGCCGTGCCGTCTGCTGCAACCCACTGACCGGGAGCGTATGATGACCAGGCTGTCCCGGCGGTGCCATCCGGTTCAACAGGATAGAAAGTAGAGATTTCCCAGCTGCCTGCTTCAATGCCAAAGGCTGTCTGCAGCTCCTCCGGGTTGATAACGAAGCCCATGACCTCCCATGCGCCGTCTTCTATAACTTTCGGGGTATATATATCGGCGAAGATATAGACACCATCTTCATCAGTGTACCAGCTGAACTGGTTGTCTCCTGACACACCTGCGCTGTATGGCAGAGGATAGCCGGCACCTGTGAGAGGCACATCGGGGAAGTTTTCCGCGGGCACTGCACCCTCACCGTAATTCACCGTAACCTTAAGGTTGTATGTTTTATCACCAACAACAAACTTACCCAGGGAAACAACTGATTCGCCTGAAAGGGATGCTGCGTTGCCCGGATTGGCTCCCAGGAGGAAGTACCCTTCATTGCCCTCAAGATCATAGTCATAGTCAGTTGCTTCATACAGGTACCACTGCCAGTACATTGCACCTCCTGAGTAATCTGTGGCTGTTCCGTCTGCCTTCACCCACTGACCCGGAGCATATGATGTCCAGGCTGTTCCGGCGGTTCCGTCCGGCTCAACGGGATAGAAGTTTGTGATAGTTGTTTTCTCGAAGTCGGATCCAAAGTATTCATTTATTGCAGCCAGGTCGGCTTTAAATCCTCCTATCTGCCAGTCTTCACTGTCGATAAATTCCTGGAGGTTTACCTCGAAGGTCAGTTCTATGCCGTTCTCATCGGCAACCATCTCATAGGAGCTTCCTGTCTCCACGGCTGTTTCACCCATTCCGCGAACCAGCATTCCTTCATACTCCAGCTTCTGTGATATTTCACCGGCAAAAGTGACATTGACAATCCAGTCATAGGTAACATCTCCGGCTACGATCTTTGCCTTGGAAGTAACTGTTTTCCCGGCCTGGGCTGCCACATTTGCCGGGTTGCTTCCGATAACCAACAGGCCTGTGGTGTTTCCATAATCTTCGGAACTGTAGTCATAGCCGATCTCGTCGCCATCCTTGTCGAGTTTGCCTTCCCATATATACCATTGCCAGAACATGGCGCTGGTTGACCAGCCTCCGGAATAACCTTCACCGTCAACCCACATGCCGGGCTTGTAGGAAGTCATCTCCTCAACCACGGTTTCGTCAGGTTCAATTGCATAGAAGGTTGTCTCATCAAGTTCCGAGACAAATATCCCGGCGAACTCATTCACCGTAGCGGTCGGCAACATGAAGTTTCCAATTTCATAGGCGCCCCCCGGTATGACATCGTCACCATTAACATACTGATCAAGGTCAACAGTGACATCAATCTGCATTGTAGTCTCGCTGAGGGTCCAGGTGTATGTGCTGTTTGTGGTCAGTGCATCATCACCGAATCCCACCTTCAGTGAACCGCTTCCTGACATGTCCACTGCCTTTGGTTCAACCCATGGTACATCAGGGTTCGTATCATACTTGATACAGCCGGCCAGGGCAGATGACATCATAATTACAATCAGAAGATTTCCGTAAATCTTTTTCATCATTCAATATTTAGGATTAAACTTTTATTTGCCGGTTGATTTATTGTTATAAAAGTAGGCCCTATTTTAAAAACGGACAGGTAACAATTGTCCGAAAAACTATACCAATAATCCAAATGTGAATCCGGACTAAGATGCCCTAAGTACGTGCCAATGGGCACGAAAGCTTTTCTTTATTATTGGACGATATTGTCAGCATTAAGGACAATGTTGCTAGTGAGGCTTACTCTTGTTCCATACCTTTGAGTTGCTACAATTCATTCCGTTATATACTATGCATTTCAAACTGGTCAATCTATTTACTTATCCTTTGATGGCTGTGCTGCTGTTGCTGTGTTCATGCGGCTCAGAGAACAACAGTCAGCCGATAACGGAAGTACCGTTTACCAGGGTACGTCTGTCAGATTCATTCTGGGCTCCCAGGATAGAGATCAATCGCACGGTGAGCATTCCCTCGGCATTTCGTCAGTGTGAAGTGAACGGCAGGTTTGACAATTTCGCCCTGGCTGCAGGGCTTATCGAGGGAGAGCATAAAGGCGATTTTTCCTTTGATGACACTGATCCGTACAAAATAATTGAAGGAGCCTCATATTCGCTGGCTGCACATTATGATCCCCTTCTTGACCATTACCTTGACAGCGTCATCGGCCTCATAGCCGCAGCGCAGGAGCCTGACGGCTATCTCACCACGTGTGTCACCAATAAATGTGAACGGCTGTCGGGTTGGTGGGGTTCTTCAAAATGGGAAAGAATCAACAGTCATGAGCTGTATAATTCAGGTCACATGTATGAGGCAGCAATTGCGCATTACCAGTCTACAGGTAAACGAACCTTCCTTGATGTGGCACTGAAGAATGCTGACCTTATCTGCGAGGTGTTCGGCCCGGGTGAGGGGCAGAAGCATGTCCCCTCCGGCCACCCCATAGTGGAGATGGCCCTTTGTAAGTTGTACAAGGTCACCGGTGAACAGAAATACCTTGACCTGGCAAAGTATTTCGTTGAAGAGACCGGCCGCGGGACTGACGGACATGCCCTTAGCGAATACAGCCAGGATCATATGCCCATTCTTGAGCAGGAGGAGATTGTGGGGCATGCCGTTCGTGCCGGTTACCTCTATTCCGGAGTAGCTGATGTGGCTTCACTGACAGGTGACAAAGACTACTTCACGGCCATCAAACGGATATGGGAGAACATGGCAGGCAGAAAGCTCTATATTACCGGAGGCATAGGTTCACGCCCGCAGGGCGAAGGATTCGGTCCGGACTATGAGCTCCATAACATGGAAAATTACTGCGAGACCTGCGCCTCAATTGCCAATGTATACTGGAATTACAGGATGTTTCTTGCCACCGGAGAGGCAAAGTATGCCGATGTGTATGAGAGGGCCATGTACAACGGTGTCATTTCCGGGGTTTCGCTCAGCGGAGACCGTTTCTTTTATGATAACCCGCTGGAGTCAATGGGGCAGCATGAGCGGCAGCCCTGGTTCGGGTGTGCATGTTGCCCCGGTAACGTAACCCGCTTCATGGCATCAGTGCCGGGTTATATGTATGCCCTGCAGGGCGAAGACATATATGTAAATATGTATGCCGCCGGCCGTGCAATAATAGAGACACCCGGAAACAGGACTTCCATTGTGCAGACAACTGAATACCCTTGGGATGGAAGGATTGCCATCACAGTCAGCCCTGACAAAACCTCAAGATTCAGCATTAAATTCCGCATTCCCGGGTGGGCCGGAGACAGACCTGCGGGAACGGATCTTTATACCTATACTTCCAAGGCGACACCAGTAACAATAAGTATCAATGGAAAAAAAATCAGGGGAAGGGGGAAGGACGGATACATTAATATAGACAGAACCTGGTCTTCCAATGATGTTGTTGAACTGGTGCTGCCAATGGAGGTACGCCGGGTCAGAGCCAATGACAGGGTAAAGGCAGATGCCGGCAAGCTGGCAATTGAAAGGGGGCCTGTTGTCTATTGCCTGGAAGGCTGCGATCAGCCTGACGGCGAGGTATTCAACAAGTTCATTCCGGCAGACGCTGTTTTTGAAGCAGTTTATGACAAAGATTTATTGAATGGGGTTGTTAAGTTGGAAGGGCCGGCAGCGCAGGTTGATACAGAAGGTAGAGTTACCGAAAGCACCTGCACTGCCATTCCTTATTCCACCTGGTGCAACAGGGGTGCCGGCCGGATGGCAGTGTGGATTCCCACCGGCGCTGACGGGGCACATCCCCGGCCTGTCCCTACCATTGCCTCAAAGGCATATGCCATTAAGCTTACCGGAGAGCCGAACGGATGGCCCGGCTTTAACAGTCCGGCCCTGTACCGGAGCGGAGAGGCTGATATTCCCGGGATACCCGTCTGGGGTGTGAATGACCAGTGGGAGCCCTCCGGCTCATCTGATATCGGCAAACCATATTATTGCTGGTTTGGCAACAGGGGCGAGGATGAAAACGTGGCTTACCTTTTTGAGAAGCCGGAGACAGTTTCAGAAGTGCAGGTATACTGGCTTGATTTTGATCATTATGACGTAAACTACCGTGTTCCGCAATCCTGGGAACTCTTTTACCTGTCTGACAGCGACCAGTGGCTTCCGGTAGACAAAAGGGGAGATTATACAGTTGAGAAGGACAGGTATAACACGTTGAAGTTCAGTCCCGTGAATACCCGGGGTCTGAAAATAACTGCCCGGCCGCAGAAAGGGGCTTCAGGAGGTATCATTGAATGGAAAGTGCAATAATCATTGAAACCTTAATAATATAACCTATAAATGTTTAGAAATATGAATGTATTCCTTCAAATCAAAAAAGAGAAAACCGGCATAAGACTGCTCAGTGTGGTTCTCTGTTTTCTCCTGTTCATCTGTACCGGGGGTAATGCCAGTGCAGGGCAAGGCGGAGCAATGGCGCCGGCTGTCAGAATTACCGGTATTGTCATTGACGAAGCCGGGGAACCGGTAATCAGTGCGAATGTCATTGAAAAAGGAACGGTGAACGGGACAGCCACAGGTCTTGACGGCCGCTTTACCCTTGAGGTCAGCGGACCTGAATCAGTGATAGTTGTCTCTTTCCTCGGTTATCTGTCACAGGAGTTAACCGTTGGCAGCACAAGGGATTTCCGTGTGGTTCTTAAGGAGAATGTGTCTGTCCTGGATGAGGTGGTCGTCATAGGTTACGGTACCCAGAAAAGGGCTGATGTGACTAGTTCCGTGGCCAGTGTGAAGACAGAAGCCTTCAACAAAGGAGCAATCCTCGATGCCGGGCAGCTCGTTCAGGGCAAGGTGGCCGGTCTCCAGATAAGCCTTCCGTCAGGTAACCCTACCGCATCAACATCGGTGCTTCTTCGTGGTTTCTCAACAATCACCGGATCAACCGATCCGCTGATCCTGGTCGATGGCGTTCCCGGTTCATTCAGTACAGTTGCTCCTGAAGATATTGTCTCAATCGACGTTCTGAAGGACGGGTCTTCAACGGCTATTTACGGTACCCGCGGCACCAATGGTGTGATCATCATAACTACCAAGGGACTACAGAAGGATATGGCTCCCACTATTGAATACAGCGGCTATGTCTCTGCATCATCATGGCTTAAGAGGCCTGATTTCCTGAATGCCACTGAACTGCGCGAAAAATGGGCTGAGGGCAAATCATGGTCAGGAGCGAACGAGGCCGATTTCGGCTCTGACGTTAACTGGCTTGACGAGATCAGCCGAAACGCAATCTCGCATGTGCATAACCTTACACTCAGAGGAGGTTCAACCCAGACAGGATACCTGGCCACACTGACATATGATCAGAAGCAGGGCACAATGAAAACCTCAGGCGCTGACAACATCCGTGCCCGCCTGCAGATTGCCCATTCGATGTTTGATAACAAACTCAGCGCCAGTTTTTCCATGATTGCCAATGAGGAGAAGACAGACATGCCCAACAATTACGATTACATCTACCGCATGGCCTGTATTCAGAATCCTACCCAGCCTGTATATGATGAAGACGGCAATTATGTTGAAAGGAAAGTCTATTTCTATGACAACCCTGTTTCATATCTGAATGAGCGCATAGGGATGACCCGTTCACGCAACCTGCGTGCCACCGGTGGACTTGAGTTCAAGCCTACAGATGCTCTTACATTCAAGGCTATGTATACGCGCAAGGGTCAGGGCTATCTTTCGGGCTACTATTACACAAAGAAGGATGTGAGCAACACCGAGGGCGGTGACAATGGCTATGCCTCACGGTATACCTCAGATTTCCTCTATGATATGGCAGAGCTCAGCGCCAACTGGAACAGGACCCTGGGCGGAAACCATCATATCACGGCAATTGTAGGTTACAACTATGAGAACAGCACATGGGAAAGTTTCGGAGCTTCAAACAAGAATTTCCCGAGTGACAGTTATACATACAACTCTCTTGGCCGTGGCCTTGGAATAAAGGAAGGTCTTGCCTCGGTTTCATCGTCCAAGTCGAATACAAAACTCATCGGGTTATTTACCCGTGCTACCTATAACTATGATGACCGTTACCTGTTAATGGCATCATTCCGCAGGGAGGGTTCGTCAAAGTTCGGCGCCAATAACAAATGGGGTAATTTCCCCGGCATTTCAGTGGGCTGGCGTATAAATAACGAGGACTTCATGAGCGATGTGACCTGGCTTGACAACCTCAAGCTGCGTGCAGGCTTCGGTATAACCGGTATTGATGCATCCTCAAACTATGAATCACTGGCATCACTTGACTACAGTCAGTATTTTTTCTATAACGGCAATTACATCCAGACGCTGGAACCTGTTCGCAACGCGAACCCCAACCTGCGCTGGGAAAAGAAGAATGAGTACAACGTAGGATTTGACTTCAGCGTGTTTAACAGCAGGCTGAACGGCTCGGTGGATGTGTATCAGCGAGACACCAAGGACGGTCTTTACAATTATGAAGTGCCTTCTCCGCCCTACCAGTACAGGTATATTTATGCCAACGTGTGTGAGATACGTAACCGTGGTATTGAGGTTATGCTGAATGCAGTACCGGTTCAGACTGCTGACTTCAACTGGAATACCAGCCTGACATACTCATCGAACAAGAACGAACTTCTTTCACTTCAGAATGATGAGTTCCAGCTTACCACTGACTACTTCGATACAGGTTACACAGGTGAGCCAATCCAGACCTCAACCCACCGAGTAAAGGAAGGCTGGGCTCTTGGCAACTTCTACGGCCTGAGGTCAGTCGGCCTCAATGCCGGAGGTTACTGGCTGGTTGAGCGCTATAACTATGAAGATGGCGTTCCGGTAAGCAAGTATTATGACCTGGCTGAGAATGCCGGCTCAGAAGACTGGCAGATTCTCGGGAACGGTGTTCCGAAGTACTTCCTCAACTGGAACAACAACTTCCGGTACAAGGGTCTTGACCTGGCCGTCAGCATGAGAGGTGCATTTGCATTCCAGATACTGAACTATCAGAAGATGTTCTATGGCAACCCCAATATCCAGTATAATATGCTGAACAGCGCTTTTGACGAGATCGATATCGTTGATCCTCGTACCGGGCAGAAGACAGGTGAAAAAACCACAATAAGTGACTCACAACGTTACCTGAGCTATTATGTAGAGAACGGCGACTACTGGAAGGTTGACAACCTCACCATTGGATATACCTTTAATATGGCGGATATCAAGAACATACAGAACCTCAGGGTATATGCCTCTGTTTTCAATGTTGCAACCTTTACCGGTTACACCGGTCTTGATCCCGAGGTCAGGATGACTTACGGATCGGGCGGATCAATTGACCCCGGGACGGATGAACGTGATAAATATCCTACCGTACGCTCATTTACGTTCGGTGTGAACATGACTTTCTAAAACTGACCGCAATATGAAAAAATTTAAGATAGGATTATTGATTATGGCAGCAGCAGCAGTGTTCTGCTGCACAGGCTGCTTCAATCTGGATGAAGAGGTTTACTCCGAGATTACCGAGGAGTCATTCACCGCATCACAGGAAGATATTGTTGCCCTGATGGGAGGTGCTTACGTACCCCTTCAGTTCATCATGGACTGGCAGGGTCTGTTTGATTGCCAGGAGGAACCCGGAGATATCATCATCACCCCGGTTCGCCCGAACGGATGGGATGACGGTGGTACTTACCAGCGCATGCACAAGCACACCTGGACTCCCGAGGCGTGGCAGTCGCAGAATGTATATGAAACATGCTTCTTCGGAATCAACAGGGCCAACAGCGTCAAGGACGAGATAGAGGCAGGCAAGTATGAGATGGATGAGGAGCTGAAGGCTGCAACTGTAGATGAACTGCGGGCAGTGCGCGCACTCTGGTATTCCATACTGCTTGACACTCATGGCAATGTGCCTATTGTGACCACCTTCTCTGCTGAACTGCCTGTTCAGGCTACCCGTCAGCAGGTTTATGACTTTGTGGTGACCGAATTCACTGAAATACTTACAGCAGGGCGATTGAGCAAGACTGCCGATGTGCTGTCATACGGACGTCTTAATCACTGGGGTGTGATGATGGCACTGATGCGCGTTTACCTGAACGCAGAGGTCTATACAGGCACCCCTCAATGGGGGAAGGCACTGGATTATGCCAATGAGATTATCAATTCCGGTGTTTACAGCCTGGCTGCTGACTACTCTGATAACTTCAAGGTAGAGCTCGGACCCTCCAATCCCGAGGTGATCTTTGCAGTTCCATATGACGGAAAATATTATTCCAGGACTTTCTGCCAGAGCGCAAAATGGTATCCTCCCATCGCAAGGAACCATTTCGGATGGGACTATCAGACATGGGGCGGAAGCTGCGCCAACCCCCAGTTTATCAAGAGTTATGCTGAAGGTGATCCCCGCCTGGAAAAGACCTGGATGATAGGTCCGCAGATGGAGAAGGATGACCCCAATACAGTGGTCTGGACCTGTCTCAATTATCTCCCTTCACTCACCTGCAAGAATGATGCCGGCGAATCAATGACAAACATTGATTTCGGCTACAGGGTCAATAAATTCGAGAAGGATCTGGAGACTGAGTTCTACTGGAGCAATGACTTTCCGTATTTCCGCCTGGCTGAAGCTTACCTGGCCAAAGCCGAGTGCCTGCTTCGCATGAATCAGGATGAAGGCGATGCGGTTATTGCGGTCAATACCGTGCGTCAGCGTTCTGTTGATCCGGCGCCGGCCATCACCCTGGCTGACCTCAAGGGGAACACAAAGATCAAATACGGAAAACTGGGCTGGGGTTCACTGACCCTGCAGCAATGGAAAGATGTCAAGGATGGTGTTAAGACCTGGGCCGACTTTCCAGATCTGGAGAACTCGCAGCCTCTCATTCAGAGCGGAAGTGACGGTGCGGCAGTCACCCTGGGAGGGTTGTATGACGAGTGGGGCTGGGAGTTTGCCTGCGAAGCTCAGCGTCGCACACAGATGATCCGCTTCGGAACCTATTCAACAAGGAACTGGTTCAACCATGATGCCATAACTGACGGACATACCAAACTGTTCCCGATTCCGATGAATGCACTGAATTCCAACTCAAACCTGACACAGAACACGGGATATTAGGATCGGACCAATGAATTTTATACAAAATGGTACTTACATAACGGGCTGCGTTAGCAGTCCGTTATAGTTTGTACCTTACCCCGGAAATCGTAAATTGCAGGCTTTTGATATTTGAAGCAATTACCCCCGTGAAGCTCCCGGAAAAATACGATATTCAACCAGAACCCGGACCTGAATTCCGGCAGCCCGCGCCTTCAGGCAGTCTGCAGGCGAAGACAGCCTTCCTGATCATTCTGTGGATTGCATCTCTGATTCTGCCGGCGCCCTGCCTGGCTGCGGATCAGTCAATACCCCTGCATTTCAGGCATTTCACTTCCGCGGAAGGACTTGAATCCAACTCAATAGCAAGCATATGCGTGGACAGGGACGGATGTATCTGGGCGGGTACCAGGGACGGGATTTACCGGTATTGCGGCGACCGTTTTGAGCGGCTCCTCACATCGGCCGCAAGTGACTTCAGAATCTCTGATGTGAACTATATGATCATAGATGAAAACAATGACATATGGATTGCGGCCAATCCGGGATTGTTCATATATGACATTGAAGAACAAAAGTATACCAGAATAAGCCTGATCGCTGATGATGGTATCCGTATTACCTCCTCAGTCAACACCGTGGCTGAGGACAGGGATGGCAACAAATGGTTCTCAACATATGGAGACGGAGTCCTGAAATATGACATTACAACCGCTACACTGAAGAGGTACACCTTCGAGGGTACCTCCAATTATGTTGACAAGGTTTTCGTTGACTCTGACAATATCGTGTGGGCAGCCCTGAGGGAGAAGGGGAGACGGCTGGAACGGCTTAACAAGACAACCGGAACATTCGAGCACGTCGACCTCAGGTATGATGATCCCCGGGGAGAAGATGACATACTCACCATCTTTGAAGACAGCAGAAGGAGATTGTGGCTGGGCACTTGGCTTAAGGGTGTCCAGGAATTCGACAAGCATTCAGGAGAAGTCAGCACCAACTTCAATCCTACCGGCGAGCCTGTCATGCACATCCACTCAATATCCGAATACGAGCCCGGCAAACTGTTCATCGGCACTGACGAGGGGCTTATTCTGTTTGACATCCTGTCAGGCAATTATGAATACTACGTTCCTGATTACAGTGACCCTGCAACCATAAGTGATAAGTTCGTCTATCCTGTCACCCGTGATCACGAGGGTGGATTCTGGATAGGGACCTATTACGGAGGGATCAATTATATCTCTCCATATGACGGCCTCTTCTATGGCAACAACTGCTCACGGTTCACAGGATCAAAATCCGGAAGCATAGTGAGCAAAATCTGCGAAGGAGATAATGGTGATATCTGGATCGGAACGGATGACCAGGGGCTGATCAGGTACAGACCGTCTGATGGCAGCCACAGGCATTTCATGCCCGTTCCGGGTCAGAACAGCATCTCATTCCACAATGTTCATGCTCTCTGTTTTGATGGTGATGACCTGTGGATTGGTACTTATACCGGCGGGATAAATATCTATAATACCCTTACGGGCAGGTTCAGGGTATACAGCAGCAACAGCTACGGTGGCCTTGAAAACATGAGTGCATACTCGATTTTCAAAGACCGCGGTTCTGCCATGTGGATAGGCACCATGAGCGGCATTGAAGTATATGACCGTGAAAATGAAAGGTTTACCGTGGTCAGGAGGACAGGCGTTACCGTGATAGATATCTGTCAGGATAAGAAAGGATTCATATGGTTTGCCACCCAGGGCAGGGGCTTGCAGCGATATAATCCCCAAAGGGATGAGTGGAAGGAGTATCTCCCGCGTCGCGCAGGTGCATATTTCCCTGAAGAAATTGTCAACTCACTGTTTATCGACCAAAGTGACGTGCTCTGGGCCGGCACTGCCAGGGGACTGTTTCGCTACAACCCGGTGAATGATAACTTTGAATATGTTGCTGTACGTGAAAGGGATGACCATATTTGCTGCATTGAAGGCGATAATCATATACTGTGGCTGTCAACCACCAACGGTCTGCTACGCTTTGATCCCGATAACGGGAACTGCATTGCTTACAGCAAGCCTGACGGCCTGCAGAGCGACCACTTCATAGCTTCATCCGGCTATAAAGCAAGTGACGGCAGGATTTATTTCGGATCAGTGAACGGATTCAACTCTTTCTTTCCGCACCGGATCATCATCGATAATACTGTTCCGGATGTGGTGCTTACCGGGTTACTTGTCAACAATGAAACAGTAAAGGCATCTGATAAAACCATTCTGCAGAAGGCGGTTAATTTCCAGGATAAAATTGAACTGAAACCCGATGAGAACAATATAGTCATCTCCTATTCAGCCATATCTTATTATGCTCCAGGGAAGATCAGTTATTCATACCGGCTTAAAGGCTATGATGAAGAATGGAATTATGTCTCAAACAACAGAACAGCCACCTACACGAACCTCTCCCCGGGCAACTACGAGTTTCAGGTCCGCTCCTCGAACGGCAATGACTTGTGGGGTGACGACTATAAGGCAATACAGATTTATATTCGCCCTCCTCTGATGTTTTCACCCTTATTCATAATCCTTTATATCATCTTCTCGATCCTGCTCCTGATATGGCTGTTTGTCTTTCTTATCCGCCGGTCGGAAAAGAAAAACCGGCATAAGATGGAGTTGCTGAACCAGCAGAGGGAGAAAGAGACTTATGATGAGAAGATCCGGTTCTTTACTGTCATTGCCCACGAAATACGCACCCCGCTCTCACTGATCACCGCCCCGGTTGAAAGGATTCTCATGATGCCCGAAACCAGGGTTGCGAAGATACGTGATGATCTTAATACCATTGACCGTAACAGCAGGCGACTCCTCTCCCTGGTGAATCAGCTCCTTGATTTCAGGAAGATAGAGCAGGACCCTGATATAAAACTTGACTTTACACGGCGTAACATTCCCGCTCTTCTTAATTCCATTGTGGAGACCTACATGCCATATATGACCCAGTCAGGGATGAAAGTCATGGTGTCCGGGATGGAAGATTTTGAAGCCGAGGTTGATCTTGAAGCAGTCACCAAGATAATGAGCAACCTGCTGACCAACGCAGCCAAGTATGCCGGCAGCATGGTTGAGCTGAAATGCATCCGCAATGAGGCAGAGCAGAACTTCCAAATCATTGTGGATGATGACGGCTGCGGCATTCCGCATAATGAGAGGGATAATATTTTCAAACCCTTTTACCGCTTATCTGAAAGCAAGTCAGGCACCGGTATCGGACTGAGCATTGTCAAAAGCATTGTGAGCCTGCATAACGGAACAGTGACAGTAGACTCCGCTCCGGGGCAGGGTAGTACTTTTACTGTTACCCTGCCGCTCAGGCAACCCGATAATAAAGCCGGAGAAGGCGACGGAAGCAAACCGGATGATATCCTGAGTGATGAATCGGTCCGTGCCTGTGCAGACGGGCGCTGCTCGTTGCTGATTGTCGAGGACAATCTTGAGATGATGGTCTTTCTGTATGATACACTGGCAGCTGATTATAACGTGCTGACAGCACGAAACGGTGCTGAGGCGCTCGAACTGATGAAGGCCAACTCCATCTCCATTCTTGTGTGTGACTGGATGATGCCCGTTATGGACGGGATTGAGCTCTGCAAGGCAATACGCGGCAACCTGTACCTGAGTCACATCCCGTTTGTGATGCTGACCGCAAAGACTGATGTCAAAGCAAAGGTAGAGGGAATGGAGGCCGGGGTTGATATTTTCATCGAGAAACCTTTCTCGGTCAGGTATCTCTGTGCGTGTATCAAAAACCTTCTGGATATGCGCAAGACCATGATTGAGAAGTTCTCCAGGATGCCACTGGTACCCCTGAGCGGCGTTGCCCCCAACCACTCAAACGAGGAGTTCCTCTCACATGTCAATAACATTATTGAAGAAAACATTTCAAATGCCGACCTGTCTGTTGATCTGATTGTCAGGCAGATGTACATAAGCCGTTCGGGATTTTTCGCCAAGATCAAGACCCTGGTCGATGTGACTCCCAACGAACTGATCCAGATAATCAGACTGAAGAAGGCTGCAGCCCTTATGCTTGAGAACCGTTATCTTGTAAGCGAGGTCTGTTATATGGTGGGATTTCGCAATCCATCATATTTCTCCAAGTGTTTTCAAAAACAATTTGGAATGACTCCTGTTGAATTCATAAAGAATCATGTCAGGACTTCGGAGGAAGCAAAGCCTGTGATGAATGTTCATTCCGGCAGACCTGGTTCTTAGTGAGAGATTATGGTGCCAGGTCGCTGTACACAACCTGGTTTTCATATATCACAGCTTTAAGTTAGCTTTGCTGAACTAAAACCGCCAGACATTGAAAAGATCTGTCAGAGAGGCACTGGCTGAGAGGATACTTGTCCTCGACGGCGCCATGGGTACCATGATACAGCGCCACAGGCTTACAGAGGAGCAGTACCGCGGCACGCAGTATGCCAGCCACCCCCGGTCACTCAGGGGCAACAACGACCTGCTGTCGCTGACACAGCCCGCCATAATCAGGGATATTCACCTGAGCTACCTGGGGGCTGGCGCTGACATTATCAGCACCAACACCTTCAATGCTAACAGGATATCGCTGTCTGACTACGGTATGGAGCCACTCGTCTATGACATGAATGTGGCTGCCGCACGGCTGGCCAGGGAAGCTGTGGAGCAACACCGCACAGAAAGCGGTCGCGAGTCATGGGTGGCCGGATCTGTCGGTCCCACCAACCGTACTGCCTCAATGTCACCCGATGTGAATGATCCGGGCGCCCGGACAGTAACATTTGCCGATCTTGCGGAGGCCTACGGCGAACAGGTGCGGGGACTGATTGACGGGGGCGTGGATATCCTGCTTGTTGAGACCATCTTTGACGGACTCAATGCCAAGGCAGCCCTATTTGCAATAAGCGGGATCCTTGAAGAGAAGGGTATAGACCTTCCCGTCATGGTCTCCGGCACAATCACCGATGCCAGCGGCCGCACACTTACGGGGCAAACCCTCGAGGCGTTCCTTATTACAATGTCGCATTACCCGCTGCTGAGCATCGGTCTGAACTGTGCCCTTGGGGCGGAACAACTCAGGCCATTCATTGAGGAACTGGCCGCAAAAGCCCCGTTCTTCGTCTCGGCACATCCCAACGCCGGTCTGCCGAACCAGTTTGCGGAGTATGACCAGTCGCCCGAATACATGGGCAACATCATAAAAAGCTTCATCCAGAACGGCTGGGTGAACATCATCGGCGGCTGCTGCGGCACCACCCCGGACCATATTAAGGTTATAGCTTCCGCCGCCGCGGGGCAGAAACCCAGGTCACTTCCGGAAAGGAAACATGTCACAGCACTTGCAGGCCTCGAGCCGCTGGTGATCCGTTCTGACAGCAACTTCGTCAACATAGGTGAGCGGACCAACGTGGCCGGCTCAATAAAGTTCGCGCGGCTGATCCGCGAGGGGAATTTCGCGGCAGCGCTCGATGTGGCGCGTGACCAGGTGGAGGGTGGCGCACAGGTGATTGACATATGCATGGATGATGCCATGATTGACGGCGCCGCAGCCATGAGACGGTTCATCAACATACTGATGAGCGAGCCTGACATCGCGAAGCTTCCCATCATGGTCGATTCGTCGAAGTGGGAGGTGCTGGAGGCAGGGCTGCAGTGCATACAGGGCAAACCGGTTGTCAACTCCATCAGCCTGAAGGAGGGTGAGGAGGATTTCCTGAAGAAAGCCCGGCTGGTGAGGCGCTACGGCGCTGCCGCGGTGGTGATGCTCTTTGACGAGGAGGGACAGGCTGCCACCTTCGAAAAACGCAGGGAGGTGGCTGACAGATCGTACCGTCTGCTGACGGAGAAAGCCGGTTTCCCGCCGGAGGACATCTTCATCGATCCCAATATCCTGGCCATCGCCACAGGCATCGAGGAGCACAATAACTATGCAGTTGATTACATCAAAGCCACTGAATATATTAAGGCAAACCTCCCCTTTGCCAGGGTGAGCGGAGGAGTGAGCAACCTGTCGTTCTCGTTCCGTGGAAATGACCCGGTCAGGGAGGCAATGCACGCGGTGTTCCTCTATCACGCCATTAAATCAGGCATGGATATGGGGATCGTTAATCCCGGACTGCTGAAGGTCTATACCTCCGTGGAGCCGCAGCTGCTGCAGCTGACGGAGGATGTGGTGATGAACCGCAGGAAGGATGCCACCGACAGGCTGCTGCAGTATGCCTCGACGATGAAGGGAGCGAAGCAGGAGGAGGGAACAAAGCACCCGGAATGGCGCGACGGAGATGTGGTGAGCCGGATAAAGCATGCCCTGGTGAACGGCATAGACACATTCATCGAGGATGATGTGGAGGAGGCGCGCCCGCAGTATGACAGGGCACTGCGGGTCATCGAGGGTCCGCTGATGGACGGTATGAACGTGGTGGGAGACCTGTTCGGATCAGGAAGAATGTTCCTGCCGCAGGTGGTCAAGAGCGCCAGGGTGATGAAGAAGGCAGTGGCAAAGCTGACTCCGCACATCGAGGCGGAGATGAAGGGCGGAGAAGCCTCGTCTGCAGGCAAAGTGCTGCTCGCAACAGTCAAGGGTGATGTGCATGACATCGGGAAAAACATTGTGGGTGTCATACTTTCGTGCAACAACTACGAGGTGATAGACCTCGGTGTGATGGTGCCCGCGGAAAAGATACTTGATACAGCCGTAAAGGAGAATGTTGATTTCATCGGGGTATCCGGGCTGATCACCCCTTCGCTTGAGGAGATGGTGCATATCGCATCGCTCATGGAGGAGAGGGGGATGAAGATCCCGTTGCTGATAGGCGGGGCAACCACCTCGGAGATACACACAGCGGTCAGGATAGCTCCGGTTTACACGTATAACGCAGTATATGTGAAGGATGCATCGCGGGCGGTGCCTGTTATGTCGGGGCTGGTGGCTCCTGACGGCTCTCTCGGCAGGAGCATGAAGGAGAAGTACGAAAAGCTGCGCCGTGACCATGAGGCATCACGCAGGGAGAAGAGGCTCGTAACATTACCGGCAGCCAGGGCCAACGGTATGAAGACCCTGCAACCGATGCCTGCGCCGGCGATGCCGGGAATAATAAACTCCGGCCCAGTGAGCCTGCGGACGCTTGCTGAATACATAGACTGGACATTCTTCTTCTTCGCGTGGAAGATCAACGGCAAATATCCTGATATCTTCAATGATCCCGTAAAGGGGGCAGAAGCGAAGAAGCTTTATGACGATGCCCTGGTGATGATTGAAAGGATTATCAGCGGTGACCTGATGGTGGCCGCAGCGCTGTCTGGGATCTTCCCGGCGGAGCGGCATGGGGATGATGTGAAGCTGGATACCGCCCACGGCGAAGCCTGGCTTCGGTTCCTGCGTAACCAGGAGGAGAAGGAACCGGGGCAGCTTAACCTTTGCCTCGCAGACTTCGTCGCAGAAAAGGATGATCACGCCGGGCTCTTCGTGGTGTCGGTAAAGACCGTCGATCAGCTGCCGGCAGATATTGCGGGAGATGACTACCGTACCATAATGCTGAGAATACTCGCTGACCGCTTCGCCGAGGCGGCAGCCGAATGGCTCCATCGCGAGATACGCATGAAACACTGGGGCTATTCAGCAGGAGAGCAGCTCACTATGGCTGAGATGTTCAAGGTCAGGTACCAGGGCATAAGGCCGGCGCCGGGATACCCCGCATGCCCCGACCATACCGGCAAGAAGGTGCTGTTTGATATACTCAGGGTGCCGGAGACGATAGGCGTCACGCTGACAGAGAGTTTTGTGATGGTGCCTGTTTCTTCGGTTTGCGGTTATATATTTGCATCTCCCGGGTCATCATACTTCAACGTGGGTACAATCGGGCGCGACCAGCTTGAGGACTATGCCAACAGGTGCGGCATGACCGTTGAGGAGGCGGCAAGATGGCTGGCTCCGAATCTTTAGATTTGCATAATGGAACGAACGACTGTAATTGACCTTATAAGGAATTCGAAAAAGCCGCTCTTCACCTTTGAGCTGCTGCCGCCGCTGAAGGGGCACAGCATTGAGCGCATATACAGGACTATTGAGTCTCTGCTTGAGTATGAGCCGGCCTATATCAACTTCACCTCGCACCGCAATGAAGAGGTGCTGACGGAGAGACCGGACGGGCTTCTGGAGAGGCGTGTCACGCGAAAACGCCCGGGAACAATTGCACTTGCTGCTGCGGTGAAATACAAGTACAACGTGAACGTCGTGCCTCATGTTCTGTGCGGCGGATTCACAAAGGAGGAGACGGAGAACGCCCTTATAGAGATGAATTTTCTGGGAATCAATGATGTGCTGGCGCTCCGCGGCGATCCGCCCCGTGGCAGCCGTGTATTCATTCCCAACCAGGGCGGCCACCGAAACACCAATGAGCTGGTACAGCAGATTGCTGACATGAACCGCGGACACTACCTCGATCCGGACCTTAAGAACAGCGCAGCAACGTCATTCTGCATCGGCGTGGCCGGATACCCGGAGAAGCATTTCGAGGCTCCCAACATGACCAGTGACATGGCCAACCTTAAGCGTAAGGTGGAGGCGGGGGCGAGCTACATTGTGACACAGATGTTTTTTGATAATGCCAAGTTCTATGCGTTCCGCGATGCCCTTCGCGCAATGGGGGTGACGGTACCGCTGATTCCCGGCATCAAGCCGGTATCGGCAATGACCGATGTGAACCTCCTGCCACAGACATTTCATATTGACATGCCTGAGGAGCTGGTGCATCAGCTCTCGCAGTGCCGCACTGATGATGAGGCGAGGGAGGTTGGCATAGAGTGGGCTGCGGTGCAGAGCCGCGACCTCCTTAAAAACGAAGTGCCGGGGATACATTACTATACCCTCGGCAGATCGGATAATATTGCGCGGATTGTCAAAGCCTCATTCTAGAGGCCGGCAGATCCCGTTCAGGGATTTATAGTATTTCTACAGCCCGAATGCCTTCTTTATTGAGCTGACCTTGTTGAGTTCCTCCCACCTGAAGAGCTGGACAGCTACCTTCTTGTCAGGTTTGCCATTGAATGACTTAAAGGTTTTCTCAACGGTTCGCGGCACGCGGCCCATGTGTCCGTAGGCTGCAGTCTCGCTGTAGATAGGCTTGCGCAGGCCATACTCCTTCTCAATCATTGCCGGCCGGAGGTCGAACATCCTATCAATGATCTTTGCGATCTCACCGTCGCTCTGCTTCACCTTCGAGGTGCCGAAGGTATTCACGAAGATGCCAACCGGTTCGGCCACGCCGATGGCATATGAAACCTGGACAAGCATTTCGCGGGCAACGCCGGCGGCAACCATGTTCTTTGCTATATGGCGTGCTGCGTATGCTGCCGAGCGGTCGACCTTCGAGGGGTCCTTGCCCGAGAATGCGCCGCCGCCGTGGGCGCCGCGGCCGCCATATGTGTCAACGATGATCTTTCGGCCCGTCAGGCCGCTGTCGCCGTGAGGTCCGCCGATAACGAACTTGCCGGTGGGATTGACATGATATTTGATTTTTCCGTCAAAGAGCTGCTGTACCTCTTTGCCAAACTGCACTTTAACCCTTGGAACGAGGATGTTGATCACATCCTTTTTGATCGTTTCCAGCATCTTCTTTTCGTCCTTGTCAAAATCATCATGCTGGGTGGAAACGACTATGGTGTGCACTCTCTTCGGGGTGCCGTTGTCGTTATATTCAATTGTGACCTGGCTCTTTGAGTCGGGCCTGAGATATTTCATCTGTTTGCCTTCGCGGCGGATTTCTGCCAGCTGGTATACAAGCTCATGGGCAATATCGAGAGAGAGAGGGAGGAAGTTTTCCGTCTCGTCCACGGCGTAGCCGAACATCATTCCCTGGTCGCCTGCACCCTGTTCTTCCTTCTTCCTGCGCTCGACGCCCATGGAGATATCGGGCGACTGTTCATGTATAGCAGAGAAGATTCCGCATGAGTTGCCGTCGAACATGTACTCGGCCTTTGTGTAGCCGATGCGGTTGATGACTTCGCGGATTATTGACTGTACATCTACGTATGTTTTTGTCTTGACCTCGCCGGCAACAACCACCTGGCCTGTGGTGACCAGTGTTTCGCATGCGACCTTTGATTCGGGGTCCCATGCCAGGAAGTTATCAAGAAGCGCGTCGGAGATCTGGTCGGCTACCTTGTCAGGGTGCCCTTCGGAAACGGATTCAGAAGTAAATAAATAGCTCATCTGTTAATTTTTTACGTTTAACAATGGCAGGGACGGATTGTTGGCAAAGCAGCGGTTGGAAACCGTTTTAGCATTTTTTTCCGTGGTTGCAATCAGTGCAAATCTGTCCACCTGTCGTATAACGGCACAAAGATAATATAATTTGCGATTTGCGAATTGCGAATTGCGAATTCTTGCAGGTCTGCGACCCACGGAGATGTGATGCGGGTCATTCAAGCGAATGAGTCAGCCTGCAGCGATGGCAATAATGGAGTCGGCACTCTTCAGTTATAGAAATCATGCAAAATGTATGATACAAAATGTATGATACAAAATGTGTATAAAATATATATATTTGCAATATAAAACGACGTGTCATGACTTCAAAGAATCCGTTTCCGGTAGTCGGATATCATGGAAACAAGCTGTTTTGCGACAGAGAGACGGAAACCGGGAGACTTTTAATGAATCTCACCGGAGGATTGAATACAACCCTGATTTCCCTTCGTAGAATGGGAAAGACTGCATTAATATATCATGTTTTTGATAAAATATTAAAAGATATCAGATCTGTTTGTCTCTATGTTGATCTGTATCCCACAAGGAACATCAGGGATCTTACACGTCAGCTGGCGACAGTTTCAATGAATGTACTGCCACGGAAAAAAAGGGCAGGGAATCGTTTTCTTACTTTCCTTAAAGGATTAAGGCCGGTTATTACTTATGATCCTCTGACAGGGGCTCCGGGGGTGAAGTTTGAATATTCATCTGCCTCGGAATATGAGGTTACGCTTAGTGCCCTGCTGAAGTTTCTTGATGACCTCGGGACTGAAATTTACCTTGCATTCGATGAATTCCAGTCGATTGCCTCATACGAGGAGGGGAATGCCGAGGCCATGCTAAGGACTATGATTCAGCCGCTGAAAAATATTCATTTCATATTCAGTGGCAGCAACAAGCATATGATGCATGAGATCTTTCACAGCTCAAAGAGACCTTTCTTTGCAAGTACCAGAATTATGAGCCTGTCGGCTATCTCTGATGATAGTTATAGCCGGTTTATCGGGGATAAGTTTGCAGAAAACAAAAGAAAGGTATCTCAGGAAGCGATCAGTTTTGTACTCGACTGGACCAGGCGGCATACATACTATACCCAGTCTGTCTGCAATACTCTTTTCAGCACCGGGGCGAAAGAAATTGATATTCGGTTAGCGAAAACGGTGTGCGGGGAAATCCTGGATGAACAGGAAAAGACATTTCTGCAATACCGCCATCTGCTTACATCCAACCAATGGCAGCTTCTCATGGCCGTGGCGAAGGAGGGGAAGGTATATAAGCCCCAGTCAGGGGAATTCCTTGGCAAACATTCCCTCGGAACGCCAGCGGGATCAAAGAGAGCTGTTGATGCCCTGCTTGACAAGGAGATGATCTATGTGGAGAGTGACAGCAACGGGAAGTATTATTCTGTTTATGATCTCTTTCTCTCGAGGTGGCTGGAGAGGCAGTAGGTTTTCGGCAGTCAGAAGTCAATGTGTTTGTTGCCGGTCTCAAGCCTGACCGTTGCCTTGCCTGCAGCGATGGCAATCGTAAGGATGGCGGTTGGGCTACAGGAATTGCAGGAATCCGCATACATACCGTGCCCCTCTGTCTCCCTGGCTCGGATTCAGCACCAGTAGCACCACACCGCAAGGCGTGGAATACGTTGTTCCGGATTTTACTGAAGATCAGGAACAGTCAGGTGGCAGACCTGACCGTTCCTGAAGCAATTCAGAATTGAAAGGTAATTGGCAGGTTGAAGCCATAGAACGTGAAACTCGCCCCTGCGCCTCCTGAGTAGATGGCAACGACGGATGGATTAATCCCCAGTTTCCAGATTCTTATGCCCAGGCTGACAGAGCTGATTGCTCCCGGGCCGTACGATGCTTTCAGGTTATGCTCGTCAGCAAACGGGTCGCGGCTAATGTTTACAATTCCTACATATTCCTTGAAAGAAAAGAACCCTATTCCAAACTCTGTGGTAATGCTGAATATTTTACCTCTGATCCCGGGGCTGACTCCAAAATAAACCCCTCCTCCGTTGATTATGTAATCATGATTATCCGCATACTGCGGGTTTACATAACCATACTCCAACAAATCCAGGCCTTTCACAAATATTGATCCAACGGTAATATCCAGGTATTCGAGTTTTGTCGGGATATTTAGTTTAAGACTGATGCCTCCGATACTTGCATCTCCGTTATTAGTGGCATTTCTATATTTGAATTTGAAATAGTTATCTGCATTCAGGTTATTGTAAAGATACAAATACCCGATTTCAACTCCGGGTTTACCATTGCTCTCGTCAAACCATTTCTCCTGGGAGAACGCAGGGAGTCCGGACAGAAACAGGGCAATTAGAATGACTGTTTGTTTACACATGGCTAATTAGGTTTAATTATCTGATTCACTAACACGAATTTGAACGCCATAATTAGGAAATACCAGCCATCGTTCAGGTTGGTCATAATAGTTCAGGTACGAATTACCACATTTTTCCCCATGGTCTTCAAAAGTAATTTCAAAATCAGATGCACCAGTGGATTGCAGACCTTGTTTTTTCTCGTCCTTCTGGTTATATGCCACCGAAATTTCAAAAGTATATTTACTGGAAGGCTTATCATACTCAAGGACAGTGAATGTAAGCATATCATACCAAAAACCAGGTTTCCATTTAAGTACCTCTTTGCCGTAAAAGACCTGGGACACATTAGTCTTGTCTACAAATTGACAATCTATTTGTTCCTGAACTGTATATGGCTCTTTGCCCGCATCAACATTACTAACTGCAATATAGAATTCAGGCTTGCCTGCCGGCCATCTTTCGAGTGTCCAGTCCGTAAATTTTATCTGTTTGATATAGACCGGAGACTCTTGTGATATATCCCGATATGGAACTTTAACAAAATCATATTTGGCGTTTGATTCCCCAAAGGAGGTTACATGATTTATTTTGTAATTAACCGTTTTCCCGGCTATTACTTCTGTGTCAATGTAGTTATGTTCATTAGGGGAGAAAGATTTATAAAATTGATATCCAGGAGTAACTCCGACAATATATTTTGAAAGCCTGGTTTCCTGGATATATTGAGTGTGATCGTTTTCCCATCTTAACTCAATCTCATTCCTTGTCTGTTGAATTGCATCAAATGATGTTGGAGGTTTAGGGTAGTTTGGGGCTGTTATTGAAATGTAATTAGATGGATCAGAAGTAAGCCCCTGGTAGTATGCTGCCACATAATAAGAGTAGGAACGACTTGCTTCTACATTATTGTCATCATAACTTCTGTTATATGCTCCGTACACATTTTGTGTCAGACTGTAGGCCGGAGATCCTGTGGTTTTACGGTAAATGTAGTAACCAGAAGTGTTCGATGGGTCGGTACCGGCAGGCATTGTCCAGGTCAGCCTGATTCCGGATTCTGTCTGCGTCCCGATCAGGTTGGTCGGAGCAGAAGGCTTTACCGGATTGTCCGGATCAGGCTCTATGATCATTCTTTCATTCTCACTGATGACAATGACCGGCTCATCGGGTTCTTACCTGTTTGTCTACGAAGTGTCTCAATAGCACATCATAATCGCCATCAATTAATTGAAGCGCTTCATCTCTGACCATGTAACGAAAGTCTTTGTCAGATTTCAAAGCCTCACTCACCACACGGGCGAAATCACTGAAATCAGAGTTGTACTCATTTTCCTCATAATGGCCAACTGGCTTGACATTTTCATTACTTGTTGCCTCCTTCATTTCGCATGATTGGACAACAGTCCACAATACAAGACCTGCAACAAACAGCCAGATATTGATTCCAATTGTTTCTTTTCCCATAATTCACAAGTTTTAATCTGCAGCTAAAAGTTATTAAACCAAATACTTACATTCAGTCTTACTAATTGTATTCCACACAATCAAAGATGGATGCTCTCCTTTTTAGGGGTGTCATTCATCCGTACGTGTCGCAATCCTGGATTTTGTGACATGAAATTTCAGGATATTTTTATGCAGGGAACTAATTTAGACGTTCTCCAAATAATATAAATAATGCTAAAGAGGCTCTGTATCGTGGCCCAATACTCTTGTTCTCTAAATATTGAAAATTCGGTCTAAGATCTTTTTCTCTCGAAGTGGCTGGAGAGGCAGCAGAGTTCGATCGGCAGCCAATGAATTAGTTACCGGGTACAGTCCGGAGAGTGGCCAGGGGGAGGGGGTGAGTCTGCCTTTACAATTCTTGATCCTCTTCGAGGATCTGTTTATATACCGCAGTATTACAATTCTTTATGCTCAATGAGCATTCTCTGGCATGATCGTTCTGCTGGCTGCGGGCTATTTCCCGGTCAGTTGTCTGAATGTTTCCTCGAGGCGGGCGCCGGCGAGGGAGGAAATCTCGTCCAAGGGGCCGTCAGCCACAATACGGCCGTGGTCTATTATGATCACCCTGCTGCAGATGGCTTCCACCTCCTGCATGATATGTGTCGACAGCATCACGGTCTTTTCTTTGCCGGCTTCGGAGATGAGGTTACGTATCTCCACTATCTGGTTGGGATCAAGCCCGGTGGTGGCCTCGTCAAGAATCAGCACCTTCGGATCGTGAATCAGTGCCTGTGCCAGTCCCACCCGCTGCCGGTAACCCTTGGAGAGGGCGCCTATCTTCTTCCCCTGTTCCGGGGTGAGTCCGGTGCGCTCAATAACGGAACTGACAGCTTCGCGGCTCTTTCTGCCCGGCGAATAAATGTCGGCAACATATCCGAGGTACTCCTTCACATACATGTCGAGGTACAACGGGTTATTCTCAGGCAGGTAGCCTATGTGCCGCCTCATCTCCCTTGCTGACGGACCGGCGGGGAGTCCGCATACCGTCACCTGTCCCGCGTCTGCGGGAAAGAAGCCGGTGATAATTTTCATCATCGTCGACTTTCCTGCGCCGTTGGGGCCAATGAAACCTACAATCTCCCCTGCCGGGATGGTGAATGAAACATCATCCAGGGCCTTTTGCGGCCCATAGTTCTTGGTGACGTTTTGAACAACAATGGACATTGTTGAATTGCGATTTGCGAATTGCGAATTGCGATTAGCGATTAGCGATTTATTCAGGTATTAATTCGAAAATCGAAAATCGAAAATCGCCAATTTCTAGCCGTACATGAACTGACCGAGGTTGGCAAATGCCGAGGTCGGGTTCACGCAGCAGACAGGTATCTTCGAGCTGTTGGCGATGATGTACTGCTCCTTGGCGCCCCAGACATAGTCGGCAAAAGTGATATCCTTGGTGGTCATGATCAGCACAAGGTCTGCCTTGATCTCCTGGGCGACCTCAAGGGCGCGTTCGCCAAGTTTCTCAGCAGGCTCCTCGCGGATTTCATACTCTATATTGTTCTGAATGAGCATCCTGACAGTATAGTTCAGGTTCAGGTTGGTCTTTTTAGCCAGTGAGTCATCCTTCCTGACGGCTTTCAGAATGTGGATCTTGGAGTCGAAGTATTTTCCCATGAAGATAGCCATCGAGAGCTTCTCCTTCTCCTCTGCCCGGAAGTCGACCGGGAACACAATGTCATGATACTTTTCATTATCGGCCGGCGGGGCCTGGACCACTATATAGGGCACCTTCGACTTTGCGATGACTTTCAGCGCCCAGCTGCCGGTAAGCTTCTGCATGCCGCTCATGCCGTGCGTACCCATAACCACCAGAGATGCCTTTCGGTCATTGACAAATTCAGGAATCTGTTTGAAGATGGTACCCCTGGCAACATGAGTCTTGACCTTTACGCCAAACCTGCGCTCAACATCATTCCCCCTGTTTTCCATGGCAGCCTGCTTGGCCTTCATCCCTCCGTCGCTGGTGATTTTCTCAACAACATGCAGCAGGCAGATTTCATTTCGCGTCATAAGCGAAATCTTGATGGCATGCTGCAATGCATATTCAGTCACCGGGGTGAAATCCCATGGCACCACAATGATCTTGCTGTCGACTTCCATAATATAAACGTTTACAGTTAGAACAGTAAAATTACCCTTTTTGCCTGATTAAGTCAAGCTATACCGGTACCATTGAAAAACGCCGCCACCTATTGAAAAATTGCGTCTGAGCACAAAAACAGTGCCATTTGTGCGAAGATCAGTATGGCAACAGGAACAAAATGCTATTTTTGCCTGCATAATGCGATGATCATTTAAAATGAGAAAAAAAGTAAAGGAACTGCTTGCCAGCCATGTAACAGGAGAAAAGGTGCTGGTCAAAGGCTGGGTCAGGACAAAGAGAGAGATAAAGAATGTGGCATTCGTGGCGCTGAATGACGGCTCGACGATTAACAACATTCAGATTGTCATTGATATAAACAGCTTCTCCGCTGACCTGCTGAAAGACATTACCACCGGTGCCAGCCTGGCTGTGACCGGTACCCTGGTACCGTCGCAGGGCAAAGGCCAGAACGTGGAGATCAACGCATCGGATATCACAATTTATGGCAAATGTGATCCGGAAACGTACCCGCTGCAGAAAAAGGGTCATTCGATGGAATTCCTCAGGGAAATAGCCCATCTGCGCTTCCGCACGAACACATTCGGAGCTGTGATGCGGATACGTCACGCCATGGCCTATGCCATACACAAGTACTTCAATGACAGAGGATTCTATTATCTGCATACACCCATTATTACCGGCAGTGACGCAGAAGGCGCCGGTGAGATGTTCCATGTAACCACCCTCGACCTTGAAAACCTGCCCCGCAAAAAGGACGGTACAGTAGATTATGAGCAGGATTTCTTCGGGAAACCGGCCAACCTTACTGTTTCCGGCCAGCTCGAGGGTGAGCTTGGTGCCCTGGCGCTTGGCGAGATCTATACCTTCGGCCCCACATTCCGCGCAGAGAACTCAAATACCCCGCGCCACCTGGCCGAGTTCTGGATGATTGAGCCGGAGATGGCCTTCTGGGATATAAAAGACAACATGGACCTCGCTGAGGATTTTACAAAGTACCTCATCAGGTATGGACTTGACAACTGCCGTGAAGACCTGGAGTTTCTCAACAAAATGATTGACAATGGCCTGATTGAGAGGCTTGAGTTCGTGCTTGCCAACAGCTATATGAGGCTGACCTACACGGAGGCTGTTAAGATCCTGGAGGCTGCCGGCCGCAAGTGGGAGTATCCCGTGGGCTGGGGCCGTGACCTGCAGGCAGAACATGAGCGTTATCTCGTGGAGACACACTTCAGGAGACCGGTGATACTTACCGATTACCCGATGAACATCAAGGCTTTTTACATGAAGCAGAATGATGACGGCAAAACTGTCAGGGCCATGGATGTGCTCTTCCCCGGCATCGGCGAGATAATAGGCGGTTCGCAGAGGGAGGAGGAGCTGGATAAGCTGACGCGAAGGATTGAGGAGCTGAACCTGCCGCTGAAGGATCTGTGGTGGTACCTTGATACCAGAAAGTTTGGCACCGCACCGCATTCGGGCTTTGGACTTGGCTTTGCGCGGCTGATTCTTTTCATGACCGGTATGTCTAACATCCGCGATGTGGTACCGTTCCCGCGTACTCCCAGGAACGCTGAATTCTAAACTGCTGAACAATAGACTCCATGCTCGACCAGAAACTCCAGCAGAAACTGCTACAGAAGCTCTCCCCGCAGCAGATCCAGATGATCAAGCTGCTGGAGGTGCCTGCCATGCAGATGGAGGAGCGTATCAAGAAGGAGCTGGAGGAGAATCCCGCCCTGGAAGAGGGGCCTGAAGAGGATGAGGTACAGGGCGATGAGGATGACGATGAGGTTGATGACGAACAGGCAGAACGCGAACAGGATGAGTTTGCCCTCGATGATTACCTGAATGACGAGGATATCCCTGATTACAGGCTTCAGGTCAACAACGCATCGAAAGATGATGAACGGCGCGAAGATATTCCATATGCCGCCGGATCATCATTCCACGAAAACCTGATACAGCAGTTCAACCTTCGCACAGACACCGAGCGGGAGGACCTCCTTGGTGAGTATATCATCGGCAACATAGACGACGACGGCTACCTCCGCCGCGAGGTGGAGAACATGGTTGATGACCTTGCATTCCTGCAGAACATCACCACAGATGTCAACGAGCTGAATGCGATACTCAGGATAATACAGGATCTGGAACCGGCTGGCGTTGGTGCCCGTGACCTTCGCGAATGCCTGCTGCTTCAGATAGGGAGGAAAGACCAGTCTGTCCCCTCCGTGACTCTTGCCAAAACTGTTCTTACAGATTACTTCGAAGAGTTTTCCAGGCGGCACTATGAAAAGATCATGAACAGGATGGGGATCGGCGAGAGCGAGATGAAAGGGATCATTGACGAAGTCCTGAAACTCAATCCCAAGCCCGGCGGCACCATAAGCGACCCGTATGCCAGATCGGCACAGCATATAATTCCTGACTTCATCCTTGAACAGAGTGACAGCGGCCTTGAGCTCAGCCTGAACAACAGGAGCATCCCCGAACTGAAGATCAACCGGGATTACAGTGAGATGCTTGAGACATACTCCCGTGACAAGAAGGCTGGCAAGCAGAACCGTGACGCCATCATGTTCGTGAAACAGAAGCTCGATGCTGCCAGGTGGTTCATAGATGCGATGAGACAGAGACAGAATACCCTGCTGCTGACGATGAACGCAATCCTCGAGTACCAGAAGGATTATTTCACCGAAGGCGATGACACCAAACTCAAGCCCATGATACTCAAGGATGTGGCCGAGATGACAGGGCTTGACATTTCAACGGTGTCACGCGTGGCGAACAGCAAGTACATACAGACCCATTTCGGCATCTACCCGCTGAAGTTCTTCTTCTCCGAGGGGATGCAGACTGATGCCGGTGATGAGGTATCGACCCGCGAGATAAAGAGGATACTGCAGGAGTGCCTCAGCAATGAGGATAAGCGCAAGCCGCTGACGGACGAGAAGCTGACAGAAATTCTACAGGAGAAGGGCTACCAGATAGCCCGCCGCACCGTGGCGAAGTACAGGGAACAGCTGAATATTCCTGTTGCAAGGATGAGGAAGGAGATAAAATAGGCAGCAGAGCATTCTGGCTGGTTGAGATTTTCAGGATTAGGAAGGAGATAAAATGAACCCCGGAGACAATGGACTGCCTGGCAATGGCAGAGGTGAGGAGGAGAGCAGGATGCATCCGGGCAATGAACAGTGGCTGAAGAGAGCGGCTGAAATACTTTCAGTTGTTTTTCACCCGATATTCCTGCCGCTGTACGGACTGCTGATTATTTACAGCGCACACACGCTGCACTCATTTCTTCCCCCCCAGATCAAAAGGATGATTTTAATACTTGTGATGGCCAATAACCTGCTTATGCCAATGGCCCTCGCAACTGTCCTTTACGCCCGGGGCGCCATCAAAACATTCAATGCCCGCGACCGCAATGAGAGGGTAATCCTGCTTTCATTTTCACTTCTGATGTACAGCCTGACAGCCTTCATTCTGCTAAGGATGCAGGTTCCAGGTCTCTTCAGGGCTTTTTTCATCTCAATAGCTATTGTCACATTCAGCACACTTCTGATAACAATGTTTTACAGGATCTCGCTGCATGCTTCAGGCATCGGGGGATTGATGGTGCTGGTTATCTTCATGGCGGCAGTGTACAACATCAGCATGCTCTGGCAGGCTGTAGCCGTTGCGCTAACAGCCGGAGCAGTGATGTCATCAAGAATATACCTCGGTGATCATTCGCCCTCGGAGGTCTGGGCAGGACTGGCCGCCGGGACAGTGATAATGGGCCTGTCACTCTTTTTTATGCTCAGGTAGGATCACTGAAGCCAGCCTTTCAAGCCTGTTTTGATTCATGGTGATAAAACCATAACGTCCGTCAAGGTGCCTGCCAAGGTACTCCTGTTCCGTCTGTCCCGGGGTGGGTATAAGCACTGCTCCCATGCCAAGGGAGACAAGCTCCATAACTGAAGTATATCCGGTTCTTGCAATCACCATGGATGCCCCGGTAATAACCTGCCGCATTGTGCCTGTTTCAGCTCCGGTTAATAAATGTATTGCCTGGCCGGAAGGCAGAGGTGTATTCAGAGGTGTGGCACTCAGCACTGCCAGCGGGAATTCCCGCAGAGATTCAGAAACCTTCCGGAGCAGCAGGGATCGCTGTGGCTCAGGTCCTGACAGAATAAGGCAGGCATAAGGCTGAGCCAGGGATGAGGGAGGCGCCCCCGTGTCCGGCTGCAAAGGTTCACTCTTCGCCCGGGAAAGCGACAATGGTTCACTCTTCGTACGGCAGGGCGACAATGGTTCACTCTTCGTACGGCAGGGCGATAATGGTCCACTCTTCATCCGGCAGGGCGGAAACGGTTCAGTACCGGCAACTCCAAACCTTGAGAGGGGCCCGATAAAGGCAACATTCGCAGGAAGCCTGCCGCCATGCGAGAGCCTTCCCGAAAGATTTTCGCTGCCGCGATAATCAGGCACCAGGCAGAGATCATACCTGCTGATTATCATCCGGTGCATCCACGCAGCCAGCGGCTCCAGGAACGCGAGGAACGCGGGGAAAGCGATCCTCACCTGGTGGGTGACATAGACTGAAAAGATTTTCTTATGGCAGAAGCCGAACCGGTTATCAGAGATGATCACCATCGGGTCAAGTTCTTTCGCCAGCCTGCGGAGGGTGGCATGTTCCCTTACCGCGGACGCAACTATGACAGGCAATTGCAGAAAGATGCTGACATACTGTGGCAGGTAACGGGAGTACCTGATCCTGAGGCCCGGAATTTCAACCGTTTTGATACCCGGCAGCTCCCTTACGATCATTTCGGTCAGGGGTGCATCAGCTGCGAAGACCACCTCACAGCCCCTTCGTTCCAACTCCATCGCAAGGGGTATCATCCTTCCGGCATGGCCGAAACCCCAGCTGAGAGGGCTTATCAGGACTTTCATCCCGTTCATGGCTGTTATCCCGAGACGGTTGTGGTGATACCCAACTGGCTGACCCTGCGGGCGATGGCATTGAGTTCGCTTACCGGCACTTTTCTGAGACTGTTGCCCAGCGGCGTATCGCGGTGTATGGTGTATATCATCACCTGCTGAGGTCTGAGCCTGGATATGGCTTCCAGCCATGCGGTGATCTCTTCCTCAGTGGTGTTGTCAACCGTCCGGCCGTCGCACTCACCCCTGACGAAGAGGGTCTGGATGATAAACCTGCCCTTGAACTCCCTGATATACTCTTCATACCTGGCAAGGTCAGTTTTCACATGCGGCTGGTTAATCTGCCTGACAGTATCCGGCAGTGCCGAATCAAGTTTGAGCATGTTCTGGTCAACTTTCTTCAGCGCTTCACGAACGCTTTTCAGGCGGAGCATGGAACCGTTGGAGAGCACTGACACCTTTGCCGCGGGGAAGAACTCATCGCGCAGTGCCAGGGAGTCATCTATTATCACGGCGAAGTCGGGGTGCAGTGTAGGTTCGCCGTTTCCGGCATAGGTGATAACATCCGGGGCCTTGCCCTGCTCCTTCATCCCGGAAAGTTTCTTTCTAAGGGCATCGCGGACTTCGCTGCGTGTCGGAAGCTTTTCCTTAGGCCCCGGTTTGCCCGGTGTCCAGCCGCACTCGCAGTATATACAATTAAAGGAGCACACCTTGCGGGTGACGGGAAGGAGGTTTATCCCGAGGGATACGCCCAGCCGGCGGCTGTGCACCGGCCCGAACACAATGCTGTCAAAAAGGAAAGTGGACATTACGCGAATGATTGATCAAGGCTACAAATTTACGATAATATGCATATCCGGCTCTGCGGTGAAGTATATGCCTGCCAGGGCCAGGTTCATGCCGGCGACTGCGGGGGGGACTATGCCAATCTCCGAACCCGGCTCTCCGGAAGCAGACGCAAGTGCTATACGAGTCTCCACACGCGGCTCTCAGGGAGCAGATACATATGTTATACCAGTCTCCGCACCCGGCTCTCCGGAAGCAGGCGCATATTCTGCAGGTCGAACGGCTCCACCAACAGCAGGCCGGGGCGCTTGCCGGGTTCTATTGATCCGAGTATGTCATCACACTTCAGTGCCATGGCCCCGTTGATCGTCCCCCACCTTATCAGTTCCTCCGCGGGGATGCCCGGCACGGCCTCCTGAAGGAGCAGCAACTCGCTGATCATGCTCAGCCGACATGTCGATGCAAGGCTGTCAGTTCCCACTGCAATCTTACCGGTCAATTCCCGCAGCATCGCAGCGGGTGGCATCTTACCGGATATATACATGTTTGACGATGGGCAGAGGCAGAACCAGGTGTTCCCTGCAGATGCCACCTTCAGTGCCTCCTCCCTGGTGATCACCGTGTTGTGTACCAGCAACAAGCGTGATGCAAGACGGGAGAGGCCAAGAGCTGCATCTGCGTGGCCCTGTGCCATTTTGCGCTCGTCATCCGATTCCAGGAAATGAAGTGAGATGACTGAATCAGGTGAAATCTGTTCCCTTATCATTTCAGAAAGGGGAGCGGAGACGGAATAGAGTGAGTGAGGTGTCACCTGTGCCTGAAGACTCCGGCGCCTCATCTCCTCACACACCTCAAGGGCTCCCCGCATGCGGACTTCCGCAACAGCCGGGTCCAGGCCGAAGACCTCGGCGAAGGTGATGTAGCGGATGGGGCTTTTGCTTTTTGTGACCGCAGTGACCGGGCTGTTTGAGATATCGCCGCAAGCCACCACCCCGCCCGAACGCATTTCAATGTCGGCGGCCCGGACAGCAGCCATGATTTCATCATCTGATGCCTCGCGCCTGTCGCGAACGGAGACAATGAAGTCACTCAGTCCGCCTCCGGCGGGAATAAGGCCGCGCATATGGGAAAGCTCAAGATGCGAATGGCAGTTGACAAATCCCGGGATGATAACGCCGTTGTAAAACTCCGTTGAAGCACTCTCCCTGAGAGAGCCGCCGGTATCCTCGACACCGGTCACGGTGCCGTCGCCGGCAACGGTGACGATGCCTCTCCTGAGTGGCCTTCCGGCCGAGGTAAACAGGTATTGGGCAGATATTCTTCTCACTGTCACTGTACTGCGAAGTCGTCAGCGTGCACTATTCTGATATTCGCTATGCGGGCATGCTTTTCCCACTTACCAGGCTGGTTGTCATGATTCAGGAGCCATCCGCGCAGGCGTGAGCCGGGAATACTGTCAAGGGTATGGCTGATCTGAACGTTACGGATCTGCCCGTCCTTTCCAAGGAAGATTTCCTGCCAGTAGTCGCGCTTTTCCTCTCCGGTGCTGTCAGGGTAGCTGAAGTAAACGGTGACCCTCGGATTAAGACTCTTATCGTCTTCAAAAACACGGATGTCGGCCTTAAGGATATATTCACCGGGCCTGTCAACCGGGATGTCAAACCAGACAGGATCACGGGTGAAGTCTTCCGGCAGGCGGTAGTCGGGCTTGCCTGTCCAGAGGTTTTTTTCAGAAGGCTTCACCGCATTCTGTTGGGTCATCACTTCCGTTTCCAGTTCAAGCAGGTTCCCGGTTACCCTGTCATATATCCTTGACAGCTTCCTGGGTTTACCCGTGAAATAGTACCTCATCGTGGTTTCAAACTGTTCATAGGTATAACCGTGGCTCTCTATGACATCTGCATAGTTCTGAATTGAGTCACGCTGAGCCCAGGTCTCCCTCATGGAAATGAGATCCATCATACCTGCCGTCAGATAGGTGTCAGTGAGTATCCTGACAAGCTTATCTTCCGGGATGCGCATCTTCCGCGACGGTTTTTCATTTTCCGAGTCGCCGCATGACATAATCATCAGCATGACAGTCACAACGAATATTTTGTATACCGTCTTCATTTAATGGCTTTTTCCTTGTCTTTAAGTTGCCTGCGCGAGAGATAATGAACAGGGTACCATGCTGCTGCGTAACCTATTGCAAGCACCGTTGCAGCAACCACGAAGAAGTCAGCCAGGCGCATCCTGACGGGATAGGCGTCAATAAGCAACGACTCACCTGCCAGCTTGACGATGCCGAAGTGCTGCTGTGCCGCACAGAGGACGAATCCCAGCAGGAGGCCAATGATGGTTCCGATAAAGGATATCATCCAGCCCTCATAGATGAATATCCGTTTGATCAGGCGGTTATCTGCCCCCAGGCTTTTCAGGATGCTTATATCCCTCTCTTTTTCAATAATCAGCATCGTCAGTGATCCGATGATATTGAAAGAAGCGATGATCAGGATGAATGAGAGGATAACGAAGATAGCCAGCCTCTCAGCCTTCATCACCTTGTAAAATATCTCCTGCTGCTCATAGCGGTTTTGCACGCGGAAACCGTCACCCATTGCCTCCCTGATTGCATTCTGCGTCTTTTTCTCATCAGCTCCGGGTTTCATCCTCACCTCTATGGAACTTACCTCGTCGGTGTAGTCGAGCAGTTCCCTGGTAAAGTCAAGGGGGAGGAAGACATATTTTGAATCGAATTCCTGTTCGACAGCAAAGATTCCCGAGAGGAAAATATACTTCCTTGTGAACTCATTGTCAGGCGTTCCCCTGATTTTTGCCTTCCGGTCAGGAATATAAATTGCCAGAGGGGAGATAAAGTTAAGCCGCATTCCGAGGTAGTTTGCCACACCCAGTCCGGCTACTGCATAGGGATTCCCGTTTTCGCCCTGCAGGATGAAGTTACCGTCCCACATTGCGGTATCGAGGTCAGTGACAGCGGCATAGTTGAGTGACACTCCCTTCACGGTAGCTATATATTGCTGCTCATCATAGCGGAGGAGAGCATTTTCCTCCAGTGTCATCGCATAGACGTCAACACCTTCGGCGGAAGCCAGCTTTTTCAGCATGAGACTGTCGGGGGTGAACACCTTCCCGGCAACGGGGGTGATTTTTATCTCCGGGTCAGAGGTGCTGAAGATGCTTCTGACCATATCTTCCAGGCCGTTAAAGACCGAGAGGATGGTTATCAGCGCCATTGTTCCGACTGTCACCCCTGCCACTGAGATGGCTGAGATCACGTTGATGGCGTTCCGCGATTTTTTTGCGAAGAGGTATCTTTTTGCTATGTAGAGTGACAGCTTCATCTGCTCCTGCGGGCAATTACCAGCAACCCGGTTCCCTTCCGGTGGCTCCCGTTCAGGTCTGCGCAGTTGAGCGCCAGCACGAACGGCATAACGGCAAGATAGTAGAAAGGCAGCAGAATAAAGAAGAGTTTTGATGCTGAGAGCATGATGACCGGATATTTCATCGAAAGCCTCCATGCAATGCTGCCCGGGGTGCCGTAGGTATATGACACGCTGACCTCTGTGTATCCTGCGGTCCGGAGCTTCTCCGTTATCTCCTCCCTGGCATATCCGTCGCGCACATGTTCACCGATGAACGACGTGTCGCCGTCGGAATGGACATCCGAACCGCCCTGGTCCGAGGGGGTCGAGATGACCAGGTAACCGCCCCCGGCAGTCATCTTCAGGAAATTGGCGAAAACAGTGCGGTCTTCAGCAATATGTTCCATTACGTCAACGCAAAGGATCAGGTCATAACTCTCCACGCTGCTCCAGGTAACAAGGTCAGCCTCAACGGCGTGCACCCTTGTTGCAAGTTTGGTCCGGCGGAAGAATTCGTTGCAGTCTGCCACCTGTTCGCTCTTAATATCAGCCGCGGTGATCTGCCACGAAGTGAAATGCGAGGCCATCCACCACGAGTACTGGCCGAAGCCCATCCCGGCATCAAGGACATTTGCGCTGTCCGGAAGCGAAGGCCCCAGGTTTTTCAGTGCCCTCCTGACGTGCCATGAACGGAGGAGCAGGATGTTCAGCAGCCGGTAGAAGAGCTTCCGCAGAAGCGGATGGCGGTTAAAAACCTGCCCCAGGAGATCCTTGATCGGGTCATAGTGCATCGGGCTTATTCCTTGAGCAGTTTGGAAATATTGTCGATATAGTCGTTGCTGTCGTCAATGAAAAAAGCGATTTCGGGAACGATTCGCAACTGGTTGCGCACCTTCTGTCCCAGCTCATACCTCAGTCTGGGTACGCTGGTACGTAAAACTTCAAGGGTAGCGGCAGATCCTTCGGAAGGAAAGACGCTGATCCATGTCTTTGCGAGGGACAGGTCAGGACTGACGCGCACCGTGGTCACCGATATCATCTTCCCGGGCGCAAGTTCTGTCCCGTGATGCATGATGATCTCCGCAAGCTCCTTATGCACCAGACGTGCAACTTTCTTCTGCCGTGTCGATTCCATTGTGCATGAATTACGCCGCAAAAGTACGAAATAAGTTCGGTACCGACACTCCTGACTGATCCTGCCGGAAATGAAATGAATTCGTGAATAATAGCTATTTTTGCAGCTGCTAATATTTTATTAATGGATACAGTAGTAAGCGGGATACGGTCGACGGGCAATCTTCACCTGGGAAATTATTTTGGCGCTCTGAAGAATTTCCTCAGGATGCAGGATGAGAATAATTGTTTTTTCTTTGTAGCAGATTATCACTCACTTACGACACATCCGCATCCTGATGACATTCATGGCAACATCAGGCAGGTGCTTGCCGAATACCTTGCGGCAGGAATTGATCCGGAGAAGGCAACAGTCTATGTGCAGAGCGATGTGCCCGAAGTGACCGAGCTTTATCTTCTGCTGAACATGATTTCCTATGTAGGGGAGCTTGAGCGTACTGCTTCATTCAAGGAGAAGATCCGCAAGCACCCTGACAACATCAATGCAGGCCTGCTGACCTACCCGGTGCTGATGGCGGCTGATATTATCATTCACAGGGCTCACAAGGTGCCGGTGGGAAAGGACCAGGAGCAGCACCTCGAGATGACCCGCCGGTTTGCCCGCCGCTTCAATACAATGTACGGCGTGGAATATTTCCCGGAGCCCGATGCCTATAATTTCGGCAGGCAACTTATAAAGATCCCGGGCCTTGATGGTACGGGTAAGATGGGCAAGAGCGAGGGGAATGGCATTTTCCTGGCCGATACGCCTGCAGAGATCCGGAAGAAGGTAATGAAAGCCGTTACCGATACCGGGCCGGAGAAACCGGGTGCCGAACCGTCAGAACCGGTCAAAAACCTTTTTACAATAATGGAGGTGGTCTCTGAATCCTCCACGCTTCAGCATTTCCGTGAGCAGCACGCCACATGCCAGATAAGGTACGGCGACCTGAAGAAGCAGCTTGCCGAGGACATCATCAGGGTTACTGATCCCATCAGGATAAGGATCAACGAGATACTCAATGATCCGGATTATCTCGGAAAGGTTGTGGCAAGTGGTGCGGAGAAGGCAAGGGCCAGCGCTTCAAAAACCATCCGTGAGGTCAGGGAGATTATTGGCTACAGGCCATTCACGCATTGACCACCGGGGCCCTCTCGAAGGGTGCATCCCTGTCAAACAGGTACCGGTATGTGATGTGCGTCTTGATTATTTTTGCGCCTATCTGGTCAAGGAGGTGCATCATTGAGGGATTGAAGTCGCCTATCCAGTTAAATTCCAGCTCTTTGTACGGAAACCTGTCAGACATCGCCAACCTGGCGAATGACATTATCAGAGCTCCCTCCACCCCCTTGCGCTGATGTTCCGGCACAATGCCGAAGATCAGGCCGAATGCCTTGGTCAGTTCATTTTTAATATGCCTGTACCACAGGAATTTCAACCTTCCGACATGATTGAGCTTGCCGTTGAGATGCCTGACAATCTGGTTGACCTCGGGGAGCATTATGAAGAAGCAGATGGGTTCATTCCTGTAGAAGCCGAACCAGAGAAGTTTCTCGTCAAGCACCGGCCTGATGCTTTTGAGGATAAGCTTTGCATGGCCCTCGCTGATTGTCTTGACACCCGGGAACCGTGCCCACCCCTTGTTATAGACTATCATAAAGTTACGGGAAATGTCACGCAACTCTTTCAGGGTCATATACCTGAATGTATAGTCAGGGTTGCTGAAGATCCTTTCCGCCTTTTCCCTGATTACAGCATCAAGCCTGCTGTCGTCAACAGGCATGTGGTATGTGTACTGGTCGAAATAGTTCCTGAATCCGTATGCCTCGAAAAGTTCCCTGTAGTATGGCGGGTTATAGGGCATGCAGTAGTTCGGGGGCATGAATCCGTCAACCAGCAATCCCCACCAGCGGTCGCGGTCACCGAAGTTCACAGGTCCCTCCATCACTTTCATTCCCTTCTCCTCCAGCCAGTTGCGACAGGCGTCAAACAGTATTGCCGCAGCCTCCCTGTCGTTAATGCATTCGAAGAAACCCATTCCCCCCACCTGTTCTCCGTGGGCGCTCGCAATTTTCTTACTATAGAAAGCCGCCACCCGGCCAACGGCATGTCCAGTGTCATCGCGAAGCAGCCACCTTACTGCCTCGCCGGTGCGGAACAGCGTGTTGGAGGAAGGGTGAAATATTGTCTCAATATCCTTGAAGAGGGGCTTTATCCAATTCTTGTCTTCCCTGTTTATAAATGCCGGCAGATCATGAAAGTCCCTGATGTCTTTTTTGCTGCTGAGTTCAGCAAGCCTGTAACCACGGTTCATTACCCTCTGAGTACCAAAATTTCTGAAAATTACGCATTCATTTTGGAAATCCAAAAGGTAGAAGCAGGGAAGCCATGAGGGCAAAATTCTTTATCCCCTACGGGGAATGGTCAGGTTGGTGCCGGTCATTTACAATTCCGGAACCCCTGCGGGGTATTACTATTGCCTGGTGGTTATTGGCTACTGCCTGATTTCAGACCTTGATTCTGGCGGAAACGATAAAGTTTCTTCCGGGTGCTGCGATGCCTGAGGAGTAGGGTCTGTACCTGAGGTCAAGCAGGTTCTCTATCCCCGCTGTCAGTTCGAGCCTGTTGCTGATGTTCCAGGAGGTTTTGAAGTTAAGCGTGAACCATCCGGGTGACCACGGGTTGCCGTTTTCGTCTTCGGCATAGAGATATGGTTTGTCCTTCTCACTGGGGGCCATTCTGTCATTGGTTATGCTTCCGTTGTAGACCGCATACAGGTCGGCTTTGAGAACCGAGCGTTCATAGATCAGGTGCGTTGCCCCGAACAGCGGCGGAACGTGCCTCAATGGAGCCTTCTCATCGTCATGTCCGGCAGTGAGGCTGAGTGATGATTTGACCCTGATGAATGATGAGGGTCGCAGTTCGGCCTTCAGCTGGGTGCCGTAGACAATTGCGTATCCGGCATTGACCATGGCATAGACCTGGCTCTCCTCGCCCTGGAAGACAAATGTGGGTTCTCCGTTGAAGAGAAACTCTCTGCGCACCATGGCATTGTCAAGATACGACCAGAAGACCGACGCCTCTGCCAGGAGCATCTTGCCGAACTCCCTTGATGCGCCAAGGTCAATGTTATAGAGGTATTCCGGTCTCAGGTCAGGATTGGGCACCACCAGCACCCCGGGGGCCGATTCAAAAACCTTGCCCAGGTCATCAAGGTTCGGAGCCCTGAATCCGGTGGAGAGGTTGACAGTCAGCTCCGTACGGCCATCGGGCCTGTAGACGGCACCGGCAGCACCGGTGAGGGCACCGTTACCTGACTCGATGGTGGTGAACGGAAAGTTATACCATGAGTTGTCAGCTATCTCCGAGTTCAGGCTGACATAGTTGTACCTGGCTCCCGTGCTTACTGTGAACTTACTGCTCAGGTTGAACTTGTAACCACCGTACAGGGAGAAGCTGTTATAGATATTTTTCCCGTTGGGATAGCGTGACCCGGCAGGCTCGGTCTCCCCGGTAAGAATATTTTTCACATCGGCGGTGCTGCGGATGGTGTTCCATACATATTCTGCTCCGTAGTACGCCAGGTTATCCCTTTTGCCGGTCTTTTTGTCGAAGTCGAGGTTGGCCGACCAGATCCCTACCTTTTCAAACTGCTCATTGAGGTCAGTTTTGTTGAGCGCCCTGTCATGACGGCTCTCGCGGTAATCCTGCCTTGCCACTGTGAGGCGGATTTCGTCGAAGAGATTTGCAGGCCTGTTATAACGCATCGAGGCGTTGGTCATCATCCACACCTGCGGCCCGTAATACCAGTCGCCGTACCTCAGGGTTCCGCCCTTTACCTGGATGAGCCTGTCATAGCGGGGGACATCGGAGAGGTGGGAGTAATGGTGTGCCAGATCTATATCCAGGTGTTTTCCCGCCTTGAAGCGGAGCTTGTTGGTGGTGTTGATCTGCCTGTAGCCGGAAGCCACCTGTCTGCGGGGGTTGCTGTTCATAATCACGCTGTCACGGTTGCCGATACGCTCCTGGTAGAGGTCGCGAAGGTATTCCGAGTGTGATACTGATCCCATTACAAGGTCGCCGAAGTCAGACCAGGTCACTGACGACAGGAGGGCCACCCTCCTGCCGCCGGCGTTGATCCATGCGTGATAAGTCTGTTCGCCGGCGGCAGATGACCAGCGAGCCATTGCTTCGGCCTTGACGAAAAGGGAGTCGCCCGTAGAGAAGAGAGCCCTCCGGGTATGGAAGTCCATAACCCCGCCGAGGGCATCGCTGCCGTACATGGTGGCGCCCGGTCCGAAGATGATTTCCGTTCGTTCTATTATGTTCGGGTCAATTGAAATGACATTCTGAATGTTGCCTTCACGGTAGATGGCATTATTCATCCTCACTCCGTCAATGTTAATAAGCACCCTGTTGGTGGCAAAGCCACGAATCATGGGGCTTCCTCCTCCGAGCTGGCTCTTCTGCACGAAGACGTCGCCCATGGAGATCAGGTCAGCTGCCGTTTGCGGATTCATGATCTTTACAGCCGGGAGCGCCACCACGTTGATGTGGTTGGGCACTTCCTCCGATTTCTGTTCCCATCGGTTCGCGGAGACGATGAACTCCTCCACCTCGAAGGTTTTTGTCTCGAGCTTCACCACCCACTTTGCAGCCATAAGCTCTTCAGTGGTGAACGAAACCCTCTCGTATGAAAAGTGCTGGAAGAAGACCGGCTGTTCCCCGCTGAATCCCGAGAGGCTCACCTTCCCTGAATAATTGGTATAGCCAAACTGTGTTCTGGCTTCGTTGTATACAGCCACATCTGCTATCGGCTTGCCGTCATCGGCACTGAGAACAGTGACTGTCTGGGCGCTAAGGCTCATCAACGGAGCTAAAAACAGCAGCAGAAAGGTGAATTTATTCATTGGTAAAAATGTCTTGGCGTTTCTTTTCGCACAAAAAGCGTTCCATTCGTGTTCATTTCGGATATGTTTCCCGGCATAACAGCAGCGTCTCGTCAAACTCTTTCGCGGGGCATCCTAATATTTTATATTTTTGATGTTAGATAACAACAGGGATATTTGTGCGGAAGAGAACCGGCATCATACTGGTGGGGATTCTTGCCATTGCTCTGGCTGTGGCAGCTTTCTTTCTCCGCAAGGAGAAGCAGGTGGTGGTTATTGACCCGTGGGAGGCAGTGCCTGCCGATGCTTTTTTCGTCATAGAAACCAGTGATTTTCCCGAGCTGCTGACCCGTATTACCGATCCTGCAGGCATCCTGTCAGGACTGTCAGGTCTGGACTGGGCCGCGTCGCTTGTGCGCTCTGCCTCTTCAATTGACAGTGTCACCGGCGGCAGGGAGGTTCGTGAGCTTATAAGCAACAGGAGGATGCTCATTTCTTTTCATGCTGCCGGGCAGAGGCAGACTGTGCCGCTGGCAGTGATGAGCACCGGACCTGCATTCACGGCAAGGAAGCTGACGTTGCTGTGCAGCCAGGCGGGGGCCACAGTGACCGACAAGCGCGACCTTGGAGGCACACGAACATTCACCCTTACATTCACCCGGGGGAGCAGGCAGAAGCCAGTTTATTTAGCTCTCACCTCCGGCATCCTGATCATAACTCCCTCGGAGAGCATGATTACCGCAGCCCTTGACAACAGGAGCGCCGGTTCAGACATACGGCACCAGCAGGGTTTCACCCAGGTTGTCAGCGCTGCCGGCAAAACGGCTGACAATCTGTTCGTGCTGTTCAGAAACCTTCCGCCTTTCCTGAAATCATTTACTGACCCTGAAGATATCTCCGTCATCTCGTCAGTGGCAATTGCCGGGGGCGGAGATCTCACCACCGCGGAGGACGGGCTTTTCATAAGCGGGTTCCTGACTACTGCAGGTGCAGGTACAGGTGCAGACCGCCTCAGGGATGTTGCACCGGCTGAGAACGGTGTGCATGAACTTCTTCCACGCAATACCCTCAGCTACAGCACGGTGATGCGCCGCGCCTCACTCTCCGGCGAAACGGCAACTGACCCGGCATCAATAAATGCGACTGACCTTGCCCTCATTCTGAGCCCGTTCACCGGCACAGAGGTTACTGAAGGGCTGATAGCATTCGGTGAGGGCAGTGTGAGGATACGTCTCTTTCGTATGACAGACCCACAGTCGGCGGAAGAGGTGCTGCGGCAGCGACTGGCTGCAAAGTACCGCTCCATGGGACTGAGGGAGAGTCATTTTGTGGCTTCAGCCAGGAACAGTGACGGAGCGGAGGAGGTGATCTACCGCATGCCATTCACCGGGGTGGCATCAATCCTTGCCGGGGCGGAAAAAAGCAGGGCCGGTGACGAATGGGTGACATTTGCAAGGTCATACATGATCTTCTCTCAATCTCCTGAAGCACTCGCGGCAGTGCTCAGGGAGTCAGCCGGCGGAAATACCCTTATCAATGACCCGGGTTTCAGGGAGATGGAAAAGAGCCTGCCCACGAAGAGCTCCTTTCTGTTTTATTCATCGGGCAGGGTGCTGAAGTCACAGTTGGCTGAGTATCTCACCCCGGCTGCAGCCGCCTCCCTGACTGACAGGGCGCTGTCAGGAATCAGCGGGGTTGGGGTGAGCATGACGCCAAGCAATGAGATGATCTATACGAGCCTCTCGGTAAGGTATACTTCCGGCGGTGAACACCCGGGGAGCGCTCCGGCTGCAGCCGCAGCCACAGAAGTCACAACCGGTGAAACAGATTCATCCGGGCTCAAACTCCTGTGGAAGGTGAAGCTTGATGCAGCACCTTCGGTTAAACCGTTCTTCTTCACCAACCATAACACCGGTGCAACGGAAATATTCATACAGGACCGCAACAACAACATTTACCTTATAAGTTCTTCAGGCAAGATACTCTGGAAGGCAGCAATCAGGGAAAAGATAACCGGTGATATCTTCATGATAGATTACTACAAAAATGGTAAACTGCAACTTCTTTTTACCGGCCGTGACTATATGCACCTTATCGACCGGAACGGCAACTATGTTGACAAATTCCCGGTAAAGATGCAGTCGCCGGCTTCAAACACCCTTGCCCTCTTTGATTATGAGAACAACAAGGACTACAGGCTTTTCATAGCCGGTGATGACCGGAAGATATATGCCTATGACCGGTCAGGCACACCGGTCAGGGGATGGAATCTCTTTACCGCCAGGGGAAAGGTCACTGATCCTGTAACCTTCTTCAGGGTAAGGGGTAAGGATTATCTCTTCGTGGCTGATGACCAGGCGGTTTATGTGCTTGACCGCACCGGCAATATCAGGGTAGCCCACCAGGAGCCTCTGATGAAGGCTCCGGGTTCGGTTGCCAGGCTGACAGCTGAGGATGAACCTTCCATTATCTTTTCCGCTCTCGACGGTGCCACAGTCAGGCTGCTGTTTGACGGCACGGTAAAGAAAGACACTATCAGAGGGATCTCTGCCTCACACAGGTCTGAATTTGGTGATATTGATGGTGACGACGTGACTGACCGCCTGACTGTTGACCAGGGTGTTCTGAGAGCCATTGACGGCTCCGGTCACGAGATGTGGAGATACAGTGCCGGAGGAGGGGAGGTGACAGGGCCATGGATCGTCTCAACAGGAACGGATGAGAGGAGAATAGCCATCTATGATACAGGAAAAGGGATGCTTCACCTCATCGGACGAAACGGAGCTTCCGTGAGTGGTTTCCCGCGTCCGGCAGGGCCCCTGTTCAACACTGGAAAAGTGTCAAATAAAAGTACCTGGAACCTCATCTCAGTCGAAGATGAGATCTACCTTTGTAATCACGAACTGAATTCCGGTTCAAAATAATAAAACCATATGAAAAGGAAAATTCTGGCGCTGATCGTGCTGCTGTCAGCAGTCACCGCCGGCCATTCTCAGAACAGCCAGGTTCTTTATTTCATGAACCTGCCGCAGGCTACTACCCTCAATCCGGCCTTTAAGCCGACAGGCCGGTTCTACCTTGGACTACCCGGGATATCCGATATCTCCGTCAGACTTGACAACAACTTCCTGAGTCTGTCAGACCTCTTTACAAGCGGTGTCATCTCCGACTCCACCCTTTCCTTCCTGGAAAGGGGTCCCTGGCTGAATGATTTCCTGGCAGGACTGGGCGACAACAACTCTCTTGAGCCGCAGGCCGGAGTCAGGCTTTTTGGTCTCGCCTTTACGGTTAAGGACAACCTGAGGTTCAGCCTTGACATCACTGAACGGGCAGAAGCCAACCTGGTATTCCCGGGTGATCTCTTCAGGCTGGGACTGGGCGGTAACAGTGACTTCATCGGAAAAACACTTGACCTCTCTTCATTCAGGACAGACATGATGGTTTACCACGAGATCGGACTCGGGGCTTCAGGAAACATCACCGAAAAGCTGAGGATAGGAGGCAGGCTTAAAATTCTGTCGGGAGTGGCGTCTGCATACCTTACAAACAACCATTCCAAACTTACGGTAAATGAAGATTTCACCCATACGGCTGACGCTGATATCTCGTTGAACATGAGTGCCCCGGTACTGTTCACAACAGAGAGTGACGGCACCATCCACGGAGCAGAATTCGACGAAGCAAGGTTTGATGATACCCGCAACGCGATATCATACCTGAAAGAGCTGGCTAACCCGGGTGCGGGCATTGATCTGGGCGCTGAATACAGGTTCAGCGAAAAACTGGCCGTATCGGCTGCCGTAAATGATCTCGGATTTATCAGGTGGAAGAGGGACCTGTCACAGCTTACGATCAACTCCACTTTCAAGTTCAACGGTCTGACCATGCAGGATGTATATGATGAAAGCCTCGATTTCGAAGAGCTGATCAACTGGACCATTGACAGCCTCCAGAATGTTCTGGAGCTTGCAGATTCGCCGCAGGAGTACACTACATACCTGCCGGCAAAAGTGGTCGCAGCCTTCAGCTACACACCGGTCAGGTACTTTACCCTGGGATTGCTGTCACAGACACGGTTTGAGGGGCCACAGGCACACCAGTCAGTGACCCTTTCAGGTAATCTTCACTTCCGCAATATCTTCTCAACCACATTGGCATACACTGCGGCCAACAGGCGCTTTGACAACCTTGGCTTCGGGATGGCGCTGAGGGGAGGACCCTTCCAGTTCTTTGTCCTGGTTGACAATATACCCCTTAAGTATTCAAGCTTTACAAGCGGGGAGCAGACAATCAGGCTTCCCGAGAATATGAATACCGTCAATGCACGGCTGGGCCTCAACCTGTTGTTCGGCAACAGGGAAAGGGACAAGACTCTTCCCCCGATGTAGAGCGGTTTTTATTTTGAGGAATCCTTAAGCTGTCTCGCCAGTGAGTTGGCGAAGACAAAGTCATTGAGTTTGCTGCAGTCTGACTTCAGGATCTCGTTTCTGTTGCCTTCCCAGCATTTCTCCCCCTCTTCGATGAATATGATCTTTTCTCCGTTTTCCATCACGGAGTTCATGTCATGAGTGTTGACAATTGTGGTCATGTTGAGTTCTACGGTGATCTCCCGTATCAGCTCGTCAATGACTATTGATGTCTTCGGGTCAAGGCCTGAGTTGGGTTCGTCACAAAACAGAAATCTTGGTTTGAGTGCAATGGCCCTGGCTATGGCCACCCTCTTCTTCATCCCTCCGGATAGTTCGGAAGGAAAAAGCCGGTTGGAGTTTACGATGTTCACCCGGTCAAGACAAAAGTTGACCCGGTCAAGTTTTTCCGGGTATGACATGCCGGTGAACATGTCAAGCGGAAACCTGACATTCTCCTCAACAGTCATTGAGTCAAAGAGTGCGCTTCCCTGGAAGAGCATGCCCATCTTCTGGCGGAGCTCCTTTTTACCACGGAAGTCGAGACGGGTGAAAGGGACATCATTGTAGTAGATTTCTCCCTCATCCACGTCAAGCAGTCCGACAAGGCATTTGAGAAAGACGGTTTTCCCGGAGCCGCTCTTTCCGATGATCAGGTTTGTTTTGCCAGGCTCGAAGACGGCGGAGATGTCTGTCAGAACCCGGCGGTCACCGAATGATTTGGATATGTGCTCAGCCCTGATCATGAGAGAAGCAGTTGTGTCAGGATGACGTTAAAGAGCAGGATTGTAACGCTGCTGTACACCACCGCCTTCGTGCTTGCACGGCCCACTTCGAGGGAACCTCCCTCTACATGGTATCCCTGGTGTGCCGAAACCGTTGAGATGATGAAGGCAAAGAAGACAGTCTTGATAAGTGAGTATGTGATATAGTAAGGGATGAAGGCGTATTGAATGCCGTAGATATAGTCCTGTGAGGTAATGACACCGGCGCTGGTGCCGACGATCCATCCGCCGATAATGCCTGTGATAATGCTTATCAGGGTGAGGAAGGGGTTGAAGATGACGGTAGCCACCACCTTCGGGAGGATGATGTACGAGGCAGAGTTGATTCCCATAAGTTCAAGGGCATCAATCTGTTCCGTCACTCTCATAGTGCCGATCTCGGATGCTATGTTTGAGCCCACCTTGCCTGCAAGGATGAGTGCAACGATAGTTGAGGAGAATTCAAGGATTATGGAGTCCCTGGCACCGAGACCGATCAGATAGGTGGGGTAGATGGGGTTCTCGGTATTGTAGGCTGTCTGAAGGGTAATAACCGCTCCCATGAAAAAGGAAATGATGGTGACAATCCCTATTGACCGGAGCCCGAGGCTCACCAGTTCCTTCATGGTCTGACGGTAATACATGGAATGTTTTTCAGGTTTTGCAAACACCCTGCCGAGCAACATCCAGTAAGAGCCGAATCCTGACAAGAATCTGAACATGGGGAATAATTGTATGGTCAAATTTAACAATAATTCGTGGCTTCTCAGCCGGCTCCGGTATTCCTCCGATGGTTTTTATATATTTGCGGCAGTGCAGACCGATCAAGAATAGTTATGAAAAATCGCTACTTACTGATCATGGCCGGCGGCGTGGGAAGCCGCTTCTGGCCGTTGAGCAGGAGGGAAAAATCCAAGCAGTTCCTTGATATCCTCGGGACGGGAGAGACCCTGATACAGATGACCTACCGCCGTTTTGCAGACATATGTCCGCCTGAGAACATCTACGTGGTAACCAACGAGGACAGCAGTGATATTGTTGTCAGCCAGCTGGGGATAGACCCGGACAATGTTCTGGCCGAACCGCTGAGGCGCAACACGGCCCCGTGCATTGCATACGGCGTTTTCCGCATAATGGCGGAGAATCCGGATGCCGTGATAGCGGTGGCTCCTTCGGATCACCTTATACGAAAGCAGGATGAGTTCAGGAATGTGATGGATGAAGCTTTCAGGTTTGCTTCTGAGAATAACGCCCTGCTTACCCTCGGCATCAGGCCTGACAGACCTGAGACCGGTTACGGCTACATACAGGCCAATACAATGCAGCCGGTCATTGGCTACGAGGGTCTTCACAAGGTAAAAGCCTTCACCGAAAAACCGGGGCTGGCCATGGCGAAGCTCTTCCTGGAAAGCGGCGATTTCTACTGGAACAGCGGCATATTCATCTGGAGGGCTTCAACAATACTGGAATCGTACAGCAGGCACCTGCCTGATATCTTCCATACATTCAATGACGGAAAAGCTCTGTTCAGCACTGCGGATGAAAGAGAGTTCATAACGCAGGCCTATTCACAGTGCAGCAGCATCTCAGTGGATTACGGCATTATGGAAAAGGCAGATAATGTGTATGTTATATGCACTGACCTGGGATGGTCAGACCTGGGTACCTGGAGCTCACTCTATCTTCATTCTGAGCATGACAGGAATGACAATGCCGTGCTGAACTCGAAGGCATTCACCTACAATTCAGAAGGAAACATCATCAGCCTCCCGCAGGGAAAGGTGGCGGTGATACAGGGGCTTGACGACTACATCGTCATTGACAGCGGTGATGTTCTCCTGATTGTTTCGCGTGAGCAGGAACAGAATATCAAACTGTACCTTGATGATGTCGGCCGTGAGGCCGGGGAAAAATTCCTGTAATAATTCAGGATCCTGCATCCATATACAAAATTCTGTAATCATGCAGGTAACGGCGGGTCTCAGACCTGTCGCCACGAGGATGCATGCAGGTATGGGAATATATAAACACGTAGCGACAGGTCTCAGACCTGTCGCTACATCATACGGATTCAAATTACGATCCTAATATTCCCAAAGATCCTGTTCAAAATTGAAAATCTCGTTCTTGATCCTTTCCGCTTCGAATATCTGTGCAGGGCCCATCTTGTACTGGTTGATGGACCTGTCATCGTAGACGTTGGATTCGGCAACGATGTACCCGTTGAACCTGCGCTGAAGCATCAGGTCCTCGAAGGAGATTCGCTGGGCGTCATTGAACGAGTTGAATGCTTCGCTGGTAGCCAGTGCCTGCCTTACATCCTCGTACCTTATCCAGAAGAGACGTCTCTTGACGAGCCTTGAGGTGATAGGATCATAGCCCATGTAAATGGGGCATATGCCTATGATACGGACATCAAGGCGAGAATGTTTCTTGTCAAAGAACCACTCCTCGAGCAGCATGAGCTGTTTGATGTCTGCAGGGTTCTCCATATTGGTCACGGTTGAGTCATGCTCCAGTCCATCTGCTCCAACCACAGCGATGGTTAGGGTGTCACGGTTCATCTTGGCAGCGATGTCATTGTACGTGGTTGGTACTGTCATGGCGTCACCGTCGGTGGCCGGGACCCTTCCCGAAAGGATCTCGTTGAGGAGGATACCCGAAAAGTTCATCCTTCCGTCTGACATCTCCGATGTGAAGCGGTTCTGAGCCGCATCATACTTAAGTGACGGATAGTAGAGGTTCAGGTTCATCTTTTCCCTCAGGTCGATTATCCTGTATAGTCTTTTTGACCAGATCACGTCTGACTCATTCAGATAGGTGTAATTAACCTTCTGATTATCGGGCATCTGCTTGGTATAGATGTCGCCGAACGACTGGGCCATTGCGCCTGTACACATCAGGAGGCCTGCGAGGCCTGCCAGAATTGTCCTCTTCATGGTTTGTATCTTCTGTTGTTAGTTAATCTTGAGAATAATCGGGTTGAGGTCCCTGGTTCTGCCATCGGGGCCAACAGCCTTGATCTTTTCTATTATGAGTTTCTGTCCGGCGCGCAGGTTTCCTATGAGGCCTTTCTGCTTGTCGGTAAGCCTGTTGTTATTTGATTCGGCTGTGATTTCATAGCCTTTGTCATTGACAGAGACTGTAAAGCCTGTCACTGTATATGTAAGGTCGAACTCAAAGTTCTCGAGCACTGCGGTCACCACCTGCTGTGCGGCGGCCACGCTCTTGAGTACATTGCCTTCCTTCATATTTGCGAACCGTGCCTCGGGGTCGGGCAATCTCCTGACCCTGAATTCCACAGGCGGGAAGCTTTGCACCTTGCCGTCTATGTTGGCTGACACGATTATCTGGGCATTCTGTCCCACGGTACGTGGCTGTGCCACATATTCACCGCGGTAATTCTTGTATTTTCCCTTGCTGATGTCACCGTTGGTCATACGGACGGTCAGTTTGTCTGATCCGACGCCGGGAACTGAAATGTCAAGGGGGTTCTGTATTCCCTGGTAGAGGACGTTCATGGCGGTGGGTGACACTACCACGTTCGGCATTCCCACGGAATATTTCTGGTCAAATTTGTAAGTGCGTACGCTGCCATCCGGGGCTTTCATCCTTATGACGCCTCCCCATGATTTCTCACCTACCGAGCCTGGTCTAACCCTGTAAACTCCCCTGCCTGATTCATCAATCGGCAGCTGTGTGGCCTGGCTGGTGGGTTCGTAGAGAGGAGTTCCGTCAGGATTGGTTTTCGTTGTATATGGGCCCACGAAAATCTCGAGATCCTGGGTGGTGTCAGTGGCTGCCACGAATACCTTGGCTTCGTATTCATTCCCCTGCATTACATAAGAGGTATTCGTTGTGACCGTGGGGACGATATAGTTGAACCTGAATGCACCGGCGTCAATCTGGGTATAGAGAAAGTTCAGAACGTCAGTCTCTGCATTGCGTACGTCAACCTGCATCTTTGAAAGCATGGTTATGGCAGCAACGAGAGGCATGGTCTGGAAATTGGCCGTGACCCAGTCTTCAGTACCTGTTTTCTCAAGGTTCTGAGGGTTGTCAGTATTGAGAATATCAAGTATTGACCGTTCTGCTGAGGCATCCTTGCCTTCCAGGGTTTCAACGAGGTATTCCCTGTAATCTTCTATCAGGGCCTTAAGGTCATTTCCCTTTCCGCCCTGGTTTGCACCAACGAGGATTTCAGAAGGGACATTGTTCTCGTCGATCTTCTTTACCTTGTTGATATCTATCTGGTTATCGGGAAGGAGTGCTTCCGAATCGGAACCTTCAGCCGTGGTAATGATCTCAACCTTCAGATCCTGGATGTAATTATAGAGTTCATCGGCACGTCCCTTAATCTCATAGGCCTTTGTCTTCCAGGCTCCCGCCTTTTCAGGGTTCTCTGCCGCCGCTGCATCAAAAGCTGCATAGGTTATATCATTTTTCTTGATATAATTGGCGGTAGTCTTGGTAAGGCTCATGTCAACTTTTCTGAAAGCCTCGACTGCCTCCTTCGAAACGTTAAGAGCAAGCATTGCTGTCAGGATGAGGTACATCATCCCGATCATCTTTTGCCGCGGGGTTTCTTTTCCCTTAGACATTTGCGGATAGTTTAGATGTTATCGTATATATTGATGAACTCAACATTACTTCACATTCATGGCAGCAAGCATGTTGCCGTAGACGTTATTAAGTGAGCTGAGGTTCTCGTTGAGTTTGGCCACCTGTTCACGATATTTCTTCGTGTCATCAGCTGAACCGGTGAGGTCTTTCATCAGACCTTCCATTCCCTTATAGATTGTTTCAGCGCTCTTCACGTGATCATTTGTGCCGCGAAGCTGCAGTTCATATGCTGCATTGAGGGCGGAAAGGTTCTTGTTGAGAGCCTCGAGCTTCTCATGGTATGATTTGCCTCCGGTTTCGATGGTCTTTGAAGACTCACCGATAGCCTGGTAGACGTTGCTGGTATCAGTCATTGACCGTGCAGTCTGCCTGACAGACTCGGAGAGGTTCATGAGAGACTCATTTGCTTTCTTTATTGTGCCGGCATACTCATTGGTGGTAGCTGCCAGGTCACCCATTGCGTTGAAGTTATTGGTGGTCTCGGTGAGCTTCTTCAGTCCCTGGCTGAGGCTGTCAAACACAGCAGGTGTGATTCCTGCGTCAGACAGCATCTTGTCAAACTGCGAGAGGCCGGCACCGCCGCCACCGCCATATCCATAACCGCCGCCACCGCCGCCGACAGCTGCAAAACCGATATCCTCGCCAGAGTAATTCGGATCAAGCTGGGGGTAGACAAGCTTCCAGTCCGGCTCCTCCTTGAGCGGCTCAAACGCCGAAAAGAAAAAGATGATTGCTTCTGTGATAAGACCCACAGAGAGGAATAGTCCAGCCATCGGATAGTGCTGAATCTTGAAGAGTGCACCGATGATCACGACTGAAGCACCCCAGCCGTAAAGTTTGGACATGAATCCTTTCCACTTACTAGTATGAACAATTTCCGAGAGGCCCATATGATTATGTATTAAAGTTAGACGGTATTAGTTATTAACTCCGATGTAAGTTCTCACATTGCGGAACCCGACAAATGATTTTGTTGAGTCCTGGTATTCGTAGTCCCTTGTTGATGTCTGAAGGAACAGTGCAATATCCTTCCATGAGCCTCCCCTGATGACCTTGCGCTTGAGCACGGGCGGATCGTCCGGGCGGGCGTTGTATTCATAGTCGGGGTTGAGGTCATGGGTAAAGATATATGATGAGGGATGGTAGGCGCACGAAGTCCATTCGGCCACGTTTCCTGCCATATCAAACAATCCGTATTCATTGGGTTCGAAGGAAGCCACCTTTATGGTGTAAACGGCTCCGTCGTCGATGTAGTTACCGCGCAGCGGTTTGAAGTTTGCCAGGAAGCATCCCTGGTAGTTGCGTGTGTAGGGACCGCCCCATGGGTACATTGAGAGGTCAAGTCCGCCGCGTGCGGCATATTCCCACTCGGTCTCCAGCGGGAGACGGTAGTTGTGTACGTCGGCGATGCCCTGTGCACGCAGGTGCTCATTCATGAAGTTGGTACGCCACACGCTGAATGCGCGTGCCTGGATCCATGATACTCCCACAACCGGGTAGTCATCATAACCGGGATGCCAGAAATAGAGTGTCGCCCACGGCTCGTTGAATGAATAGGTGAAGTCCCTGATCCATGCAAGGGTGTCAGGATAGATATTCACCACGTGATGCATAATGAATGATGAACGGTCTTTCACTTCGGTGGTGTTGCCCTCGAGGTCAGTTACGGTACCCTCGTACTTCTGTTCCTTGTAGTTGTACCTGGCTTTGGCTGCCTGCTTGTAGTCAACCCAGAAATAGGAGTAGTTCAGGAGCCGGGTGTCCCATTGCTTGTTTCCGTTGAATCTCTCTTCGGGGGGATAATACATTGATTCCATCACGGCCTGGACGTTCTCATCATCCATGTCAATCTCCTCTTCCCAGTTCAGCACGTTGGGTTCCATGACATTGCCCTCTTCGTCAGTCCTGAAGAATTCGTAACCCTCAATTCCTTCCTCTCCCAGCCTGGTCCTGAGGATGGAGTCACGCACCCAGTAGGTGAACTGACGGTATTTATTATTGGTGATCTCTGTCTGGTCCATCCAGAATGCTTCCACTGTAACTGTCTTGGAGAGGCTGTTCATTGCGCGCAGAGGGTCCTGGTCACTTGGTCCCTGTACAAAGGAACCGGCCGGTATGAATGCCATCTCAAACGGCTCCGGCTCATAGAACTTCTTCCTTCCCTGAACGCCTGTCAACTCGCCTGATTCGTAAGAGCCACAGCTGCTTAAAATCAAGATCAACGCAAGAGCTAAAAGGGTTACCTTTTTCATATACTCATTAATTTAAATATGCAAGTAATTTTATTTTTTCCTGTCCATTAAAGGAATCTGATACTCTTGTATCTGGTGACACTCTTCCCGAGACCAATGTCGAAGCTGTAAGAGACAACGAACTCGTGTGAGCCGCTGGTTCCTTTTCTGATCTCCGATATCGGGAAGTCGTATCCATATCCAATCTTTAGACCGTTGTATAATTCTATGCCTGCGAATCCTGTGATTGCGTCACTTATCCTGTAAGAAACGCCACCCCATATCTTTTTATTGTATCTAACCATACCTGTGGCTAAATATTGTGTTGTGGCGCCGTCATTTACTATAAAAACTGAGGGGACAAGCTCAAAGGCAGGGTTTGGCAGCTGGAAGTAGTAACCGGCAGTGAAGTAGTATTGGCGGCTGACGTAAGTGGCTGTTTGAGAATATTTTATTTTTGGCTGGTTCAGGTGTGTGACTGACAGCCCGGCATAGTAGTTGAGCCCCTGGTAGTATACCCCGGCGGAAAAGTCAGCTGCAAGAAAAGATTCATCATTCTCAGGAATCAGAGGGTCACCTGTCGGAGGCGTATGGCCCGGGCCCGAAGGGATGAACCATTCCGGCGAAACAGTCTTGTTGAGCACCCCAATGCTGAAACCGGCTCCGAGGGTACCGGTTCCGACCGAAAACAGGCCTGAATAGGAAAGAGTGATGTCAATATCATTGCTGAATCCGTATTTGTCTGCTTCCACAAGCAGGCCGGCGCCACTGCGGAAACCGAAGAGGCTGAACGGCATATTGATGTTGAAAAGCATGGTTGAGGGCGCACCGGGGAAACCCACCCACTGCTGACGCGTAAGTGCCGAGGCGGTGATCATCCCCGACATGCCCGAGAACCCGGGATTATATGTCTGGGTATTGAACATGTAGTGGCTGAACACCGGGTCCTGCTGACCGCAGACGATGCCTGCCGGGAGTAACAATGCCAGGATTAATATCCTTGTTTTCTTCATAGCCGGGGTGTGCCTGTAAACCCTTACATATAACGGGTAAAATAAATAAAAAAATATACATGCCACAAAATTGAGGCCAAAAATCAGTGGCCGTGGCGGAGCATTCCGCGTGACCACCTGACGGGTACCTGATCACGGTTAGCCATCAGGTAGTCTTCATATGAGCAGGCAAGATACTGCGGTTCGCCACGGGTGTTACGGATCTCCATCCACCAGCGCTCGGTGATGGTGCTCTTTATGAAGATGGCTTCACTCTCCAGGTCACTGAGGGTTACATGATAACGGGTGAACCTGCTGTTCGTCTGGTCACTGAGGTAAGAGACTTCGTACTGCTTCTGAGAGAAGCCTTCGAGGAAGAACCAGACAAGCTGCGCTGCCAGGTGCGATGTCTGCATCCTTGTGTCAAGGGCCGGGTTGACCTCCGTCACAGAAAAAATCTTCAGGTTATCTGAGAGGCCAGCGTACCGGGCAAGGAGGCATATCTCCTCGCCGTAGAAACCATTGGCTGACGGAAGGAATGTTCCGGGAGCGTCTGACTGCCTTACTGATCCGATATCAAACAGTGCGGCGGAGGCGTCACGGAAGAGGGGCTCGGTCTCATGTACCGCGGAGCGAACCTCGCCAATGCGCATCATGTCATAATGACGGCGGTTGAACCTGTTCACCACCTGCTGGTCAGTGAGATAGGTCTGGTGCCCTATGGCTGAGAGGTGTGACAGGCAGCTGCCGCTGCGATAGATGAGGTCATTCATCCAGTTGAGCGAGTCGGGCGGTCTCTTCTCGGCGGTGAAGTCTATACGGGAATCAACCGACACCATTGACCATTTCTGTTTTCCTGCAGAGAGCGCCCTGTCAACAGCCGGCATCAGGGAGCTTGTTCCCCCTATGATCACCGGAACGATGTTCTGTGACAGAAGCTGGAGAAGCACGTCGCGAAGGCCTGCTATGGTGTCATCGAAGGAGGCCCCCGGCCTGAAGTTGCCCAGGTCAGTGACCTTCAGCCTGCCCGGCAGCCTGGAGAAGGAGTAGAGACTCCTCCTGACAGCATCAGGCGCCTGTGCCGCTCCTGTATTCACTGAAGAGCGGTCATCCGGCACACCCAGTATGGCTACTGCGAATCCGCTGAGGTCACCCAGGGGCTCATTCCCGGTATTCACCAACATATTGTGCGGAAAGGCAGAAGACCCCTTAAGCGGCTCCACCCCCGGCTTGTCAAGGCAGACGGGATCAATATACTGGTTCAGGTCAATCATATTATATAAGGTCACTTCTTCTTCCTTCCCCTGGTGGTTTTGGTCTTGCTTCCCTTCTCTATTATTGCCAGGCACTCATCCCTGGTAAGCTTATGGGGGTCAGTTCCCTTCGGGATGCGGTAGTTGGTTTTGTCATGCATGATGTACGGACCGTACCGTCCGTTGAGCACCATGATATCACCCAGCTCGCTGATGACCTTCTGCTTGTCGCCTTCCCTCTTTTCCGTGATCAGTTCAATGGCTCTGTCTCCGGTGATTGTATACGGATCATCAACGCCTCTCTTCAGAGAGTAGAACTTGCCTGCATGTTTGACATATGGTCCGAATTTACCCACCCCCACGGTCATCTCACTATCCTCGAAGGTACCCACGGCGCGCGGCAGCGCGAAGAGGGCGAGGGCCTCCTCAAGGGTAATGGTTTCAAGCAGCTGGTCACGTCTGAGGTTGGCGAACCGGGGCTTCTGTTCCTCCGAGGCCTCGCCCAGCTGTACAACGGGCCCGAAACGGCTCATCTTCACTGCAACCGGCAGGCCCGTTGCCGGGTCTGTGCCAAGCTGCCGCGCGCCGGTCATCTTCGCCCGCGTGGCAAGAGATTCGTCAACGGTCTTCCGGAAGGGTCCGTAAAATGTGGAGATCATCTTTTCCCACTTCACCTCGCCCGAGGCTATCTCATCAAACTCCTTCTCCACACCTGCAGTGAAGTTGTAATCGAGGATGTCAGGAAAATTGGCAATCAGAAAGTCGTTCACAATCATGCCAATATCCTTCGGGAAGAGTTTTGACTTCTCCTTGCCGGCTATCTCGGTCTTCTCGCTCCTGGTTATTTTTCCCTTGGAGAGGGCGAGCTGGGCAAGGGTTCGCTTCTCCCCGGGCCTGTCCTCACGGGCCACATAACCCCTTGACTGTATTGTGGATATAATAGGCGCGTAAGTCGACGGTCTTCCTATCCCGAGTTCCTCGAGCTTCTTCACCAGGCTCGCTTCCGTATACCGCGGAGGGGGTGAAGTAAATCGCTGGAGGGCGGTGATGGTTCCGGGTGTGAGTTTCATCCCCTGGTCAACGCGGGGCAGTATTGCCTTTTCATCCTCGGAGGCGTTGCTGTCATATGATTCGGTATAAACCTTCAGGAAGCCGTCGAAGAGGATAACTTCACCGGTTGCCGTAAAGCTGACGGGTGAAGCAGACATGCCAATGGTTATGGTTGTCTTTTCCACCCTGGCATCGGCCATCTGGGAGGCTATCGCTCTTCTCCATATCAGTTCATAGAGCTTCTTCTCATTGTTGTTGCCGGTAACCTCCTTCCTGTCGAAGTAGGTTGGCCTGATGGCTTCATGTGCTTCCTGGGCACCGCGCGAATGGGTCTTGAACTGCCGGGTGCGCGAGTAGGCTGCACCGTACTCATTGGTAATCACTTCCCTGGCGGTGTTGAGTGCCAGCGAGGAGAGATTGGTGGAGTCGGTCCTCATGTATGTGATCTTTCCGGCCTCGTACAGTTTCTGTGCCACTGACATGGTCTGTGCCACAGAGAAACCGAGCTTGCGATAGGCCTCCTGCTGGAGGGTGGAGGTGGTAAAGGGAGGCGCCGGCGAGCGGGTGCCGGGCTTGACCACTATATTTTCAACTGTGAATGCAGAGGCGTCACACTTTTCCAGGAAGAGTCTTGCATCTTCCTCCGTGCTGAATTTCTTCGGGCACTCTGCCTTGAGCTGCACTTCGTTCCCTTCACTGTTTGTTCCGCTGAATGTGCCGGTTACCCTGAAGGCGGAATCAGCAACGAAGCCAATTATTTCACGTTCACGGTCAACAAGCAGGCGCACTGCTACAGACTGAACCCTTCCGGCAGAAAGTGAAGGCTGTACCTTTTTCCACAGCACAGGTGAAAGCTCAAAGCCTACCAGCCTGTCAAGTATCCGGCGTGCCTGCTGGGCGTTGACCAGGTTCATGTCTACCTGCCGCGGCGATTCCACGGCACGGGTAATGGCATCTTTCGTAATCTCATGGAATACAATCCGGCGCGTTGTTGCCGGGTCAAGCCCGAGAACGGAGATCAGGTGCCATGCAATTGCCTCCCCCTCACGGTCCTCATCGGAAGCAATCCATACTGTTGTGGCCTTGTCAGCAAGCTTGCGAAGCTCGGCAACAACCTTCTTCTTGTCTTCAGGTATTTCATATACCGGTGCGAAATTGTTGTCAACCTCCACACCCAGGTTGTTTCGTACGAGATCACGGATATGCCCGAAGCTCGACACAACGGTGTAATCTTTTCCGAGAAATTTTTCTATCGTCTTTGCTTTGGCAGGAGATTCAACTATTACCAGATTATCAGTCATCCGAGTTTTTTTAAAAACAGGGCAAAGTAAATGAATAAGGGCGCCAACTTCAAAATTTTGAGAAAAATTCTGTATTAATCATTAAATTAGCGGCCTTATAATGAGGGTATCATGAGGGATAAAAAATTCCGGAAAAACATTATCTGGTTCTGGGTAATAATATCTCTGCCGGCAGTGTTCCTGCTGACATTGTTCTTGCTGATCTCCGCCAACAGGCTTGGCCCGATCCCTTCCTTCGAGGAGCTTGAGAATCCCGACAACAGCCTTGCTGCCGAGGTATATTCGGAAGACAATGTCCTCCTTGGCAAGTTTTACATACAGAACCGCACATGGACTGATTACGAAGATATTTCACCGTATGTGATTGATGCGCTTATCGCCACTGAGGACATCAGGTTCCACAGGCATTCGGGCATTGACTTCCGTGGTCTTGCAAGAGTTCTGGTCAAGACTATCATGCTTGGTCAGAACACCGGAGGTGGAAGCACCATCACACAGCAGCTGGCGAAGAACCTTTTCCTGCCGAGGGATCTCTCCAATGATCCGGCCATTGTGCGTGCCTCGAAGCTGGCGGTGTCCAAGTTCAAGGAATGGCAGACGGCAGTGAAGCTCGAGCGCAGCTACACGAAGGAAGAGATTATCACCATGTATCTCAACGTGTTTGACTTCATCTATAATGCCGTGGGCATCAATTCGGCTGCGCGCATCTATTTCAATACCACCCCTGATTCTCTAAATATCGAGCAGTCGGCAATGCTGGTCGGCATGCTGAAGAACTCTGTGGCCTACAATCCCCTCCGCAATGAGGAGAGCGCCCTGAAGAGGCGGAATGTGGTAATCTCACAGATGGAGAGGTACGGGTACATCTCCCGTGCCCTGGCAGACTCAGTCAGCCAGCTTCCGCTGGGTCTTGACCTTCGCGAGGACAGCCACAACACGGGCCCGGCAACATACTTCAGAGAGTATATAAGGTCAACAATGAACAGCAAGGAACCGCAACGAGACAGGTTCTTTTCAGATGATGCCTACAATGAGGCTCTCTGGCGCTGGCAGAATGATCCGCTCTATGGCTGGTGCTACAAAAACACCAAGCCTGACGGCTCACCATATAATATCTACCGTGACGGACTGAGAATCTATACCACCCTTAACTCGAAGATGCAGACCTATGCTGAAGAGGCTCTTGCCGAGCACCTTTCCAAAAACCTTCAGCCGGTCTTTGACAAGAGGGCAAGGAATTACCGGAATCCCCCCTACTCAAATGACCTTTCCACGGCACAGGTGAACCAGATCATGGCAAGGTCAGTCAGGCAGAGCGACAGGTACCAGAGCATGAGAAGGGCCGGTGTGCCCGAGGACTCGATAACGCTGGCATTCAACACGCCCGTGCCTATGAAGCTGTTCTCATGGCAGGGAGAGAGAGACACCGTTATGACACCGCTTGACTCGATAAGGTATTACAAGTTTTTCGTGAGATCATCATTCATGGCCATGGACCCCCACACGGGGCATGTCAAGGCGTATATCGGCGGACCTGATTTCAGGTACTTCAAGTATGATGCTGTCACCCAGCAGAAGAAACAGGTGGGTTCCACCATCAAACCCTTCCTGTATACACTGGCCATGCAGGACGGTTACTCGCCATGCTACGAGGTTGAGAACATTGAGCGCACCTTCGAGGTCAATGACACGATATGGCGGCCCAGAAGCTCAGGTCCTGAGGAGTATCACGGCAAGATGGTGACGCTGAAATGGGGGCTGGCCCAGTCGGAAAACTACATATCAGCCTGGTTGATGAAGCAATTCTCACCGCAGTCGGTGGTTGACATAATGCACCGTATGGGAATCAGGAGCTATATTGATCCTGTTGTCTCCATATTCCTCGGTACCTCAGATCTCTCCGTCGAGGAGATGGTGGGGGCATACGGAACCTTTGTCAACAAGGGGGTGTATACCCGGCCGCTCTATGTTACGCGGATAGAAGACCGCAACGGGAATGTCATCTCCACCTTCACCCCGTTCATAGACGAGGTTATCAGCGAGGATGATGCCTACCTCATGACCTCGCTGCTGCAGGGTGTGGTAAGCAGCGGTACCGCCGTGAGACTCAGGCTTACCTACAAGCTTACCAACCAGATGGGGGGGAAGACCGGAACCACGCAGAACCACTCCAACGGATGGTTTATGGGAGTCATGCCTGATCTTGTGGCCGGTGTCTGGACAGGATGGGAGGACCAGGCAATCCATTTCGAGGATCTCTCGATGGGACAGGGTGCCAACATGGCCCTTCCGGTGTTCGGGATCTTTATGCAGAAGCTGCTGGCCGACAAGGATTTCTCAGTGATAGCAGAATCACAGTTTGAAGCGCCTCCCGGATTCAATGTAGATCTTGACTGTGACAGGGTGAACAGGGAGCAGCAGGGCAATCCGTACAGGCAGAGGGAGTACTAGGGCGGAGGAAGGCGGTAACAGTTATCAGTTATCAGTTGTCAGTTATCAGTGGTTTGAGGCGCGGACGGAGGAGACGGTCTGCACGACTGACAATTCAGGAGAAGAGCAGTCTGACCAGCCCCTCGATCTTGTAAACTTTCGATATTTTCAGGCCGGGCACATCCTTTACATCGCGGTGAAATCCGGAGATGACCATCTCAGTGAATCCCATCCTGGCGGCTTCCATAATGCGCTGTTCAATCCTAGCAACCGGTCTTACCTCTCCCGAGAGGCCCACCTCGGCGGCAAAGGCGGTGTGATGGTCAACCGGCGCATCGAGGTTTGATGAGAGCACGGCTGCGGCCACGGCCAGGTCAATAGCCGGATCACTTACCTTCAGTCCGCCTGCGATATTCAGGAAAACATCCTTCACCCCCAGCCTGAACCCGGCTCTCTTCTCAAGCACGGCAAGCAGCATGTTCAGCCTCCTGGTGTCAAAGCCGGTGGAGCTTCGCTGCGGTGTGCCGTAGACGGCGCTGCTAACCAGTGACTGGGTCTCAATCATGAATGGTCTCACCCCGTCAACGGTGGCGGCAATGGTCACCCCGCTGGCCGGATCACGGTCACGGCGGATGAACAGCTCCGAGGGGTCGGTAACCTCGCGCAGGCCCTTTGATCCCATCTCGAAGATCCCTATCTCGGCCGTTGACCCGAAACGGTTCTTCACAGGTCTGAGAATACGGAAGACATAGTTTCCGTCTCCCTCGAACTGCAGAACCACGTCGACGATATGCTCCAGAACCTTCGGACCGGCCAGGGTGCCATCCTTTGTTATATGGCCTATCAGTATCACGGGCACACCTGACTCCTTGGCATAGCGAAGCATCATAGCCGCACACTCCCTGACCTGTGTGACAGACCCGGCTGATGACTCGAGCATCGAAGAGCTCAGTGTCTGTATTGAATCAATGATCAGCAATTCGGGTTTGATTGCACCTGTCTGGGTCAGGACACTCTCGGGTTCAGTCTCATTGTAGATGAAACACCTGTCATTTTTCCCGTCAAGCCGTTTTGCCCTGAGCTTGACCTGTCCCTCGCTCTCTTCGCCGGATACGTACAGTACCGTCCTTCCCGGCGTGGCCAGCGCTATCTGAAGCGCAAGGGTCGATTTGCCGATACCGGGTTCACCGCCCATGAGTATCAGTGAGCCTTTCACCATCCCGCCTCCGAGGATCCGGTCTACCTCCCCGATGCCCGATGTTATCCGGTCATTCTCGTTCGCCTCTATCCCTGACAGGAGCTCCGGTTTTCGCCGTACGGCATCCCTTCCGGGCGCTGCGGGCGGTGCAGCGGTGACTATCTCTTCGCGGTAGCTGTTCCACTCGTGGCATGAGGGACAGTGTCCTATCCATTTGGGTGACTCTGCGCCGCAGTTCTGGCACACATAGACAGATTTATTCTTCGCCATGGGAAAAGGAATATGCAACAGCCAAATTTACTAAAAGAAAAGGTATCAGCCCTTGTTTTCAGTGACCACCGAGGAGAGCACCTTTCCTCCCTTCCTGCCAAAGAGCGCATAAAGCGAAATGGCGCCGGTGATGGCAATGAGAATCATCTGTGACTCATGCTCGAGCGTGGCGTAGGCGAGCCCCTCCTCGAGGGGAATTGCGTATGCCACGAGGAGCCCGCGGGAAATAATCCAGTGATAAGCTCCCAGTCCGCTCTGAACGGGTGCGGCCATGCCGAAACTGCCAATGACCAGGATGAACATTGTGGCTCCTATGCCCAGGTGCGATGTTGATTCAAGACAGAGCAGGGGAAAGTATGACATGAAGAAATAACAGATCCAGAGCAAAATTGTCATAATAAGGAACTCCCACCTGCGCTTAAGCCTGACGATTGATTTGAGCCCTGAAAACAACCCGTCAGAGAAGGAGTACATCTTTTTGAACAATGGCCTGACCGACAGCCTTTCCCGGAGGGTGAAGAACATAACCACGGCTGTCACTGCAAGGAACACCACGATCAGTGTAATTACGGTGGTTGATCCGATGGATGACGATATCTTCCTTTCAGCCGGCATAAATACATTCTCGGAGAGGAAGCTTCCCGTGGCGGTGCTTCCCGCGGCAAGAACGGCGCCAAGTATTACCAGCACCGTCAGAATGTCTATTGTCCGTTCAACCAGCATCGTCCCCACAAGCTTGTCAAACGGGATGTTTTCCTTGCGGGAGAGGGCGGCGCACTTTGTAACCTCTCCAAGCCTGGGGAAGATCATGTTTGCGAAATAACCGGTAATTACCGCATGACTTGAGTGGGCAAGGGTCGGAGTGTGACCCAGCGGCTCGATGAGCAGTATCCAGCGCCGGGCCCTGATGATGAAACTGAGAAACGAGAATGCTACGGCAGGTATCAGCCACCAGTAGTTGGCATTGCGGAGCACAGCCCACAGATCACCAAGCTTGATGCCCCTGAATGACAGCCATAGCAGCAGGGCAGCCAGTGACAGGAACAATACTGCCTTCAGGAATTGCTTAAAGCCGTTATTCAAGTGTCAGATAATTTTGTTGGTGGCTGTATCGGGAAAAATAATCCGGGGCACAAATGAGCGGGCCTCTTCCGGAGTCATGTTTGCAAATGCCATAATGATAACCACGTCGCCAACTTCAATCTTTCTTGCAGCAGGGCCGTTAAGGCATATCTCGCCTGACCCTCTCTGTCCCCTGATAACGTATGTTACAAGCCTCTCTCCGTTGTTCCTGTCCAGCACGTGGACCTTTTCATGTTCAAGAAGGCCGGCGGCATCCATCAGGTCTTCATCGATGGTGACGCTGCCCACGTAGTTGAGGTCAGCACCGGTGACGGTGACATTATGTATTTTTGATTTGAGTACTTCTATTGTCATTTTATGAACCAGATTGTTTTCTGAAGGTGCAAAGATAATTATCCTTTGATTTACCGCAATCCTATCTCAATATTGTCAATCAGTCTTATTTCTCCGGCCCACAGGGCAATGCACCCGAAATATTTCTTTTCCGGTGACATTTCAATAACCGAATGAACCGGTTTCAGTGTGCCTTCCTCCACTATCTCGAAGTACTCAAGCCTGAAGTCAGGGATCATGTTTATGCGGTCAGCCACGAACTCCCTGATCTCATTTATTTCATAGTCAGAGATCATGGCTGCTGCAGCGATCAGGGTACGGTATATTTCGCCGGCTTTCTCGCGGTGCTGTGTCAGGAGCCTGCGGTTGCGGCTGCTCATGGCCAGCCCGTCATGTTCCCTGACAATGGGGCAGGCGATGATTTCAACTTTCGGATAATCGCGCCGTGCTAGCTCCCTGATGATGGTCAGCTGCTGGAAGTCCTTCTGCCCGAAAAAGGCGTATGACGGCCTGATAATGTCAAAGAGCCGTGAGACCACCTGGGCTACGCCGTTGAAATGGCCGGGCCTGTGAACGCCCTCCATCACCCTCTCCAGTTCACCGAAGTCGAACCGGCGTGTATCCGGCTCCGGGTAGATCTCCTCCACTGACGGCACGAAGACAAAGTCATTTTCCCTGAGATGGCCTGAGAGCATCTCCAGGTCGGCGTCGAGGGTCCTGGGATATTTGAGCAGGTCCTGCGGGTCATTGAACTGGGTGGGATTGACGAATATACTCACGGCCACCATACGGCATCTCTCCGCTGCTCTTGCCACCAGTGAAAGATGACCCTCATGGAGTGCGCCCATGGTAGGCACGAAGCCCGGGTTGCGCAGGACGCTGATCCTGTAGTGTTCCCTTACTTCCTTGGCAGTTGTCAGTACTTTCATAATTAATGCTTTTTGTCTGAACGCCGGATCGTTTTCCGGCACCCCGATAGTGTCCGGTACTGCAAAATAACACCATTTTTGTCAGTAACCCGTTGTCTCTAAGCTTGGAAATTAATTGAGTTTTTTTTATTATCTTTGCACTTTGATAAATCCTTAGGTATATCGGGAGGTATTAATGGAGAGCAGAAGGGTATTGTTTGTTTCACAGGAGATTATGCCCTATCTCGGTGAAACGAAGCTTTCAAAGATCAGCCGTGATCTGCCGCAGGGCATACAGGAACGGGGGAAGGAGATACGTACATTCATGCCCCGATATGGCTCAATCAATGAGAGAAGAAACCAGTTGCATGAGGTAATCCGCCTCTCCGGGATGAACCTGATCATTGATGACACCGACCATCCTCTTATTATTAAAGTAGCCTCCATTCAGAGTGCCCGGATGCAGGTGTACTTCATTGACAATGATGATTATTTTCAGCGCAAGCATACTGTGGCTGATGCCGCAGGCAATGAGTACGAAGACAATGACGAAAGAGCTATTTTCTTTGCCCGTGGAGTTATTGAAACGGTAAGAAAACTGCGCTGGAGCCCTGACATAGTGCACGTCCACGGCTGGCTCGCATCCCTGGTGCCCCTCTATCTCAGGAAACTCTATTCCGATGACCCGGTATTCAGCAAGGTCAAATCAGTCTATTCGATTTACAATAACGGATTTAAAAAGCCGTTAAAATCTTCTCTGTCCGAAAAGCTACTGGCAGACGGGATTGATACCGGCACTCTCAAGTCTATAAAAGGAAGCGCTGATTTTCTCAACCTGACGGCCCTTGCCGCCGAGAACTCTGACGGAATTATTTTCGGGTGCGAGAAGATTGACGAACAGGTAAAGAAAAGGATCACTGCCATGGGAAAGCCTCTGCTTGAGTACCAGGGAGAGGAGAATTATATAGATGCATACAATGACTTTTATGACAAACTCCTTCTGGAATCTGCAAAATAACAAACCCGGCAATACCCGCAAGGGAGCGCCTTCACTCATACTGACCCTCTCCGTCCTGCTCACAGCAGCATTGCTGTCGTGTTCACAGGACCCCGTCAAAATCGGCATCGGTCTGCTGCCTGACAGCGACTTCATAGAAATAGGATCAACCGATACCGTCGCCATTAAGGCATATACCATGTATGACGAACTCTCCGTCTCGAGCGACAGCACAACGATGATCATCGGGTCAATCAATGATGAGTATTTCGGAAACACATACTGTGACTTCGTGACGCAGCTCAGGCTCGTCGGCAAGTGGCCGGCCAAACCTTATGTTATCGACTCCGTTCTGCTGACCATGTTACCTTCGGGTGTTTCGGGTGATGATTCCACATCAGTCCACCGGATACGCCTCTGCGAAACCGGGACCAGGCTCACTGACCCCGATGAATACTATTCAGGACAGGACCCTGACACAATCAGATTTCTCGGCGAATACTTTCTTCCCAAAATGAAAGCCGGAGAATCATTCAGGGTGAAACTCGATAATTCGGTTGGTGAATACCTGCTTAGAGATACCACCAAACTATCCGCCGGAGTTCCGTTCTACGAGGATTATTTCAAGGGACTCTATTGCATGATGAAAAGCTCACCCAATCCGGTTTTGGTTGTAATGGATGCATCCCAGGGAGCCACCATTGACCCGCTGGGTATAACCATCTTCTATAAATCTGACACACTCAGATACACTTATTCATTTGTGGCTACTCCCAGGGCTGTGAACTATAA
>LAHT01001420.1_pt1 | contig 77165 bp, 65 predicted proteins | sample 329671 | NCBI WGS metagenome assembly LAHT01 (sample SAMN03275702, study PRJNA271635) | activated sludge metagenome | isolation source: Sample C-4 Sludge from methanogenic chamber (fourth chamber) of Anaerobic... | reverse complement strand
CTGGGCGGAAGCGGAGAACTTCCTTCCAACTGGGTGTTTGACGGACGGGCGAATTTTATTCTTGACAATCTTCTGGCCGAAGGGAAAGCTGTGCCAATGATTATTGCAATCCCCAACAACCAGGTAATTCACCGGAATCATCCCAAACATACCGAACTGACTTTCGATATTTTTGAAAAGGAGCTCCGGAATCATGTAATTCCACTGGTTGATGAGGCATACAGCACAATCAGGTCACCCAAAGGCAGGGCCATTTCAGGTTTATCGATGGGAGGCCGTCACAGCATGTTTATCGGGTTTCGTTCGCTCGACCTGTTTGCCAGTTTCGGGATTCTCAGCGCAGGGGATACAAATGCGGAAACCACGCTGGAACAGTTCTTAAATGATCCGAAAGTAAATGAAAAGATTGAGTACCTTTTTGTTGGTCAGGGAACCGAGGAAGCAAAAGGTTTTATGGGGCAAAGGTGCCTGGTCTTGCATGAAGCCCTTTTAAACCATGGCATCAAGCATCAGTATTATGTTGGCGGCCATGGAGGTCATGATTGGTCGACCTGGCGGCACCTGCTTTATTATGAGTTCCTGCCCAACCTTTGGAAGGGCAGGTAACTCAAATAATCTTGAAACTAAGGAAAAGAGAATTATTTCTTGTCGTAAGCCAGTGTCACGGTTGATTCTCCCATCTGGCTTGACATGGTTGATTTCACAGTGAGAGTCTTTCCATCCTCAGACATGCTCCATATTTCTGAGATTTTGATCTCCATTGTGTCACCGTTCATGTCAAAGAGGATTGTTTTGGCGAATTTGAGTTCCTTTTTGTCATCCGACCAGGTTGTGATGGTTTTAATGGAAGAGTCCATCATACCCGTGTTGACTGATTCCTTGCCGTCAAGAGTATATTTTTCAGTCGTCTTCATATCCCCGCCGTCAAACGAAGGCCGGACAAGGTCCATGGAGATCAGGCCTTCCTGCTGATCAACGGTCATTGATGTTGCAGACATCATTGGTCCGTCACCAAGAATACTCTTTGATTCATTGAATGCCCATGAACCTGAAAAATTCGGTTGGGCAAATAAACTCCCCGGTACAAGACCTAAGGATACAAATGCAAATAAAAGAGGCAACGAAATGTTAAAGAATCGTTTGCCGGAAGTAGAAATCTTTTGATTATTCATAATGATTTTTATTAAAGATTATTAGAAATATGATACTGGTATTTGAACAATTTGTTGATCCTAAAAATACATAAATATTTTACTTGTGGTTTTCATGTTGCATTTTAAAAAAATAACACTTAAGGCAGATATCGCACATTCTGTCGGGTTTCCTGCAATCCTTCCGGCAATAAACTTATTTTTGCTGTACCTTGTTTATTCATAAACCGGAACTATGAAAAGGAAATATATGAATCCGTACCTGGCGGGAGTACTGCTGGGACTTGTACTGCTGCTGGCTATGGTGGTCGCCGGAAGGGGACTGGGAGCGAGCGGCGGGATCAAATACTGCGTTGTCTCAATTGTCGGGGCAGTCAGCCCGGAACATGTAAGCCAGGCAGAATACTATTCAGGATATTTTGAGAACGGGAAGAAGCCACTGACCAACTGGCTGACAATCGAAATATTCGGCGTGCTTCTGGGCGGATTCATCTCAGGAGCCCTCTCCGGAAGACTGAAACTGAAAGTGGAGAAGTCTCCGCGGATTACAAACACACGAAGGCTTGTATTTGCCTTCCTCGGAGGCATGTTGTTCGTCTACGGAGGCCAGCTCGCACGGGGATGCACCAGCGGCGCCGCCCTTTCGGGGATGGCCGTTCTCTCCCTTGCCGGATTCGTGACCATGATTGCGATATTCGGCTCGGCATTCGCATTCGCCTGGTTTTTCAGGAAGAACTGGATATGAAAGGTCTGAGGTCTGAAGGTCCCGGCACACTTCGGGTATCGGGATTTCGGTCCCGCCGGCGGCGGTTCCTCAATCTGAGATCTGAAGGTCTGGATAAAGATGGATTTAATACAACAACTCGCGCAACATAAATCGCAACTCTCAACTCTCAACTCTCAACTCTCAAATCGCAACTCTCAAATCGCAAATCACAATGGCTCCCCTATCATCATTATATCAGTTTCCCGAATGGCTGAACATGCTGACAGCGTTAATTATAGGCATCGGATTCGGATTTGCCCTCGAACAGGGAGGATTCTCATCGAGCCGCAAGCTGGCCGGCATGTTCTACGGGTATGACACCACAGTGCTGAAGGTATTTTTCACTGCAGCAATAGTTGCCCTCATCGGTTCACAGTTCCTCGGGTACTTCGGGCTGCTGAATCTTAACCAGGTATATGTCAATGAGTTCTACGTCACTGCCTCAATAATTGGCGGAGTCATAATGGGCGGCGGCTTCATAATGGGCGGCTTCTGCCCGGGAACAGGGCTTTGCGCCATGTCAATCGGTAAAATTGACGCCATGGTCTACATACTCGGGGGTCTCACAGGAGCTTTCCTGTTCGCCGAGACCTACCCTATGATTGAGAAGATGGCCACGGCCAATTACCGGGGGCCGGTGAAGATCAACGAAGCTCTCGGCATGTCAGCCGGCCTCTTTACCCTGATACTTGTGGCCGCTGCCGCGGCAATGTTCTGGTTTGCCGAAAAAGCCGAAAAGAAATTTGCCAGACCTGATATCACCAATGAAATAAAATGACCTGCCATGGAAACCAGGAAACAATTAACAGTACTGCTTCTTCTCCTGAGCCTTATTCTGGCCCTGCTTCCGCTGACGGCAAACCGGTCGTTCAAGGGCCGGCCGGCCGCACTGCTGGAAGGGGTACTGCAGAGCGAAACGTCATTTTCAGCCGACCAGGTGGCCGGATTCATCGTGAATGAGGCAGGAGATGTTCAGCTCTTCGACCTCAGACCTTCCGTTGAGTACGGGCAGGCATTCATCCCCGGTGCAGTCAGCGTGCCGTATGCCGGCTTCATCCGGACAGATCCGGATACCTGGCTGCGCGACAGGAACAAAAAAATGATCCTGTATTCATCGGATGATACGGAAGCGGCAGCAGCCATGACATATGCCAGGGGCCTGGGTTATGACAACACCTTTTTTCTCAGGGGAGGAATGGAAGAATGGATTAAAACAGTCTCTTCCACTGAGTTCACCGGCGAAAGGCTCACCGCCAGGGAGAATGCGCTGCTGGAGACACGGCGGAAGGCAGCCGGCATGTACAACGAGCTTCGCAGCCTCCCTGACAGTCTGAAAGCAAAATATCTTGAATCAAAGAAATTTTCAGCACGGAAACTTGACGGCGGTTGCCAGTAATTATCAGCAACATGAAGACACTGAAAAAATACAGATATGTACTGGCTGCGGTTGTGGTGATTGCAGTGATGGTTTTGATCCGCGCTTTTAATCCCGGCTCCTTCAGGTATGATGCCGCAAAGTGGGCGGAGCCGTCGGTCACAGGCAGGAATATAGTCACTCCTGAAAACCTTCCGGAAATCGGTGACAACATTCTTTTTGTTATGCTTGACACTGAATGCCAGGCACCTGACATACCCGGTGCGGACAAACTTTCAGTTGATCCCGCTGACCTGCTTTCAGGTGAGATCATTCGTAAGATCAGAAAGAGCAAGGGCCCTGTAGTTCTTTGCTCAGAAGACGTTTCAATATCTTCACGTGTCTGGATGGCGCTAAGTGAAATGGGAATCAGGAAGCTCCACATATTAAAAAATCCGGTCTGATTACCTGGCCGGATTAGTATTTCTGAAGTTCGGAGGAACTATTTTTTCACCACGGGATAATCATTTGATTCCTCCAGCGTGAAAGGAAGCCATGACAAGGTGTTTCTGTCCTTCACCATCCGGTCATACATGAAACTGTTGTTTCCGTATCTGAGGGTACGGGCATCATAGCCGAAGAGTCTCAGGAATGCTGTTGCAAAAGCCGAGTTATGGCCTGTGCCGCAGTAGACGACTGTGATTTTGTCGGTGGGTATGGTTGCCATCATATCCGGAAAACCAAGTGTTGCCTCGGGTTTGTACCTTACCGCGCCGGGAATGTGCCCGGCATCGTATTTGTCCTTGCGTTCCAGGTTTATCACAAAGTACTTCGAAGGATCAGCGTACACTTCATCTGCAGAGATGAGAATATTCCCCGCTCCCTTTTCGAACAGTTTCCTGAACCTTGCATCACTGATCTCACTTCCGGTCTGAAGTCCGGTTCCCGGTACAGGCATTCCAACTGCAGCCGGAGTCTCATTGGATGTGGTCTCCAGCCGGTCCTCGTATGCCGCGGATAACCCCTTCATCCATCCGGCTTCGGCGTACTGCCTGTTCCAGCCTCCCATACCCCATCGCATTGCGAACACATTACCATATCCCATCATCCTGAGAAGGGCGGTGGTATAGCTGGAGAGCTGACCGTCTTCGCAGACGAGGATTATCTTGTCATATTCAAAAGGCTTTATGCCCGCCTCGAGGTATTCCGGGATCCCTGGGAACTGCCTGTTAACAGCCCCTTTTATGTGCCCTGCGGCGAACTGTTCCTCCGGCCGGAGGTCAATGACCAGGTTGTTTTTATCCAGCTCTTCAAAGACGATCGACGCCTTGATAAGGCTCGGGAAGTACTGGCTGTTGACATAATCGCCGTTCTCCTCGAGGTCCTTCAGCAGAAGCGTTGTCTCCGGGTCAATTACCGGTGCTGCCTTTTCTGCCGGTGCTGTGCTCTCTTTTTTCTTTTCGGTCCCCTTGCCTGCACATCCTGCAGCCAGGAGTGCGACAAGCGATACAGCCATAAGCCCGATAAATATCCTGCTTTTCATATTTGAAGCGGTATGAGCATTACTGGGCAACTGCCACCCGGTCCCTGTCAAACCTCAGGGTCTCGGTGCGGTTCCCCTTTTCGTCATATTTGTACTGGGTGATTGCAACACCGTTATCAGGATTGTTGATTATGTTCCTGTCCTTGTCCATATTCCTGACCTCGGTCACTGAGCCGTGCCTGTCATAGGTGTACTGGGTGACGGGAATCATTTTGCCGGCGACGTATTCATTGTCCTGGTCAAACATAGCCGTTTCGAGCACGTAGCCGTTTTCGTCATATGTGCTTGCGCGGCGCGACCAGCCCCAGTACAGGTTAGACATCTGTCCGGTCACGTTGTAGACTGAGAATTTAAGCAGGTCGCCGTGTTCATTCGATTCGAACTGGAAGTATGATACTCCAATGTCACCGCAGTTTTCTGCGGTACAGTTGTAGAGTTTATCATCCATGTAGTTGGCCATCTCGGTGATATAGCCCTTGTCGTTGTAAGTGAACCTGAGCTCATAGAACGGGCAGAATGGGTTCATGACGGTTTCCTCTTTGGCAAGATTGTAACGTTTCTCCTGCAGTTTGCCGTCAGGTAGGATTCTCCAGATGTAGTTATGGATCTTATTTCTGTTCTCAACCGGGTTTCCGTCTTTATCGAGGAACCTGAGTGCCGTCCTGGTTCCCTTTTCATCGAGGGTATACTCATATGTAAAGACTCCTCCTGATTCAACGGGCTGGCCGTTTTCGTCAAAGAAGCGCTTGATTTGTTTGTCGCCTGTATATTCATAGGTGATTTTCGCGGCTCCGCCGAGGGATCCATAGCCAAGCGGCTCGTCGCCCCTTACGAATTCTACCGATGCAAGGCGGCCGGCGTCGTCATAAGTGAATTTGTAGTTGTTGATATCCTTTGCCTGTGCCGGAGTCAGCTCATGCGATCCTCTTTCGGTATCCCACGGTGTCTCGCTGAAAAGGATGTTTCTGAAATGAACGGTTCCGGTGTTGGCTTCCTTTTTTGCGGGTGCCTGGTTGCATGCTGTCAAAGCCGCAACTGCCAGTGCCACAATGCCAATCATAAACGATGAGTTTCTTGATTTCATACTTTCTTTTTTGTTTGATACCAATAGAACAATGTCAGGGTAAAAAGGTTTCCGCAATTTATGACTAAAATCGGAGTGGAGCAAGCAGATAAAGATGCCGGAGAGCACCCGGATCAAATTTTGCCTGATTCCTTCGGATTTTCAGACCTGTTGTTCCCCTGCAGCAACTTTTCCTTATTTTTGGATGACCGGGGATGTGTTGCAAATCTCCGTTCCTGCCGAGAGGCAGGGAAGAATTTTTAACAGAACAATTACTTTACAGTCAATGCTATTTTTACCTGAGTCAGCATCACTGCTTCATAATGAGATAATATCCGCAATTCTGCCGGTTGTGCTGACAATTTTATTCTTCACCATGTACTGGCTGGTGGCAAGTTCCCGGAGGCTGAAGGCAAAATTGTACGGGGCGTATGAGCCACTCAGGGCAAATAGCCTTCATGTGGTGCTGAAAAGGTCGGCTGGATTCGTGCTGCTTGGAGTGCTGCCCGTGGCTGTGATGGTTTTGCTCAATGACAATTTTACACTGGCCGGTGCCGGGGTCAGGTTCAATCCGGAGACCACCCGTTTTACCGTTATCAGCATAATCCTTCTTTCCCTGCTGGTCATTCCGATAGCCTTTTTCAGTGCCCGGAAGCCGGATGTTTATTCAATTTACCCTGAAATTCGGGCAAAGTGCTGGACGATTGGTCTCCTGTCTGCCGAGTCATTTACATGGGCTGTATATCTCCTGGGCTATGAGACGCTTTTCCGTGGTGTTCTGCTCTTCGGCCTTGTCGGTACCACAGGTCCTGTTACAGCAACTGTAATCAATGTCATATTGTATTCTGCTGCACACCTGCCGAAAGGTAAGACGGAGACGCTGGCAGCAATTCCGTTTGGAATTGTCCTATGCATACTGACTCTCCGGTCAGGAACCATCTGGATTGCATTCATCGTGCACCTGGTCAATGCAGTGACTGCAACATTCACTGCGATCAGCTATAATCCCGAGATGAGATTTGCCCCTGGAAAAGCAAGATTATCGGGGTTCTGACGGGAAGGTAAAGGCAGTCACCGAATCCTGAAAATCCTGATATTCCGGGATTAAAGAAAAGTATTCCTGGGGGCATGATTTTTTTGACGAAAAAAGGTGCATTTTTTCATTGAAATTTCTCCATTTTTCGAACATTTATTTTAGTTTCGTAACAAAGCTTTTTTGTTGAGGGTTCTTATAGTATATGATATTGATCATACGTGGGATGCGGCCGAGATCAGCGAGACGCGAAGATCGAACCGCATTCTCTTTGACGCACTCAGGAAAGAGGGTTTTGAGACCTATCTCGAAGAACTGCGTGACCCTCATCTCGACAGGATACTGGAAAAGCATGATCCCCGGCACACAATTGTCTTCAATCTCTGCGAAGCCCTTCCGGGTTCCTCGCATCCCGAAAGGAGAGTGACGGAGATATTTGAGAACCGGGGGTTCACCTATACCGGGAACACCCCGGAAGTCATCGACCTGAGTTATGACAAGCAGAAGACAAAGGAGCTTCTCACGACGCTGGGGATTAGGGTTCCTGACGGAGCGGTTCTGAGCGCTGAAGAGGCACATACCTGGACTCTCTTTCCGGCCATAGTGAAACCCTCGCGTGAGCACTGCAGCCTGACTATTTCAGAGAAATCCGTTGTTTTTGACACAGCCTCGCTGAAGGAACAGATAAGGCTTGTAAACAGTGAACTGAATCAGCCTGCCCTGGTGGAGGATTTTATTGACGGCCGCGAATTCCATGTCTCTGTCTGGAATAATGGTCCGCCTGAGATACTGCCTGTGGCTGAGATGGACTTTTCGGCCTTCAGCGAAGCGAAGGAGAGGCTATGTACGTATGATTCAAAATTTCTTCCCGGCTCATGCCACTATGAAAAGATAGAGACGGTAATGCCTGCGCCTCTCGATGACTGGCTGTATAAAAAGCTGGAAAAAAAGACCATTGATACCTGGAACGGATTCGGGTGCACGGATTATGCACGGTTTGACTTCCGGCTGCGTAATGACAAGTTTTACCTTCTCGACATCAATCCCAACAATGATATAAGCTTTGACACAAGCTTTGCGATGGCAGCGGGGATGATGAATTACTCCTATGGTCAGATGGTAAAAAGAATAGTGATGATGGCAGCCGGGCGGCACCCTGTTTTTAGTGACGGATTCTGAACCGGCAGGTACAGCTGCCAGGACCGGTTTGCAAAACAGTTGCCCGGTTTCCTATCTGGCCAGGCAGTTCACTATCTCAGCGATGTAAATTTTGTGAAGTCCGCCTTTGGTGCTGTAATGGGTTTTCAGGGGTTCGTTGTCAAGGAATGCCTCCCTTGTCAGCTGGCTGGCGTACAACTTACGGCACTCCAGAACAATTCTTGCTTCGGCAAATGCCGGCAGGCCTGATTTGGTAAAGAATGGCGTCAATCCTGTTTCTGCCACCTTGTCACAATCCCTTCCGCTTTTTGTGCCGCAAAGGTTAAGGGCATCCCGGTATCTGTCGTCAAAGAAAGTCAGGGTGAAACCCTCGTGACTCTCCATGAATTCATAGGTATACCTTTCCGGCCTTACGAAAACGAAAACCACGTTTTTGTTCCACAGGTAACCCATCCCTCCCCAGTTGGCAGTCATGGTGTTGAATTTGTTCCTGTTGCCGGCTGTCACCAGCATCCAGTCAGATGCGATGAGCCTGATCAGGTTGTCAGTAAGGTCTGACGGTTTCACTTCCTTCAGCTTCTCTGTCATTAAACGAAAAATTTCCGGCTAATATAACAATTGTTGATAACCGGTTCATTACTTTCCTCTCATTTAAATGAACGTTACGCCCCTTTGATAAAAAAATTGTTTAGATTTAGAGCATCAATTAACCTTAATTAAAAATAATTTAGAAATGAAAGTCTCAGTTATGTTTCCAGCCCGATTAGTGGGGATGCTGTGCATAGCAGCAATCCTGACCCTGGCTTCGGGATGCCAGAAGGAAACCACGGAACCGGCAGACCTGAAGGGTGACGTTCCGGTTATGCTAAAGAGTGGCCAGGCAAATGAATTCATTGTAATATCGAAGAGTGAAATCCTTCCTGCCGGCCTTGACAGAAAGCTGTCAGCCTACGGGGAAATTGTGAGCATGACTCCTGAAATCGGGGTAATGGTTGTCAGGCCGGCTGCTTCGGATTCAAGGGATAAGATTTCAAAGCTTCCGGAGGTAAGGGCTGTTGTTCCTGATTACAATGCCAGGTGGATTGAGCCTGCAATGAATTTATCAGAAGCCACGGCAGAAAGTATCGGCGATAACGAACGATTTTTCAGCTATCAGTGGAATATGAGAGCCATCAGTGCACCCCAGGCATGGGATGCAGGCTACACAGGAGAAGGAGTAAGAGTATTCATCCTTGATAACGGTATTGATGCTGATAATCCCGATATCCGGCCAAACCTGAATACTCAACTGAGCTACTCCTTCGTTCCCGATGAGCCCTGGTATGCCAGTGAAGGTTCATTTTTCAACCACGGTACACATGTGGCCGGGATAGTTGCCGGGGCAGACAACCAGTGGGGTATTATCGGGGTTGCACCGCATGCTGAGCTAGTGGCTGTCAAAGTGCTCCGCGAATCAACAGGTTCAGGTAATTTCAGCTGGATCTTCAACGGGATTGTATATTCCGCGCTCAATGGCGCCGATGTAATCAACATGAGCCTTGGTGCATGGATTGACAGGGCCGGATTCTTCCAGGATGAAGAAGGCAACTGGCATCATATGCCTGCAGCCGACTATCAGAACCTGATCATCGCCCAGCAGCGTGCAATTGACTATGCATGGAGGAGTGGCGCAGTAGTTATAGCCTCCGCAGGGAATGAGGGTATGAATGCAGATGGCAACCGTTCTCTGATAAAAGTTCCCGGTGAACTTAACAACGTCCTTGCGGTATCAGCAACGGCACCTGAGTGCTGGTGGGGTCAGCAGAATCCTTTCCTGGATTATCCGGCAAGCTATACCGATTACGGACGCTCACTCATAGATATCGCAGCTCCGGGAGGCGATTTTGACTGCGACACATATGACATGATTCTAAGCTCAGCTGCCGGCGGACCGGCCTCATATACATTCTATTTCGGCGCTGGCACCAGCCAGGCTGCTCCCCATGTGGCAGGAGTGGCTGCCCTGGTGATCGGGAAGTACGACGGAAATATCACCCCGCTTGAAGTAACTAGGATTCTGACCCTGACTGCTGACAAGATTGAAACAAACGGCCAATCCCTCTTTTACGGAAAAGGAAGGGTGAATGCCTGGAGGGCAGTTACGGAGACCATCCCGGGAAGAGGTCGCTTCAACTGATTGAAGCTGTCACCTCGAACTGCGGCGAGTTGTTGATGGTCTTTTTGACCAGACACAACTCTGCCGCATTGATTACGGCTGCACGGTACTTTTCGGGAAAATCCGCGGGAAGCTCGATATTCAGCCTGAACCGGGAGGGTACCCTCTTGTCAGGGTCAAACTCAACCGACTGGATTATTCTGATTCCTTCGGCTGCAATTCCCCTCTGGTCACAGAATGATTTTACGTAGATTCCCGCACAGGTCCCGATTGATGCAAGGAACAGCTCAAACGGCTCGGGGGCAGTTCCGCCGCCGCCGTTCCTTACAGATTGGTCGGTTTGAATCGTTTTGCCGTTTATGTGGGCGGTGACCACCTTACCGCCGTCGAGAGTAATTTCAATGTTTGCCATATGATTATAATATTTTTGCCGCTTGATCTGCTGCTTTTCTCAGCTCCTCAACAGATGAAGCCTTATTTTGTTTGAATATTGCTGAATCAGGTGGAGGAAAGATATGATTTACCGCAGAAATATCCTCCCCTGTTCCCGGATCATTTCAGACGAAATTGTCAACTGCCTGGTGCTGATCATCTTTTTTGGCTTTGGCGGCTTCATAGTTAGCCGAAAGCTTTGCCTCACGTTTTTCAATCATCCTTGTCTCCAGCACGGAATAAAGAATTGATACTGCCAGGGTTGAAAGGATCACTGTCAAAGATACCCATGAGTGTTTTGCAAAAAACAGGCTGACTGATTCGATGCCGCTGAGAAGCATTTTCGCTCCCACGAAGAAAAGGATGAAGCAGATTCCTGTCTTGAGGTGCCTGAACAGTTTCATTATTCCCTTGAGCGCAAAGAACAGTGAGATCAGACCCATCAGGGCAAATGTATTGGATGAGATTGCCAGAAAGTTGCTTTCATAAAGTGTAAGTGCCTGGTTTCCCTCACGGATAACCCCTATCACAGCCGGAACGGAATCAACGGCAAACATGACATCAGTTGATCCTATCAGCAGGAATGTCAGGGCGAAGGGGGTAATTGCAAACTTGCCGTTTAAACGGGAATGGAATCTGGGGTTCTTGTTGTTGACGTCTACCTGGAATACTTTCTTTGCTGCACGTATAAGTGTATTTTTCTCCGGATCAATTGTATCTTCCTCATCGCTGCTCTTCATCATTTTGAATGTCATGTAGATAAGGAATGCGCCGAAAAGATAGATCAGCCACTCAAACCGGTTTATGAGCCCCATTCCCACAAGTATGAAGAGGGTACGGAAGAATATCGAAAGCAATATGCCGTACTTCAGCAGAATAGGTTGTATGTCACCCGGCACCTTCATCATGGTGAAGATCATGATGAAGACGAATAGGTTGTCTATTGAAAGCATATATTCAGTGAGGTAGGCGGAATAGAATTTCATTCCCATAATGTTCCTCGTGCTGATGGCGCTGCCTTCGTTCTGCGGATAGAACAGGAATATGGCCAGTCCGAAAAGGAATGCTACGGTAATCCAGAAACCGGTCCATCTGAGTGCAGTGGCAACGCTCTCTTCCGACTTCCTGTTCTTAGCCGCGCGCATATCCACCCAAAATCCTACGATGAAAATCAGAATAAAGGCAAACCAGAAATATAATCCGGGATTCATTGTGATGGTTATTTTGATGCGCTAAAGTATGCTGTTGTCATGATAAAACTGAGAACATTTGTCATGGTTAGGGCGTGAAATGCCGCAAAAGTGACTCCCTTAGCCGGTCAGCGGTTGCTCAGGTAAGGTAACTTGTATATATTTGCATATCGCAATACGTCTGTTTACAGTTTTGTCAGGATTTTATGGAAAGGGAGAAACCAACAGGTTTGATTGAGATTGGCTTGGCTGCAGCACTCCTGTTTTCAGTGCTGTACGGCATTGGTGTCAGATATCTCGGGGGACCGGATGCCTTCAGGTATTATGTGAGGGAGGATGGCCCTGCAGAATATGCCACTGCGTTTTTTCTTTTTGCGGGAAGCCTGGTTGCCATCTTCAGGGCTTTCACCTGTTGCAGGGGGAAACGGCATCTCCCCGTACTGACATGGTCAGTCCTCTCCTTCCTTTTCTTTTTTGCTGCCGGTGATGAGATCAGCTGGGGCCAGCGTATCTTCAACATCGAGAGCAGTGAATTCTTTCTGAAGTACAACAAGCAGGCGGAAACCAATATTCACAACCTGGTTGTCGCCGGCAAAAGCATCAATATGATCATCTTTTCCAGAATGGTCCTGATTGCATTACTCTTTTATTTTATCATTCTTCCGGTGCTTGCAAAGAAACCGGGCCTGATCCGGAGGCTCGTAGAGAAGTTCGGATTGCCGCTGCCCTCGCTCCGTCATATAATCATTATGGGAGTATCAACGGCACTGATAGCAGTCATCAGGATGGCAAAAGGGAGCGAGCTGAACGAGCTTGCTTTCTCAGTCATATTCTTCCTTGTATTTCTCAATCCCCGTACTGTGGGCAGGGAACAGTTATCCTGACCTGCCTGCGGAGCCAAATCATCACTTTTTCGTATCATCAATGCGATTATTTGCGAAATTGCATTCCGGGAGGGAGCCTGTTCCTTCCCCGAAACAATGCTGGCCATTATGAGGAAATTTTTTTTATCAATCAGTCTTTTAAGCATTTTCATCATGTCATATGCACAGTCATTTAACACTTTTCCGGTTACCACCCAGAAGCCGCCGCTGCATGGCCGGCACTGGATGGCCATCACCGGCAAACCTCTTGCCGCGACGGCGGGGGCTATGATATTTGATCGCGGAGGTAACGCAGTGGATGCCGCATGCGCGATGCTGGCAGCCTCATGCACAATGTGGGACGTACTTAGCTGGGGAGGCGAGACCCAGGCGCTTATCTATAATCCGAAGACCGGGAAGGTGCTGGCAATCAATGCCCTTGGAGTGGCCCCGACAGGTGCGACAGCGGAATTCTACAAATCGAAGGGTTACAAATACCCGCCTGAATATGGTCCGCTTGCCGCAGTAACTCCGGGTACACCCGGTGGACTGATGGTGATGCTGGCGGAGTACGGCACCATGAGCCTGAGAGAGGTTTTGGCCCCGGCCATGGAGATGGCAGCAGGCTACCCGATGGAGGCCCAGACAGCCAATTCCATCGAGCGTGCAAAGAACAGGATAAAGGATTGGCCCTATTCTGCGAGGGTGTTTCTCCCGCATGGCGGGGAAGAACGGGAGGCACCCTCAGCCGGGGAAGTCTTCGTCCAGAAGGACCTTCTTGCTACCCTGACAAAGCTGGTCGAGGCCGAACAGCAGGCACTGAAGAAGAAGAAATCGAGGCGTGATGCCATCTATGCTGCCTATGACCGTTTCTATAACGGAGACATTGCAGCCGAGTTTGCACGTGGATGCCAGGAACAGGGCGGACTGATAACAAAGGAAGACCTGGCCGGCTGGCAGGTTAAGATTGAGGAACCGCTTATGACAGAGTACAAGGGCATTGAAGTGTACAAGCTGCAGCAGTGGACCCAGGGTCCGGTGATGCTCCAGACCCTGAACATACTTGAAAACTTCAACCTGAAGGAGTTGGGCTACAACTCCACAAGGTACATCCATACACTTTACCAGGCAATGAACCTGGCTTTTGCCGACAGGGACTTTTATTACGGTGACCCGTCCTTCCCGCCCGAAGAGCCGATGCAGGGACTTCTCTCCAAAGATTATGCAAGGGAGCGGAGCAAGCTTATCAATCCTGACCGCAATGATCCGGCTGTCAGGCCGGGAGATCCCTATCTCTTCGAGGGGAAGGTGAATCCTTTCTCCACAGTGCTGGATTCATGGCAGGCAGATGCCCGTAATATTTATCCATCTTATGATCCGGAGCAGTACAGCAGTTTCATGAGTAAATTTCAGTCGGGTACAACCTCCATCGAGGCCGCTGACGAGGAGGGATGGGTTGTCTCCGTAACTCCGAGCGGCGGGTGGGTGCCGGCATGCATTGCAGGAAATACCGGCATCGGGATGAGCCAGAGGATGCAGAGTTTCGTCCTTGACGCGAAGGAGAACCCGTTCAACGTGGTTGAACCCGGCAAGAGACCGCGTGTGACCCTGACTCCCACGCTGGCGATGAAGGACGGGAAGCCGCTGCTATCGTTTGCCAAGCAGGGCGGCGATGAGCAGGACCAGTTGCTGCTTCAGTTCTTTCTGAATGTGGTGGAGTTTGGCATGACCGTTCAGGAAGCATGCGAGGCGCCGTCATTCAAGACGCTGCAGATGTATTCCAGCTTCGGCGAGCATGAGAAGGTTCCCGGCGGATTGGTGCTGAACAGCGCCATGCCTTCGTGGGTAAGAAAAGAACTGGCAGCCATGGGGTACAGGCTATCGTTCCAGGAGAGAACCTCCGGTCCCGTCAATGCCATCGGATTCGACAGGGCGCACGGAACCTTCTGGGGCGGATCCAGCAATCACGGCGAGGACTACGGGATAGGGTGGTAGATATAGGTCTGAAGGTCTGAAGGTCTGAAGGTCTGAGGGTCTGAGGGATTTCGAGTTCTGACTTCCAATTCGCAATTCGCAAATCACAAATCGCAAATCCACTATTGCCGACTGCTGAGTGCTGACTTTACGAATAGCATTTTCCAACATCATTCTTATCTTTGTGCCTTCGGTCAGATCATCAGATGGCAAAGAACGAAAAAAGGAAGGGCAAGTGGACCGACAGGTTCCGCTTTGCAATATTCAATGACACAACCTTCGAGGAGCTGTGGCGGATACGCCTGTCAAAGGCCAACGCACTGCTCGCGGGAGCGCTGCTGCTGGTTATAACCCTCGCCCTGAACACTTCATTGATTGCATTCACCAATCTCAGGGAATTTATCCCGGGTTACCCTGATGTAGAGATGCGGCGTAACATCCTCATGAATGCCATCATGCTCGACTCCCTGGAACATGAACTCGAGATCAGGGACAAATATTTCCGTGACCTGAATGACGTCATCTCCGGCAGGCAGCCTGCCAGTTCGGTGACTCTGCGTGACAGCACCCGTGACTACAGCAATATAGAGTTCAGGAAATCCTCTGAAGATTCCCTGTTCAGGGCACGCGTCGAGAAGGAGGACAAATACAGCCTGTCTGCTTCGGCCATATCGCCGGGTATCCCTTCAACTGGCCAGGTCACCAGCCTTGCCAACATTCATTTCTTCCCCCCGGCCAAGGGGATCATCTCAAGTAATTTTGACACACGTACACGGCATTATGCCACTGACATAGTAACCCAGCCAAAGGCGGTTGTCTCATCAACTCTTGACGGAACCGTGATAATGACGGGTTGGACCATGGAGACCGGTTTTGTGATCATGGTTCAGCATGCCAACAACCTGGTGTCGGTTTACAAGCATAACGCCAGGCTGCTGAAGGAGATGGGTGACAGGGTCAGGGCAGGGGAGCCGATATCGATAGTTGGTGATTCCGGTGAGCTTTACACTTCGGGGCCCCATCTTCATTTTGAGCTCTGGCATAACGGAGAGGCGCTTGACCCGGCTCAGTATGTGTATTTCTGACAGGAGGCTGACGGATGCATAAACGACTGGCAATCATAGGCTCTACCGGATCTATAGGCACCCAGACCCTGGGAATAGTTGCTCGTTACCCTGATTTGTTCACTGTTAAAGTCCTCACTGCAGGAAGCAATGCCGAGCTTCTGATGGCACAGGCCAGGCTCTGCCGGCCTGAGAAGGTTGTGATAGGCAACGAGGCATTTTATGAAGTTGTGAAGACCGGTCTGTCAGGCCTGGGTATAGAGGTGATGGCCGGCCAGAAGGCTGTTGAAGAGGTTGCATCGTCTGACGGCATCGATACCGTGGTTGCAGCCATGGTGGGTTTTGCCGGGCTGCGTCCCACCGCCGCCGCCGTGGCTGCAGGCAGGGAGGTGGCGCTGGCAAACAAGGAGACTCTGGTTGTTGCCGGAGAGATGATCACACGTACAGCAGCCATTACCGGAACCAGGCTTCTCCCGGTAGATTCAGAGCACTCAGCCATCATGCAGTGCCTTAACGGTGAGCCGGAGTCATCAGTTGAACGTATTATTTTAACCGCATCAGGCGGTCCGTTCCGCGACACACCTGCAGGGCGGCTGGCAAAAGTCACCCCGCTGGAGGCGCTGCGTCACCCCAACTGGACCATGGGCAGCAAGATCACCATTGATTCGGCCACCCTGATGAACAAGGGGCTTGAGGTAATAGAAGCACACTGGCTCTTCGGCACTCCCCCGGACCGTATTGATGTGCTGATTCACCCGCAGTCAATCATACACTCCATGGTGCAGTTCACTGACGGATCTCTCAAGGCACAGCTTGGAGTGCCTGACATGCGGCTGCCGATCATCTACGCACTTACCTGGCCGGAAAGAGTGGTTACTGAGCTCCCCCGTCCTGACCTGGCTGAGACAGGATCACTTACCTTCGGGGAGCCTGATACTGCCAGGTTCAGATGCCTTGCCCTCGCACGGGCGGCTCTGAAAGAAGGCGGGAACATGCCATGCGCCCTCAATGCCGCCAACGAAGTGGCAGTGGCGGCATTCCTCCGTGAACAGATTGGATTCAATGATATAGCCGGCACCGTGGAATTTGTGCTTGCGAAAACATCATTCAACAGCGAGGCTTCTCTCGGCACCTATGCTGAGACCGACAACCTGAGCCGGCGCCTCGCAGATGATTACATAAACAAAGTACTAAAAAAATGACAGTTCTGATCAAAATACTGCAGCTTCTGCTCTCGCTCTCAATCCTGGTAATTGTCCATGAGTTTGGCCACTTCCTCTTCGCCCGCATTTTTAAAACGAGGGTGGAGAAGTTCTACCTGTTCTTTGACTGGCCATGGGCGATCTTCAAGAAAAAGTTCGGCGAAACCGAATACGGCATCGGTATGATACCTCTTGGCGGGTATGTCAAGATCTCCGGGATGATAGATGAGAGCATGGACCGCGAGCAGATGAAACTGCCTCCCCAGCCATATGAGTTCAGATCTAAGAAAGCATGGCAGAGACTAATGATCATGCTTGGCGGGGTATTCTTCAATTTCATCTTTGCACTGCTGATCTATGTGGGTGTACTTAGCCTGTGGGGTGAGACCTATCTCTCCGCAAAGAACGTCAGATACGGTATACTTACCGATTCTACCGGCTATGCAATGGGACTGCGCAACGGTGATAAGATTATTTCCGTTGACGGGAAAGAGGTTGACAACTTTTATGCAATCATACCTGACATTCTTTTGAATGAGCGCCAGGTACTTACTGTGGACCGCAGCGGCGAAATGGTTGATATCCCGATCCGCCGTGAGTTCATCCCGATTCTTCTCAAGAATCCGGATATTATTGATGCGAGAATCCCCTTCGGCCCGTTTGTAGTCTCCGGAGTTGCCGGCGAGTCGCCTGCCGCTGCAGCCGGTCTGGCACCGGGTGATGAGATAGTTGCCATTGACGGGAATCCCTTTATCTGGTATGATGAGTTCCAGACCTACCTGGCGCAGCATAAGGCCAGACCTGTCACAGTATCAGTAAAAAGGGGAGGGGAGCTAAAGGATATTTCAGTTACACCAACCGGGGCGGGGATCCTCGGGGTTTTTCGCGAAACAGCCAACATCCTGGAGCTGAGTACAAAACACTACAATTTCTTCGAGGCTGTTCCGGCCGGTATTTCCAAAGGCTGGAAAACGACGGGCGATTACCTCAAGCAGTTCAAGCTGATCTTTGCGAAGGATACCAAAGGATACGAGTCGCTCGGTGGATTCATCACCATCGGAAGCATCTTTCCCGGAAAATGGAACTGGCAGTCGTTCTGGAACCTGACCGCTTTCCTTTCACTGATCCTGGCCGTAATGAACATACTGCCAATCCCTGCCCTTGACGGAGGCCATGTGATGTTCCTTATCTTCGAGGTGGTCACCGGGAGAAAGCCAAGCGACAAGTTCATGGAATATGCCCAGATCACCGGGATGGTCATACTGCTTGCCCTGCTTATATTTGCCAACGGTAATGACATCCTGAAACTGATCAGGAAATGATAATTACGGTCAGGTGAACAACGGAAGCGAAAGATTTTGTACATTTGCATAAATAAATCAACAGAGAAATGGGAAAGATCGGACCTCTTGAAATAATCCTGATACTTCTGGTTGTAGTCCTGATGTTTGGCGGAAGGAAGATCCCTGAGCTGATGAAGGGAATAGGGCAGGGACTTAAGGAGTTTAAGAAAGCCAAGGACACCGGTGATGATGCCGATAAGGGCACTGCAAAGGAAAACTAGGGTAATAAAAGCTTATATTTAAGCCTGCATGAGAGTGCAGGCTTTTTATTTCATAATAACCAGACATGAGCAAAGCTTCAGTTTTCCTGTTTCTGATGGTGGCATTCATAGCTTCGTGTGGTGATTCGTCGCTTACAAGGACCCTTCCGAACGTGACCGGCACAACCGGGGAGGTTTTAGTGGTTATGGACAAATACATGTGGGACGGCAGCCCGGGCAGAGCCATCAGGGAGCAGGTCAGCCCGCTGCTTATCGGCCTGCCTCAGCCTGAACCGGCATTTACCATCCTGCCGGTCAATCCTTCGGGCTTCCGCGACATCTATGTCTCGCACCGGAACATTATACAGGTTACTATTGACCCCGGAATTCAGAAGCCGGTGGTGACATATACCCGCAACAAATGGGCAGAGACACAGCTTGTTGTAAGCATTGCAGCTGCTGATACCGCTTCGCTTGCCGCAGTGGTGAGGGAGAAAGGCGATGCAATACGCCGCAGCATCAATGACGCGGAGAGAGAGAGGCTGACAGCCTGGCTGACCAACTCTGCGGGGAAGGAAAAAAGCATCCTGAATGCAGGAGAAGCCAGATGGGAGCTGGCTATGCCAGCAGGCTGGAAGCCGGATTTCAATCGTGAGGGTATCATGATGATATCGCTTGAGACCCCTTCAACAACACAGACGGTGATGGTGTCTGTAGCTGACCGGACAACCGCGAGGATCGGATGCCTCGAGCTTGCCGATCTGACGCAGAAGCGGATGTCAGACGAGGTGAAGGGCCCTGACGGCGGGTCATTCATGGTGATAGAACAGAAGATACCGGTCAGTTGCCGCTCATTCCGGAGGTATGACACTGATTATATAGAAATGAGGGGATTATGGACGCTTGAGGGCGGCTTCATGGGCGGCCCGTTCATATCATATGCCTTTATTGATCCGGCTACGACCAGGGCGGTTGTTGTCACCGGGTTTGTATACGCGCCGAAGGAGGAGAAGCGGGAGTTGCTTCGCCAGGTTGAGGCGCTGATGTATGCGGTAAAAAAGCGGCAGGAATAAGTAACAGGCTCCCTGCGGGACGGAGACAATGCTTAATGGTCTGCCAAAATCACAAATCGCACATTGCACATCTACAATGCATTAAGCTCAACGAGCTATATTGACACATTATTGCCAACTGCCTATTGCCTGTTGCCTAATCTACTGGAACATACCGCTGATCCCGCCGGACCGGGATGAACCCTGCTTCACGTATTATCTGCTGCATTTCCCCGGGGCTGACGCGGAACGGGTCACCGGCTGCGCTCACCACATTTTCCTCGATCATCACCGATCCCAGGTCATTGGCGCCGCAGTGAAGTGATATCATGGCTGTCTCCTTGCCCACGGTGAGTATTGATGCCTGAATGTTCGGGATATTGTCGAGCATCAGACGGCTGATTGCAATCAGTTTCAGGTATTCCGGTGCTGTCACTGTGCTGTATATGCCATCCTTTTCGGCCAGCCTTGTTCCGCGGTCCATGAACGGCCAGGGGATAAAGGTTATGAATCCGTCGTGCCCGGCCGGCCTGGCATCCTGAAGTTTACGCAGCATGTCAAGATGTTCGAGTCGCTCCAGTACCGTTTCGGCATGGCCGAACATCATGGTTGCGGAGGTCGGCAGGTTGAGCCTGTGCGCCTCTCTCATCACTCCCAGCCATTCGGCGACGGTGGCCTTGACGGGTGAAATGAGCTTCCTGACCCTGTCAGAGAGAATCTCGGCGCCGGCACCGGGAAGGGAATCAAGCCCTGCATTACGGAGCGCCACCAGCACATCATGATAGCCCATCTTCTCAGCCCGGGCGAGCCATGCCACCTCCGGCGGACCGAGGGCATGAAGCTTCACGCCCGGCCAGCGGCTCTTGAGCCTCCTGAAAAGATCAGTGTAAAAGCCGAGTCCCAGCGCCGGGTTCATGCCTCCCTGCAGCAGAAGCTGGTCACCTCCCAGAGCCAGCAACTCCCTTATCTTCCGGTCATACTCCTCATCCGTGGTCACATAGGCATCCTCGTGCTTTTCCGTACGGCAGAAGTTGCAGAACCGGCATTGTGAGAAGCATATGTTGGTGATGTTTACATTCCGGTCGATGATCCAACCCACCCTGTTACCCGGATGGAGCCTTTGCCTGGTAAGGTCGGCAACGTACATCAGCTCCTCCGGCGGAGCCTCATTCCAGAGGCTCAGGGCCTCATCAACGGTAAGGCGGCCACCCCCGGCCAGCCTGTCGTATATCTGTTCTCTGATTCCCATCCTGTGACCTCCTCCGCATTTTAGCGGATGTCTGTAAAGGTAATATATTAAAGCAATATCATTCAATATTTTAATTAACTTTACCACCCTGAACAGCCTCTTTGCTGTTCCTCAGACCTGATTTACAATGGATAAAAAACCTATAGTTGCAGGGATCACCCAGGGAGACATGAATGGCATCGGCTACGAGATAATAATGAAGGCCCTGTCTGATCCTGAGATTGCCGAACTTTGCGTGCCGGTAGTGTACGGTTCGCCAAAAGTGGCAGCATATCACCGTAAGGTGCTCAATATCACCAATTTCAACTTCAATAACATCCGTTCCGTCGCTGAAGCGCATCCGAAGAAGGTGAACCTTTTAAACTGCCTTGGCGATGATGTGCATGTGGAACTTGGAAAATCGACTCCCGAAGGCGGCCAGTCATCACTTGCTGCCCTGGAGGCAGCGGTCAGCGACCTTACTGCCGGCCGGATCGATGTGCTGGTGACAGCGCCCATTGACAAGAGCAACATCCAGTCAGACAGTTTCAGGTTCACAGGCCATACTGATTACCTCAAATCAAAGACCGGCTCCCACGATGTGCTGATGCTCATGATCTCCGAGAGCATGAAGATAGGTTTTGTCACCGAGCACATGCCCCTGAAGGATGTCCCGGGCGCAATCACCATCGGAAATATCCTGACCAAGCTCAGACTGCTGAACAGGTCGTTGCTGCAGGACTTTGCAATCCGGGGCCCGAGGATAGGTGTGCTGAGCCTTAACCCGCATGCCGGTGACAACGGTTTGCTTGGCCATGAGGAAAAGGATATAATAGGGCCTGCCATCACCAGGGCAAATGAAGAAGGGATACTTGCCTTCGGCCCGTATTCCTCTGATGGTTTCTTCGGATCGGGCGCTTTCAAGCGGTTTGATGCGGTACTGGCGATGTACCATGACCAGGGAATGGGAGCCTTTAAGGCGCTTGCCTTTGATACAGGAGTAAATTTCACGGCCGGATTGCAGGTTATACGCACCTCACCGGTACACGGGACGGCGTTCGACATAACAGGGAAGAATGAGGCATCAGGCTACTCGATGCGCCAGGCCATCTATTCTGCAGTGGACATATTCCGGAACAGGGAGATGTACGAGGAGATAAAACGCAATCCGCTGCAGCCGCAAAAGATTGAGATTCATCCCGAACACGTCGACGAGCTTCCTCCCGAGACCGAAAACTACGACCAGGCATTATGATCGATTATATTACCGGCACTGTGACCGAGCTCAATCCTGCCTTTGCAGTGGTTGAGTGCAACGGCATAGGCTACGGCATTAATATTTCCCTGAATACTTTTTCTGCCCTCGAAAAGGATACCTCCTGCAGGATCCTGATCCATGAGGCGATCCGCGAAGATGCCCATCTCCTGTACGGTTTTGCAACGGCAGATGAGCGTGACCTGTTCAGGCAGCTCATAACCGTCAGCGGAGTAGGAGCGGGGACAGCGAGAATGATGCTTTCGTCGGTGACTCCTTCTGACCTGAGGGAGGCAATAATCAGTGGCAATGTGGCCATTCTCAAGGGTGTCAAGGGAATAGGCCTGAAGACCGCACAGAGGATAATTGTTGACCTGAAAGACAAAATCGGAAAACATGCTGTTTCGGGCGAAATTCTTGCATTTTCCGACAATACTGCACGCGAAGAAGCGTTATCTGCTTTAGTGATGCTTGGATTTGCCAGGAGCAGCGTCTTGAAGGTTATTGATAACATCCTCAGGGAAAACAAAAAACTCCAGGTGGAAGAGATAGTCAGGAAGGCGCTGAAACTGTTATAAACAGGGTGCCGGATTGCAGTTTTCTACACATATTAGAGGTCTTTTGATCAGGGTGGGGCTATTGATTCTCCTCTCCCTTTCTTCGTTTGTCATAAAGGCACAGACCAATCCCGGCGATTCTCTCCTCAGGCTGAACCGTGATCCGGCATTCCCGTGGGAGGCAAAAAAGTCATCACCGCTCTTCCTCCGCAACCCCTCCAACATCACCACCCGCGTCGAATATGACGGCCGAAACAACCAGTACATCATCTACCAGAAGGCAGGCGCCCTCGACTTCCGCAAGCCGGTATACATGTCTGCAGAAGAGTACCGCAGGTTTGAATTCAACCAGGCTATGCGTGAGTACTGGGATGCCAGCCTGCGGGGCGACGCAACCGGCTACAGGTCGTCTCTCATCCCGCAGATAGAGGTCGGCGGGGAGACTTTTGACCGCATCTTCGGCAGCAACATCATCAACATCGTCCCGCAGGGATCGGCAGAACTGATATTCGGCATCAACATTTCACATACAGAGAATCCCACCCTCTCCGAAAGGCTGAGAACCATTCCGACATTTGACTTCCAGGAAAAGATCCAGATGAATGTCACCGGCACCATTGGCGACAAGATGCAACTGGGGATCAATTACAATACGGAAGCAATGTTCGAGTTTGAAAACCGGACCAAGCTTGAATACTCCGGCAAGGAGGATGAGATCATCAAGAAGATCGAAGCGGGCGATGTAACCCTTCCGCTCAACGGCACCCTGATCACCGGAAGCTACAGCCTCTTCGGCCTCAAGACCGAGCTGCAGTTTGGAAAGCTGACGATGACCACAGTCTTTTCACAGCAGAAGGGTGAGTCGTCGGTGGTGGAGGTGAAAGGGGGCTCACAGATAAGCGACTACGAGATTACTGCTGACAATTACGAAGCCAACCGTCACTTTTTCCTCTCGCAGGAGTTCAGGGAGAATTTTGACGGGGCGCTTTCCAATCTTCCGATAGTCAGCACCGGCCTTAACATTGAGAAGATCGAGGTCTGGATAACCAACCAGACCAGCCGTTTTGAGGATGTCAGCAACAGGAACATCATCGCCTTCCTTGACCTTGCAGAGAACCAGGCAAATATCTACAATACAGTCCCTGCGTTCCAGGGGACTCCCGGTGCACCGGTCAATCCCTCCAACAACACCAACGGTCTCTATGAACAGCTGAACACCACATACGGTAATGTGAGGAACATTGACCAGGTTGCTGACGCTTTTGCCGGGTTATACCCCGGATTCCAGATAGGCCGTGACTACGAGAAGATAGAGAACGCACGCAAACTGACGGAACGCGAATATACGGTAAACCGGCAGTTGGGTTATATCTCACTTAACGTGGCGCTTAACAATGATGAAGTTCTTGCGGTAGCTTACGAGTACACCCTGAACGGTCAGGTATTCAAGGTAGGCGAGTTCTCGACAGACGGTATCACTGCGCCTGACGCCCTCATCCTCAAGCTCATAAAAGGCACCGCCCTGAGTCCGCAGATACCCACCTGGAGGCTGATGATGAAGAACATCTACAACATCGGCTCAGGGAGGATCGAACCAAAAAATTTCGAGGTTAACATCCTCTACCAGGATGACAAGACGGGCAATGCCCTGAACTACCTGCCCGGAACCCCGCTGGATGGCCAGGTATTGCTTCAGGCTCTCGGGCTTGACCAGCTCAACTCCCAGCTTGACCGGCAGCCTGACGGCCTGTTCGACTTTGTTGACGGCATAACGGTGATGGCTGAAAAGGGGAGGATAATCTTTCCCGTGCTTGAGCCGTTCGGCAGGCACCTGCTGAAGTATATCACTGATCCGGAACAGATCAGGAAGTATGTCTTCACCGAACTGTATGACTCCACCCAGACGGTAGCAAGACAGATGGCCGAGAAGAACAAGTACGTCCTCAGCGGCCAGTTCACATCCGCATCGGGCTCAGAAATAAGGCTTAACGTAGCCAATATTCCGGCCGGCTCTGTCAAGGTTACAGCAGGCGGGGTCACGCTTACTGAAAACGTCGACTACACGGTTGACTACAACATGGGTTCGGTCAAGATCATCAACTCTGCAATCATCGAGTCTCAGACACCGGTCCAGGTATCACTTGAAAGCAACCAGTTCTTCGGCCTGCAGACCAAAACGCTTGTCGGGACCCACCTCAATTACCGTCTCTCCGACAGGTTCAATCTTGGCGGAACGGTGCTGAGGCTCACCGAGAGGCCTTACACACAGAAGGTCACATATGGAGATGACCCGATCTCCAACACCATCTACGGTTTTGACGCATCATACCGGTCTGAGTCACAGCTTTTGACCAATGCCATCGACTGGCTCCCGTTCATTGAAACGAACGCTCCCTCATCCATAAACTTCTTTGGCGAGTTTGCGCATCTCATACCAGGGCACAGCAGGGCAATCACATCAGAGGGAGCTGTTTACATTGATGACTTTGAGGCAAGCGAGATTTCACTTGACCTCAGGGCATTCAATGCATGGTCACTGGCCAGCGTACCCCAGGGCCTCGATCATTTCTTCCCTGAAGCAAGGCTGAGCAAGGACATCCGTTCCGGATTCAACAGGGCAAGGATGGCGTGGTATGTCATTGATCCCCTCTTCCTGCGCAACGGTTCAACCACCCCCGGGCATATCCGCTCTAATCCTGACACCCAGTCGAGCCACTTCGTGAGAGAGATCTACGAGACCGAGATTTTCCCCTACAAGGAGTCTCCCAGCGGCATTCCCACCAACATCTCGGTGCTGAACGTGGCATTTTATCCGGATGAGCGCGGGCCGTACAACTTCGATGTGCTGCCCGGGGCATATTCGGCAGGGCTCAGCTCCGACGGGCTGCTGAACTCACCGCGCACGCGCTGGGGAGGGATGATGCGCGAGCTGCTGACAAATGACTTCGAGTCGGCAAACATCCAGTACATCAAGTTCTGGGTAATGGATCCGTTCGTTGAGAATCCTGACCATGAAGGTGGTGATCTTTACTTCAATCTGGGTAACATTTCCGAGGATATTCTTCGCGATTCGCGGAAGCAGTTTGAAAACGGGCTTCCCACCTCGCCGCTGGTGCTGAATGTTGACACCACCGTATGGGGAAGGGTTCCCACTGTTCAGGCCGTGGTGCACGCCTTTGACAACAACATCGAGTCACGCCGCTACCAGGATGTCGGTCTTGACGGACTTGGCAACCAGGATGAGATTTCATTCTTTGACAGTTACCTGCAGGCCGTAGGGGCGGTTGTGAGTCCCGAGGTACTGGACAAAATTTTTGAAGATCCGGCAAATGATGACTTTCACTATTTCAGGGGATCTGACTATGACCTGCTGCAGCTTGGCATCCTTGAACGGTATAAGAAATTCAACGGCACCGAGAGTAACTCCCCCACATCGGAGATGTCAAACGAGTCATATCCCACCAGCGGGTCTACCCTGCCTGACATGGAGGATATCAACCGTGACAACACCCTCAGCGAGACTGAGAGCTATTATCAGTATCACGTGAGCCTGAGGCCTGCGGATATGGTTGTGGGCAGGAATTTCATCGTTGATGAGCTTGAATACAATGCCACCTTCGCCAACGGCGAAAAATCACCCGTCAAATGGTACCAGTTCAAGATCCCGATCACCGACTATGAAAGGATCGTAGGCTCGATACGCGACTTCAAGTCGATCAGGTTCCTCCGGATGTACATGCGTAATTTCGATGAGCAGGTGATCATGCGGTTTGCACGGCTGGAGCTTGTCAGGTCAGAATGGCGCAAATACAACCTCACATTCTTCGAGGGTGGTGAGCGCATCACTGTTCCCGAAGAGGATGACGGTACTTTTGAGATCAGCTCGGTAAGCATTGAGGAGAATGCCGGCAAGGAGCCGGTGAACTATGTCCTGCCTCCCGGCTTTGACCGTGTCATTGACCCGGCCAATCCTCAGCTGAGGCAGCTTAATGAGCAGTCTATGGTTCTTCGCGTTCGTGAGCTGTCCGACGGTGATGCCAGGGCAACATATAAGAACGTCACACTGGATATGAGACAGTACCGCAGGCTTAAGATGGAGGTGCATGCCGAGGCGCTCATCGGCGAACCGCTTCACGATGACGAGGTGACTGTTTTTGTAAGGCTGGGGTCTGACTACAGGAGCAACTTTTATGAGTACGAAATCCCGGTGAAGCTTACTCCGTATGGCAGATACAACAATGACAGTGAGGAGCAGAGGGCGGTGGTCTGGCCCGAGTTGAACAAGATAGACATTGACCTGTCGCAGCTGCTTGATGCCAAACAGTCGCGTGATGCGGCCATGCGCGTTCCGGGTTCAGCTGTGAGCGAGGCTGACATCTGGTCAGTGCAGGACGGAAGGGCCCGCATTTCAGTCAGTGGCAGTCCCAACCTCAGTAATGTAAGGGTTGTGATGGTTGGTGTGAGGAACCCCATCCGCACGCGTCGTCCGCAAACTGATGATGGTGCCCCGAGATCGGCAGAGGTATGGATCAACGAACTTCGCCTGAGCGATTTCCGCGAAGATGGCGGCTGGGCTGCCAATGCACAGATGCAGGCCAGGCTGGCTGACCTCGGAACAATTAACCTCGTGGGTCAGACAAGCACACCCGGATGGGGAAGCATTGACAAGAACGTCAACCAGCGAAGCATGGAGCAGGTGATACAGTATGACCTCTCCTCCAACCTTGAGCTTGGCAAGTTCTTCCCTGAGAAGGCAGGCATCCGCATTCCGGTTTACATGGGCTATTCGGAGAACCGCATCAGACCGCAGTATGACCCGCTCGATCCTGACATATTGCTCAATGACGCTCTTGATAACCTCGAGTCGAAGGAAGAGCGTGACAGTGTTCTCAACCTGTCAGAAGAGTATTCGCGTCGCCGCACACTCACCGTCAGCAATGCAGGTACCACAAAGAGAGGTGAGAAGCCACATGCCTGGGATCCGGCCAACGTCACCGTAAGCTATGCATTCAATGAAGTGTACAACACTGATCCGAGGACTGAGGTTGACGTGGAGCGAACCTACAGGGGTGGCATTGCTTATGACTTCGAGGCACGACCGAAAAACTTCACCCCGTTCCAGAAATCGAGCCTGTTCAGCTCTTCGGCCTTCAGGCTCATCAAGGATTTCAACATCTATCTCTTTCCGAAGCACATCACCGTGCGTACGGATCTCTACAGGTACTATAACGAGGTCAAGACACGCAACATAAATAATCCCAATCTGCTCATCGAGCCGGTGTTCACAAAGGATTTTCAGTGGAACCGTTTCTACGATGTCAAGTATGATATCACGAAGCAGCTAAAGGTCGATTTCACCGCCAGCAGCATAGCCCGCATTGACGAGCCTGCCGGAGGTGTTGACCGAAGGCGTTATCCCGAGCTCTTCGATGCATGGCGTGATTCCATAATGACCAACCTGGCCGACTTCGGGCGCACCACCAGTTATTACCATCTGCTGAACCTGAACTACAACATTCCCGTTAACAAGCTGCCGCTGCTCTCATGGGTGACGTCAAATGCACGTTACAGCGCCAGGTATGACTGGCTGGCCGGCACCATTTTCCCCGATTCCCTGAATATCAATCCGGGCAACACCATCAAGAACTCCAACAACGGTCAGTTCACATTGCAGGCCAATCTCACCAACCTTTACAGCAAGGTCAAATTCCTGAAGGAGGTGGAGGCTTCCACGCAGCCCGGCGCCGTACGCCGAATGAGTCTTGGCTACGAGGAGGTGACCCACAGCCGCAGGGGACTCAACTTCAAAGCAGGCAGGCCGCGCATCATTAACCATAACCTAAAAACGAAGGATGTGACTGTCACCGTCACCGCACCGGATGGCACCGTTGTCAGCGGAAAATTTGATGTTGTCTCAGATGTGCGCATCGACTTCACTGCCGACGCTGACGTGACAAATGCCAGTGTTGACATCAAGGGCAGGGTGGAAAAGAAACCCGGAATAGCCAGCGTTGCGGGCAAGTACGTGGTACGGGGGCTGATGGCATTGCGGAATGTCTCGGCCACATATACTGTTGAACAGGGCCACATTCTCCCGGGATACCTTCCCGGCACCACTCTTCTCGGGCAGCAGAACTACGGAGGCATGTCATCTCCGGGCTGGCGGTTCCTGGTGGGCCTGACAGACGAGCGGTTCTTTGATGAGGCAGTTGTCAACGGATGGATCACCACCGACACCCTCCTCAACAACGCAGCTGCCTTCAGCAAACGCGAACAGATCAACATGAGGGCGAATGTGGAGCCATTTCCGGGTCTTCGGATAGACATCACCGGTGACCGCCGCTACTCAGAGACTGTGTCATCATATCTCCGGGCAGACCGCAACGGCAATTTCCCTGACAGCACCCGTAACACCCGCATCACCGGCAACTTTACAATCTCAGTGGTATCATGGGGCACCGCCTTTGAGAAGATTCCCAAGTCAGGCGACTATGTTTCAGGCACCTTCGAGCGGTTCCGCGGGTATACCACCCTAATATCACAGAGGAGAGCTGATGAGCGTTTACGGGTCGACAACTCATATGATCCCGGATTCGACCCTGTTACCGGGGAGCCGGTCACAGGTCCGTACGCCAGCGGTTACGGTCTCACCTCGGCCGAGGTGCTTGTACCGGCCTTCCTTGCAGCATACACAAAAAGAGACCCTGACAAGATATCATTGTCACCCTTCCCATCCATGCTGCGCATGATGCCCAACTGGAGAATCAACTTCGAGGGACTCACCAAGTTCGAGGCGGTAAGAAAGGTATTCAACTCTGTCAGTCTTTCACACCAGTACAGGTCGACATATACCATCGGCTCCTTCAACACCAGCCTTTACTATGACCCTGATGAGACGGGCATCAGCCGGATACGCGACCTGAAGTCGAACTTCATTCCACAGTACGAGATAAATACAGTGACCATCAATGAGCAGTTCAGTCCGTTCCTTAACATTGACCTTGGCTGGAAAAACTCGCTGACCACGAGGATCGAGTACCGCAAGTCGCGCACTGTCACACTGAACCTCACCAGCAACCAGGTTGCCGATATCAGGAATGACGAGATCACGATCGGTGCCGGTTACCGGTTTGACGATGTGGCCATCACGCTTCGTTCACGCACGGGTCAGCGGGCGCTGGAGAGTGATCTTAACATCAAGCTCGATTTCTCAATCAGGGACAACAAGACCCTTGCCCGCAAGCTGATTGAGGAGGTGAACCAGCCGGTGGCAGGGCAGAGGGTCTTCACCCTGGGCGCCACGGCTGACTATGTCCTCAGCGACAGGTTCAACCTGCAGATTTACGCTGACCACACGATGAATGACCCGTTTGTGGCCAACACCTTCCTGACCTCAAATACGAACTTCGGATTCAGCCTCAGATTCACCCTTGTTCAGTAACAACCGTGGTGAGACCGAAAAAAAGCCTATATCAGGGTTTTAATATTAAAAAAGATGTATTTTTGACAACCTGATACCTGAAGATCAAAGTCTAACAAAAAATAATAAAGAAATGAATGTCCCGACAAACCTGAAGTACACCAAGGATCATGAGTGGGTTCTTATAAAAGGAAACGAAGCAACTGTAGGCATTACCGATTTTGCTCAGCATGAGCTGGGTGATATTGTTTTCATTGAGATTGAGACCGTGGGTGAAGAGCTTGGCCATGGCGAGGTTTTCGGAACGGTTGAGGCAGTCAAGACCGTGTCAGACCTTTTTATGCCTGTCAGCGGTACCGTAAAGGAGAAGAACGAGGAGCTTGACACAACTGCCGAGCTTGTGAACAGTGATCCTTATGGCAAGGGATGGATGATCAGGGTAGAACTTTCAGATCCGTCAGAGATTGATGCCCTTCTCGATGCCGAGGCATACAAGAAGCTTATAGGAGCTTAAATATCAACGCAATAAAATAAAAAAAGCTGCGGTGACGCAGCCTTTTTTTTCGCAAATCGCAAATCGCAAATCGCAAATCCTAAAGTGTTTTCTTGACCTGTACGGTCTGGTACCCTTCAATGACGTCACCGACCTTGATGTCATTGAAGTTGTCAATGTTGAGGCCGCACTCGTAGCCCGAGGTCACTTCCCTGACGTCATCCTTGAACCGTTTCAGTGACCCGAGGTCGCCGGTATAGATTACAATACCGTCACGAATCACCCTCACCCTGGTGTTGCGGGTAATCTTTCCGTCACGCACGAAGCAGCCGGCGACAGTTCCCACCTTTCCGATTCTGAAGACCTCGCGCACCTCCACGGTGGCCACGATCTCTTCCTTGATCTCCGGTGAAAGCATCCCCTCCATGGCGGCTCTGATCTCCTCGATGGCATCGTAGATGATCGAATAGAGGCGGATATCGATTCCCTCCTTCTCGGCAAGCTTCCTTGCGCTGAGCGAAGGCCTCACCTGGAAGCCCACAACAACGGCATTCGATGCTGCGGCAAGCAGGATATCCGATTCTGAAATCTGTCCCACGGCCTTGTGGATGATATTGACCTGGATCTCTTCCGTCGAAAGTTTTATGAGTGAATCGCTGAGAGCTTCCACTGATCCGTCGACGTCGCCCTTGACAATGATATTGAGTTCCTGGAAGTTGCCGATGGCAATACGGCGGCCGATCTCGTCGAGGGTGATGTGCTTCTGGGTACGCAGACCCTGTTCCCTCTGCAACTGGGCCCTCTTGGTAGCAATATCCTTTGCTTCCTTGTCAGACTCCATGACATTGAACTTGTCACCTGCCTGGGGTGCGCCGTTGAGGCCCAGTATCAGTACCGGCATTGAGGGGCCGGCTTCGGTTATCTTCTGATTGCGCTCGTTGTACATTGCCTTGACATGCCCGAAGCAGCTTCCGGCTATGACCACGTCACCTACATTCAGGGTGCCTGCCTTGACAAGCATCGTTGCCACGAAGCCGCGCCCCTTGTCGAGTGACGACTCCAGCACGGTGCCTATGGCAAGTTTATCAGGATTGGCCTTGAGTTCAAGCATTTCAGCCTGGAGCAGGATTTTCTCAAGGAGCAGGTCAATATTGATACCGCTCTTGGCTGAGATCTCCTGTGACTGGTATTTACCGCCCCACTCCTCAACAAGGAAGTTCATGTTGGCAAGCTCCTCGCGTATCCTGTCGGGGTTGGCTGTGGGCTTGTCTATCTTGTTGATGGCGAAGATTATGGGTACGCCTGCTGCGTGCGCGTGGTTTATTGCCTCGCGTGTCTGCGGCATCACTCCGTCATCAGCGGCCACAACGATGATAACAATATCAGTAATCTGGGCACCACGGGCACGCATGGCCGTAAATGCCTCGTGACCGGGGGTGTCAAGGAATGTTATGGTCTTTTCACCCTCAAGAGTGACGGTGTAGGCTCCGATATGCTGTGTTATGCCGCCAGCCTCACCGGCTACCACGTTGGTGTTGCGGATATAGTCAAGCAGCTTGGTCTTGCCATGGTCAACGTGTCCCATCACAGTGACAATCGGGGGCCGCGGCTGGAGATTGGTTTCATCATCTTCCTCCTCCTTCACTGCCTCCTGAAGCTCGGCGCTGACGAACTCGACTGTGAATCCGAACTCCTCGGCTACCAGCGCCATGGTCTCGGCGTCAAGCCTCTGGTTTATAGAGACAATAAGTCCGAGGCTCATGCAGGTGGAGATGATATCAACCACCGGAACGTCCATCATTGTTGCCATTTCGTTAACGGAAACGAACTCGGTCACTTTGAGAACGCTCTTTTCGAGCTCTTTCTTTTCGGTCTCGTCCTTCATTCTCTGGCTGATGGCATCGCGCTTGTCACGGCGGTACTTGGCCACCTTCGACTTGCTCTTGCTCATCAGGAGGTTGACGTCCCTGATATTCTTATCGACATCTTCCCTGTCAACTTCGGGCCTCAGGGCGCGGAACGACTTTTTCCTGTCGCCGCCGCGGTGGTCCTTCTGCGGTCCCTTCTTGTCTTTCCTGGCTTCCTGCTGGGGAGGAGCAACAGGGGTGTCAAGGGCCACTTTCTCACGTGGTTTGGGCTTGATCCTTTCCCTTTTCTTGTCATGCCTGTGCTTGTCAGCAGCTGACTGGTCACGGCTCTTCTTGACTTCAGGGACAAGCTCTATCTTGCCAACCATTTTGGGCCCGGCGAGTTTTTCGTATCCCGGACGGAATATCTCAGTTTCTTTTGGTTCCTGGGTTACCTGGGGTTCGGGCTCCGGCGCAGCCTTGACGGGCTCCGGTTCGGGCCGGGGTGCCGCAGGCTCCTGCTTCTTCACTTCAGGGGCAGCTTCTGTTTTCTTTCCGGCGGCCTTTTTAGACGGTTTCTCGGGTTTGACCAGTTTGTCGAGGTCTACCCTGCCCACTACCTTGGGTTGCCTGGGTTCGGCAGGTATTTCGGGCGTTTCGGCTGTGACAGGTGCTTCGGTCGTTGTTGTGACAGCCGGTTCCGGAGCATGAGCAGCAGCAGCAGGCGCTTTCTCAACAGGAGCTTCGGGCACCTTCTGCACCGGCCTGACGGGAGGAGTGAGGTCAACCTTGCCTACGGTCCTGATCTCAGGTTTGCGTATCTCGGTCCGGAGGTCAATATGCTTCTTAACCCCGGAAATGTCGGTGATAAGGAAATCCTCATCAGGCTCACCGTTGTCGCCTTCCCTGCCTGACTCCATATCTTCAATGGAGAGAGACTTCTTTGGAGTAATCTTTTCCTTAAGAGCCAGTTTCTCGGCATCCTTCTTGACACTGAGGTCGCTGCTGTATTCCTTGACTATCAGAGCGTAAGCCTCAGGCGGGATCTTTCCGTTGGGATCATGGGAGATGTCAAATCCCTTCTTGTGAAGGAACTCGACAATGGTCTGGATCCCGACATTGAACTCGCGGGCTGCCTTGCTTAAACGTATGGCCTTCTTGTCTTCAGTCATATATCCCTTTATAGTAACCTCTTTTTAAGTTAATATATTGTTGCCCTGAGGTTGCAGGCTATTCTTTTTCAAATTCCGATTTGAGGATATTGACAACCTCCTTGATCGTCTCCTCCTCAAGATCTGTTCTCTTTACCAGGTCATGGACGGTCAGCCTCAGCACGCTTCGTGCCGTGTCACATCCGATGGCTTTAAGCTCATCGATGATCCATCCTTCGATCTCATCTGCAAATTCGTCGAGGTTGACGTCTTCCTCATCCTCGTTATCCGGTTCGCGGTAAACCTCAATGTCATATCCGGTGAGCTGACCGGCAAGCTTGATGTTCAGTCCGCCCTTTCCGATTGCCAGTGACACTTCGCTTGGCTTGAGGTAGATTTCAGCTTTTTTCTCAGACTCAATGAGTTTTATTGACGATATTTTGGCCGGGTTGAGGGCCCTGGTGATAAAGAGCTGTATGTTGGATGTGAAATTGATGACATCGATGTTTTCGTTGCGAAGTTCGCGGACGATGCCGTGGATCCGTGATCCCTTCATGCCTACGCATGCGCCAACCGGGTCAATGCGCTCGTCATATGATTCAACGGCCACCTTGGCTCTTTCGCCGGGAACCCTTACGATCTTCCTGATGGTGATCAGGCCGTCAAATATCTCGGGTACTTCCAGTTCGAAGAGTCTCTCGAGGAAGACGGGAGATGTGCGGCTCAGGATAATGTTGGGGGTATTGTTCTTCATCTCCACCCTGATGACGACGGCACGGATGGTGTCACCCTTGCGGAAATGGTCAGAAGGGATCTGTTCCCCCTTGGGCAGTATCAGTTCGTTGCCATCGTCATCAAGGACGAGGGTTTCGCGCTTCCACACCTGGTAGACCTCGCCGGTGACGATGTCACCAATGCGGTCCTTGTATTTCAGATAGATATTATTCTTTTCCAGGTCGAGAATGCGTGCCACCAGGTTTTGCCTCAGGGCCAGTATTGCCCTGCGTCCGAAATCAAGGAATTTCACCTCATCGGATACCTCTTCACCCACCTCGTAATCCTCATCAATCTTGTGAGCTTCGGAGAGCGGTATCTGGGTGTTCTCATCGGTAAAAGCCTCGTCATCAACCACTTCGCGGTTACGCCAGATCTCAAAGTCACCTTTGTCTATGTTGACAATGATGTCAAAATTGTCGGCCGAACCGTATCTTTTGGCAAGCATGCCCCGAAATACATCCTCGAGCACACTCATCATGGTGGGCCTGTCAATATTCTTCAGCTCCTTGAACTCCGAAAAAGTATCTATGAGATTTACATTTTCCATTGCTGTAATCTATACTTTTATTTGAATGATATAATTACTTTTACTGACTTAACATCCTCAAAATTAAATGATCTGACTGTCTCTGTGATTTCCTTCCCTGTTTTCTTTTCTGTCTTCAGGTCAAATCCGCCGGTTGTCACGTTCATCATGGTTCCTTTAAAGCGTTCGCCCTCATTGGTGACCACGTCAACCATTCTCCCCTCGTTCTTCATGAACTGCTGCAGTACCAGCAGGGGCATATCGAGCCCGGGAGATGAGACGTTCAGCTCATAATCCCCAACTTCCTCGCCGAGGTCATTGCTTATCTGCCTGCTAAGCATGGCGCAGTCATCAATTGTGACGCCCTCCGTCCTGTCAATGAGAACGGTAATGCGTCCGGTGCTGCTCAGCCTTACATCAACAAGGAAGATGCCGGTGCCGCTGATGTGCGCTTCCGCAAGTTTCCTGATATGGTCCTTTGTAATCATAGTCTGATTTTTGATAACAAAATAGGGGACTTTTGTCCCCTAGGCCATTCGTACCCTTCTGTTCGGGTGCAAAGATAAAACCATTTTTTCAATTATCAATGGATAGATTATATGAAAATGTGTCCGGAGAGCTGTATATGAAGCTTTTCTTTCCCTTTTCTGGAAACTATTGAATAAATTTGTCGCCATAAAACCCAGGCTGTTTGACAAACAGGAGAAAGATTATCAATGACCCGGTATACGGATTTATCAGTATACCCAATGACCTTATCTATGACCTCATGGGTCATCAGTGGTTTCAGCGGTTGCGTAACATCAGGCAGCTCGGGCTCTCAAGCCTTGTCTACCCCGGTGCGGTACACAGCCGTTTTCAGCACAGCCTCGGGGCGATGTACCTGACCGGGCAGGCTGTTCACACACTGAGGAGCAAGGGGACTGAGATCTCGGCAGAAGAGGAGGAGGGGGTTTTGGCAGCCATACTGCTGCATGACATCGGCCACGGGCCGTTCTCGCATGCTCTCGAGCACTCACTGATTGAGGACATGCCTCATGAAACCATGTCACTCCTTATCATGGAGGAGCTCAACAGATCCATGGGAGGAAGGCTGACGTCTGCCATTGCCATCTTCCGGGGAGAATACCAGAGGAGGTTTTTCCACGACCTGGTGACAGGGCAGATGGATATGGACAGGATGGATTACCTCAGGCGTGACAGTTTCTTTACCGGCGTGATAGAGGGTTCTGTAGGATCAGACAGGATTATCCGGATGCTGAACGTCTCCGACGACAGGCTGGTGGTTGATGAAAAGGGAATATACTCCGTTGAGAAGTTTTTGATTGCCAGGCGTATGATGTACTGGCAGGTCTACAACCACCGCACCGTGGTCTCGGCTGAGAAACTGCTCACCAGCCTTCTCGTCAGGGCAAGGCAGGTGACGGCAGCGGGACTGAAGCTGTTTGCCACGCCGGCCCTGGCCTATTTCCTGGAGCCACGCCACAACAGGGCTGAAGGGGAGGAGAGGGCATCACTGGTGGGGCACTTCACCGCTCTCGACGAGAGTGACATACTCTCGGCAACCAAGGTCTGGATGAGCTGCGGTGACAGGGTGCTGGAAGAACTCTGCAGGAGGTTCGTAAACAGGGACCTTCTGGCAATAGAGCTTCAGAGGACTCCGTTTGACCCGGCAAGGGTTAGTGAAACAGGACGCATGGCAAAGGAGGTGCTCGGACTGACGGATGACGAGGTGGGGTATTTCGTCAACACCGGCGATGTGTACAACCAGACATACGCTCCCGGCACTCCTGAGGTGCGGATACTGCTGAAGAACGGCACTACACCCGATATCACCGCGGTGTCTGACCTCTTTGACAAGGAGGCGCTGTCAGATAAAGTAACGAAGTATTACCTGTGCTACCCCAAGGAAATAATTAAATAAAAAAATAACTCAGATGGAATTTACTGCTGCAATGATAGCCCAGATCCTGAACGGTACAGTTGAGGGCGATCCGGAAACGAAACTCAACACAGTGGCCAGGATAGAAGAGGGCGGGGCGGGTGCCCTTTCGTTCCTTGCAAACCCGAAGTACGAACCTTACCTGTACACAACAACCTCTTCGGCAGTGCTGGTGAGAAATGATTTCGCTCCGGCGAAGGAGGTTAAAGCCACCCTTATCCGGGTGGATGATCCATACCAGGCGCTTGCCAGGCTGCTAGCTTTCTATGAACAGGCCAGGCCGGCAAAGAAAGGAATACATGCCTCGGCAGTAATCGATGAAAAGGCATCGGTGGGGGCGGACGTTTTCATCGGAGCCTGTGCCGTCATCTCCGAAAACGTTGTTATAGGTGACGGATGCTCACTTCATCCCCAGGTATTTATCGGGGAAAATGTCAAAATCGGCAGGAACTGCATGCTTCATCCCGGAGTAAAGGTTTATCGTGATTGCGTGATCGGGAATGATTGTATAATTCATGCAGGGGCAGTGATTGGCGCTGACGGATTTGGCTTTGCGCCGGTCACCGATGCCAATTTCATGAAGATTCCTCAGATAGGCAATGTTATCCTGGAAGATAACGTGGAGATCGGGGCCAACACCTGCGTAGACCGCGCCACCATGGGTTCGACAATTATCAGGAAGGGGGTAAAGCTCGACAACCTGATACAGGTTGGTCACAACTGCGAGATAGGAGAGAACACCGTCATAGCCGCCCAGTCGGGGCTGGCAGGATCGACCATCGTCGGAAGGAACTGCATGTTCGCCGGGCAGGTGGGTCTGGCAGGCCATCTGCGGATAGCCGATGGTGTCAAGATCGGGGCACAGTCGGGCATAATGAGCACAATCAGTGAAGAGAACGCCACTTACCTCGGATACCCCGCAACTGACAGCAAACAATTTCTGAAAACCACTGTTTATCTTAGGAAACTGCCTGATCTGAGCAACAGGGTTGATGCTCTCGCAAAAGCAGTTGAATCTTTAAAAAACAGCTAGTTCCGAAAGGCGGTCTAAAGGAAATGATTTGATCATCACGCAGATGTAGGGTTTTTGATTATGCTGTTCGGAAAATTTTCTTTTTCTTTGCCCAATTAAAACTGACCTGATATGATTGAAAAACAGAGGACGCTGGCTAATGAGGTGAGTCTCAACGGTAAGGGCCTTCATTCCGGAATTGACGTAATTGTGACCTTCAAGCCTGCTCCTCCGAACCACGGCTATAAGTTTTGTCGTACTGACCTTCCCGGCGCGCCGTTAATAGATGCGGTTGCTGACCATGTTACCGAGACTTCGAGGGGAACCACGCTGGTACAGGGTGACGCCTCTGTTGCTACAATTGAGCACGTTCTTGCAGCATTTGCAGGGATGCGCGTTGACAATGCACTGATTGAGATTAACGGACCCGAGGCTCCGATCATGGGGGGCAGTTCCCGAATGTTCGTGGAAGCCATAACGAAGGCCGGAATCATTGAACAGGAAGAGGAGCGCAACTATTATGTAATAAAGGAGAAGATAGCCTTCTCTGACGAGGAACACGGGGTTGACCTGATAATCTACCCTGATGATCATTTCAGCGCACATGTTCTGATAGACTATAACTCGAAGATACTCGGCAACCAGTATGCCATCCTTGATCAGATCAATGACTTTGAAAAGGATATAGCAGGCAGCCGTACCTTTGTCTTCTTCCATGAACTTGAACCGCTCTTCCGGATGGGACTGATAAAAGGGGGTGATCTTGAGAATGCCGTGGTGATCCTAGAGCGTGAAGTGGAACAGGAAGAGATTGACCGCATTGCCAAGATGTTCAATAAGCCAGGTATCACTGAACACCATGCCGGCGTACTCAACAACACCAAGCTCAGGTATCCGAATGAGCCGGCGAGACATAAGCTGCTTGACCTGATAGGCGACCTTGCACTGGTGGGGCAGCCCATCAAGGGCAAGGTTGTGGCAACCCGCCCGGGGCATTATTCCAATACCAGGCTTGCCAGGCTGATCAGGCAGGAGATAAAGAGACAGACAACAAAAAAGGAGATTCCCCTTCTTGATACCACCAAGCCGGCGGTGATGGACATACAGCAGATCAAGAAGCTGCTTCCCCACCGGTTCCCTTTCCTCATGGTTGACAGGATTCTTGAGCTCACCACCAGCCATGTGATAGGAATGAAGAACACCACTTACAATGAAGCCTTCTTCCAGGGTCATTTTGAGCAGGAGCATGTTTTCCCGGGTGTTCTCCTGGTGGAGACGATGGCGCAGGTTGGAGGAATACTTGTGCTTCACAACGTGGACGAGCCCGAAAGGTACTCAACCTATTTCCTGAAGATAGACAGGATGAAGTTCAAGCATAAGGTCATCCCGGGTGATACCATTATCATAAGGGCGGATATGACCGAACCCATCCGGAGGAACATTGTGATCATGTATTGCCAGGCTTTTGTTGGCGAAAAGCTGGTTGCGGAAGGGGAGATGACGGCACAGGTTATAAAGAACAAGTAACAAGATATGATTTCTTCACTGGCACATATTGACCCGAAGGCTCAGCTTGGCAAGGGGGTCACTGTTGAGCCGTTTGCCACCATCTATGGTGATGTTGTGATCGGCGACGGTACCTGGATCGGTTCCGGGGCGGTTATCTATGACGGTGCGAGGATAGGCAGCAACTGCCGTATCTTCAACGGCGCCTCCATCTCGGCCATTCCGCAGGATCTGAAATTCAGCGGGGAGGAGACCACCCTGGAGATTGGTGACAACACCACTGTCAGGGAGTTTGCCACTCTCAACAGGGGCACGCGTGCAAGAGGCAGGACCATCATCGGAAAGAACTGCCTGCTGATGGCTTATGTTCATGTGGCGCATGACTGCAGCCTGGGAGACAATGTGATCATGGTTGCCTCATCCGGGATAGCCGGTGAGGTGGAACTGGGGAACTGGGTGACGCTGGGCGGGGGAACCATAGTACACCAGTTTGTCCGTATCGGTAATCATGCTTTCCTGGGAGGAGGCTCAAAGGTGCGGATGGATGTACCTCCCTTCATCAAGGCTGACCGTGAGCCGCTGGCCTACATGGGAATAAACAGTGTTGGACTGGAACGGAGGGGTTTCACAAAGGAGAAGATGCATGAGCTTCATGAGATCTACAGGGCTTATTTCAATATGGGGATGAACGGCACCAAAGCGCTGGAGTACATTGGTGCCAACTTCCCGTCCACGCCGGAGCGCGATTACATTCTGGATTTTATTAGCAAATCTGCCAGGGGGGTTATCAGGGGGCGTTAAGCCCCTTTTTTATTGCCTCACTGCAAGTAAGGGAATCATGCATGACTGATCACCCCTGACCTGTGATTCTGTATCTGTGATGAGAGGTGTATAAAACACGAATGGGAACCATACTGTACGTAATAGTTCCCATTCCGGCGAGTGACAGCCATGACCGTCATTGCCGCCATGCTACTGTTATTGCAGCCGGTTCATCTCTCTTACTCCTCCCTTTCCCGGTCTGTCGGGGTCTGCCGTTAAGCTGACTGCTGACCTGTTCCGGTATCTCTTCTGTTATCCGTAGTGGCCTTGCGGTTTTCCGGGCGCATACTGAGATGCGGAGTCATGAACCCTTGAAGCACGACACCCCCCGAAAGGGCAGCTGCTGTCATGCCCGGATCATCTCCATCCTATCCTCGCCGGTTCGGTTGGCATGATGACCCTCTCTCTGAACGGACACATCTGCTGCTTTATTAGCTTTCAGCCTTGCATCTGTGTTGCTTTCCTCTCGCGGCTGTTACACCGTCTGATGATTGCTCCGTCAGGCCGCCAGGATGGGAAGGCTTCTCAGCCTGCACCCGTGACGGACGCTTCTGAACCGTAGTTCGTCAGCGTGAGACTCTGAAGTCTGATGTTAATTCAGAGTGATAATTAAACCAATCCAAAGAACCTTCATGCTTCAAAGCGACTCTTTATCGCTCACATGGTAGAACAAATATAACCCGATATCCCGTAACGGTCAAGTTTTTCAGGGCAATAATACGACGAAGAAAGTAACATAAAATAAACAGGTTTATCAACAATGATAAATGGCTGTATCATAAGATTTTAATCTAAAAAGAACGAGGTTATCAACAGCTGTTGATAACCTCGTCTGTCAGTCGTTTGACAACTATCTGTTATTCAAGTATAACTTTCTTGTTCTTCGGGTACTTCACGCTGTAGGTAAAGACAATTTCTTTGGTTTCGCGGGGTGCAACCGGGAGGTCCCAGGTAACCTCGCCCGTGGCGCTGTGCTGTTTGCCGCCGCTGAGCTCAACGGCTTCAACGGTGATGTCGCTGTTTTGGGGCAGAGGCAGCTGGTCACGCAGTCTCACTGTCACAGCCTTGCTCTTGTTGTTTCTGACGGATATCAGGAACGATAGGGTCTCAACCCTGTTGGCACCGATCATTTTCTGCGAGGTGAAATCGGTGCGGCGGTCTCGCTTCACTGTAATGCTGTTGTCAGCACCGAGTGACACCGGCAGGGTATCAGTCAGCTCCGCGGTGTTGATGTATCCCTTGCCGGTGAAGGTGTTGCTGAAGTAAATGTTTGACTCACCCGGCAGGAGGTTGTATTTATCCCATTCAGTGATGTACCCCATCAGGTATGCCGAAGAGGCAATCTTGGGCGTTGCGGCATAGCTGTAGGTGGCAGGCACGGTGAGTCTCTGCAGCTCTACTGTCTCCTGCTTGCCGCCTGATGCAATGGTCTTGGGCACATTTATATCGAAACTGAAGCTGATGTTTGACTCTGTTACTGTAACAGGCATCGGGGCGCTTGCCTCCAGATCCATCATCACGGCATCCTCTGCCTTGGCCTGGCGGGCCGGTCTGCCCTTTGTCCCGTAACCGACGACAACCATTTCATTGAGGGCGTATTCCTGGTAGAAGTCAATGAACCATGGGTCAAGGACGGGCAGATACCCTGCTGTCATCGGTGCGGCGTTGGAGAGGCTTACTTTCACGTCCTTCCACTCCACTCCGCTGTTCTGCCAGATATTTGCCTTATAGATGATTATGGCCGGATCGGTGATGTCATCAACCCTGATATCATATGCCGGCTGCCATCCTGCATTCATAACCACATAAGATATATTAAGCCTGCCTGTTACGGGCTTGCTGCCGGAAAGGGTCATGACAATCTCGCCGGTTGGCATCTTCGAGCGGTCGATGGTGCCGGCAAGCTGCTGGTCAAGCTTTTCCTTTTCCTCCCTGTATTCCTTCAAAATCCTGTTTTTTTTGAGAATGGCAGTTTTTACACTCTCCATGCCGGTGCCATAGATATCCATCAGGGCCTTCAGCTGGTCAGGCGTTATGGCCGACTTCTGGCTTACAACGTCATAGTTGGCCTTGAGGAATCGCTCCTTCTCCAGCAGCACCTCCGTGGCGGTTTCCTCATCCTCGATCCTGATCTGCAGGGCCTTTATCTTGTCGCGCAGAGTGCTGATCTCATCTGACTCTGCAGGATTCTCAAGGTAATTGTTGCGGTGAGTCACACCCATTATCATGAAATCGCCCTCACCTCTCACCTGGATGCTGTTGGGATCTATATATGGCGAAAGACCTCCGGCAACGTACTCCCATGTACCGGGCTGAAGCGTGACGGCTGCATCACCGGAGAGCTGGGCACCGCGACTGAAAACCGTAACATGACTTACAGGTACCTGTATATACTTTTCCTGCCCCTCAAGAGTGGAAGAAGAAAGCACTATTGCAAAAAACGCAACGAAGAGATATTTTTTCATGCTGTCGAATTTTTTATAAAGGTATTGAAAAAGAGATTTATGATCAAGGACGACAAAAACCCTGCCGTAAAAAAAACTGCCGGACGATTGCAATCCGGCAGTTCATCTTCACCATCTGTTTAACCTAACCATTGTAATCTTTAAGAACACTCATGAGTTTCTGTCGTGCGAAGAAAATCCGGCTTTTGACCGTGCCGAGCTTCAGGTTGAGATTCTCAGCTATCTCCTCGTATTTGAAACCGTCAACATGCATGCGGAAGGGGAGACGGTAATCCTCATGAAGCTCTTCAATAGCCTTCTCAATCTCATTACCTGCATATGACGACTCGGGAGAAATGCTTCCCTTGTCGGAGGGCAGATTGAGGTAGTAAAGCTCCTGCGTGCCGTCCATCATCGTGTTTTCCCTCATCTTGCGGCGGTAATTGTTGATGAAGGTGTTTTTCATTATTGTGAAGACCCAGGCTTTGAGGTTCGTGGCATCCACGAATTTATCCTGGTTCTGTATTGCCTTGAGAAAAGTATCCTGAACGAGATCAAGGGCATTATCACGGTCGAGGGTCAGACTGAGGGCGTACTTCTGAAGATTGCCCTTCAGATCTATTATGCTTGATGTGAATTCCTGTGCAGTCATCTCTCTGATTTTTTTGTTTGTTGACACAAAGTTAAACACTGAAATTCGGATATCCAAATCTGAATATCTTAAATTATAGTTAAAGCAGCTTGTGGCACCTGTTTTCTAAACTCCAATTCAAACAAAATCAGGAATATAAATGTGTGATGTCTAAATTAAGATAATAAGGTATTTTTTTAATTTCAACCTGTCCGGGACAGGGCGAGAGGAGTGGGGGCAAGTGGTTAATATGGCATAAAAAGCACATTAACAGCACGATACGTATTGAAATGAATATGATGACTTTGTTCAATCATCCTCTGCGCGTGAGCCCCTTCCGCTCTTTCCCGGTTTTGATTATCTTTACAAAAAAGTGGCTATGGAATTGAGAAATTTACCCTCTGGAAAGACTGCTTTTTACCGGTTTGAGGCTGCAGGAGAGCCCCGGTCGGTCATTCTGCTTATCCATGGATTGGGAGAGCATACAGGCAGGTATAAGGCATGGGTTGAGCGGTTCAATGAGAGGGGGGTGACTCTTCTGGCGTTTGACCTGCCGGGCCACGGGCATACACCCGGCCGGTGGGGTGTGATACCATCGCCTGAGAAGGTTTATGATACGATTGACAGTATACTCAGTGAGGCTGCCCTGAACTTCCCGGGCGTGCCGCTTTTCATTTATGGCCACAGCCTTGGAGGGGGCATAGTGCTCAACTATCTCATCCGCAGAAAGCCGTCAGTGACCGGTGCAATTGTAACATCACCCTGGGTTATCCTTGCTGAAACGTTGCCGCCGCTGAAGGTTTTTCTTGCGAAGGCAGCCGGTACACTGATGCCGGGCATGACCCAGTCATCAGGGCTGAAGACTGAATACCTCTCGCGTGATCCGGAGGTTGTAAAGGCTTACCGTAGTGATCCGCTGGTGCACGGTCAGATCTCTGCCGGGCTTTATCTATGGATGTCATCAGCCGCTGAAGAGACACTTGCCCGTGCGCAGGAGATCACCGTCCCGCTGCTGCTGGCACACGGACGCAATGACCTGATCACCTCACCGTCAGGGTCAGTACAGGTGGCAGGCTCGGCTCCCCGGGCTACCCTGAAGCTGTGGGACGAAGGCTACCATGAGCTGCACAATGATCCGCTGAAGCAGGAGCACTTCGATTTCATCACGGAGTGGATGGATACATTAATCTAATTCTTTTCCGGTTATGGACCTTATTACCGGCGTGCAGATGCCTGCCGCAGCTTCAGAGATCAGTTATGACACTCCGGTGATGTTCCTTGGCTCATGCTTTGCCAACGAGATTGGCTACCGGATGGCAGCCGGCAAGCTTCCGGTGATGACCAATCCCCACGGCACTCTCTTCAATCCTTTTTCAGTGGCCGGAGCTGTTGACAGGTTCATCGCCGGGCACACTTACACCGACAAGGACATTTACCTTCACAAGAACAGGTACATGAGCCTTGATCATCACACCGCGTTCTCATCATATGAGCGTGATGTACTGATTGAAAGGCTGAACGAGGTGAGCCTCTCTGCTTCTGCATTCACAAGGAAGGCTTCGTTCCTTTTTGTCACATTTGGCACATCCTATATATATACACTCAGGGAAAGCGGAGCCATTGTAGCCAACTGCCACAAGCTCCCTTCCTCGCTGTTCATCCGCAGGCAGGCCTCATGGTCCGAAATTGCCACCCGCTGGAAGGAAACACTCGACCGCCTGGCTGAGGCCAGTCCCTCACTGAAGGTATGGTTCACCGTCAGTCCTGTCCGCCACCTGAGCGACGGCGCTCATTCCAACCAGCTGAGCAAGGCTCAGCTTCTGCTGGCAACAGAGGAACTGCTCTCTCATCCTTCCGTTGAAGGTTACTTCCCGGCCTACGAGATATTCATGGATGAACTCCGCGATTACCGTTATTATACCTCAGACATGGTTCATCCCTCCGAGACGGGGATCGACTACATATGGGAAAAATTCAGCAGTATATTTATCTCAGCCCATACCATGAGACTCTGGAGCGAGGCGGCCAGGATCACGCGGGCCATGGCACACCGGATCTCGGGCGGAAAGCGTGAAACTGCTCCCTTCGCCAACGCCATGCTTGAAAAAATCAATGACCTTAAAAACCGGGCCCCGTTTCTCAGCCTTGACCGGGAGGAAGATTACTTCAAAAAACTTTTGTAGATAAAAAATCATAAATAATTAAACAAAATCACTATCCGGTTGTTTTTGTTTCATGAAATCTTAACAGAGATGAAACGTCATACCTTATTATTTGTGTTTATGGCCCTGGTTTATTCAGGGATTTACGGCCAGGCAGGCGGAGGCTCGATCCGCGGCCAGGTGGTTGATGCTGCCACGAATGAACCGGTACCTTTTGCCAGCGTCGTTATCTGGAACACCACAACGGGTGCAATGACGGATTTCGACGGCAACTTCACATTCACCGGGGTGAAGCCCGGTTTTGTGGAACTGAGGATCTCTTCCGTTGGATACAAACCTTATGTTACAGACGGCGTTATGGTAACCAACAACAACGAAGTAAACCTGGTTATCAAGCTTGAATCCACGATCGTTGAGGTGGGTGAGATCATTGTCAAGCCCTCACCATTCCGAAAATCGGTCGAGAGCCCCATCTCGGCAAGGATCATAGGGATTCAGGAGATAGAGCTCAATCCGGGAGGCAACCGTGACATTTCACGTGTAATCCAGTCATTCCCCGGCGTAGCCTCCACACCTGCATTCAGGAATGACGTGATTGTCAGGGGAGGCGGGCCCAATGAGAACAGGTTTTTCATTGACAACGTCGAGATACCCTATCTTAATCATTTTTCCACCCAGGGCTCTTCCGGTGGGCCCACAGGCATTATCAACGTTGATTTTGTCAGGTCGGTTGATTTCCTTTCCGGGGCATTCCCGGCTTCGCGCGGTAACGCACTGAGTTCAGTGATGGACTTCACGATGATTGAAGGCAACCGCGAAAAGAGATCACTGAGGGCAACAGTCGGTGCATCTGACCTGGGTCTCACCTTCAACGGCCCGGTTGGCGAAAACAGCTCGCTGATAGTTTCAGCCCGGAGATCATACCTGCAGTTCCTGTTCGGCGCTATCGGGCTGCCTTTCCTGCCCACCTATACCGATTTTCAGTTCAAATACAAGGTGAAGTTCGACCAGAAGAATGAACTGACAGTGCTTGGCATCGGGGCAAAGGACGACTTCAGTCTTAACCTTGAAGCCAATGAGACTGAATACCAGCGCTACATTCTGGGTTACATTCCCACCCAGGAACAGTACAGCTATACCGTTGGCGCCGTTTACAGGCATTTCCGTTCAAACGGCTCCGATATGCTGGTGCTGAGCCGAAACTATCTGAACAACACTCAGTACAAATATTTAAACAATGATGATTCCAATCCTGCCAATAAAACCTATGACTACCAGAGTGGGGAAGGCGATATCCGGCTGAGGTATGAGCGTACGGTGATCTGGCCGGGCTCATTGAGGCTGAGTTACGGGGCCGGCACCGAGATGTCAAGGTACCGCAACGACACCTACAGGCAGTTTTTTGCCGGCGACGGGCTGCAGACGGAGCTTTACAACTCCAACCTGGTTTTCTTCAAGTACGCCGCTTTCGGGCAGCTGAGCCGTTCGTTCATTGATGAGAGACTGAAGCTGTCGCTGGGCCTGCGTACAGACGCCAACACATTTTCATCACTGATGGCCAATCCCCTGACCCAGGTTTCACCGCGCCTGTCGGCGACATATGCCCTTACAGGCGAGCTGAACCTCAATTTCAATGTGGGCCGCTATTACCAGCTGCCGTCATATACTTCACTCGGTCTGCTCGATAATGACGGCAACATCGTCAACAAAGACCTGAAATATATTGCCGCTGATCATATTGTGGGCGGTGTTGAACTGGTACCGGATGAGAGGCTGCAGTTCACACTTGAGGGTTTCTATAAGAATTATTCAAGGTATCCGTTCTCTGTGTCCGACCAGGTTCCGCTGTCAACCAAGAGCGCCGGTTACGGCGTCTTCGGCAATGAGCCTCTTATTTCAACAGCCGTGGGCAGGGCATACGGTCTTGAGCTGATGGGACGGGCGAGGGATCTTGAGGGACTCAATATGGTCTTTTCATACACCTTCGTTCGCAGCGAGTTTGAAGGAACTGACGGGCAGTACATACCAACTGCCTGGGACAACCGGCATCTTATAAGCGTGACTGCCACGAAGAGCATCGGCAAGAGCTGGAACGCCGGTTTCAGGTGGCGGTATGTTGGAGGGGCACCCTTTACACCCTTCGACACTGACAAGTCCTCATACATTGACGCCTGGAAAGTGTCAGGTCAGGGCTATCTTGATTACAGCCGTTTCAACACCGAACGGCTGAAGGGATTTCACCAGCTCGACCTGCGCATAGACAAGCAGTTTTATTTCGACAGGTGGTCGCTGATGCTGTATGTAGATGTGCAGAATGTTTACAACTTCAAGGCTGACCAGCCTGACATACTCGTTCTGCAGACCGATCCGGCAGGATCACCGATTGTCAATCCCGTTGACCCGGAGCGCTACCTGCTGAAATATATTGACTCTGAGGCAGGAACAGTACTTCCCACTATCGGGATTATTATTGAAATCTAAAAAACTGGAAGAGATGAAATACTTTATAATTCTATTTGCAGCACTATTAGCATCATGTTCATCAAAGCCTTCTGCCACCAACCTGTTACAGAGGCAGACGATGACTGATGTCGTTACCAACACCTCAGGCCGGGGCGAGGAGATTGAAGTAACGTTTTACGGCGGCCCCTCGCTTTATTACCCGCTCATGGCTGTCTGGATTGAAGACGAAAATGGCAGCTACATCCAGACTCTGTTTGTCCCGAAGGCTATCGCCACAGGTGTTTTCAAGTACGGATCCAATGCCAGTGGCAAATGGGTTGAGGCGGCAAAGCGTGCACCACAGACGCTTCCCTACTGGTCGCACAAGCGTGGTATAAGGTCAGCTGACGGGCTCTTCATGCCCGATCAGTCCAGCCCGGTGGCTGATGCATACAGTGGTGCGACGCCCACCACCAGTTTCGTGCTGAAAACCCGGGCAGACAATCCTCTGCCGGCCCGCTTCAGGGTTATGTTCGAGGTAAATCAGAACTGGGACTGGAATGAGTACTGGACAAATGACAGGTTTCCCGGAGATAAGAACTACCTTTTTAACGCCCAGCCTGCCGTGGTCTATGAGGGTACTGTTGATATGTCACTGCTGAAGGACAGGTATCTTCTCAGGCCGGTCGGCCACAGTCATCCCACAGGTGCTACGGGTGAGCTCTTCAGTGACCTTGGCACGATAACAACCGCGCTTCAGATTGCTGACTCGGTTGTTGTAAGAATAAAGAAGTAAGAAATAAAATCAGAATCAGAGGCTGTTTGCCCACTCTGCCAGTCCGGCAGGAGAGCAGACAGCTTTCGTTTTGCCGTTGCTCCATGTTCCGCTGTTGTCATACCTTCCCAGGACGAGAACCTTTTTCAGATCGAGTTCCCGGGCTGTGGCATCGCAGAAGCCCCGGACCTCATCGTCAGGTTCGGATGCCGGTATGTTCAGTGCCAGAACGGTAAAGGGTCTTACTGTATGAATTCCTTTTATGTCTTCCACTGAAAGAGTCCCTTCGGTGTATACCACGTTGAAACCCCTCTGTCTCAGAAGGTATTTAAGAAAGACCAGGTTGTTTTCGCTTTCAGTGTCGCCAAGGTTGATTATTGCTGCGTTCTGGCCGTTTGTGTGTGCTTCGTGTGACATATCGCCGGCAATGAGGATGGTCCTGATAACATGCCTTATGAATTGTTCCTGTGGTTTTGAGATACAATCAGTGAGCCAAAGCGCCCTTGCCTTCTGCATCAGCGGATGGAACACCTGGAGGTATGCCTGTGCCAGTCCCTTTTCGACCACGAACTGGTTCAGTTTTTCCCTGAATTCCTCTTCGCTGAAACGGAGGGCAGACATAATCAGTTCCCCGGGTTTGAATGTGCCGTCGCTGCTCTCATCGCCGGTTCCGGACTTGAGTACCTCCTTCACCAGCTCACTGTCATTCAGCCGCGCGATCTTTGATATTTTCATCCCGTTGCGGTTCAGGATGGAAACGGTAATGAGCTTCTTAAGCTCATCTTCGGTATAATGCCGTATATTGGAATCACTCCTCTCTGGTGTAAGGATCCCGTACCTCTTCTCCCACATTCTGATGGTATGTGCCTTTATACCACAGAAATTCTCCAGATCCTTGATGGAGTATGTTCTGCTTCCTGCATTCATCTCTCTCAATGTTACTTACTCAGTATTATAACAAAGAGAGAGAGTAAAAGTTTAGAGTAATTTTTCCTGCAGCATCTTTGCCGCCCTGTCAAGGTCTTCGGGGGTGTCAATGCCGATGCTCTCCCAGGGGGTGACGGCGCAGCGGATGGAATAGCCGTTTTCTATCCATCTCATCTGTTCAAGGCTCTCGGCCTTTTCGAGCGGCGACTGGGGAAGGAGTGTCAGTTCCCTGAGGGTTGAGGCGCGGTAGCCGTAGAGACCGATGTGCTTGTAATAGGTGTGCTTCCGGCTCCATTCTGCTGCAGGTGAATCACGGAAGAAGGGGATGACTGACCGGCTGAAGCATATGGCGTCCATGTTCTTCCTGACAATGACCTTGGGATGGTTGGGATTGAAAAGATCTTCATCCGGTTCAGCCCTGCGGATAAGGGTGGCTATCATCACCTCATTACCGGTGAAGCAATCCATCAGAGCCCTGATCTGTTCCGGCCTGATAAATGGTTCATCACCCTGGATGTTGATAATGACTGTGTCTTCGCTTCCGTCGGTGACCACAGCTGCTGCCTCAGCACAGCGGTCGGTTCCGCTCCGGTGTTCCGATGAGGTCATTACTACCTTCCCGCCGAAGGCGGTTACCGCTTCGCGGATGCGCTCATCGTCAGTGGCCACCCAGGTCTCCTCCAGCACCAGTGAAGCCTGCCGGTAAACTCTCTCAATCATTGTCATCCCGCCGATGACGGCAAGAGGTTTTCCGGGGAAGCGCGACGAGGCATATCGTGCGGGTATAATCCCCGTAAACCGCGGTGAATGGCTCTCTTTCATGGTTCCAAATTACTAAAAAACAGCTTTAACATAATGCAAAAAAGTCGTAAATTCGCAGTTCATTGGATTTTGATGAAGGAATTACAGAGCGTAAAACAGAGGTTTGGAATAATTGGCAATCATGAGGGACTGAACAGGGCAATTGACATAGCCGTTCAGGTGGCCCCCACAGATCTCTCTGTACTTATAACAGGTGAAAGCGGAACCGGGAAGGAGGTCTTTCCGCAGGTGATACACTCATTCAGCATGCGCAAGCACGGTCCGTACATTGCGGTGAACTGTGGCGCCATACCGGAGGGAACGATTGATTCGGAACTCTTCGGCCACGAGAAGGGCGCTTTCACCGGGGCAACTGACAGTCGCAAGGGCTACTTCGAGGTCGCAAACGGAGGATCAATATTTCTTGACGAGGTGGCTGAACTGCCCCTCTCGACGCAGGTCAGGCTGCTCAGGGTGCTGGAGACAGGTGAATTCATAAGGGTTGGTTCATCAAAGGTTCAGAAGACCGATGTCAGGGTCATAACCGCCACCAATGTTGATATTGTCCAGGCAGTAGGCTCGGGAAGGTTCCGGGAAGATCTTTTTTACAGGCTGAATACGGTGCCGGTACGGGTGCCGCCCCTTCGCGAAAGAGGTGAAGACATCATTTTACTGTTCAGGAAGTTTGCTGTTGATTTCGCGGAACGCTACCGGATGCCGGCCATCAGGCTCGATCACCAGGCGAGGGAGATGCTGATGAACTACTACTGGCCGGGCAACGTAAGGCAGCTGAAAAATATCACTGAACAGATATCTGTCATTGAGCAGGAGCGTGATGTGACTGCCGCCATACTTGCGCATTATCTTCCGGATATTCAGACCGGACGGTTTCCCGTACCTGTGAGGGCGCATGCCGATGACAAGAGCTTCAGCAGCGAGAGGGAGATTCTTTATAAGGTGCTGTTCGACATGAAGAGCGACATGCATGATCTGAAGAATCTTGTATATGACCTGCTGACAACAGGTGATGCTGACAACCTGACAGAAAGCGGGGCGAGGGCTGTGCGCAACCTGTATAACCAGGGTTCGCTTGCCGGGGATCAGTATGAGCCGGCACCACCTGTGAAGGTCAGCTACAGCCCGCCGAAGGAGAGCAGGGTGATTGAGGACACCGAGGAGGTGATAGAGGAGTCTCTCTCACTGAGTGACCGTGAAAAGGAACTCATAAAGAAGGCGCTTGACAAAAACAACGGCAAGAGAAAGCTGGCGGCGGCTGAGCTGGGGATCTCCGAAAGGACTCTCTACAGGAAAATAAAGGAGTACAGGCTTGATGCATAGGATAGTAAAGATAATGGTGCCGCTGGTTCTGCTGGCGATGACTGCCGGCTGCGGAGTGAAAATCCAATACAAATTCACCGGCGCTTCCATACCGGTGGAGGCAAATACCATTAGTGTCGCAACCTTTCAGAACAGGGCAAGCCTGGTAGTACCCGGACTGACACAGACCGTTACCGATGCTCTTATCGATATGTGCAGGGCGCAGACCAATCTTGACATGGTATCATCGGGGGGCGACCTGAGTTTCGAGGGAGAGATCACTGACTACAAGACTCAGCCGCTCACTGTCAGCGGCAATGAGCAGGCTGCCATGAACAGGTTCTCAATCTCCGTGCGGGTCAGGTATGTGAACGCGTTCAATGATGACAACAGCTTTGATCAGACCTTCACCCGTTACCAGGATTACAGCAGCGCGCTTGATCTGAGTGCTGTTGAAGCCAGCCTGACAGAGGAGATCGTGAAGATGCTTATTGATGATATATTTAACAGGGCGTTTGTCAACTGGTAGTTCTGCTCATGAACAGGAATGAATTCAACAGGTTCATTGCAGGCATTGATCTCCCGGGTCCGGGAGACCTGGATGAGTTGAGGGAGCTTACTTCCCTTTTTCCCTGGTTTCATTCCGCCCATATGCTTCTTCTGCGGGGGCTGAAGGAGAATAATGACATCCGGTTTGATTCGCAGCTCCGGGTATCAGCTCTTTCAGTGGCTGACAGGGAGGTGCTTTACCACTATTTGTTTCTTTCTCCTGCTGATGTTGCAGGGGCAGAGGTTGTTACCACACCGGCGTTCACTGAAGTGCCGTGTGAAGAGGTTCCCCCGGTGGTTATCACGGCAACCGGGGAGACTCCGGTAGCTGAGGAGGTCCCGGACACTGAGGAGATTCCTGTTATCTCCGCGGATCAGCCTGCGGAAGGGACCCCGGTAGCTGAGGAGGTCCCGGGCACCGAAGAGGTGCCTGGCTCAGAGGAAGTCATTGTCACTGAGGAGGTCCCGGTCACCGGGGAGACCCCTGTCATTTTCGCTGATCAGTCTGAAGAAGAAATCCCTGGTCCCGAGGAAATTTCTGTAGCCGGTGAAGAAAGTGCAGGTAATGTCATTGCCGGCGCTGAAGACCGGCAGGCAGAGGAGCTGACGGAGAAACTACGCACCAGGGAGGAGCTCATTGCTGAGATTGAAGCGCGGCTCAGGGAACTTGAAGAGATTCACAAGACAGCTGCTGACCAGGTGGCTCAGCAGGTGCCGGAGCAGCAAATCCCCGTTGCCGGACAAATGCCGGAGGAAATGCCGGCAACCGTACTTCAGCCGGAGGAGCTGCCGGTAACAGAGCCTGTCATGGAGGAGGTCCTCATGCCTGAATCCATGACGGTGGAAATACCGGTGCATGACCTTCCACCAGAGAGGATGCCCGAATCCGAACTTTCAACTGAGGAAACACCGGTAACTGAATCTGCCCCGGAGGAACTGCCGGCACCGGAACCTGAGCCTGAGGAAATTCCACAGGAATTCCCTGAGCAGTTCCCTGAGGAATTCCCTGAGCCGGTCACGGAACCACTCCCTGAACCTGTTCCCGGAATTGAGATTGAATGGCAGACAGGTACTCCGGCAGAATCAGAATCCGATGCCGAACCCCGGCAGGAGGAGCTCCTCGAGCTGATCCCTGATCAGCCGGAGGAAGAGTCTGAGCCTGCCACGCAGCTGACCCCGGCCGATCTGATTGACCGTTTTATCAGGATCAGTCCTTCAATTGAGAGGCTCACTCCGGGCGATGTTCAGCCGGTAAAGGACCTGTCGGCAGAGAGCACGGATGAACACGGCAAATTCATAACGGAAACACTGGCAAAGATTTACATCAACCAGGGCTACTATTCCAGGGCAATAAATATTTATGAAAGACTCTCATTGCAATATCCGGAAAAAAGTGCTTACTTTGCAAGCCGTATTGAAAAGATCAAAGATTTAATAAAATAGTATAACAATGGGTATTTATATTTTCCTTACGATCCTGGTTATCCTTGCATGTGTACTCGTAATTATGGTGGTGCTGGTTCAGAACTCCAAAGGAGGCGGTCTCGCATCGAACTTCACCTCAGCCGGCCAGTCGATGGGCGTACGCAAGACAGCAGACTTTCTTGAGAAATCAACATGGACCCTCGGAGCTGCCATTCTGGTTCTTTGCCTGGCAGCCACTGCCTCAATTCCGAGAGGACAGGGTGCGAAAGAGTCGGTCATCAAGTCATCAATTGAAAGAGCACAGGATCCCAACGCCATACCGGTGCTTCCTACACAGACACCTGTACAGGAGCAGCCTGAAGGCGGTAACGAATAATAATGACACCGTGAAGACAGCGGAGTGTCAGTTTGTCATGAACTGACACTTTTTTTTTGCCAACTTCCCTTTGGCACAGATTATGAAATTCTGAAGCAGGAAAAATATTGTTTAACTATAAAACTACTAGCAATGGCACAATTAAAAGGAAAAGTGCTGGCAGGCAAGATCCTCGTCAAGCCTCATGAGGCAGAGGAAAAGACCGCCAGTGGCATTATTATCCCCGACTCAGCAAAGGAAAAACCGCGCGCAGGCACTGTTGTTCTTGTTGGTGCTGCGAAAAAAGATGAAGAGATGGAACTTAAAAAGGGAGATGTTGTTCTCTACGGGAAATACTCCGGCCAGGAACTGAATATCGATGGCGCAGACTATCTCCTTCTTTCTCAGTCTGATGTTCTCTATATTTCGTAACAACCTTAAAAAAGAATAACAATGTCAAAGGAAATAAAATTCAATATCGAAGCTCGCAACCTTCTGAAGGAAGGTGTTGACCGTCTTGCGGATGCCGTTAAAGTAACCCTTGGTCCCAAGGGACGCAACGTAGTATTGGAAAAGAAATTCGGTGCTCCCCAGATTACCAAGGACGGTGTGACCGTTGCAAAGGAGATCGAACTCTCTGACGCTTACCAGAATATGGGTGCACAGATGGTCAAGGAAGTTGCATCAAAAACTTCAGACACTGCAGGTGACGGTACTACCACCGCTACAGTTCTTGCGCAGAGCATTATCAGCGTAGGACTCAAGAACGTAACTGCCGGCGCTAACCCGATGGACCTCAAGAGAGGAATTGACAAGGCTGTGGCAACAGTTGTTGAGAGCCTTAAGAGCCAGTCACAGAGCGTTGGTGACGACCTGAAAAAGATTGAACAGGTTGCCCGCATTTCGGCAAATAACGATGAAGAGATAGGCAAGCTCATCGCAACCGCAATGGACAAGGTGAAGAAGGAAGGCGTCATCACCGTTGAAGAAGCAAAAGGTACCGAGACCAAAGTTGAGGTTGTGGAAGGAATGCAGTTTGACCGCGGATATATCTCTGCCTATTTTGTCACCAATCCTGACAAAATGGAAGTCGAGATGGACAATCCATACATTCTGATCCATGACAAGAAGATCTCATCAATGAAAGACCTTCTCCCGATACTTGAGGAGACCGCACGCAGCGGCCGTGGTCTGATGATCATTGCCGAGGATGTTGAGGGCGAAGCTCTTGCTACCCTGGTGGTGAACCGCCTGAGAGGCTCACTGAAGGTTTGTGCTGTCAAAGCCCCGGGTTTTGGCGACAGAAGGAAGGAGATGCTTGAAGACATAGCCATTCTGACAGGCGGTACCGTCATCTCGGAAGAAAGAGGCATGAAGCTCGAAAATGCCACAATGGCTGACCTTGGCATCGCTGACAAAGTGACCGTCAATAAGGAAAATACCACCATTGTGAACGGTGCAGGTGAGAAAGATATGATCCAGGCCAGGATCAACCAGATCAAGCAGCAGATATCCACCACCACCTCAGACTACGACAGGGAGAAGCTTCAGGAGAGGCTTGCCAAACTGGCCGGCGGCGTGGCAGTTCTCTACATCGGTGCTGCATCAGAGGTGGAGATGAAGGAGAAGAAGGACCGCGTTGACGATGCTCTTCACGCTACCCGTGCTGCAATAGAAGAGGGTATCATCCCAGGCGGCGGAGTGGCTTACCTCAGGGCAATCCCCCTGCTTGACAAACTGAAAGGTGACAATGATGACCAGAATACCGGTATTGAGATTGTAAAGAGGGCTATTGAGGAGCCTCTTCGTCAGATAGTTACCAATGCCGGCCTCGAAGGTGCAGTTATTGTGCAGAAAGTCCGCGAAGGTAAAGGCGATTTTGGGTACAATGCTCAGACTGACAAGTTCGAGAACCTTCTGAAGGCTGGTGTGATTGATCCGGCCAAGGTTGCGAGGATAGCTCTGGAAAATGCCGCATCGATAGCAGGTATGTTCCTCACCACCGAGGCAGTCATTGTCGAGGAGAAAGAGGAGAATCCGATGCCGAACCCCGCAATGGGCGGCGGCGGAATGCCCGGCATGATGTAGAAAGAAGAAGCTTATTGATTTAATTGGAAAGGCTGCCCCGGATCCCGGGGCAGTTTTTTTATTTGCGATTTCAGATTGGCGAATCAAAAATTCGCAAGTCACAAATCCGAAATCGCAAATCCGAAATCCCAATTCGCAAATCGCAATTCGCAAATCGCAAATCCAGCCAATTTTCCCCATCTTTGCATTTATGACTGACCCCAGGCAGGTATACGAGCTCGAGCATGAGAAACCGGGGAAACTGATGTGGAAATACTTCCTCCCCGCATTTGCCAGCATGATGGCAAACGCGCTCTACAACGTGGTTGACCGCATCTATATCGGTCAGGGGGTTGACGCCCTGGCACTGTCAGGCCTGACGGTGGTGTTCCCGCTGATGATAATCATCATGGCCTTCGGAATGCTTGTCGGCATGGGCTCGGCAGTACGCATCTCACTCAGCCTTGGTGAGAAGGACTTCGACCGGGCTAACCGCATCCTGGGAAATGCATTCTTTCTATCGCTCGTTCTGGGCCTGGTGCTGATGGGAACAGGATTCCTGGTGCGTGACAGGGTATTGCAAATATTCGGAGCAGGTCCTGAAACCATTCAGTACGCCTCAGATTACTTCACCATCATCCTCCTGGGCACACCCATGGCAATGATGGGCTTCTCCCTGAACAACGTAATCAGGGCAGAGGGTAATCCGCGGATAGCCATGTATTCCATATTCATCAGTGCCGGGCTGAACATCGTTCTTGACCCTATCTTCATCTTCGGGCTTGACATGGGTGTTAAAGGGGCTGCCATTGCCACGGTGATCTCGCATTTCGTGCTGGCCGTTTGGGTACTGGTACATTTCCGCAGTAAAAGGAGCGTGACCCGTCTCACCGCTGCCACATTCAGGCCAGACTTCTATATCATTAAGTATATAGTCTCCATTGGATTCGCCCCGTTTGCGATGAACCTGGCCTCAAGCATTGTCTGGGGGGTTATGAACTCAAAGTTCATTAAGTACGGAGGTGACATCTCCGTCGCAGCCCTTGGAATTGTCAACAGCGCCACAATGATGCTGGTGATCTCGATCATCTCCATAAATATGGCGGTGCAGCCGATTGTCGGATTCAACTATGGCGCCGGTCTCTTTTGCCGTGTGAAGGAGACCATGATGAAGGCGATCAGGTACGCCACCCTGATTGCTGCCGGTGGATGGCTGATATGTATGCTTGCTCCCGGGGTAATAGTAAGCATCTTCAATACAGACAGCCCGGAGCTGCGCGAGGCCGGCACACTTGGGCTTCGCATCTACTGCGCCGTGCTGCCTGTTGTCGGATTCCAGATCATAGCTTCCAATTATTTCCAGGCAATAGGAAAGGCCAGGCTGGCAACCTTCCTCTCATTGCTCAGGCAGATAATCGTCCTTCTTCCGCTGATTTTCATCCTTCCGCAGTTCTGGGGCGCAACCGGGGTCTGGATAGCCAATCCCATCTCGGATTTCGTGGCAGCGGTTATCTCATTCATTTTCTTCCGCCGCGAGATCGCGAAGCTTAACTGTGATATGCCCGTTGCCGGGCGAAGAAACCCGGAGATTGCACCTCCGTCAGAAACCTACTGATTCTCCTGCAACCTCTTTTTTCTCAGTACTGCCAGGAAAAGCGCGAACACCGCGACTGCGGCCGCAATGCCTGCCGGAAGTGACACCTTCATCGGCAGGGCCAGTCCGCCACCCGTGTGCGGGGCCGCCAGCAGATAGGTTACGCAGACTGCTGTAAGAAACAGTGCCGGGAGTGACATCATAAGGTGACTCTTGCCCCTGAGGCCTAGATACATTGAGATGGTCCAGCATGTGATGGCTGCCAGGGCCTGGTTTGAGATGCCTACAAATTTCCAGATCCGGGCAAACTCATCCTTCATGACAAAGGTCAGAATGAAGGCAAGCGCAAACACTGGCACAACTATCAGTAACCTTGATGATACCTTCTTCTGTGGTATTTTCAGCATATCGGCAATGGTCAGTCTGGCGCTCCTGAAGGCAGTATCGCCCGAGGTCACAGGGCATGCCACAACACCAATCACGGCTACCACCGCGCCAACCTTGCCAAGCCATGACCTGCATATCTCATTCACGAGCCATGCCGGGTCGGGCTTGATTGCCGGGTTATCAGCCAGCGGGTGGGTAAAGGCATAATTCAGTCCATGCACGTCACCCATATAATTCATGGCCGCTGTTGCCCATATCATTGCAACGATGCCTTCGGCGATCATTGCGCCGTAAAATATATGCCTTCCCTGCTTCTCTGACCTGATGCACCTGGCCATCAGGGGCGACTGTGTAGCATGGAATCCTGATATTGCGCCGCATGAAACCACTATAAACAGGAACGGGAAGATGTTATTGGTGGCGGCATCAGGCTGGAAGTTGACAAGGCTGGCCGGGGAAAGCTCCATCAGGGTGATGTTGCCACCGGCCAGGTTGACTATCAGCCCGCCCAAAACTCCGGCAGCCATGAATATCAGAGCTGCGCCAAAGAAGGGATAGAGCAGCCCTATTATCTTGTCTATAGGGAGCAGCGTGGCAAGTATATAATAGAAAAAAATCAATCCCAGCCAGAAGGGGAGGCTGAAGCCTGTCATTGTAAAAAGCAGCTTCGCCGGTCCGCTCACGAAAGCCACTCCGACGAATATCAGCAGGAAAAGGGTGAAGGCCCTGAGGAACATCCTCATGGATTTACCGAGGTAGGTGCCGACCAGTTCAGGGAGGCTGGCGCCGCCGTGGCGCACTGAGAGCATCCCTCCGAAGTAATCATGTGTGGCACCCATGAAGATGCATCCCAGCACTATCCAGATATAGACAACCGGCCCGTACATGGCTCCCAGTATCGCTCCAAAGATCGGTCCCAGGCCTGCAATGTTGAGGAACTGGATCATGAAGACCCGCCATCCCTTCATGGGGATGTAATCAATACCGTCATTTTTCGTGAAGGCGGGAGTGGTCCGCGCCGGGTCCATCCCAAAGAATCTTTCGGCCACTCTTCCGTAGACAAGATATCCCAGGATAAGCAACGTGACCGACACTGCCAGGGTTATCATCCGTTCCTGATTAAGTAATCTGCTAAATTAACAGAAAATGCAGTACGGTATCATAATCCCGGGGTCAATTAAGAAAGGGTCAAATTATATATATTTGCACCTGAATTGAACCGCCCGGCGGCTGATGGACAACATACGCAACTTTTGCATAATAGCGCACATAGACCATGGCAAGAGCACTCTTGCCGACAGGCTTCTTGAGATGACCAGGACCGTTGATGCGCGGGATTTCCAGGACCAGGTCCTTGACAATATGGATCTTGAGCGTGAGCGTGGAATCACCATCAAGAGCCACGCCATCCAGATGTCTTATCAGTATGAGGGGAAAAACTATTTTCTCAATCTGATTGACACCCCGGGGCATGTCGATTTTTCATATGAGGTATCGCGTTCCATCGCTGCCTGCGAAGGAGCCCTTCTGGTGGTTGACGCCACCCAGGGGATTCAGGCTCAGACAATATCCAACCTTTACATGGCCATTGAACACGGGCTGGAGATCATCCCTGTGATGAACAAGATGGATTCACCCAGCGCCATGCCCGAAGAGGTGAAGGATCAGATTGTTGACCTCATCGGCTGTAAGCGCGAAGAGATAATCGAGGCCAGCGCCCGCACCGGGATGGGCATTGACCGGATCATGTCAGAGATCATCACAAAGATACCTGCCCCCAAGGGCGATCCGGATGCACCTCTTCAGGCGCTCATCTTTGACTCGGTTTTCAACTCATTCAGGGGGATCATAGCCTACTTCAAAATAGCCAACGGTACCATCAGGACCCATGAGCTGGTGAAGTTTGTCAACACCGGCAGCGAGTATGATGCCGATGAGATAGGTGTGCTGAAACTTAAGCGCGAGCCGCGCGATGTGCTTAGAGCTGGTGACGTGGGCTATATCATTTCCGGCATCAAGGTCTCTGCCGAGGTAAAAGTGGGTGACACAATAACCCACGTGGCCAGACCGTGTGACAGGGCCATCTCCGGCTTCGCCGACGTGAAACCGATGGTCTTTGCAGGTATTTACCCCGTTGACGCGGATGACTACGAGGACCTTCGGGCATCAATTGAAAAGCTGCAGCTCAATGATGCGTCACTGACTTTCGTCCCTGAATCATCCGCTGCCCTGGGATTCGGCTTCAGGTGCGGCTTCCTCGGGCTGCTGCATATGGAGATAATACAGGAACGGCTCGACCGCGAGTTCGACATGGATGTCATTACCACCGTGCCGAACGTCTCATTCCGTGTGCTGACAACAAGGGGCGAAATCATTGACGTGCACAACCCCTCAGGCATGCCACCGTCAACAACCATTGACGAGATTGAAGAACCCTACATTCATGCCCAGGTGATTTCGAAGTCGGAGTATCTTGGATCCATCCTCAAGCTCTGCATTGACAAGAGAGGTACGATGAAGAACCAGGTTTACCTTACCAGTGACAGGGTGGAGGTGACCTTTGACATGCCCCTGTCAGAGATCGTGTTTGACTTCTATGACAAGCTGAAGAGCATCTCGAAGGGTTATGCTTCGTTCGATTATCACATCACCGGTTACAAGAAAGCTGACCTGGTGAGGCTTGACATACTTCTCAACGGGGAAATGGTTGATGCACTCTCAACCCTTATCTACAGGGGTCATGCATATGATTTCGGCCGCAGGATGTGCGAAAAGCTGCGCGAACTGATACCGAGACAGCAGTTTGACATTGCCATACAGGCAGCCATCGGAGCCAAGATAATTGCCCGCGAAACAGTCAAGGCAGTCCGCAAGGATGTGACCGCAAAATGCTACGGCGGTGACATCACCAGGAAGAGAAAACTGCTTGAGAAACAGAAGAAGGGCAAGAAGAGAATGCGCCAGATTGGCAACGTGGAGGTGCCGCAACAGGCTTTCCTGGCAGTACTTAAGCTCGACTGATAAAAAAAATGAAGGGGGTATTGCAAATAAATAAATTATACTAACTTAGCGCTTCGTTGGGCTTTGACGGGAAGAATATTACACAAGTCGAAAGACCCTGAAACTAACCTAGACTCATACCCCGTTCGGATTATCCGGGCGGGGTATTTACTTTTCGGCAGCCCTGCCCGCTTTATGAATGGTCATGCTCAGCAGAGCAGTTTGTATCCTTTGCCGTGGATATTCAGTATCTCCACCGATTCATCCCTGCTCAGGTACTTGCGCAGCTTGGTGATGTAAACGTCCATGCTTCGCGCATTGAAATAGTTGTCATCAATCCAGATTGACTTCAGGGCGAAATTGCGTTCAAGCACCTCATTCCGGTTGCGGCAGAGCAGCTCCAGGAGCTCAGACTCCTTTGTGGTGAGCTTGCGCGTCTGATCATTGTATGTCAGCAGCTGTTTAGTCACGTCAAAGGTGAATTTCCCGATGGTGTATGATGTTGCCGGAGGATCTGCCTGTTTTCCGGAGGCACGCCGCAGTATGGCCTCAATACGGTACAGCAGCTCTTCCATTGAAAACGGTTTGGTAAGGTAGTCATCAGCGCCCGATTTGAATCCTTCAATCACATCCTCCTTGAGATTCTTTGCGGTAAGGAAGATGACCGGGATGTGAGGGTCAAGCGCCCTGATCTCTTTCGCCAGCGTGAACCCGTCTAGTTCAGGCATCATCACGTCGAGGAGGCAAAGTTGATATTTGTCTTTCCTGAAGACCTGCAAGGCCTGTGCACCGTCAGTGACCAGTGTTGTATCGTACTCCCTTGCTATGAGGTAGTTCTTCAGCAACTGCCCGAGGTTGGGATCGTCTTCTGCCAGTAAAATGCTGATTTTCTTCATTTTGGCTGTTCTTTTGGAAGGTGAATGATAATTCTGGTTCCTTTTGCGGTCTGGCTCTCCACTTTAATGGTGCCGTAATGCTCTTCAACGATCTTTTTCACATAGCTGAGTCCAAGGCCGAATCCTTTGATATTGTGTGTATTTCCCGCGGGAACGCGGTAAAACTTTTCAAATATATGTTTCAGGTGCTCTCGTGGTATGCCGATTCCGTTGTCTGATACGGTGATGACGATGCCCCTGTGCCATGCTGCAGTGGTTACGGTTATTTCAGGTGTGCTCAGGGTGTACTTGAGGGCATTGTCAATGAGGTTGAGCAGTACATTGAAGAAGTTGGCCTCATCAAGTACCACAATCGGGTCGGAGGCGTCAAGGAAAGTTGAGATGGTTCCGCCGCGTCCGTTGACCTGGAGTTTGAAGGCATCAACTGACCGTATAATGAGGGCATGCAGGTCAACCGGCTGCTTGTTGAGCTCAAGCCTGGCTTTCTCAAAGATTGCCGTATGCAGCACCCTCTCAACCAGCACCTTCAGCCTGTTGCTCTCTTCCCTGATGACCGTGGCAAGGCTGCCGGTATTTCTCGAGCTCTCAGGGATGGAGGGATCGGCAAGCATCTGAGATGCCAGTGATATGGTAGCTATCGGCGTTTTAAGCTCATGAGTCATGTTGTTGATGAAGTCGCTCCGTATCTCTGACAGCCTCTTCTGGCGGAAGATGACGATGAAGGTTCCTGTAGCCAGAAGGGTCAGCAGCAGGACTATCAGCATCGATGAGCTGGCCATGAACGCGATCTGGCTGAATTTATATTCCTCCTCCTCGGGAAAATATATCGAAAGTATATTATTTCCGGGCACCGGGTCATTTGGGAACAGCTGGCGGAGGTACTTGTTGGCCCCGCTGCTTTCCAGGTAGTCAGGGGTTCTGTAGATTATGTCGCCGTAGGCGCCTCGTACCGAACACTCATAATCAAGATGGATGCCCACGGCGTCAAGTGATCTCCTTATCAGGCTGTTCAGTTCATCTGCCGTGAAACGGTCACGCAGGGGAGGAGTCTCATGCAGTATCCTGCTCACAATATTTTCAATGGAGATAACCTTGCTGGTCATCCTGCTGGTAGCTCCGGCCGAGAGGATCTGCTCGTCAGGCTCGGCGCTTTCAAAGAATGATTCAACTCCCAGGCTGTCGGAATCGAGCAGGTAGGTATAGCCGGCCCTGCTGATAATTATTGATCTGACACCGGGGTCGAAGCCGTATTTTTCGAGAAGCTTTTCTTCAGCTGATTTCTGCTCAGACTGTTCTGAAGGTTCATCGGTGTCCTGTGGAATCGGTTCGGGATTGATGCCGCTCATTATGCGCTTATAGGTTTCAGCCTTCTCCAGCTCTGATACCACCTCTTTCAGGGCTTCGTTCACTCCAAACCTGAATTGCTGGTCCTCTGCGCTCACTACATTGTTGATCCACCTGACCTGGATTATTACCAGGGCAGATATGGCCAGGAAAAAGAATATGGCCAGGAGGACTATATATGAGCGTTTCATATTTTAACAAAAATAATCTGTTAAAGCTTTAATACATAGACTTAACGTTCTTTAACAGGTTCAGGGGCAATGTAAAAAAAGCAAAGTATTAAAAAAATGTTAAAAATCAATATATTAACATATCCTTAAGAACTTGTCCGGAAAAATATTCTGATATTTGCATCAGTTATGGCACGATAATTGTGATAACATAAATGGAGTTTTTTTCATAGGTTAGGTTAGTTTTAGGGTTAACACTGAAGAGGAGGCGAGAAATTGTCTCCTCTTTCTCTTTTACAGTGTCAGGAGTGAGAGGTTCCGGTCGGTGTTATCGCAGCTGTCAAAAATGAATACTGCAGTGATTTCGGGGATAAGCCTCAGTGAAGCGGCAAGTTGTTCAGTTTCTTTTCTTTCCTGTACTTCGCCCGGCACAAGCAGGTAATCGATGTTTTTCAGCTTGCGCAGCAGGACGCTTCCTCCGCTTCGGTTTGATACGAGAGAAAATGCACGGTTTTCTGGTGAGAAACGTGAGAACAGCTGAGTTCCTGCCGGGCTGGCAATGATTATATCCTCATTGCATCTTCTCAGGTCAGTTCCCAGGTGCCTGTTTATCATCACGGAGAGACGGTAATCGGGTTCTGCTGACACCACCCCGAGAAAGGAGAATGGCTGTGGTTCGCCTGTTCCGATAGTATGCCTGGTGATTTTCTTTTCCCTGCTCATCCCTTTAACAGACCCAGTTTACTGAGGGCAGTCATCGATGCAACCTGTTCGGCCTCCTTTTTTGTGGACCCTTCGCCCTGCGATATCACCTCATTGCTGATCTCGAGTGTCACGGTGAAGAGAGGGTGACCGTTGCTGCCTGATTGCTTCTCCCGTGAGGTGAAGTTAAGCTTTTGTTTGTTCTTCTGGCAATATTCAAGGATGAGGCTTTTATAATCCGTCTCCGCTGCCAGCAAGGCATCGAGATTGAAATGTTCTTTCAGTCCCCGTTCAATGAAAAATTTCCTGGTGCGGTCATAGCCCCTGTCGATGAACAGCGCCCCCACGAGGGCTTCCACGGCGTTGCCGTAGAGATTGCGGGGCGAGTCTGAGGGTGCCAGGTTGGAGACTATCAGCCTGTCAAGCCCCATGGAAAGGCCAAGCTGGTTGAGCGTCTCACGGTTGACGATGCGTGCCCGGGTTTTTGTCAGGGACCCTTCGGAGGCTTCCGGGTACCGGTGGAAAAGATAATCTGAAAGGATGCTGTCTATGATTGCATCACCCAGGTATTCAAGACGTTCATTATTGATCCTGACTCCGTCGGGGAGGGTATAGGTTGCGGAACGGTGTATGAAGGCCATTTCATACAGCCTGAGGTTAAGAGGGCGGAACCCGAGAAGGTTCTTCAGCTCCGACCGGAATCTGCCACGGTCGTGGATGAGTGTGTTGTTTTTCTTCCTGTTAAGCAGGAACACTATTCCTTGAATTTCCGGATCAGAATTGATGCGTTGTGTCCCCCGAAGCCGAAGTTATTGCTGAGAGCCACGTTTACTGTTCTCTGCTGTGCCTTGTTCAGGGTGAGGTTCAGGTTCTGGTCAATTGCAGGATCAGGATTCCTGAAGTTGATTGTTGGCGGAATGATGTCATGGACAACCGCCATTGTTGTTGCTATGGCTTCGACAACCCCGGCGGCGCCAAGTAGGTGGCCGGTCATCGATTTTGTTGCACTGATGTTCAGCTTGTAGGCGTGTTCGCCGAAGAGAGCCAGGATGGCTTTTATCTCAGCGATGTCACCAAGCGGTGTGGCAGTGCCGTGCACATTGATATAGTCAACGTCAGAGGGCTTCAGGCCGGATTCATTGATAGCCTGTTTCATCACGTTGACAGCTCCCATGCCGTCAGGGTGAGGAGCAGTAATATGATAGGCGTCAGCTGTCAGGCCGGAACCTATCACCTCTGCATAAATCCGTGCGCCCCTGGCCCTGGCATGATCAAGCTCCTCCAGTATGAGTGCGCCGGCGCCCTCGCCGATGACGAATCCGTCGCGGGTCACATCAAAAGGACGGGAGGCTGTGGCATATTCTTCATTGTTGGTTGACATGGCCTGCATGGCGTTGAATCCGCCAATGCCGGGCGGATTGATGGATGCCTCAGACCCTCCGGCAATGAACAGATCAGCCTTGCCGAGAAGAATGTAGTAGTAAGCGTCAATTATTGCATTCGTAGAAGAGGCGCATGCCGAAACTGTGGCGAAATTGGGTCCGCGGAAGCCATACTTGATTGAGAGCATCCCGGCGGCAATGTCACTGATCATCTTGGGGATGAAGAAGGGGCTGAAACGGGGGGTGCCATCCCCCATTACAAACCCCTTTACCTCTTCCAGAATAGTCTCTATACCACCTATGCCTGAGGCCCAGATCACACCGGAACGGTCTTTGTCTGTTGCTTCCGGATCAAGACCTGCATCTTTTACCGCTTCATCAGCCGCAACATGAGCGTACTGGGTGTAACGGTCCATTTTGCGCGATTCCTTCCTGTCAAAATAACGGGAAGCATCATAGTTCTTGATCTCGCAGGCAAACCTGGTTTTGAACTTGGATGTGTCAAAATGGGTTATAAGCCCGGCACCACTGACACCATCCACAAGACTTTTCCAGAAATCCTGCAGATTGTTCCCGATGGGGGTCAGCGCCCCCATCCCGGTAACTACTACACGCCTCATTTATGGGTTATCAGAGATAACTACTTGGCGTTCTCTTCAATATACTTAATGGCTTCGCCTACTGTGCTGATGCTTTCTGCCTGATCATCAGGAATTCCGATGTTGAACTCCTTTTCAAATTCCATGATCAGCTCGACTGTGTCAAGAGAGTCCGCACCAAGGTCATTTGTAAAATGTGCTTCGGGAGTAACCTCTGCTTCATCAACGCCAAGCTTCTCAACGATGATCTTCTTTACTCTTGTGGAAATGTCAGACATACTAATCAATTTTACGTTAATACTCGTTTTTAAAACTCTGCAAAGAAATATATTTGTACCATATAATTCAAGAAATTTGCCGGAAATTTACATCTCTGCAGGCGCAAGGCACAAATATTCAGTATTTTAAGACTCAAAATGGGACTCCGGCTACCCGGGATGAAAAACAGACTAAGTATCAGAAGATGAAGAATATAGCAATACTAGCCTCAGGTGCCGGGACCAACGCTGAAAACATCATCAGATACTTTTCGAACGAAAAAAAAGCAAAAGTAACCCTCGTTTTGTCGAATAAGCCTCAGGCTATGGTATTGAAAAGGGCAGCGGCATTGGGAGTGGATGCATTTTTTTTCGACCGGTCTCAATTTTACACGACCGGAGAGGTGCTAATGATGCTGCGCAGGAGGGAGACACATCTGGTGGTTCTGGCAGGGTTCCTGTGGCTGGTTCCGGGTGATGTCATCGGCGCATACCGTGGACGGATTGTCAACATTCATCCTGCTCTTCTGCCCGGGTTCGGGGGGAAGGGAATGTACGGTGACAGGGTTCACCGTGCGGTGCTCGATGCCGGATGCACCGAGAGCGGCATCACCATCCATTACGTGAACGAGCACTATGATTCAGGTGATATAATTTTCCAGGCAAGGTGCCCGGTACTTCCTGGCGATGACGCTGACAGCCTTGCCGCAAGGGTGCATAAACTGGAATATGAACACTATCCCAGGGTCATAGAAAAGCTGGTGGAGCAAAGCTGACGAGAGAATTTGCGATTTTCGATTTTCGATTTGCGAATTATCTCCACACTCGCAAATCGCAAATCGCAAATCGCAAATCGCAAATCTTCAATATTTTATGGTTGCCAGCAGATTAATGTACCCCTCAGCCACCCTGTTAAACTCCTCCATGGCTTCCGGGGCAACAGGATTGACCGGCGGTGCCTCAACCTTCAACGGATCAATGGGTGATCCGTTCCGGTAGAACCTGAAATCGAGATGAGGCCCTGTGGAGAGGCCGGAACTCCCCACGTAACCTATCACCTGCCCCTGCTTGACATATACACCGGATGAGATGCCCGGGCCGAACCGCGAGAGATGCATGTAAGCGGTCGAGTAGACGCTGTTGTGTGTTATGCGTACAATCCTTCCAGACCCGTTCTCATAGGCTGTGCTCGTCACCCTTCCGTCGCCTATGGCAAGCACGGGGGTACCCAGCGGGGCCGCATAGTCAACACCGTGATGTGCCCTTACAATCTTCAGGATCGGATGCATCCTGCCGCCCGAGAACCGGGAGCTGATGCGCGAGTACCTCAGCGGCGCCTTGAGAAAAGCCTTGCGCAGGCTGGCTCCGGTGGTGTCAAAGAATGACATGACGCTGTCCTGGATATAGGGAATGGCGTAGATTGTACTCCCGGCATGCTCAAATTCTGCGGCATGAACACGCCTGATGCCAACTGACTCGTCACCAATGAAATCCTCCTCGTAAATCACCTTGAACCGGTCACCCTTCTGCAGCCCGAAGAAGTCTATGGTCCATGCATAGATCTCTGACAGCTCAGCTGAGAGGTTGGGATTGAGATTATTCTCCTGGGCAGCTTCCCACAGCGAAGTGGAAATTGTACCTGATGAGTAGCGCAGATGCCGTTTTATCTCTGCATCATGCCTGTATATGGCCAGGGTGTCCTTGAAGGAGAAGACATATGCCACCCTCGGATCATGCTGATAGATAATGTATTCTGGTTTGCTCAGCGTGTCTTTTGTAGTCAGTACCGAATAAGTACTGCCGGTCCGCACCCTGCGCGGATCAAAAGTTTCTTTGTTGTCGCCGAGCAGCTTTTCAATGTCATTCCAGGTAATCCCCTGGGCTGCCAGGATTGAAGAGATGAACTGGTTCCTTCTAACCTTCTCCGTTTTGACATTATAGGAGTCAACGGGTATCCCGAAAAGAGTATTCTGACCTGAATCCATTACCGTTGAATCGGCAGGCATACCTGCAACAGAAGCGGTATCAGATGGTGTTTCAGAAGTGACCGGCCGGGCCACATCTCCCGTAGGTGTATTTTCAGCAGCTCCGCTGCGAACGCAAGAAACCGATGTCAGCATTGCGGCAACAATCAGGGCCGCGGGAATAAGTCTGAATCTCATACAACTATATTTACAATACGGTTGGGTACCACTATGACTTTTGGAGTTCCCGTGCCAATCCATTTTTGGGCCCTCTCATCAGCGAGCACGATCTTTTTCACCTCCTCAACGGGGAGATTTACGGGCAGCTCTATCTTAAACCTCATCTTCCCGTTGACCGAGACAGGGCATTCAAACACATCCTCTTTAAGGAATTTTTCTTCGGCCACGGGCCATGGCTCATAAGTTAATGATCCCCTGTGCCCGGTGAGCTGCCACAGTTCTTCTGCAAGGTGAGGGGCAAAGGGGGCAAGGAGCCTTATGAAGACAGAGGCTGAGGTGCGGGTGATCTTCTCCTTTTTCAGCGCGGTGTTCATGAAGATCATCATTGCCGAGATGGCCGTGTTGAACCTGAGGCCTTCGATGTCTTCTGTGACCTTTTTAATTGTTTTATGCAGGGTTTTCAGGACCTCAGTGTCTTCATCGCCATCGGTGATGTTCTCAGTGTTGGCTATGAGGCGGTGGACTCTTGACAGGAAGTTGTGCGGACCCCTGATCCCCTTCTCGTCCCAAGGCTTTGTTGCTTCCAGAGGGCCCAGGAACATCTCGAACAGGCGAAGTGTGTCTGCACCGTAGTTCTTCACCACATCGTCGGGATTGATCACATTCTTGAGGCTTTTAGACATTTTGGCAACTATCTGCCTCACCTCTTCACCGCTTTCCGTGATAAAGAATTTGCCGTCTTTCTCAGTGATGAGGTCTGATGACACCTTGGCGCCGGTAGCTGTTTCGTAGGCAAATGCAAGTATCATCCCCTGGTTGAACAGCTTCATGAAGGGCTCATCGGTTGATACCACCCCGAGATCAAAGAGCACCTTGTGCCAGAAGCGGGCATAGAGCAGGTGCAGCACGGCGTGCTCGGCTCCGCCGACATAGAGGTCGACCGGCATCCAGTATTTTTCCTTCTCAGGGTCAAAGATAGCCTTGTCATTATGCGGGTCTATGAATCTCAGGTAATACCAGCATGACCCGGCCCATTGTGGCATGGTATTGGTCTCGCGCTTGCCGCGACGACCGTTTTTGTCAGTGACCCACAGCCAGTCGGTTGCGTTGGAGAGAGGCGATTCGCCGCTGTCGCCCGGTTCGTAGACCTCGAGCTCCGGGAGGGTCAGAGGCAGATCCTTCTCGTCGAGAAGGCCGATGGTTCCGTCTTCCCAGTGGATAACGGGGAAGGGTTCGCCCCAGTAGCGCTGCCTGCTGAAGAGCCAGTCGCGCAGCTTGTAGTTGACGCGACGGATTCCCAGGTTCCTGCTCTCGAGCCATGTGGTGATGGTGGCTATTCCCTCTTCGACGTTCAGTCCGTCAAGGCTGATATTCAGTTCCTTGTTTGATGAGTTGATATAACTGCCGTCGCCGCTCCAGCACTCGTTACCGGCGATGATCCTCTCCCGCTGCTCAGTGTCAGTCACGGCCGGATCAAGGATGCATGTTATCTCTATCCCGAACTTCTTTGCAAATTCAAAGTCGCGCTCGTCGTGAGCCGGCACTGCCATGATGGCGCCGGTTCCGTAGCCCATGAGCACGTAGTCTGCCACCCACACCGGTATTTTCTTGTTGCTGACAGGGTTGACGGCGTATGTTCCGGTGAAGACACCGGTTTTGTCCTTGGCCAGGTCAGTACGGTCAAGGTCTGACTTCAGGGAGGCTGCTGCCACATATGCCTTCACCTGCGATACCATCTCCGGGTTTGTGATCTTTTCCACGAGCGGGTGCTCTGGTGAGAGCACCATATAGGTTGCCCCGAAGAGTGTATCCGGACGGGTGGTATAGACTGTTATCCGTTCCCGGGTGCCGTCAATTTTAAAGTCAACCTCGGCGCCGGTGGAGCGGCCTATCCAGTTACGTTGCATCTCCTTGATCCCCTCGGGCCAATCGAGGCTGTCGAGTCCGCTGAGCAGTCTCTCGGCATAGTAAGGGATACGGAGCATCCACTGTTTGAGGTTTCTTCGCACCACCCTGTTTCCGCACTTCTCGTGCGAGCCGTCGGTCAGCACCTCCTCGTTGGCGCAGACAATGCGGCATGAGGGGCAGTACCAGATCTGGGCATTGTCATAGTACGCGAGCCTCTTCGAGTCGATGTATTTCTTCCTTGCCTCATCACCTGCCTTGAGGACGTCAAGTGGTATGGGCATTTCATTTATGTCACGTCCGCGGTTGGCATTGTGATCATACCAGGTGTTATAGAGCTTTATGAAGATCCACTGTGTCCATTTGAAGTATTTCGGGTCAGTGGTATTTATCTCGCGGTCCCAGTCGTAGCTCAGGCCCAGTTCCTTTATCTGGCGGCGGAAGGTGTCGCAGTTTTTGTTTGTGGTTACAGCCGGGTGGGTTCCGGTCTGGATGGCGTACTGTTCGGCCGGCAGGCCGAAGGCATCCCATCCCATGGGATGGAGTACGTTGAAGCCCTTCATGCGTTTGTACCGTGCCACGATGTCAGTGGCGGTGTAGCCCTCTGGATGGCCCACGTGCAGGCCGGCGCCGGAAGGGTAGGGGTACATGTCAAGGATATAGTATTTATTTGGATTTGACAGATCGTCAGGAGTTTTGAAGGTTTTATTCTTCTCCCAGTAATCCTGCCATTTCTTTTCTATTTCCGAAAAATTGTAATCCTTCATGTATTGCTGATGGTTAGCGCTTATGGGTTGCGAAAATAGGAAAACTTTGGCAGAAATCCCGTCCGGGAGCGGGTGGGGTTTGCCGATTTGGCTGATTAAGTTTTGAAAATCGGCTTCGGCGGTATATTTTTGCACCCGGAACGGTCCCGTAGTTCAATGGATAGAATGACAGATTCCGGTTCTGTTGGTTGGGCGTTCGAGTCGCCCCGGGATCACAGCAAGGCGGCGCCCCTATCGGGCGCCGTTATCGTTCATACATGCATATGGCCGGATGATGATAATCAGAAACGGTAACGGCAGGTCTCAGACCTGCCGCTCCAACAAAAATGATTACAATATTATATCTAAAATGATGTGATCTTATCCACGTTCGTGTTGGCATACATGATCTTTAGTGCGCTGGCGCGCCGCAGTGCCTGCTTCACATCGGTGACCACACCCATCTTCGTATCCCGGTCAATCTTGAGAACCACCAGCATCTTGGTCTTGTCAGCCTCGTTGAGCTGTTCGCGCTCCTGCGCGATAAAATCCTGGATATCTGCCAGCTCCTTGAAGCTGTCATTAAGCTGGATTTTCGGCTCATTGCCATAGAGAGCCTGGAATGCCTCGAGGGGCTCACCGATATAGATGAAGCTGGCGAGCGATTTTTTCTCAAGCACCTTTCCTTCGGTGGCGTCAGGTATGCGAACGGTGACCATCACATCGGTCTCGCGCATTGTGGTGACGGCCATGAAGAAGAAGAGGATCATGAAGACGATGTCAGGCAATGATGATGTACTGATTGCCTTGACGGATTTCTTCCCTGTCTTTACGAATCTTGCCATTCTTCTACTCTCCTATCCTTTTGGGTTCAGCCTCTGATATTGGCACCTTGTAATAGTCGTCGACAGCTGACTTGCGGTCTTCGTCGAGCTTTTCATAGGGTATCCCGAACTCCTGTCTTGCAACGTCATCCCGAAGTTTGGCCCTTGCTGCTATAAGTTCGTTCTGAACTGCCAGGTAAACACCGTATTTGGTGCCGATGTCATTCTGCAGTGAGATAACTGCTTTGGTGACAGCCACATTGCCAAAGTAGGGGATATTGACAACCTCTCTCTCGGGCATGGAAGGTTCATCATTTGGATTGAGGATGAAATTATGGGCAATCTCTCTCAGCTGGTTGAACTGGGTGAGCTGTCCTTCCACGAGCAAAAGGTTGTCTTTATTGACCTTTACCTCGAGGATGTTCCTGTCATTGATCTTATTGACATCCTGCGGAACGTTTGGATCAGGGATTGCGGGCAGCTGACGCATCAGTCCCGTATCAGAGTCCATAGTGGTGGCGGCCAGGAAGAAAATAAGAAGGAGGAACGCAATGTCAGCCATTGAGCCTGCATTAATTTCCGGTACTTGCCTTCTTGCCATTTGGTCAGAAATTTACTCCGCCGCAGGGCGGACAGTTCAGTTACTTTTTAAAATACTTTGAAATTACAGAGTATATGATGGTCAGGAAAGCTCCGGCCAGAAGGAAATAGGCAACATAGAGGCCTATATCAGTCCAGAACAGTGTACGTGGTACGTTATCCTTACCTTTGTAATGAGGCAGGTTCAACACGGTGTTGTCAGCCAGCAGTGCAGAAATGCCGACCAGCACGGCAACAACTCCCAGCGCGATGAGCACGCCCTTGAGACCCTTGGGATTCATGACGTAGTTGCGCAGTGCGAAGAAGAGAAGGGTAAGGACTGTGACCACGAGCAGAATATATGCGAATACGATGAAAGAGTTGGTCACCTTCGGTTCCTGGTACCTTGTTCCTTCAGTACCTGGTACAACGCCGCCGACGTAAAACAAGATGGCAAAGATCACTGTAAGGCCCATGAGGACCCACAGGAGGATCGATGTTAGCCTGGTTATTTTTTCAGACATATCTGGTTATTTTTTATTGTATTTGGCCAGCATATCAATGAGGGTGATCGATGAATCCTCCATCTGGTTAGAAATTCCGTCGATTTTTGAAAGCAGGTAGTTATAGAACACCTGGAGAATGATAGCCACGACGAGGCCGAATACTGTGGTGATAAGGGCCACCTTGATACCGCCGGCCACGATGGTTGCTGAGACTGTTCCTGCCTGTTCTATGGCGTCAAAGGCAGCGATCATCCCGATAACTGTTCCGAGGAATCCGAGCATGGGAGCCAGTGCGATGAAGAGAGAGATCCATGAGAGGTTCTTTTCAAGCAGGCCGACCTGTACGCCGCCGTAGGAAACGACTGATTTTTCAGCCATTTCAACTCCCTCGTGTGCTCTGTCGAGGCCCTGGTAGAAAATACTTGCCACCGGGCCACGGGTATTGCGGCAAACTTCCTTGGCAGCATCAATACCCTCTTCACGGAGGGCTTTGTCCACCTTTGCGAGGAGCTTCTCGGTGTTGGTTGTTGCCAGGTTGAGGTAGATAATTCTTTCAATTGCGATTGCAAGACCGAGGATAAGGCAGAGAAGGATAACACCCATGAATCCGGCGCCTCCCTCGATGAACAGTCGCTTGATCTCCTTGTGGAGGACTGCTTCTCCTTCTACCGGTGTAGTAGTCTGTGTCTGTTCGGTAAGTTGTTGTGTTGTAGTTGCAGTCTGGTCGGTCTGTGCCTGTGATGTCTGTGCCGTGCCGATAAGCAGCAGAGCTGCAAATGCCATAAATACAAGAACTCTTTTCATCATATCAGATTATTAAATAGGAATATTAGGACAAAAATAAAAAAAAAAGGAAAGTATACGACCTGTATCGAATTTAAATAAAAATTAAGGATTGGCGAGAGGAAGAATAAGTGTGGCGGGGGATTACCTGCAGTGATCCCTGTTCCGGGTTTCATGCAAAGTACATGAACGCCTGCACTGGGGTGCAGATTTCTGTTTTATGTCATGCTCCTCGCAAGCGAGCTTGCTCGTCATATTCCATAAAACAGAAACCAGCCCCGACTAGTCGGGGCTGGCGTTCATGTACTTTGCGGAGAGAGGGGGATTCGAACCCCCGATACCCTTTAGGGGTATACTAGCTTTCCAGGCGAGCCAGTTCAACCACTCCTGCATCTCTCCGAAAAACGGCGCAATTTACAAAAATTTTCTTCGCGGCAACAAGTTAAGCTCATTTCGCCGCAGGACCACAGGCCATACAGGCCACCCGCCGGTTCAGCTCATTTCGCCGCAGGACAATGCCTCCCCTGCCGATGAACGCCCTGAGCTCCCCGAGAAACCATCCGGCAGTGGGGGCGTTGCCCGTACCGTAAGTCTCCAGAACCAGCCCGAGTACACCCGGCGTCTCCAGAACGGCATGAACAACCTCACGCATAATTCCGGGGAAGAGCCTTAAAACAGCTACTCCTGTCTCAAACCTCGAGGATACCACCAGCGGCCGGCGGACAGTAGGATATCTGATTATGTTCCTGTTGTACCGTATCTGTAGCCCTGCCTCTGCCAGAGGCGGCAGGTTGGGCGACACAAACGCATTGAAATGCTCGGCACTGTACTTGATTGTCCTGTTGCCACGCAACAGCTTGTTCTCAAAATAGATGCATACTTCGGGCACTACCGGTAACCCGTCAATGCGTTCTGCTGCAATCTCGATGGCAGTAATGAGATTTTCCTTGCCGTCTGTACGCAGCACTCCGATCGGCAACTGGGCGCCTGTAAAAATCACCGGTTTCTCAAGTCCCTGCAGCATGAAGCTTAGGGCTGAAGCTGAATAGGCCATTGTATCAGTACCATGCAGCACCACGAAGCCGTCGAAACTGTCATAATTCTCTTCGATGGTTCGTGCAATGCGAACCCAGGTATCCGGGCTGACCTCCGATGAATCGATCACCGGATCGAATGTAATTGTCTCGAGGCTGAATCCGAAACGGCGCAGCTCGGGTACCTGGTCAGATATGTGCCTGAAATCAATAGGCACCAGTGCCCCTGATACGGGATCATTGACCATTCCTATGGTGCCCCCGGTATAAACAATCAGTACGGATCTGTTTTTTTCCATCATTTACAGGTTAAAAAGCCTCATGGCATTTTCCGTTGTCCGGTCGGCAACATCTTCCGGTGAAAGGTTCAGTGCCGCAGAAAGCCTGTCAATCACATACGTCAGGAAGGAAGCTTCGTTTCTTTTCCCGCGGTGCGGGACAGGCGCAAGGTAAGGGGCATCGGTTTCCAGCACTATGTTACTTACCCCGGCAGCGATGGCCGCCTCGGCCTGCCGGCCGTTCTTGAAAGTCACCACCCCCCCGATACCTATCATAAATCCCATCCCGGTTACTCTTTGGGCATCGGCAGCATCACCCGGGAAAGCATGGAAAATCCCTTTTACCCTTTCGGGACCGAAGTCATGCAACTCATTAATAATCAGCTCAAGTGACTCGCGCGCATGGATGATCACAGGCAGCCTGTACTCTTCGGCCAGCTCGAGGTGCCTCCTGAAGGAGATTACCTGCTCATTTAAGAATGTCTTGTCCCAGTAAAGGTCAATTCCGGTTTCGCCGATTCCATAGTATTTATGTTCCTTCAGTGCCTTTTCAACCGCATCGAGCTCTGTCCGGAAATTTTCTTTCACCGATGTGGGGTGGAGGGCCATCATCGGCAGACAGATGCCGGGGAACTGCTGTTCGCAATCTAGCATTGGCGCCATTGATGAAGAATCAATATTCGGCATCATGATCCTGCGCACCCCTGTGGCCAGGGATCTCTGTATCACCTCATCGCGGTCTACATCAAACTCAGGCAGGTATATGTGGTTATGAGTGTCAATGATTTGCATGGCACAAATTTATATCATTTGCCTTTTTGTTCCTATCTTTATAGTGTCTCGCTAAAGTATTGCACAATGTCATCGATGCCACTTGTTTACAAGATCGCTCTTGGCATGATACCCGGTGTGGGCGACATTACCGCCCGCAGGCTGGTTTCATACGCCGGGGACGTGGAAGCCGTCTTCAGGGAATCGTTCCGCAGCCTGACCAGGATCCCGGGAATAGGCGAGGGGCTTGCCTCCGCTATTGCCGGTCATGAGTATCTCCCCGCCGCCGAACGGGAAGCAGAATTTGTCGCCAGGAACAATATCAGGGTATACTTTTACCTTGACGACGATTACCCGGCGCGGCTCAGACAGTGCGAAGATTCTCCCGTGACTTTTTATTTCCGGGGTAACGCTGACCTTGACTCGCCGATGATACTCAGCGTGGTAGGCACAAGGCATGCCACTGAAAACGGCCGCGGGTTGTGCCATAAGATCGTTTCCGGACTGGCGGAGCATTTTCCTGAGTTGCTGATTGTAAGCGGCCTCGCTTACGGAATTGACATCGCTGCCCACAGGGCTGCCCTCGCAGCAGGGCTGCCTACCGTCGCAGTACTGGGTCACGGACTGAAGACCATCTATCCGTCGGTCCACGCGGGCGTAGCTAAAGCGATGCTTGAGAAGGGCGGACATGTCACAGACTTCTCCTCACCGACGTTGCCGGAGCGTAACAACTTCATCAGGCGAAACCGCATCATTGCAGGCATCTCTGATGCCACCCTGATCATAGAGTCGGGGATAAAGGGAGGGGCGCTCATCACCGCTGACATCGCGGCTTCGTATAACCGTGACGTGATGGCGGTTCCCGGCAGGCCGGGAGATGAATGGTCAGCCGGCTGCAATTCACTGATAAGGTGCAACAAGGCCTCCCTGGTGGAGAAGTGTGCTCACATTGAATACCTCCTCGGCTGGAAGCCGGCATCGCTGTCAGCGCCCGTTCAGCCGATGCTGTTCACCAGCCTTACGGATAATGAAAAAAGGATCTGCGAGGCGTTGAGGAATGACGGCGGTATGACCATTGACATGCTTGCCCGGATGATTGATATTCCGGTATATAAGCTGTCACCCACCCTGCTGCAGATGGAGCTTGCCGGGTTGATAATACCCTGCCCGGGGAATGTATACCGGTTGCGGGGCCAATAATGGGTGAGATATTTGCCATACAAGCAGGTATCGGCGGGTATGAAACCCGCCGATACCAGGAATAATGCAGATGTTATTAATACATTCAGT
>LAHT01001427.1_pt1 | contig 88624 bp, 66 predicted proteins | sample 329671 | NCBI WGS metagenome assembly LAHT01 (sample SAMN03275702, study PRJNA271635) | activated sludge metagenome | isolation source: Sample C-4 Sludge from methanogenic chamber (fourth chamber) of Anaerobic... | reverse complement strand
CATACCGCCGAACGTTAGGCCCAAGTTAGAGTATTATGAAATTAAAACAGAAAGTCATGAAGAAACTACTCATCGTTGCATTGTTACCATGGTTATTTGCTTGTAACCCGGATAAAAACAATGAAGTAATAATCGGAACCTATTCAGATAACCTGCATGTTGTCAAGCTTGTACCAAATATTGTAATTCCAACTTTATCGAATGCAAAAGATTCACTCGATTTAGATGCTGATAATAGATATGATGTATTCTTCAAAAAATCATATACACCTCTGATGACTGGTTTCATTGATGCGACTTTCCTTGGCATCGCTAATGGGGCCCAAATTGCATTATCAGACATCAATAACTACCCAGATTCATTGAATGTTGGAACAACTATAGATGACAACCTGACATGGACAACAACACCATCTGAAAACCTTGTGTTAGCTAGTTACGCACAACGCTCCACATCTTATCCGATTGGCAATTACCATTATGTCATTGACAAATATCTTGGATTTAAAATCGGAAAGAGATATGGCTGGATCAAACTAGATAATGCTATCGGGGACAACTTAACAATAAAAGAGTTTGTAATATCTGAATAAACCTGGGCCTAACAGGTCGGTGGACCTGCAATAGTTTCCCGGACATTTTGTTAAGCCACTAATTGATTTCTTAAAAACTCTTTTTTGTTTTTTATTGATGTTTTTATTGCCGTATGAATTCTGTTTACATTATACCATGCTTCAATGTATTCGAATACAGACAATTGAGCTTCCTCAAAAGTCTTAAAAATGTTTTGATAAACAAGCTCAACTTTCAGTGTCTTGAAGAAACTTTCAGCAACAGCGTTATCCCAACAATCACCTTTGCGGCTCATGCTTCTTTCGACAAGTTTATAGGATGAGAGTAATTCTTTAAACTCATTACAGGCATATTGAATACCACGGTCAGAATGAAAAATCAGCTCTTGGGTTATGGGTCGGCTCCTGACTGCCATCCTCCAGGCCGGAATGGTTGTATGGATTGCCTTTAAAGATCTGCTAAATGCCCAACCAATTACTTTTCTATCATAAAGATCTATTATAACCGTCAAATAAAGCCACCCTTGCCAGGTTTTAATGTAAGTGATATCCGACACCCATACCTGCCCTTTTCTGGTCACCGTAAAGTCTCTATTGAGCTTATTTTCCACCACAGGGTAATTATGCCTGGAGTCAGTTGTAACAACCCACTTCTTACGAATAATGCTCTGCAAATGTTGCTTTCTCATTAATCGGGCTACTCGTTGTCTTGACACAGGGATCCCTTCTTCCAGAAGTGCTATTGTAACCCTGGGACTGCCATAGGTCTTTTTGCTGAACTCGTAAATCCTTTTTATGCGGTTTGATAAATCTTCGTTCTCCTTGTCCCTCTTGCCAGGTTTACGCCTCTGCCAACTGTAATATGAACTCCTGCTTACTCTTAATACTTTACACATCTTCTCAATGGGAAATATGCAGTCATTTGCCTTTATGAATTGGAATATTTGCCATCGCTCCTGGAGAAAATGCTTACAGCTTTTTTTAAGATGTCACGCTCTAACTGTGCATCACGAAGCTCCTTCTTCAGCCGTGAGATCTCCTTTTGCTCTTCTGTCATAGTTTTATTGCCTTGACCCGGGAAACTGGCACCCAAATGTGCCAGAGATTCCCGGCGCCACCGGTATATCAGTTCCGGCTGAAGATCCATCTCCACAGCAAGTGCAGAAATGTTACCTCTTGCTTCTGAGAGTTCAACAACCATCTGTTTATACTCCCGGTCAAACTTTCTCCTTTTTTTCATATCCGTTAAATTAAGCTTTTTAGCTTAACTTACTGTCCGGATAAATGTAGCAGTTCCAATTTCTCCATACCGGCAATGGCACACACTAAAAACTGTTCATCCGCAGATGCTAATTCAGGAGTTACAGAAACATACATCTCTTCTACTTTACCATTGTTGCCAATTATGCTTAAATTCAACAAGAGAAGAAGAGCTACAGCACCAATCACTGAGATAATCTAAATCTTTTTTATGACCTGTTAGGCTTTAGTTCGACAATAGAAAACACTTGTATCTATTCAAAATTAACCCTTTAGGAAGTCCGTGTCAATACTCCCCGGCATGAACGACATGTTTTTGGCACGAACGACAGAAAATCGGCATGAAAGACATGTTTTTAGCAAAAATTGCATGAAATTGGGATGAATGACATACTTTTATCATGATCTGTGCATTTCATACCTGGCAACAACACCGCGGCATTATGCTGCAGAATATTATCTTTGGCAGCATTAAGTTGAATAACCTGACTATTTTTGTCAGCAAACGACTAATTATGAAAAACCAGACCTTATCTGCCGTTATCAGAACAGGATTAATCCTCCTTCTGGCAGTACTCCCGCTTCTTGCCGCCGGACAATTCGCAAAAGACATTGACCCTGACGGTCCCGGCTACGCCGAAAACTGCACAAGCATCATGGTCGGCCGGCTGGCTTCAACCGATGGCTCGGTTATGACCTCCCACACCTGTGACGGCAGGTACCGCACCTGGCTGGAGGTTGTTCCGGCAATGACTTTCGCAAGGGACACCGTTCATGCTGTTTACTGGGGCACAATGCAGACCGAGGAGGCATGGGACATGACCAACGTGACACGCAAGGGGGAAATCCCGGAAGTGAAATCGACATATGCATACCTCAACACGGCATATCCATGCCTCAATGAGAAGCAGCTCGCCATCGGAGAAACAACCATTTACGGTAAGAGGGAACTGATAAACCAGGACGGCCTCTTCCTGATAGAGGAGCTTGAGAGGATCGCGCTTCAGCGCTGCACAACGGCACGCCAGGCAATAGCCCTCATCGGCTCGCTGGCGGAACAGTACGGGTACGGAGACATGGCCGAATGCATCACTATAGCAGACCCGAAGGAGGTGTGGCAGCTTGAGATAGCCGGCTCAGGTCCGGGCAAGCCATCAGCCCTGTGGGTGGCACAGAGGATTCCTGATGACCACATAGGCGTTGCCGCCAACATCCCGAGAATCTCAGATGTCAACTTCAAGGATACTGATAAATTCATGACATCAACAGACCTCCGTAAAAAGGCAAAGGACCTGGGTTACTGGGACGGAAAGGACCCGTTCAAGTTCTACAGGGTGATCGGCACAGGTAAACCCTACGCCATCCGCGAATTCTTCGTACTGAACACCCTTGCCCCCGGACTTAACCTGACGATGGAGATGGAAGAACTCCCGTTCTCGGTGAAACCTGAGAAAAAGCTCTCTGTCAGTGACGTTATGGCGCTCTTCCGCGAAACCTACGAAGGCACGCCGTATGACATGACGAGGAACCTGATGGTTACTGTAAGGAGAAGGGATAAAGATGGCAAGGAGGTTACCGAAACGGTTAAGTCGCCTGCCATCAATAACTGGATGAACAATGACATACGCACCCTGATCAATGAGCTCAAGCCCGGCACCCTTGACAGGCAGCGCACCATTGCCATCGCAGGCTGCTCCTACTCGCACGTGATTCAGTGCCGTGAGTGGCTGCCGGATGAAGTTGGCGCAGTGGCATGGTTCTCATTTGACAATCCCGGCCAGAGCCCGCGCATACCCGTCTTCTCAGGGACGATGTCCCTGCCGCAGAGCTTCCGCATCTGCGGGCAGCACCGCTACCGTGAAGATGCCGCCATATGGGCCTTCCGCGAAGCCAACAGGCTCTCGGCGGTTAACTGGGAGCGTGGCCGCAGGCTCATCGAGCCGGCAGTAGCTGAGCTGGAGCATAAGGCACTGGCAGAACTGCCCGAACTGGAGGAAAGAGTAAAGAGCATGGTTAAAGAGGGCAGGCATAAAGAAGCCAGGGAAGCCGTGACAGGATACTCGAACGCCTTCGCATATGGTGCCATGAACAGGTGGGAGGAATTGAAAAGAGAACTCTGGCAGATGTTCGGCAGAGGTTTTTGATCATAATGCCCCCTGCCCTGAACTTATCATCTTCCGTGTTGTTAACGTTAAACGATTCACAATAGCAATGAGTTCAGGCATAGCCTCACTTCTTGACAGGAAAGTCCATGACAGGGATGACATCCTTGCACTTCTTCAGTGCAGCGAGGATGAGGCTCCCCTGCTCTACAGGCGTGCAGCAGCCGTCAGAGACCGGTATGTGGGCAATCATGTTTATCTGCGCGGACTCATCGAGTATTCGAACATCTGCGGAAAGAACTGTCTCTATTGCGGTGTCAGGCGTGACAATGTCAGGATAGAAAGGTACACCCTGACACGGGAAGAAGTACTTGAAGCAGCCATGACCGCATACAATCTCAAGCTCGGGTCAATTGCCATCCAATCAGGAGAAAACTCCTCCAAAGCATTTATTGACACCATTGAAGAGCTTGTTTCCACAATATGCAGGATGACTGATAACAGGCTCGGCATAACACTCTCGCTTGGCGAGCAGAGCAGGGAAACCTACAAGAGATGGTATGACGCGGGGGCGCACCGTTACCTTCTGAGGATAGAGGCATCAAGCCAGGCACTCTACCGGAGGGTGCATCCTGACGATGACATGCACAGGTACCAGAGGAGACTTGATTGCCTGAAGGCGATTCAGGATACCGGATACCAGACAGGTACCGGCGTAATGGTAGGGCTGCCGTACCAGACTATGAGCGACCTGGCTGATGATGTCATCTTCATGCGCGATTTTGACATCGACATGTGCGGGATGGGACCATTCATAGAGCATTCTGACACCCCGCTGGGGGAAAGGGGAACCGACAATCTCTTTCTTAAGGAACGTTTCAACCTCACCCTCAGGATGATAGCAATTGTCAGGATCATCATGAAGGATATCAATATCGTCGCTTCAACAGCCATGCAGACAATTGATCCGGCAGGCCGGGAGAAGGCTATTTCCTGCGGTGCCAACGTGGTAATGCCGAACCTCACCCCTGCCAGGTACAGGGCAGGATACCAGATCTATGAGGGCAAGCCGGGCTACCGCGAGGTCAATGAGTCAAATGTCAGCGGCCTTAACCTCGATCTGATACCCGGAATCACCCTCGGGCTGGGGACATGGGGTGACACACCCCACTACGGCAGGAGGCTGACCGGAAAAAGATGATAATACCTGTGTCACTGAAAAGATTCTGCCAGAAAGGACACGCCCACCGGCGATGCCGGTGAGGTATGGCACCTCGAAACTTTTTATCAACGCCGTCTTCTTCAGACAGACACTCAGATAGGGAAGCCGGTCCGGACAGGAGTTGTCTTGGTCAGGCAGGAAAACAGATACGGCCGATGGCTATATCATCAATTTCGCGCAGCGATCGCTCAAGGGAAAGATACTGGCTCCGATCGCCTGCAAGTTCAAGGATGATAAGTCCGGCCGGTTCTCCGAAATAAACCTCATTGACGCCCAGCCTGGTGCGGATAACACACCCGTAGGTAGTCAGCAGCGCCTGTACAGCAGGACCAAGGTCATCACGCCTGGGGACCATGATCCCGAGAATGGTGGTGCCCTCACACTCCACAGGAGCATCTGACAGGCCGTGAGAGAATATTATCTCCCTGACAAACAGCCCCTCAATTCCCTTCAGCTTTGCAGCCAGATCCTCACAGTCATCGGAATTGCCTGCAAGATGTATTACCATAAAACCTTCGCGACTGCAGAGTTCATCGTTCAGTTCGTGGAACCCGAGCCTTGTGCTGACAACGGCAGCGTGCTCAGAAAGTGCCTTCTGAACCAGCCCTGCCTCCTTGATCCTGTCAGTAATCTTAATTCCTAATACTCTGACCATGATTGTTGATTTTAATAGTAAAGATCCCTCTCGCCATTCCTGATCCGCTCTATTTTTTTCCTGATGCTCTGCTTCATTGCCTCATCGAGGTCGACCATGTTCTTTTCAATGGCTTTCCAGCCCTTCTCTGCCAGTTCGGGTGAAGCGTAGTCAACGATGTACTCAGAGAGAGTAAGGATGGCGTTGGGGGTGCAGTACCTCTTGATGAAGCCCGGCACCGAGAACTCCATGAAGTGCTCGCCGGTGCGGCCCAGCCGGTAGCATGCCGTGCAGAATGACGGGATATAGTCATTGTCTATCAGCTCATTGATGACATCGGCCAGTGACCTCGCGTCATTTATCTTAAACTGCTCGCGGTTAAGGTTCTGTTCCTCATTCCTTGAGGCTGAGTAGCTGCCCAGTTCAAGTTTGGTTCCTCCGTCTATCTGTGACACCCCGAATGCCATAGCCTCGGAACGGACATCAGGAGCCTCCCTGGCAGTGAGTATCAGTCCCGTATAAGGCACTGCAAGCCGAAGAATGGCAATAAGCTTCTTGAAGTCGTCATCACTGGTGAAGTACTTCCCGTTGAGGTTCAGCGACGAGGCATCCTTTATGCGAGGGAATGAGATGGTATGCGGGCCTACATTGTAGCAGGCTTCCAGATGGTTTGTATGCCTTACCAGGCCCATCACCTCGAAGCGCCAGTCATAGAGGCCGAAGAGGGCGCCAATGCCCACGTCGTCAATACCTGCCTCCTGGGCCCTGTCGAGAGCTGTCAGGCGCCATTGATAATCCCTTTTCTTTCCGCCGAGGTGATACCATTTGTATGCCTCAGGGTCATAGGTCTCCTGGAATATCTGGTATGTGCCTATCCCGGCCCGGCCCACGGTGCGGAACCCGTCTATGTCAAGCGGGGCAGCGTTGATGTTCACCCTGCGGATCTCACCGCGGTCTTTCTTGATCCCATAAACCAGGCGCACCGTATGTGCAATGTACTCCGGGCCATACTCCGGGTGCTCACCGTAAACGAGAATCAGTCTCTTCTGGCCGTTATCCTCCAGGGCTTCAACCTCCGCTATGATCTCCGTATCGGTAAGGGTCTTGCGTTTTGCGTCCTTATTGGAGGTTCTGAAACCGCAGTACTGGCAGTTGTTTATGCACTTGTTTCCTATGTAAAGGGGTGCGAACAACACTATCCTGTTGCCATAGACTTTTTTCTTCAGCTCGCGTGCGCCTGCCTTTATTTCCTCAACCAGGTCGCCTTCGGCGTTGATGAGTGCAGCTGTCTCAGCCAGAGTGAGGCGCTCCTTGGAAAGCGACTTTGCTATCAGTTCCCTCACCCTTACGGCGTCAGCCTTGTTATTATTAATATGTGCCCACAGTTCGGCCGGATCAATGAACGGCTCCATCCTGCGGTCAGGTATACTGCATTTTTCAGGATTGAATTTCATTTCTCTACAATTTTAATTATGCCCCCGCTCAGAAATTAACATACAAAGATACGAAAAAAGGAGTCTGATTGTTCAGTCCGGTCAGAAGATGAGTTCCTTCATCTCTTCAGCGCCTGCAACAAGTGCTTTTGCCGGATCTGAAGCCAGGCGGCTCGCATCCAGCCGTTTATGAAAGAAGAGAGTCATTCTTTTTCCCGGGATATCACTCTCATAGTTCTCAAGGTGCAGAAAGAGGTCCGGTAGCAGACCGGTGCTTTCAGGTATACAGACCATCCCCCTTGAGAAGTAGGTCTCGGCGGCACATGAGACAGCATAGAGTCCGGGTGCCGGAACAAGCTTGGTCACATCAGTTACCGGAATTCGTACCATGGGAACCAGCGGCGCCAGGCCAGGGTCATCCTTCACGGCTGTGCCTATAACAAGGTAGAAGTGGTCAAGGTATGCATTGGCACGCTGAATGTATCCTTCCTTCAGTGCCTGCCTGATACGCGTTGAGCTGACGGTTTCATTCTGCACCTCCTGCATCGGTATCTCCTCAGCCTCGAAGCCGTATTTCTCCCTCCACTCCCAGAGTGTCCGGTAATCGCCCTCCTGGTTGAACCCGAAGTGGTGATTATGCCCTACGACTATCACTTTGGCGCCAAGAACACCGCAGAGTATATCACGCACGAACTCCTCGCTGGTGACCTTCGAAAAATCACGCGTAAATTCAATGATAATGACATTGTCGAGCCCTGCCTTTCGGAGAAGCTCGATCTTTTCCTCCTGGGAGCAGATGAGCTTAAGTCCCTTGCCGGCAGTCTCGGGGTAGAGCACTACCCTGGGATGCGGATGGAAGGTTATGAGCACGCTCTCGCCGCCGTAATCAGAGGCAAGTTTTTTAAGTCGTTTAATAATTGTGCGGTGCCCGATGTGGACGCCGTCGAAGGTGCCTGTGGTAACGACAGGTGCATTGATGACCGAGGCCTCCTGAAAACTCCTGAAAATTCTCATTACCCTGCAGGCTGCTGGTTTTCCTTGACAAAGTAGGCCACCTTCTCGATCGAGGTTATCATGTCAAACTCCTCGAGATAGACGGCGTCAGGTACATTGAGAGGCACTGTTGTGAAGTTCATGATGCCCTTGATTCCGTTACTGACCAGTTGGGAGGCTGTGGCTACGGCCTGGTCAGCCGGAACGGCCAGCACGGCAACCATGATATCAAGCTCCTCCCTCAGCTTCCTGATCTGGCTTATGTTGTAGCACCGCACCCCGGCCACCACCTTGTCAATCTTCTGGGGGTCAACGTCAAAGGCGGCCACCACGTTCATGTTTGTCCGCTTGCCCCTGAAGTAGCCGGTGATGGCCCTTCCCAGGTTGCCCATCCCGATAATAGCCACGTTGAGTCCGCTGGGGGCATCGATTATTGATCCGATTGTATTGATAAGTTCCCTCACATCATATCCTTTACGCATCACGCTGCCGTATCCGATAAGCATGAGGTCGCGCCTGACCTGCACAGCGGTAATGTGGAGCATCGCGGCGAGCTCATGTGAAAAAACATAATTTCTGTTTGCAGCCAGGGTGGAGGCAAGCGCTCTCCTGTACTGGCTGAGACGTTCAACGGTCTTTCCGGGGAGTGTTTTCATATACCTGTCTTTAAATTGGAAACCTGTGACCTGGGTATTATCACCGTGAAGGCTGATCCCCTGTCGGGGGAACTCTCTACATCGATCACCCCATGATAGAGATCAACCACCTTCTTCACTATCGATAGTCCCAGTCCGCTTCCGCTGATATTGCGGGTCTTGTCATTGCGGATTCTCGAGAACTCCTCGAACAGCATGTCCCGCTCCTCATTGTTCATCCCTATGCCGGTATCTGCCACCCTGATGGTGAACTCATTCTCATTGCAGTCAACGGTGACTGTGACCGTTCCCCCGGGCTTGTTGTACTTGACGGCGTTGGATACCAGGTTATTAAGGATTATCTCGAAATCGTTCGGATCGGCCCAGATGGTCTCACATCCGTTGATTGATGTTTCAAAGCGGATATCCTTATGAATGGCATACGGGCTGACGGTAACCACGGCCATTGACACCATCTCCTTCAGGTTCACGTTCTGCATCTTTTCCATCTGCCGTTCGAAACTCACCTTCGTAAAATCGAGAAGGTCCATTATCAGATTCCTCATGCTCTCTATTCGCTGGAGTGATCTCTCAATAGCCGATGCATATTCATCGAGTGAATCACCCATCTGCCTCTCCTGCATCATCCTGAGGTAACCTTCAATGGCATTGAGTGGTGCCTTCAGTTCGTGCGACAGCACTGACAGAAACTGGAACCGCACCTTTCTCCCCTCCACCTTGAGCTTGTGAGTTATCCTGCGCAGGTACTGCTGTTTGGTGATCTGCTCTATTGAAGCTTTAAGCTCCTGGGGAGTGAATGGTTTGGGTATGAAGTCAATGGCCCCGTCATTGTGCGCCTTTACGGCGACGTCAATTGAGGCATAGGAGGTTATCATCGCCACAACGATGTCATAATTCTTCTTCCTCACATACTCAAGGACTTCCACGCCCTGAATACCCGGCAGCTTATTGTCGAGCAGGAGTATGTCAGGCATCTCACGGTCAATTATCTCAATCCCTTCCTCACCTGTGGCTGCCTCCAGTATGTTGAAGGTATAGTCCTCATCCATAAATGGATATGTAACATGAAAGTTACCCAGGATCCTTGAAACGCCTGATCTGATGCCCGGTTCGTCATCAACAACAAGAATCTTCAGCTGTGCCATGGTCAGATCTTAAGAAGCTTTCTTAACTCCTGTTCAAGCTGTTCAGGCCTGACCCCTTTCTCAAGGTAAAGGTCAGCCCTTATCCACTCGCGGTCCTGACCCCCGCTGAGCCCGAAGGTTATGCCTGTCTCCCTTGAGACAGCAGTGGCAAGGACAACCGGCACCTCGGGGTATTTCCTCTTGATCTTGTAGCAGAGGATAAAGCCGCTGTCATCACTTTCCATCATCAGGTCAAAGACGGCGATGTCAGGTTTCATCTTTGCAATTACCTGCTCAGCTTCAGCCTGGCTCTCCACTGCCATCACCTCGAAGCCCGCCTTGCGCAGGTAAAAAGCCACCTGGAAGAGGTAGTCGGGGTCATCGTCAGCAAGCAGGACTGTATAAATTTTACTCATTATTGATGTTTGTTTTGTTTATTCATTTCTGTTAAGCGGCACTATTCGGGTCTCCTCGGAAGGATGATTCTGAATGTGGTGCCGGTGGGGCCTTTTGACGGGTCATTGCTGGTTTCGACCGTAATCTGGCCCTTGTGCATCTTAACGATGCCGTAAGTTGTTGCAAGTCCCAGGCCGGTTCCCTTGCCCAGGCCCTTCGTGGTGAAGAAGGGTTCGAAAATCTTCGGCTTATCCTCATCCCTGATCCCGCTGCCGGTATCGGAGACGATGAAGATGACATCACTGGGGGTGTCCTCAAGGGTTACCGTCAGTGTGCCGCCACCAGGCATGGCGTCTATTGCATTCCTGAAGAGGTTGGTGAGCACCTGGGTCATCTGTTCGGAGTCAATAGATGCATCGGGACTGGTTGTGCGGTCTTCGATGACGGCTTTTACGTTATCAGGGAAAACCACGCCGGCCACGCTGTTTTCGGTGAGTTTCCTGATATCGATGAACTGGTGGTTCACCTGGTTCTTGCGGGCGAAGTTAAGCAGTCCGCCGACAATCTTCTTACATCTTGCTGCCTGTTCCACAATAAGTTGCAGGTCCTCGCGCACAGGATCATCAGGTTTGCTCTCATCAAGAAGGATATTGCTGTACATGATCACCACTCCCAGGGGGTTGTTGAGTTCATGTGCAATGCCGGCCGAGAGCTGTCCCATATGGGCAAGCTTTTCCGACTGTTTGAGGGCGTTCTGCATGGTGGTCAGCTTGGCATTGGAAAGAGCCAGGTCCTGGACTGACTTGTGCAGTTTCTCAATGGTATATGGAAGGCACATCTCCTCCTCGGCGAGTCCCTTTATGATGGCAATTGCGTGGTCATAGCAGGTGTCATAACCGCATGCACCACAGTTAAGGTGGTCCTTTTCCGTGAGTTTGCCCATGGAAGCGAGGACCTGGCGCACCTCTTCATTGTCATCCGGGGGGATAAGCTGCCGCTTGTCTTCCGGGCGGTACCGGACTGACAGATCGAGCCGGTCATACAGATCTAGGTTTCGCTGCCACTCCTCCATATCCAGTCCGGCCATTTTTTTCTGGGCATAGGCGCTCACCTGCGCCCTTCGGTTATACTGCTTGCCACCCTTGCTCATCCCGGGGCCCATGATGCATCCCTCACAGCATAGCAGTTCCAGGTGCTGTCCGCCAATCATCCCCTGCTCATACTCCTTGATTGCCTCCTGGAATCCTATCCTTCCTTCAGCTGCAATAATGTTACCGGTAATGGCGTCGTCATTGACGCCGGCAGTCTGGAGCAAACCCCTTGTCACCGGGAAGATGGCGCCCCTTCCGCCCAGCGGCGGATCGAACTCCGAAGGTTCAGCCGTCTCCGGTTTTATTCCAGATTCCTGCAGCATCTCGCGCAGTTCAATGAACGTTATGGCAGCGTCGACCTCTGCATTTTCAGCCTTCTTGGCAACGCAGGGACCTATGAAAACAACTGACAGGTCATCGCCGTATTTCTTTCTCATGACCCGGGTCATTGCCACCATGGGAGAGACCACAGGGATCAGTTCAGCGGTCAGGTCTGAATGGTAAAATCTTATGAATGAGACTATTGCCGGGCAGTCAGATGAGATATAGTTTTTCTCACCGGCCTGGCTGACGAGATTGCGATAGCGATGCGCCACCAGGTCTGCCCCGAAGGAGACCTCGGAGACCAGGTCAAAGCCAAGTGCCCTGATCATCCCGACGACCCTGAGATAATCAGGCACGTCATGGAACTCTGCGGGAAAACTTGGGGCTACTATTGCAGCCCTCTTCCCTGGCCGGGCGAGTACCTTTCTGACAAGGTCGGTGGTGTTGACGAAGACCTTGGCGCCCTGGCTGCAAACCTTGGTGCAGTTGCCGCAGGCGATGCACTTCTCGGTTATCACCTCAGCCTGTCCCCCGACGATCCGGATTGCACGGGCAGGGCACTCCCTCACGCATGTGTAGCATGTGCGGCACAGCTCTTTTATCGTATATACCAGCATAGCCTTTCTTCTTTTAAAGCAATATGTCCCGCTTGCTGAAATGGGTATGAAACAGTTTCTTGTCAGCAAGCTCCGTACACTGTTCAAATACCCTGCCATAGAGATCGGCCACAGCGGCTGACTGTTCGGGACCGCGGACAGCCTCCTGGTCGTCAGTCTGCCATATGAACCTGCTTCTCTGCTTCACAGCCTCTTTTGATCCGGCAGGCAGCATTCCGCCGCCGTTGACACATCCGCCGGGGCATGCCATCACCTCAATGAGGTCATACTTTGCACCACCCTCAATCATCTGTCTGATCCTGGTGAGGCCTTTCAGTCCGTCAACCACTGCAACGGAAAAACTCTCACCTCCGGCTGTGACCATTGTTTCGCGGAAGCTAACGGTGTTGCGCAATTTTTTCAGGGCAGGTTTTTCTGCATCCTTCTCTCCCATGCGTGCTGCCAGTGAACGGAGGACAGATTCTGTAATGCCTCCTGCCGACTCGGCAAGAAGTGAGGAGGAACTGCGCAGGGCCATGGGCTCATCAGCGGGCTCGGGATCAATGTTTGTAATATCAATGCCGTACAGGACTATCAGCCTGGCCAGTTCCCTCACCGTCAGCACCGTGTCAATGTCGCTTATTCCCTTCCTGGTCATGCTGTCACGGCGTGCCTCAAACTTCATTGCAGTACAGGGTGTAACAGAGACGGTATAAATCCTTGACTTATCATTGCTTGCGGGGACGACCGACTTGATTATAGCGCCCGAGATCTGCTGGGGTGTTTTCAGTGTTGAGAGCATGGGAAGCAGTTCAGGGAGGAATTGTTCGCAGTACTTGACCCACGCCGGACATGCTGAAACAATAAGTGGTTTCCTGTCCGGCTTGTTCCTGGAGCTGAGGATAGCATCGGTAAGTTCAGTAATAAGGATATCCGTCCCCGCTCCCGAAAGGAATATCCTGTCAAAACCGGTTTTTCTGAGCGCAGCATTGAGCAGCCTGTCGAAGTCGCGGTTGTACTTCACCCCCAGCTCTTCCGCAAGAGCATAGGGCACAAGCGGCGAATACTGAATAACCCTTGTCACATCGCCTTTGCTGAGCTGTTCCTGCACTTCGGAGAGGTAATGTTTCTCATGAAGTGCTCCCGTGGGGCATACCAGCACGCACTGTCCGCAGTGGATACAGCTCGAGAAGTTGAAGTCGCGGTCCATTGCCGGGCCCACATGGGTATATCTTCCGCGGCCGATGAAGTCGATTGAGGTGGCGGTGACCACCTCCTCGCAGACCCTGAGACAGCGGCCGCAGAGGATGCACTTTGAGAGTTCGCGTACTATGGCGGGGCTCGACTGGTCGCGGCGGGGCTTGATCTTGCTTCCGCGTATGCGCCGTTCCCTCACCTGCATCTCATCAGAGAGGCGCTGCAGTTCGCAGTCGAGGTTCCGGTCACAATAGAGACAGTCATCAGGATGATTGGAGAGCAGCAGCTCGACTATTGTCTTCCTGGCCCTTATAACGCGGGGCGAATGGGTTTTGATCTTCATCCACTCCTCAACCGGTGCCGAACAGGCAGTTACCAGGCGGTCACGGCCCTCAACCTCGACCACGCACATGCGGCAGGCGCCCGTGGGGGTGAACTCCGCCATGCGGCATAGAGTGGGAATGATAATGCCGTTGCGGTTGAGCGCCGAAAGGATGGTTTCACCCTTCTCCGCCCTGATGCTTTTGTTGTTTACTTCTATAGTGAACTGCATGGCTTATTTTACTGTGACGGCACTGAATTTGCAAACATCATAACATACCCCGCATCCTATGCACTTGTCCTCAACGATGAAGAAAGGCTGCAGCCTGGTGCCGTAAATGGCATTGACAGGGCACTTGGCAGCACAGACAGTGCACCCGGTACATTTTTCAACATCAATGCTGAAGGTTCTCAGGCCCCGGCAGACATTGGCCCGGCAGCGGCGGTCAAAGATATGCTCCTCGAACTCCTCGCGGTAGTTGTCAAGGGCACTGATGAAAGGATTGGGAGCTGTCTGACCCAGTCCGCAGAGCGAAGTGTCCTTCATCACCGAAGCGATGGTCTCCAGCTGCATCACCCCCTTGAACCGCTCCAGCGTTGCGTTGGAGTCCTCGTTCAGCGGTTTGCGGACAACATTTTCCAGTATCTCAAGCATTCTTCCGGTGCCCTCGCGGCAGGGGATACACTTGCCACAACTCTCCCTGTGGATGAACTCCATGTAGTACCTGACGAAATCGACAAGGCAGGTTGTTTCGTCAATGATAATCAGCCCGCCTGATCCCATGGCAATGCCGTTTGCCCGCAACACGTCGAAGTCGACCGGCAGGTCAAGATTCTTTTCTGTAATGAAGGTGCCGGAGGGACCCCCTATCTGGAGGGTTTTGAATGCCTTTCCCTCCCTGATGCCGTCGGCGATTCCCTCGAGGATGGTTCGGAAAGTAGTACCCATCTCCACTTCTATCAGGCCTGTGCAGCGGCCTCTTCCTCCGAGGGAGAAGAGTTTGGTGCCCTTGCTTCCATCAGTGCCCATAGAGCGAAACCACTCAGGACCGTGAGACATGATAAGCGACACATTCATCAGTGTCTCAACGTTGTTGATGACTGTCGGCTTGCCGTATAGTCCGCTTGTGGTGGGATAAGGCGGCTTGAGTTCGGGCATTCCCCGTTTTCCGTCGAGGCTTGCGATGAGCGCTGTCTCTTCACCGCAAACGAATGCCCCTGCTTCTTCCCTGATGAGTATCTCGAGGTTGAATCCGCTGGAAAGGATATTATGGCCTGTGATGCCGAACTCTGAAGCAGCTTCGAGGGCCTTGCGAAGCCGTGCCAGCGGGTGTGGTGAACCGGTCTTGAGATAAATTATTGCTGTTGAAGCGCCTATGGCATAGGAGGCAATGCATATACCCTCTATAAGCCGGTGAGGGTCACCTTCCATTACTGACCGGTCAGCATATGAACCGGGATCGCTCTCCTTGGCGTTGCAGATAAGATACCTGTTGTCCGAAGCCGAGTTGAGGGCATACTTCCATTTCAGCCCGGTGTTGAAGCCGCCACCGCTCCGCCCGCGGAGCCCGCTGCGCTCAACGATGTCACAGACCTCTTCATGAGTGTAATTGCGTATTGTCTTGAGGAACGCCCTGTAGCCCCCGCGTGCAATGTACTCTTCAATGCTTTCCGGGTCATAACAGCCGCAATTGCCAAGCACAACCCTCTTCTGCATCCTGAAGAACGGCACCTCGTCCAGGAAGGGGATCTCATGCCAGGCTTCAAAACCGTAGGTGCCTGACTGTGCGACAAGATCCTCCACGGGCATGTCATTATGAAATACGCCGTTAAGCAAAGGCTCCACCTTGTCTTCAGTGACATTCCTGAAGATGAGTTTGTTTTTACCCGGAAGGTGAACGCAGAAAAGAGGCTCGAAGGCTGCAGGGCCGTGGCAGCCGGTACGCACCACCTCACCCTTCATGCCCATCTCATCCAGATATTGCCGGGTTGCCTTTGCAGTGGCATTGGAACCGGCAATGATTGCCGCCGAGCCGGTGGCCACGTAGATTACCGGGACCGATGGCTTGTCACGCCTTATCCCGGCCAGTCTCGCGGAGGTCTCTGCCGGAAGTGTGTCAGAGGCATGCATCAGCACCTCATTTATGAGGAAATCCTTTATGCCGGAATCTTTTGTCAGCTTCATCGCAGGTCAGAAAGTGATTTTAGTTTTGCAATAAGTTCAGGGACATCCTCGGGCCGTACTCTGGTATGGTAGTTTTCACCTATGCAGATCACCGGCCCTTCATTGCATCCGCCCTGGCAGGCAGTCAGTTCATAGCTGAACCTGCCGTCACGTGTCGTCTGCCCCGGTTCTATGCCCAACGTCTCCCTCACGGCAGTCACCACGGCAGCCGAACCATTTATGAAACAGGTCGTTCCGTTACAGATGCGCATGTGTACCCTGCCAGCCGGGATGAACCTGAAACGGTCATAGAAGGTGGCCAGGCCGTATATCTTGGTTGTGGACATCCGGAGGAAACTGCCGATGCGCACAATAGCGCTCTCGGTGAGGTAACCCTCTTCCTCCTGGACGTCCTGAAGGATGGGTATCAGGCTCTCATGACTCCCCTCCCTGTAACGGCTCAGAATATCATCTATCTTGCTCATTTTAAAAACGATCTGACTATTCAGACAAATACAAAGCTATTTATTTTTATTGTTATTTCAAAAACATTGTTATTTTATTAACAAATACTGGTTGAAAAGAACTACTGCATAGTGGAAGCGTCGTAAAATATTGTACTTTTGAGTGAGTATGAACTAAAGAAAAGGGTGTTGGGACAATCTTACAACATTGAAATCTGCCTTGGAAGTTCTTGTTTTTCAAGAGGTAACAGGGAGACTGTTCAGATCATCAGGGATTTTCTGAGGAAGAATCACCTTACAGACAAGGTGGTGCTTAAGGGTGCGCGCTGCATGAACCGATGCAGTGAGGGTCCGTTTATAATCATCAACGGGAAGACCTTTACCAGCATTGGAGTCCAGGATATAGAAAAGATACTGGAAAATGAGCTTGTTTAGTCTGTGCTTAATAACAAATTAACTGATTATGAAGATTCCGGATCAGGTAATATATATAAACGAGGATAAGTGCCGTAACTCTTATTCATGTGTAAGGGTATGTCCGGTGAATGCAATCGAGGTAAAGCCCGAGAGGGCGCATCCGGTGATAATTGCTGACAGGTGCATAGGGTGCGGACTTTGTTTCCTGGCATGTTCTCCCAGGGCAATTGAGTTCAGGGATTCGCGGACCCAGGTAAAACAGATATTGCAGTCGGGTCGCCCTACAGCAGCCCTGATAGCTCCCAGCATCGCATCGGAGTTTGATGACATAACGGACTACCGCAAGTTTGTAGGGATGATACGGAGTCTTGGATTCACCTATGTTCATGAGGTATCCTTTGGCGTTGACCTGGTGGCATATGCTTACAGGAAGCTTTTCGAGGAGTCAAGCGGCAAGTATTATATCACTTCAAACTGTCCTTCCATTGTGGAGATGATAGAGAAGTATCATCCGAACCTGGTTCCCAACCTTGCACCGCTGGTCTCGCCCATGGTTGCCACGGCGCTGGTTACCCGCGGCCTTTATGGTGACGAGGTTGTCAACGTTTTCATCGGACCCTGCATTGACATCAAGGCCGAAGCTGAGCGTTACGGTGACAGGAGCCTCGTGGAAGCCGTCCTGACATTCATCGAGATACGTCAGCTCTTTGAGGAGTATGAGATACAGGAAAAGACCGTCAAGATGTCTGAGTTTGATCCTCCCTTTGGCAACTGGGGTGCACTCTACCCCTACCCTGCCGGCATCCTTCAGGCTGCAGGCATCAAGCGTGACCTGGTATCGAGCCAGGTGATCACCGCTTCAGGGGCGGAAGACGTGAAGGAGGCGATCAACGACTTCGACCATCATATTGACACCATCAGGCACCACTTCAATCTCTTCTTCTGCCAGGGTTGCATGCTCGGTCCGGGCATGATCAGGCATGACGAACGGTTCAGGCGCCGCTCGCTTGTGAAACAGTATGCCGAGAAGCGGGTTGAGGCCCTTGATAAAAAGCAATGGGAAAAGGATATGGAGCGGTGGTCAGAGCTCGACCTCTCGCACCAGTTCAGTGTCAATGACCAGCGGATTCCGGATCCGTCCCCTGAAGCCATCATCGAGGTGATGAAGATCATCGGCAAGGACAACCGTTCCGAAGAGCTCAACTGCAACGCTTGCGGTTACGGCTCATGCAGGGAGTTTGCAGCCACTGTTGCAAAGGGACTTGCAGTACCGGAGATGTGCCACACCTACAACCTGCGCAATAAGCAGGAATATATTGAAACACTGAGGCAGACCAACAAGAAACTCTCGGAGACTAAAAAAGCCCTGAAAGATTCGGAGGAACAAGCAATGCGCGAAAAGGATGCCGCACAGGATGCCTCTGATACCATGAACAGCATGCTCAACAAGCTGCCAAACGGAGTTGTGATTGTAGACAATGAGCTGAAGATCCTCCAGTCGAACGAACGTTTCCTGGAGATCATAGGTGAGGATGCAAAGGCTATTGCAGAGATCATCCCTGGCCTTCGCGGAGCCGACCTGAAGACACTGCTGCCATTTAATGTATACAATATCTTTTCCTTTGTGCTCCGTGAGAATGAATCGGTGATAAGCCGTGACGTGCAGCTTGAGGACCGGATGTTCAACATCTCCATCTTCCCCATCAGGCAGAACAGGATTGCCGGGGCGGTCATCCGCGACCTCTTCTCTCCCGAGGTACAGCGGGAGGAGGTGATCAACAGGGTTTCCGATGTCATTGACAAGAACCTGGAAATGGTTCAGAAGATAGGGTTCCTCCTGGGTGAAGGAGCCTCAGATACTGAAAAGATGCTCAACTCCATTGTCGAATCGTTCCGCCAGAAGAAGAATGCAACCGGAAAGTAATGCCACGGCAGCAATGGAGAGGCAGTTCTTCATCGAAGTCAACAGCCAGCAGCGCAATCATCATGATGAGCGTATCTGCGGTGATGTTTTCCTGTCAGTAAACGTGCGTGAGGAGAACCGCATTATAACGGTTCTCTCTGACGGCATGGGGCATGGGGTAAAGGCCAACATCCTGGCCACCCTGACCTCTACCATGGCACTCAACTTCACCCGCGAGCACAAGGAGCCCGACCGTATTGCAGAGATTATCATGAATACCCTCCCGGTATGTTCCGAGAGGAAGATCAGCTATGCAACGTTTTCAATTGTTGACGTTGAGAGTGACGGAAGGGCCAACATACTTGAGTATGACAACCCGAAGTGCATAGTCCTCAGGGGCAGCCAGCCCTTTGAGCCCGACTGGAAGGATGTGGTACTTGACAAAGGGAGAAATGCCGGTAAGGTCCTGCACAAATGCACCTTTTATCCGGCCAAGGAGGACCGGATAATACTGCTCTCCGATGGCGTTGCGCAGAGCGGTATGGGATCAGCGGCCTGGCCGTTGGGATGGGAGCGCGACAATGTACAGCAATATGCCTCCTCCCTTGTTGCCAGTGAATCCTCCATATCGGCATCCACGCTGGCGGCCAAGATTGTCAACATGGCCTACAAGCATGACAATTACGAAGCAAAGGATGACATCTCATGTGCAATACTTTACTTCAGGGAACCTCGAAAGCTGCTGATATGTACCGGGCCTCCCTACGATGAGGAGAAGGATAAGGAACTGGCTGACAGGGTATCTGGATACAAGGGCAAGGTGATATTATGCGGTGGCACCACCGCCGATATAGTTGCACGGGAACTGAACCGTAAGATCGTCGATGAGCTGATCTTCGAAGACCCCGACCTGCCGCCGGAGAGCTTCATGGAGGGTATCGACCTTGTTACCGAGGGGATACTCACCCTGCAAAAGGTGACAGAGCTGGTCAAGGGTTACAAAAACAGTGTGAAGCTGGGAAAAGGACCGGCTGACAAGATCGTAAAAATGATTATGGAGAGCGACGAGATCAACTTCATAGTCGGCACACGCATAAATGTGGCTCATCAGGATCCCACGCTTCCTGTTGACCTTGAGATACGTCGTACGGTTGTCAGGCGCATAGCCCGTATCCTGGAGGACAAATGGCTGAAGCAGGTCAGTGTTGACTATATCTGAGGGATTTGCGATTTGCATCCCGATCCGCCGGCTGGCGGATACGGGATTGAGCCTGCTCCCCGACGCTCCGCGTACGGGACTCCTCCTTTGTCACAGCCTCAAATTTGCGAATTGGGCAATAGACAGTTGTGTTGACAATGTATTAATGAATTGTAAATCAATGTAATATCTGACCCTCAGATTGAGGAACCGCCGCCGGCGGATCCGAAATCCCGATGCCCGAAGGGTGTCGGGACCTTCAGACCTTCGCCATGTTGTCTCGCTACCCTGTACAGGAATGACATCACTTCGTGAAGGGAGAGGTTTCGCGGCAGGCGCCTGAAGATCCGTACCTCCTCTATCTCGTCAGTGTCAGTGTGTGCGCCAATCAGCTCAACTTCAGCGCAAAAGAGCCTGCCGTATTGTTTTCCGGTCCCTGCGTCAACCGAATAATATGTTACCGGCTCCATGGTGAAGCTGACCGCTCCCGTTTCCTCCGTCAGCTCACGCACTGCCGCCTCAACCGTATCCTCTCCCGGCCCCGGATGACCGGCAGGCATCTCCCAGCCTCCCCTCCTCCGGTGCTTCACAAACAGCCATCCGCCATTATGACGGGCAGCAATTACAACGTATGATACTTTCAGCGGCGTGCTGCCTTCCGCTATTCGTTCCACGGTCACCATACGGTAAAATTAAATCAAAAAGAGAATTATGTACCGGATTATCCCTTAAATATTACTTTTGTCCAAAACTTAGCAGATGTTGTTCTACCTGGTTCTACTGGTTGCCGACCTGATTCTCTGGTATATCCTGGTCAGGGCACTGAAGGGAAGAAACTGGGTGCTCCGTATTGCTGTTTTGTTGCTCAAGACAGCAGTGACAGCCGCCTTTGTGACTCTCTTCTTCAGGATAGTACTGTACCGGGGTGAGTTTGCCGAACCGGCAAATGCCTTCAGGCAGATTCAGATGGGGGTTGTGGCCCTGCTGCTGATATCGGCAGCCGGATCATGCCTGGCAGTGTCAATAACAGGACGTATAGCTGAGTCTCTCCTGAAGCGGGAGATGAAATGGACTGCGATGACCAATATTGTCCTATTCCTCCTTGTAACGTTTTTTGTTGCTGACGGTTACTTCCGCCAGAGGCTTGATGTCCGGATTGTGAGGCAGGATGTCACAGTCCCGGGACTTGATCAGGCTCTTGACGGACTCAAGATAGCTCTCATAGGCGATATACATCTCTCCTCATGGGAAGGAAACTACGACCGGCTTGAAGCGGCCATGAAGCAGGCCGGCAGGGAGAAACCGGATCTCGTGCTCAACACAGGCGATTTCATTACTTACGGCTGGCAGGAGTTCGGCATGTCTGACACGATACTCCGTAAGGCAGGAGGCCTGGCAGGAGCATTCGCCGTTGAAGGAAACCATGACGACGGAACATATTATCCCGGCTACAACAGCAGGTACGGAGAGCTGTGCCGTGAGATGGTTAAGAGGAGCATTGAAAAGTCGGGCTACACCCTTCTGAGAGATACTGCAGTCATCATCAGCCACAGGGGAGTGAGAATGGCAGTTGCCGGAGTAGAGACTCATGGTCACCATCTTGATATGAGATACGGTAATTTTGAGAAGGTACTGAGCCCGTTGCCTGATTCTCTGTTCACTATATTGCTGCTGCACGATCCGGAATCATGGCTTCTGTCGGCGGTTTCAGGAAAAATTCCGCAGCTCACTGTTGCAGGGCACACTCACGGGTTTCAGGCGGCCCTTCCCCTTGGCATCTGGTCGCCGGCATCGCTGGTCCATGAGAGGTGGAAAGGGCTGTATGAATTCAGGGGCAGTCATCTTTATGTCACCTCCGGCCTTGGCACAATGGGAATGGCAGCAAGGTTTTTCATGCCCCCTGAGATCGTTATTCTTACCGTGAAATCCGGTCATTAATTTATCAGGGTATAAATAACAACCGATCTCTCATTTATGTAACTTTGCAGTTTATTTATAAACTGTTTACAGCATGAGACTTAAACCTCTGATCGTAGCTGCCGCCCTGTTGGCAGCCCTGCCATCTTACCCGCAGAAGGAAGCTCTGAAAGCTATCACCCTTGAAAACTCGGAAGCATACATGAAGTTCCTCTCTTCTGACAACCTTGAGGGGAGAAGGACAGGGAGCGAAGGGAACAACGCAGCTGCAGAGTTCATTAAGGCTGAAGCCCTGAAGCTGGGTTTGCGCCCGCTTCCCGGCCAGGATGATCTGTTTCAGCAACTCAGGTACTTAAAGATCGACATAGTCCCTGGCGAATCACGCATAACACTCAGTGACAGCTGTTCGGGTCATATTCTCTCCGCCGGTATCATGCCCCTGATGCCCCCTTCTGACACTGTTAGCCTTGACGGCGAAGTGGTTTTTGGAGGTTACGGATACATGAACAGTGAGGAAAAGTACAATGACCTGGCGGGGATCAGCCTCAAGGACAAGATTGTCATAATTATGACAAGGATGCCGGAGATCAAGGGGAACGGAATGCCGGCACCGGGCACTGGCATCAGCGAGATGACCGAGGTCAGGAAGCTTCCCTTGATTATGCTGCAGCAGGCCAGGGCGATCCTCTTCGTGGCTGATCCGGCACTCGGAAACGATATTTCCTCCGACCTTCTCTCGATGGGCTCATCCTACCAGCTGACGCCGCTGTTCAGGAAACAGATATTCAGTTATTCATTAAACGCCTACGCCATCACCACCGAGACGGCTAACCAGATGCTGAGCGGATCAGGGCTTACCCTTAAGAAGCTGCAGGACAGCATAGCATCATCACGCAAACCGGCTTCATTTATCATCCCGAACCTCAGGACACATATCAGTGTCAATGTGGTCAAGGATACAGTTACAAGCAACAACATTATCGGATATATAGAGGGATCTGACCCGATCCTGAAGAAGGAGGCTGTGATCTTCACCGCCCATTATGACCATGTAGGCAAGGATGCTTCCGGCAATATCTATAACGGTGCAAATGACAACGCTTCAGGAAGTGTCGGACTGCTGAACATTGCTTCCGCATTCTCTTCCCTCAGGAGGAAACCGGCGAGGAGTGCAATCTTCCTGTGGACCACAGGCGAGGAAGAGGGGCTCCATGGTTCGACGTATTATACCGAGAATCCTCCTTACCCTCTCGAAAAAACTGTTGCAGCCATCAATTTTGACATGATAGCACGGTCGAGGCGGGACACTGATGTCGGGGCATCACTTACCGGCGAGATAGACATCACCGGACCTGACACCATAAAGGTTATTCACGGCACCGAGAGTCCGGAGCTGGTCAGCATTGCCACCCGCGCATGTGAAGAATCGGGAATATTCCCGATTGATGAGGGAAAGGGAACGCACTTTTCGGGATCAGATCATTATCCCTTCTACCGCAAGAAGATTCCGGTGCTTTTCTTCTTCACCGGCCTTCACAAGGATTACCACAAGCAGACTGATGACTATGAGTTCATTGATTTTGACAAGCTCGTCAGTGTGTCAAAGGCGGGGTTCGTTACCGGTTACAGGGTAGCGATGCAACCTGACTTCAACGTTAAATAGATAATCCGGAAGGGTTACTGAATCCGCAGCATGCGCAAAAGGACGCTCTCCCTGGCATCAGGGGAGGTAGAAGTCAGCATAGTAAGGTCATCCAGGCGGACGGTGGCGCTTTATGTGCAGCCGGGAGGCACCCTGCTCATCAGGGCTCCGTGGTATGTGCCGCTCCGGCTGCTGATGCAGTTTGCTGATCATAAATCGTCATGGATTGAGCGCCAGGTAAACAGGCTGAAGCATGTAACGCCTCCCGGGACACCTGTCACCATCTGTGACGGAGGTACCGTGCCATTTTTGGGGCGTGAACTGACAGTGACTGTCAGGCACGGATCAGCCCGGAGGGCTTCCCGTCATGAAGAGATGCTTATGCTGACGGTGACCGGTGATCCGGTACCGGAGGAGCTGACACAGCTGACAGAGTCATGGTACCTTCGTGAGGCGAAGGCATACCTGCCGGATCGGACGAGGATGCTTGCAGGGAAATACTCCCATCTGCTGCCAGCGCCAGGGGCTGTCAGCGTACGGAAGATGAAACGCCGCTGGGGGACCTGCCACACCGGCGGGGCAATCTGGCTGAACAGGGAGCTGATGAAAAAATCACCCGATCTGATTGACTATGTCATTATTCATGAGCTCTGCCACCTGGTTCACCACAACCACGGAAGGGAATATTATGAATTACTGGGCCGGATCCTGCCTGGTTTCCGGGAGCTGAGAAAGAGGCTGCAGCAGTGAGCCAGCAGGCAGTACCAGTCAGCAGTTTGAAAATGATTGCCCTCAGGGCCTATTCGCGAATTTGAGGCTGTGACGAAGGAGGAGTCCCGTACGCGGAGCGTCGGGGAGCAGGCTCAATCCCGTAGCCGAACGCCGGCAGATCGGGACCCAAATCGCAAATCGCAAATCGCAAATCGAAATTCCTATGCTATGTTGGTATAAACCGCCTGGACGTCTTCGTCGTCCTCGATTCGATCAATGAGCTTCTCAACATCGGCCATCTGCTCCTCGGTGAGGGTGACGGGATTGAGAGCCACACGCTCAAGCGAGCCCTTTTTAACCTCTATATCCTTATCTTCCAATGCCTTTGACAGAGTGCCAAAATTGGCATAGTCGCCATAAACATACCATGTGTCATCATACTCCTCAAGTGATTCCAGTCCTGCCTCGATCAGCTCAAGTTCCAGGTCATCCCTTGTAATGTTTTCCGGAGCGTCAAATTCAAAAACAGCCTTGCGTGAGAACATGAATTCCAGGGAGCCGGTGGGAACCACTGTACCGCCGTTTTTGCTGAAGTATGCCCTGATGTTGGCGATGGTGCGGGTATTGTTGTCAGTGGCAGCTTCAACCATGATGAGCACCCCGTGGGGGCCTTTACCTTCATAGGTGATCTCGGCATAATCAGCCGTGTCCTTCCCGGAAGCCCGCTCAATTGCAGCCTTGATGTTATCCTTGGGCATATTTTGTGCCTTGGCGTTCAAAATGGCTGTCCGCAGCCTGGCATTCATCTCCGGATCAGTTCCTCCTTCTCTTGCCGCCATTGTTATTGCCTTGGCAAGCTTTGGAAAAAGCTTCGACATCTTGTCCCATCTTGCTTCCTTTGAAGCCCTGCGATATTCAAATGCGCGTCCCATTTTGGTGAAAATTAGCTGTGTAAATACGACTTTATACACCGGGGCACTGATGTCACGATGCGTCATAAGTGCGGCAAAAATACAACTTGGGCCGGAATTTAATGATGAATCTGCTAAAAAAACTCGTCAGGCAAAGAAGAGGTATGCCACGAAAATGGCCGAGATGGTACCGACTATGTCAGCTGTCAGTCCGCATATGACTGCATACCTTGAATTCTTGATTCCCACCGAGCCGAAGTAGACTGCCAGTACATAGAAGACGGTGTCAGTTGATCCCTGGAGGCAGCATGCCAGCCGGCCGACGAATGAGTCAGGGCCATGTGTTGTCATGGCATCAATCATCATCCCGCGGGAGCCGCTTCCGCTCAGTGGTTTCATGAAGGCCGTCGGCAATGCCTCGGTAAAGGCGGTGTCAATCCCCATCCAGGCCACCACGGCCGTTATGCCGTCAACAAGCAGGTCCATGGCTCCCGATGCCCTGAAGACACCTATTGCCACCAGTATGGCAACAAGGTAGGGTATGATTGTGATTGCTGTCTTGAATCCATCCTTGGCTCCCTCGATGAATGTCTCGTAAACATTGATCTTTTTCACCATCGCCATCACGATGAATGAGACTATAATGCTGAGAAGGATGAAGTTCGCCGCAAACGTTGAGATTGTATTGATCTGCTCCTGCGGCAGGGTGCTGAAATACCAGACAATGCCGGCAATGATTGCTGTCAGTCCGCCCAGGTAACCAAGCACCACCCTGTTGAAAAGATTTATCTTCTGGGCAATGGCAACACTTATCAGTCCGGCAAGGGTGGCGACATAGGTTGCTATCAGGATGGGAATGAATACGTCGGCCGGATTGGCTGCCCCCATCTGTGCCCTGTAAACCATGATTGTAACGGGAATGATGACAAGCCCTGATGCATTCAGCACCAAAAACATGATCATGGGATCTGAGGCTACTTCCTTGTCAGGATTGTGTTCCTGCAGCTCCTTCATTGCCTTCAGCCCCATGGGGGTGGCGGCATTGTCGAGGCCCAGCATGTTGGCAGCCACGTTGAGCATCATGGAGCCGTGTGCAGGACTGTTGGCCGGGAGTTTCGGAAAAAGTCTCCGGAACAGCGGCCCGATAACCCTGGAAAGCAGGCTGACGGCGCCGCCTTTCTCTCCCACCCTCATCAGGCCCATCCACAGGGTAAGCACACCGGTCAGGCCAAGGGATATCTCAAAACCGGTCTTTGCACTTGAAAATGTCGATTCGACAATTTTGTTGAAAACCGAGGTGTCACCATTGAAGATGAGCTGACCCAGGGCAAACAGAAACCCGATCAGAAAAAAAGCAATCCAGATATAGTTCAGTGCCATCCGGTAAAATTCTCAGAGCCTAAAATAGGGAAAAATCCCTTTCGCAAAAGACAGTTGATAAAATCAAAGTTCATCCACTTCGACAATCTCAAACGGTACCTGGAGAATTGCCTTAAAATCCCTTCCGGCATCTCTCATATTCTCATCGCCGTTTTCGCAGTACCATCTTATCAGCACGTCCCTGTCAGCCAGGAAGATCCTTTCGAATCGCTTGAACAAAGCGTGTATCCTGTTTGAAGAGCTGGTATTGAAGAATTCGAACCTGACACTGAGCACAGTCCTTTCAGCAGGGCTGCCGGCATATTTTTCCACGAACTGAATGAGGGGCCCGTAAAAGCCGTTTGAGTTCTCGGGAATTGACTTTCCCCGCATCTCAAACAGACCGTGCTCCGGGTCAAAGCTTACCGAGGGGGTTTTGGTGGTCTCCTTGATCTTTATTTTTTCCATAAATGTGAAGCCGCAGCAAAGTATAAATGTATGGATTTCCTCCAATATAGACAAATCACGGGCCAATGTTGAAAAATTCCCGGGATATTAACAACGCTTTGTGTTACATTTGGTATGGATAGTTGTTCATTATCAGCTGTTACCGGAAAAAGACAAGTATGGCCATGCATATTATACGTTTGTTTATCAGCATCTTATGCCTGACGGTATTTATTCCCCAAGCTTTTACTGAGGATGTTACAGTGACGGGCACTGTTTCAGATCGCGGCGGATCTCCGGTAATGAATGCGCGTGTATCCTTCTTTCTGAATTCCAGGGAGTTCAGGGTATCAACAGGAACTGACGGCCGGTATTCGGTAAAGATAACCGGTTCTTACTCTGATGTAGCCGGGGAGTTTATGGCAGGCACCCCCTATCCGAACCCGTTCGACAACAGTGTCAATATACCTTTTATTATCAACACCCCGGGCGATATCATGCTTACCATATACAACCTGGCCGGTGAAAAGGTCAGGATAATGGTTTTTCCTGATGTTCAGGAAGGCAGTTACAATGCCGTATGGGACGGATGCGGGCAGAATAATGTCCCGATGAGTGCCGGGCTCTATATCTACGCCATCACCTTCAGGGGCCGGTCATACAGCGGCAGGCTCGTAAAGGCTTCCGGCAACGCTTCCGGCTCTTCGGGAAGCGGGCTGGAACCTGTGATGCTGCCTTCTGAAACTCCCCTGCCCGGACCTGCGCTCAGGTTCCCGGTTACAGCCGAAGTAACAGCCCCGGACTACTACCCGGTGAGACTTACTGACATAACCCTTGTACGGGATACAGTCATCAACTTCGTTCTGACGCGCAGGAACGCGATGCCCTTTACAGTGGCAGGAAACTACATCGCAAGGTACATAGATAACGATTACGAGCCAATGATATTCAAGGGGGTGAACCTTGGTTCCTCGCCTCCCGGATATTTCCCCGGTGAGATTGCGTACGCCATCTCTGCTGCGACCTATGAAAGATGGATCAACCGTATGGGAGAGGCAGGATTCAACTCGGTAAGGATTTACACCCTTCATCCGCCGGTATTCTATGAGAAACTTGCAGAATACAATCAGCGTAATCCTGAAAGGCCGCTGCTGCTTTTTCAGGGCATCTGGCTCGAGGAGATTGAGGATGGCACTGACCCGCTGTGCTATGATCTTGTCAGCCGCCGGTCAGCATTCAGCGCGGAAATTGCAGAGGTGATCGACTGCATTCATGGCAATGCCGATATTGCATTCAGGTATGGCAAGTCATACGGAATTTACAGGACTGATATCTCACAGTGGACTGCAGGATATATCATAGGCCGCGAAGTTGCTCCACAGGAGATAGACTCGACGAATAAATTCCATCCCGGCAATGCCTCCTATTCTGGGACCCGTTTCAGCATCAGCGGCAGCACGGCATCTGAAGCTTTTATCACTGAAATGCTTGACAGGGTTGTGGTCTTTGAGGAGAATGAGTACTCAGTCAGCAGACCTGTCAGTTTCTCGAGCTGGCCCACGCTTGACCCGCTGGAGCATCCCACGGAGATCTTTACCGATGAGGATGTGGCTTCATTTGACATAACAAAAATTGCCCGTAGCGGTGGACCCGGCCTCTTTGCCAGCTACCATGCCTATCCGTACTATCCTAATTTCATCAGCCAGGACCCTGCTTACCTGGGTTTCACTGACGGCCAGGGTGCGAACAGCTACCTGGGGTACCTCACTGCCATGAAGAATCACTACAGCAACATGCCGCTGGTGATAGCAGAATTTGGAGTCCCCTCAAGCTGGGGCAGCGCACACCAGTCGTACAGCTCAATGCATCACGGCGGTTACTCGGAGAAGCAGCAGGGTCAGAAGAACATGCGGATGATGCATAACATGCTCGATGCCGGCTGTGCCGGAGGGTTCATGTTTGCGTGGATGGATGAGTGGTTTAAGCGTACATGGATAGTCCTTTACCAGGAAGCTTACGGTCTCAACACCGGAGGAGAGACCATACCCACACGCCAGTTGTGGCATAACGAGACATCACCGGAGCAGTGCTTCGGCCTCCTGGCCTTCGAACAGAAAGAGACTCCCGGTTTTGTGCCATTCAGTACTGATCAGCCATCAGGCCCGGTGAGCTCTGTCAGGGCAACCCATGACGAAGGATTCCTGTACGTCGAGATCAACACGGCAGCTGACCTGTTACCAACCGATGAATTTATGGTGGCTTTTGACACCTACCTCGGCAATACCGGCGAATCTACGCTGCCAAACGGCGCCATTACAGGGAACAGGGCCGAATTCCTTCTCACTTTCGCACTTGATGATGACACGGCGCTGCATCATGTGACGGAGGCCTATGACATGAACGGCCTGACGGTACGCTTCAATCTCACTGACCCGGTGCAGAAGTTTAAAAGCACAACCACAGACGGCGCTCCGTGGAAGGTAATGAGATGGATCAATGACGGCTTCGAGCTCACATACCAGGATATTGGCAAGGTGCCGCTTGAACACGCTTCCTCCTTTACCGGAGGCGACAGGGCAGCTGTGTCCTGGAATGGCCGGAAAATAACAATCAGGCTCCCATGGACCATGCTTCATTTCTATGACCCGACACAGATGACGGTCAATGATGGCGCCATCTCATATGACGGCGGTTACAATTTTGAGATCATCACTGCGCAGTCTGACGGAATAGCAATATCAGTCTGGCACAATGGTGTAGTCACCAACGCCACAAACAGGTACAGCTGGCCGAAGTGGCTGACGGTACCACAGACCGTGGAGAGGGAAAAGGCATCACTTCATATAATTGAGGAAGGACTCTCCACGATTCCGGATTATGTGGAATAGCTGACAAATTCAGCAATCGGCAGTACCAGTTGGCAGTTTGAGACTCCGGCAAAGTCGGAGGATCAATCCCGCATCCGCCGGTTGGCGGATCGGGACGGCAGTAAATCAGGCAGTAGCCGGCTTTTTCTTGTTCTGGAATCCGCTTCTTTCGGCCTTGCCCCAGCCCTTCTTGCCGCGAAGCGACTCAAGGTTACCCCTGACAGCAAAATAGGTATGTACCGGGTAGAAGAACGGTTCAAGCATGGCTGTGCCTATCAGCCGGAGCACATCACGTTTCCTGCGGTACTTATGGAAGGTTATCTCCTCAAAGAGAACAGCCCATGTGGTAAGGCTTACGGCGAAGCTGTACACGAAGAGGAAGAGCAGGAGGAAGAACGGCCAGTTCAGCGCTCCGGTAATTGCAAGATATATTGAATAGATGATTCCGAGGAATGCAATCAGAGGTGCCGCCCATTCAAACATGAGCCAGTAGGGATAACCGAGCAGTCCCAGTCTCCCGTATTTCACATTCAGCATCATCTTCCGGTGTGACCAGAGAGATTCAATCAGGCCTCTCGTCCACCTTGTCCTCTGTTTGCGCATAGATCTCAGGTCAGCAGGTACCTCAGTCCAGCATAGCGGGTCAGGTATATATGTAACCTCATAATTCTGCTTGTGTTCGGCCATGTAGCGCCTCATCCTGAGCACCAGTTCCATGTCTTCCCCAACGGTCTTGACATTGTATCCGCCGGCCCTGATCACCGTTTCGCGGTCAAACATGCCCATTGCTCCTGATATCAGCATCAGCCCGTCAAGATGGCTCCATGCCATACGGCCGAGGAGGAATGCACGCGTATAGTCAAGCACCTGCAGCCTCGGCAGGAACTTCTTCGGCAGGTTGATCTGGCGAATGTGACCACGCTCTACATCACATGAGTTGACAATGCGAATTACACCACCTGTACCTATGACCTTCTTCTCCTTCTCCTCGAGGAAGGGTTTGACGAGCTTCAGGATCGAATCGGGTTCGATGATAGAGTCGGCATCGATGGTCACTATCAGGTTACTGCGGCTTATGTTGATGCCGGCATTGAGTGAGTCGGCCTTCCCTCCGTTGTTCTTGTCGATGACCGTCAGCCTGTTGTAGGCCGGGTCCTTTGAGCGGTAGACACCCCTGATCCTTTCGCATGGTATGCGGTAGTCAAAGTAATAATTGACCCTGACCAGCTCATAGGCGTCCCTGATCTTCGGGAAGGTATCATCGGTTGATCCGTCGTTGACGATTATTACCTCGAAGTTGTTGTAGTAAAGTGACAGCAGTGTGCGGACGTTATCAATTATGGTCTTGCCCTCATTGAATGCCGGGGCAATGATGGTGATCCTGGGGCTCAGGGGGGAGAGGACCAGGGAGTTGTAATTGACGTAACTGTTCTTTCGCAGGTACTTCCTCAGAGCCAGGGCTGAGTGTATGCCGAGGAGGAGGTACGTCGCGAAGAGGACCAGGGTCAGCCAGAATATCAGATGTGCGAAAATGAATCCCATGGTTATCAGTATATCCTGCGGTCAAGCACGTGCCTGACTATTATATTATAGTTTTTGTACTCTGATTTCATAACCTTGACAAGGGCCTGCACTCCAACCTCACCCATGTTTTCGATGGCCTTCACAGCCTCTATCTGCAGCTGAACGTCATCCTCCTTGTCGAGTACCAGCTTGAGGAATCCAAGCATGGACGTCTCGGGCATCTTGCCCATTGACTTGACAATCTCCAGGCAGTTGTTGTACTCCTGGAACTTATACATGCGTTTCATGGTCTCCAGCGTGGTTTTCATGCCGAGATCACCGGCCACCTCAACTGCCAGCCTGCTGACCCTGGGTTCACGGTGAAGGAGAACCTTTCTGATCTCCGGCTCAGCTTCCATCTGCCTGAATTCCCTTATCATCCTGAGGGCGAACATCACCACTGTCGGGTTCTCCGAGCTGAGCCATCTCTGGAAGTCAGGTACCGGAAGATCATGCTGCAGTATCAGATCATGAAGGGTGATCTGTTCCCAGAGTGAGAATGGCCTCTTCAGGTGTGACAGGAACTCAAAGTGATCCTTTTCGCTCAGGCGCACCAGTGCAATCTGGGCCTCCATCCGGAGTATCTCATTCCTGGAGTTCAGCGACCTGTACATTTCATCATTCCCCTCTTTGATACCCATGAAGGCAAGCTCGCGGAAGCCCTTGATCCGCTTGTGCCAGCGGCGGCTGCGCGCTCTTTCCAGTGAATCCTCGTCAAGATTCAGATCCATGTAAAGCTTCATCAGCTTCTCGCGGGAATCGCCCTTCAGGTTAACGCTCACGTCAATCATCTGGTCAATGAGCACCTGCCTGCGGTAGTTGTCGGAGGCAATCTTTCTGAAGGGTTCAGGACCGCTGCTGCCGAAAAGGTAATCAATGATGAGCGCCTGGTACTGTTCCAGAAGGTACTGCCTCAGTTTTGCCTCTTTCTCCATCCTTCTCCTGTTGAGGAGAATCACCAGCAGGAGGATCAGCATTGTTGCGAAAGAGGCTATTATGGTAATTATCAGAGCATTCACCAGCGCCACCGATTTTCCGAAGTAATTATACCGGGTTAACCATGGATTGCTTCCCCTGAGAAGGAAGAAGTTCCTCAGTTTCTGTAATGCATTCTGTGCTCCGGCGGATTCCGTACCAGCTGTGGTGGTTGCCTGCGGTTCAGACTGTGACTCCTCAACCGGTATCACTGCGGTAGCAGGTGCCGATTCAGTTTCAGCATTGGCCGGCTGGCTGACTGTATCCTGAGACATCCCGGCCTCCGGATCCGGCTCAGGTGAGGCTTCTGCAGGTGAAACCGGGTAATTGACTGCAGGCTGTTTTATTTCCTCTGCAGGTTCTCTCACTTTCGGCTCTCCCTGGAATGCTACCGGAATGAAGAGGCATGACGCCTCTCCTCTCAGTGAGCTGTTTATGAACACCTTGAACAGGCCACCTTCTTCGATGATGTCAAGTGTGAGTCCTGTCATCCCGGCAATCTTGTCGCTTAGTGCCACGGCATTTGAACGGCGGCTGAAAGCACCCATCTGGATGGCATAGTTCCCGCTGGCAAGCGAGACCAGGCCGCCAACCGTAAGTTCTGACGGGAAAGACGAAAGGACAGGGAGGCCGGATTCAGCGGAGCGTGAGCGCACGGAGTCACTTCCGTTCTCTTCAGCCGGGCTGAAACCCTGCAATGTTATTGCGGTAACGGCAAAGGCAATCACTATGGTCAGTCTCTTCTTCATTTTGCCCGTCCGATACCTCTTATTATACCTATGTTACCTTCAAACCTGTTTCGGTTTGATGTTGCGCTGTACTTTTCGTACGAGTACCCGGCACCTATCCTGAATGACCACCACTGGTTGATCTGGTTGAACCATGTCAGCCTGACGGAAGATGCCTTCTGCCGTTCCAGGTCAGTGATGATGTCATAGGGTTCATCAGGCGCCGTGCCAGTACCAAGGGTGAGCTGAACATAATCCGCAGTGCCGAGGTATCTCCTGGCATTAAGGAAGAATGAGGTAGTGACCCCTATATCCTTGAAATGGAAATATGCCCTTCCTGAGAACCAGTATTTTGCAAGATATTTTTCCAGGGAAACTGTCCCGATAAAGATGTTGTGATCAAAGTAGTAATAGTTGACCCCCGCGGATACAGCCAGTCCTGCCGGGAGAGTCTGCCACAGCTCGAGTGCGGCCCTGTGCCGTGGGAACCATGGGCCGTTGCTGTATGCGTATGAAACATATGCATAGTTTTTCCTGGTCAGTTCAGGCCATGCTTCTGCAGCAAACTGAAAGTCGCCGTCAGAAGTGCCGGATGGAGGCCCTGTATTAATGTGGCCGTAGTTAACCGCAGCCACGGCAGTACCCCAGGAGAACCGGTGACCGGCTCCAAGGGTGAAAACCTGCCAGAATCGTTCATAAGGCTCACTGAAGGTGTCAAACATGTAACCTGCCCTGATATCCGTAGGGGCAGTAACCTGCCGGGACCTGTCATGTGACCATCTGCGTATGTCAGCCAGGGCTGACAGGGCGTCGCTGTTGTCCGGTTCAGAGGAAAGAAGGGTGTCAATCACGGCAGCAGCTTCATCATACCGTCCCTGCCAGGCAATTATGCGGCCCAGGAGGACACGGGCATCGCCGTATTCAGGAAATTGCTTCACAAGGAGCCGGGCAGCGGGCTCAGCCTCCGGATATTTGCCTTCAAATGCAAGGGTCCGTATCCTTGCATACTCCTCTTCAGGATCAGTGACCGTCTGCGACTGGAGCAGACCGGAGGTCAAGCACAGCATGACCATGACAGTGAAAATCTTTATGTAATTCTTGTGCCCCATCCTCTAAACTACTGCTACTGCGGCCCTGATTTTTTTCAGGAGATCATCCGGATCAAACGGTTTGGTGAGATAACCACTTACCTTCATCTCGCCGGCCTGACGACGTATCTGCGGATCACTGAAGGCGGAGACAATAAGTACCGGAGTCTGCTTCTTAAGCTCGGTCCGGAGGTACCTGATCACCTCAAGACCACTGTGATATGGCATATGTATGTCTACTATGGCCAGATCATAGTCAGTCCTCTGCAGGGCTTCAATAGCCCTGTTTCCGTCACTTACCGTCACCGGATCATATCCCTCCCTTTCTATGACAACAGACATTGCCTTTGATACCATCAGGTTATCTTCACAAATCAGTATTCTCATAATTTATTCAGTTCTCCGCCCCCGCTCCCGTTGTTATAACGCAGCAATGTGTCCTTCCTTGTGCCGGGCGGTCAAAAATGATTCTTTTTATGTTGCATTCAAAATTCAGACGCCCTCAATTTGATGTCTGTTGATAAATCGTTGATAATCCACCATTACGGGATGACTAAATATTTTACAGTTCCCTGATACGGATATTCCTGAATTTTACCACCGAGCCATGCCCCAGGAACCCGATATGTCCGCTGCTGTTCCTGAGTCCCGGATGTTCCTTGTGATCAATGGTACCATTGGCGATGGCACCTGCAATGTCCCCGTCAACGATAACCGTTCCGTTGAGCACCACTTTCACCTTCGTACCCTGTACGGTCACCTCCTGGTAATTCCATTCCCCTACCGGTCTCAGAAAACCCCTCCGTGCCGGGATAACGCCATATACGGATCCATGATACTGGTATTGTTCAAGATCGGCATAAATGGATGCTGTATTATCGAGTATCTGCAACTCCATGCCCACATATGCAGCGTCACCTTCAGCCGGAGTGCGTATTCCCAAGCCGTTATTGGCCCCGGGAGTAAGCTGAAACTCGAAGCGGAAGACGAAATCAGAATACTCTTTTTCGGTGTACAGGTTGCCGCCGCTGTCATTGCCCGGCTTGATTACTATCATGCCGTCTTCTACCGTATAGGAGACCTTGTTGCCAATCCATCCGTCAAGATTCTTACCGTTGAACAATGCAACGAATCCGGCCTCCTTCTCTTTGTCAGTGAGATTATATTCGGAAGGCTTTATCTCCCGCACGTATATATCCCTGAAGGCCAGGTCGGTTCCGTGTGCCTGGAGCTCGATGGGCCCCTTCCTGAAGATGGGGATCGACCTGTCCCAGTAGTTCTCCATGATGACATTATCAACCACCAGCTCACCGTTAAGCCAGACTGAGACATTCTCACCCTGCATCAGGATACGGAAGTTGTTCCATTCCCCCACGGGATTGTCAGCCACTTTAACAGGTGCTGACTGATTCTTCTGGTTGTTATAAAGTCCACCTGATCCCACCTGGGCACCGGCATCGGTCCGCGAGGTATCCCATATCTGCACCTGTGGTGAACCTCGCAGGTATATTCCGCTGTCACCATCTTTGGTGATACGCCAGTCGACATACATTTCAAAATCACCATACTCCTTCATGCTGCACAGGTTGTCACCCCTGCCGCTGAACCAGATCATGCCATCCCTGACGCTCCAGTTTTCAAGCATTTTCAGGTTAGCTTCCTTCTGTTTTGCTGCCAGTTCCTCAGGTTTCATCCTGGCTCTGGTCAGAGGATTACCGACAAGGCCCTGCCACCCGGTGAGGTCCTTGCCGTTGAACAACGGTTCGAATACTTCATCTTCAGGCAGTTTGAGTGATTCCAGAGCCTCCAGTGCCGCATTTCTGACCTCTTCCACAGGGTCAGACAGGTATGGAGCGATAAAGAATTCAACCTGCCGAAGGCCAAGGGAAGCAGCGAAGGCAACCATCCCGGCCCTGGCATCAGGAGCTGCGGCATAGGGAGCTATGTCCTTTATCAGCAGAAGCTTGCGTTCAGGTGTCAGCGGTGCAGCCGAGACCGTCCGCATATAGGCGTCAAATGCCGGTCCTCCGAAGGTTTTGTTCCCTGAGGCTGTAATATCGAGCAGTGCCCGGGATGCCGAGTGGTCAGCCCAGTGCGAGAGGGCATCAAAACAGACATCACGGGTGATGGCATCGCCGTTCTCAAACTCCGCAGCCACTCTTTTCAGCGCCTCTTCACCTCCGGTACCTGCCAGGAGCGGAATTAGCTTCAGCCTGTCACGGCTGCTGTCAAGCGCTTTCAGGATGACTGCCGACCGGGAACCGGGGCTGTCACCCCTCATTGCAGCACTCAGCAGTGCCCGCTGAAGTTCAGTCACCTCAGCCCTGTCTGATGTTGCATCAAGGAGGGCTATTATCTCCGTCTGGTCATCATATGAAGCCAGTGCCGGCAGTGCTGAGATGGCTGCTGCCCTGATAGCAATGTCATCCGAACCGGTCAACGGAATGATGTTGCTGAAGTAGCTGCTTTCGCCTGACCAGGCAAGAAGCCTGATGAGGGTGACGGTTGAGTTGCCTTTTGATCCGGGCAGTGAAGCAGCTATCTTACTCATGCCCGTACTGTCGAGTACGGTTGTGAGGGCTGTTGCGGCAGCGCGGTGGCCCTCCTCGCTGTCATATTTCAGAATCCATGAAATGAGAGGATCAACTGCCCTGATTCCCTGGAGTCGCGCGAGTGCCGTTACGGCGCCTGCCGAGACTTCATGCGAGGGATCGTCAAGCGCTTTCATCATCAGCGGCACTGCCAGCTCATCACCTCTCTCCCCAAGCATGAACAGTATTTCCGGTTTCGCAGCATCGGATACTTTGGCGTACCTGTTGATCCATTTCTTAGTCACGTCACTTCCGGGTATGCCTGCAGCCAGTCGCAGCACTCCCCCCCTGATGGCCAGGTCAGGATCATCGGCAGCCTCAAGAAGCATTCCCAGGGCATCGCTCCCCTTGACCTCGGCGATAACGCTCATGGCGGCAAGCCTCTGGGAAGCTGCCTCCTGTTCACGGCTGGCATCAATCACCTGGCTTGCAATACGTTCCATTTTTTTTACCTCGCCAGACAGGCCTATTTTTTTTGCATAGAGAAGCAAGGCCTGGACCGCACCGGTTGGATCACGGCGGAACGAGGCTGCCGTAGCTGCATCAATAAGTATTTCAGCAGCCTCCGGAGCGCCTGTTGAAGCGATGGCAAAGAGGGCAGCTGCCCTTTCTGCATCATTGCCTCCAAGGTATCTCTTCATGTATATGTCTGTAGCCGTACCCGGGCGTCTCTCAGCCAGGGCCACCATCACCTGAGCCGCACACGGGCACTCGCCGGCGCTGAGCGATGAATAAAGGAGAGAAGCTGCCGCCTCGCTGCCAACCGACTGAAGTACGATGACGGCATCATCACACATCTCAGGGGAACTGACATAATCAGACAGTGCACTGACAGTCATGTCAGAGCCTGTCAGGCTGAGCTGTCTCATGAAGAAAGACCTCACCTCCCTGTCACCGGCACTTTTCATGAACTGTATGCACTGACTCTCCCATGCACGTTTCCTGGCATCGTCACTGTCCTTTGACAGGTGAGCCGTGAGTGATGCAATTGCATAGCGGGCACGCAGGTCGTCACCCTTGCCGGCGGGAACCACCTGTTCACAGATCATCGCTCTGCCTTCATCACCCAGGGCATACATGTCTTCCATAAGCCGGGAGGCCAGTTCCAGGTTATCAGCCGGCATCCTTGCCAGCAGATCTGCCACTTTCGTCCCCAGAGTCCTGACATCCTGGGCACTGACGGCCGTACTGAAGAGTACCAGGGCCGTCAGGATCAATAGGTTTTTGATTCTGTTCATGATATCTTTTTCAAATTATTTACATATGCCACCCGCCCCGCATAGGCTGGTCAAGCAGGGCATTTGCCGCTTCATCATCAATGAAGAGCTGCCTGACAGGGTCAAATCTGAGGTTCCGGCCCAGGCGCAACGCCACCACGCCCATATTCACTATTGTGCATGATCTGTGACCGTTCTCCTCATTCAGGGCAAACGGTTTCCTTGTCTTCACCGAATCAGTGAAGCTTGTGATCTGCGGTGCGGGATCGGGAAGGTCCCTGACCAGTTCAGCCAGGTTGGGGATATCAGAGACGAAGCCCTTGAATATCTTTCCCAGAGGACCCTCGATATAGGCAGCATCCTTATCGCGGTTCTCGCCGTCAAGGATTATCTGGCAGCCATCATCGTAGGTATATGTTATCCTGCGCCATGATCCCACTGCATCATAGTGTTGCTGGGGAGAGTCAATCTCAACTGAAACAGGACTGGTATGATCCTTTTCAAGCAGGTACTGGACGGGATCAATGTAGTGCTGCCCCATGTCGCCAAGGCCTCCGCCGTCATAATCCCAGTATCCGCGGAAGTTTTCGTGCACCCTGAATTTGTTGTATGGTTTGTATGGTGCAGGGCCCAGCCACATGTCATAATCGAGCTCTGAAGGCACAGGCTCCGGCAGAAGGTCGGTCCTGCCACTCCAGTAGAACTTCCAGTCGTAGCCGGTGATACCGCTGATTGTTACTTTCAATGGCCATCCAAGTATGCCGCTGCTGACAACTTTCTTCAGGGGCATGACAGTGGTTCCGAGGCCGTAGAACTGGCCTGTAAACCGGAACCAGGTATTGAGCCTGAACATCCTTCCGTTGGCCTTCACAGCTTCAACCAGCCTCTTCCCCTCACCGATTGTGCGGGTCATGGGTTTCTCGCACCAGATGTCCTTTCCGGCCTCAGCGGCCATTTTTGCTATGATGCCGTGCCAGTGCGGAGGTGTGGCTATATGCACAATGTCAATATCAGACCTTGCAATCAGCTCGCGGAAATCATTATAACCCTTAACCCCTTTACCGCCCTTATCGAGAGCTCTTTTCAGGTGACCGGAGTCAACGTCGCATACCGCAAGAAGACGGGTGTTCTCATAGCTGAAATGGCCAAGACCCATCCCTCCCACGCCAATGATACCCTTGGTAAGCTGATCACTCGGCGCCAGGTAGCCGCTGCCGCCGAGCACATGACGCGGAACGATTGTCAGAGCAGCACCGGCCAGCACCCCTCTCCTGATGAATTCTCTTCTCCTGAATGAATTTCCTGACATGATATTTTCTTTTTACATTATTCTTCCGGGACATTATATTCTTTCCTGAGCGCATCAAGTCTCTTCCTGAGGTGGTTTTCCACCTTGTCATAGGCAGGATCATCGATCAGGTTCTTCATCTCATGAGGGTCAGCAACGAGGTCATAGAGTTCCCATGCATCGATGTCATTATAGAAATGGATCAGTTTGTACCTGTCGGTACGAACTCCGTAATGCCTCCTCACTGCATGCTCGGCAGGATATTCGTAGTAATGGTAATAGAGTGCATCACGCCACCTCCCCTGCTTTTTGCCCTTGAGCAGAGGAACGAGTGACACTCCCTGCATGTCAGCCGGAGGCTTTACCCCGGCCAGCTCAAGAAACGTTGGTGCATAGTCAATGTTCTGCACCATTTCGCTTACATCACCATGGGCTGACAGTGATGAAGGGAGCCTCATCATCAGCGGTGTGCGGAACGACTCCTCGTACATGAAACGCTTGTCAAACCAGCCATGTTCGCCAAGATAAAAACCCTGGTCAGAGGTATAGACTACGAGTGTGTTTTGAAGCAGTCCGGCTGACTCGAGGTAGTCAAGCAGCCTTCCGGTGTTACGGTCAACAGACTCTATGGTACGGAGGTAGTCAGTAAGATACCTGTTGAGCTTGTAGAGGGCCAGGGAGTCTCCTTCAGGCCTGCCGGCCAGAAATTCCCTGCTGATGCTGTCATACTCCCTGAGCCAGGCGGTCCGTTGTTCAGGGGTCATACGGTGATCAAGGTACCAGATGTAATCCTTTTCTGACTGTGTCAGTGAGTCGCCGTCAGCGCCTGTGATCTTCAGATCGTATGACATGCGCATATCCTTGCTGATGCCCATCTCCTGGAGGGCGGAAGCCTGTCTGCCCTCATAGGTGTCAAAGAAATTGTCAGGCACAGGGAACACAGCGCCGTCATAAAGATCAAGGTCCATCGTGTCTGGCATCCAGTTGCGGTGGGGTGCCTTGTGATGCACCAGCAGGCAGAAGGGTTTTGCAGTGTCTCTCTGCTGAAGCCATTCTATGGCTTTATCGGTGATGATGGTGGTGGCATAGCCCGTCTGCCGGTAGGTGCGTCCCATCTCTGTGAAGTCAGGATTGTAATAGCTTCCCTGACCGGGCAGTATGCTCCAGAAGTCGAATCCCGTCGGTTCGCTCTTGAGGTGCCACTTCCCGATGAGGGCTGTCTGGTATCCGGCCTGTTGCAGCAGTTTGGGGAATGTGACCTGAGAGCTGTCAAACCTGACCCTGTTGTCAATGTGGCCATTGGTATGGCTGTGTTTCCCGGTCAGCAGTGCAGCCCTGCTGGGCGCACAGATTGAATTGCACACGAAGCTGTTGCGGAAGATGACCCCCTCGTCCGCAATACGGTCAAGATTTGGTGTTTTGTTAAGTCCGCTTCCGTATGCACTCACCGCCTGGTAACCATGATCATCTGTCATGATATAGACGATGTTGGGTCTGACCGGCTCCTGCCTGGCACATGACCAGAGGAGGAGAAGCAGGGCAAATGGGATGAGGCTTTTCATGATAGTTAAAATTACCGCATGTTAATCAAAAGAGACATATCCTTTTCAGGCCTTTGAATCAGATGTTAACCATTTTCTTCCTGATAATGATCCAGGACACAATCAGCAGGTATGCCGCACAGAACAGCAGCACACCCATTCCCGGCACCACGCCGAGCGAGTCGCTCACCAGTCCCATCACCGGTGGTATGAGAGCCCCTCCGGAGATGGCCATCATCATCAGTCCGGAGATTTCGTTGCTTCTCCCGGGGAACTTCTGGACCGTGAGAGAGAAGACAAGCGGGAAGATATTTGCCACACCCAGCCCGATCAGGAAGACAAGGATCCAGGCAGCAGCTTTTGATGCCGGTATAATCATAATCAGCAGGATGGTGATTATTGAGAGTATGGCGCTGTAAAGGAAACCTTTTGTGGAAGAGAGTTTTGTCAGGATGAGAGCTCCGGCGAAGGTGCCGAGCATGCGTCCGAAGAAGTAAACGCTTCGGCCCGACTGGGCCGACACCTCTTCGAAGCCGAACCTGGCGGTAAGGTATTTACCCGAGAAGTAGTTGAATCCCACGTCAATCCCGACCACGAGAAAGATTGAGAGCACCATCATGAGGATGTATGAGTTGCCGAGCAGCCTGAAGGCTGAAGCCATTGATGCCTTTGTGCCCGATGCGGCGGTCTCTTCTATCTTCACGGTTCCAAGCCAGAGTACGCTGAGGAAGGAGATTATGCCATATACCAGGAACAGCAGTTTCCAGTCGCCGAATCTGCTTGCGAAGACAGCTGCCAGCGGTGCTGCAAGCATCGAGCCGATGGCTTTGATGAACTGAGAGAAGCTGAGGAAGCTTGATGCCCTGCGCCCAGGCACCACGTCAACAAGAAGTGGATTGGCCGAGACCTGGACTATTGTGTTTCCGATGCCCAGAAGGGCGAAGCCAGCGATGACAGTCACGAAGTTGTAGAAGAAATATGGAATGAACAGCCCGATGCCTGTGATGATCATCCCGGCATTGAGCATTCTCTTTTTTCCTACGCGGGCCTGAATTATTCCGACTGGAACAGACAGGATGAAGAACCAGATGAAAGCTGCGAAGGGAATAAGACCAAGGATGAAATCGCTCAGTTCAAGGTCGCCTGCCACCCGGTCCTTGCCAATACCCACCAGGTCAACAAAGCTCATAACGAAGAAGGAGAGGAGCACCGGCACCACCAGTCTCATCTCGATTTTTTTCTCATTCATATTGTTCAGGTTGTTCAGTCTTACATCAGCGGAAGAGCAGGCTGTACTGCCTTCCAGAAATCATTGTCAAGGAGATAGGCGCTTCCCAGCAGGGCAGCATCCTCCTTCAGTTCCGAGATTGCAATTTTGGTGTCACATCCCTCATTCCTCAGAGTTTTCTCCAAGGCAGGGCCGAAGAGGTTGAAGGCATGCGAGATGTTTCCGCCGATGACCAGGATCTCAGCACCGAATCTTTTCAGCCACGGCGCCAGGAATCCCCCCAGGCTGTTCCCGAATTCACTGAATATTTCCGTTACCTCCGGGGCTCTTCCAGCCATCATGGCTACCTCTCTTACGCCGGCAGCCTCGCGGCCTGTCACCTCCCGGAAGCGGGAAGTGAACCAGCGGGTCGAGAAGTAGTCGTCAGCTATTCCGTTGCCGAAAGGCAGGTGGTAGACACAGCCCATTTTCGGCACACTGTCTCCTTCCACAACAGGGATACGATCTTCCAGGAAAGCTGAGCCGAACCCGGTGCCGAGGGTGATGGCCATCATCCTGCGGTAGCCTGCAGCTTTTCCGACCCAGGCTTCGCCCACGGCAAATGAGCTTGCATCATTCATGAACCTCACCCGGCAGTCACATGGCAGCCCGAGCCTTGAGGCAATGGCTTTGCCGACATTGACCCCGTAAAGCTTTTCGTATTTGGGAACACCCCTTATCATGCAGATGCCGCTGACATAGTCAAACGGGCCCGGCATGGCGAACCCGATTCCACGGAGATTGAAGATCTGCATCCCCTTCAGCACCTGCTTCAGGGTATCACTCCAGACGGTTAAAATTGCATCGGCTTCCGCCTTGTTGTCAACCGGGCTCTCAGCCCTCGAGCCGTTTATGATGCGGTGGGCAGTCATATCAACGGCGACGGCAGTGATGTGACTGCCGCCAATATCCACGCCAATGGCGATGTTCTGAAGCTCAGAATTCATTGTGGTCTCCTCAGGTTCCTTTTTAAAGCAATGAAAATATCTATTTTCCCAAAGAGTGCAAAAGGAATCCGGCATATTATTCTGAAAAAATAGGATCAGTCTGAGAAATGTCTTAATTTCGTAATAGTAATCGTGCTATTCCGAACCGTTCACAATCAAATCTCATATTGTCATGCCAAAAGCCACTAAAGAGGATGCGCTTCTGTATCACAGTCGCGGCCGCAAGGGTAAGGTGGAAGTGATCCCTACCAAGCCTTACTGTACCCAGTTTGATCTCAGCCTGGCCTATACTCCCGGAGTGGCCTATCCCTGCCTTGAGATAGAGAAGAACCCGGATGATGCATACATGTATACTGCCAAAGGCAACCTGGTTGCGGTTATCTCCAACGGTACAGCCGTTCTGGGCCTGGGCGACATAGGTGCGCTGGCCGGTAAGCCGGTGATGGAAGGCAAAGGACTCCTGTTCAAGGTATTTGCAGACGTGGATGTGTTTGATATTGAGATTGACGAGAAGGACCCGGAGAAGCTGATAGAGATATGTGCGAAACTGGCTCCCACCTTCGGCGGGATAAACCTGGAGGACATCAAGGCGCCAGAGTGCTTCGAGGTAGAGACAAGGCTCAAGGAGATGCTTGACATCCCGGTGTTTCATGATGATCAGCACGGTACGGCAATCATCTCTGCCGCAGGGCTGCTGAATGCCGTTGAGATCTTCGGCAAGAATATCTCAGACCTTAAGGTGGTGGTGTGCGGGGCGGGTGCCGCGGCCAACTCTTGCACCAGGCTCTATGTGGCGCTGGGAGTGAAAAAGGAAAATGTCATAATGGTTGACAGCAAGGGCGTTATCACTACCCGGAGAACCGATCTGAACAAATACAAGAAAGAGTGGGTTACCGACCTGAACATCAGCACACTTGCAGAGGCAGTCAAAGGGGCTGATGTATTCCTCGGCCTCTCTGTGGCCAACATGCTGACCAGTGAGATGCTGAGTACAATGGCTCCCAATCCGATAGTCTTTGCAATGGCCAATCCCAATCCGGAGATAAGTTACGAGGATGCCATGGCAACCCGTGATGACCTGATCTTTGCCACCGGCAGGTCTGATTATCCCAACCAGATCAATAACGTCCTCGGTTTCCCCTTCATCTTCAGGGGTGCTCTTGATGTCAGGGCCAGGACCATCAACGAGGAGATGAAGCTTGCTGCGACGCGTGCGCTTGCCGGGCTTGCCAAGGAGAAGATTCCGGAGGCAGTGCTGAAGGCATATGGCCTTGAAAACCTGGAATTCGGCAGGGAATACATAATACCAAAACCCCTGGATCCGCGTCTTATCTCAAGGGTTGCGCCCGCAGTAGCCCGCGCAGCCATAGAAACCGGAGTGGCACGCTTCCTCATTGAAGACTGGGATGCCTATGTCAGGAAACTTGACAGCCGGACAATGGAGCATATAAAACGCATCTCTGACATCTGCTGTCTCTGATGCAGGATTCAGAAAGGGCCGGTAACCATCGTTATCCGGCCCTTTCACTTACCCTCCTGTTAATCAACCAGCCAGCTGTGTCAAACTCTGAAAACACACAGCTTTATCATTGAGGTTTCAGCCCAAGCTTCGTCTCATACATTGACAATATCAGAGATGAGATCTGTTCAAGGGTAAAACTGCTCCTGTTAAGAGTTACATCGAAGAGATGATCTATGCACTGGGGTTTCTTGTCGAGGAAATCAACAATCAGCTTCTGCCGCTTTTCGTCTGTATTGACAACATACTCCTCGGCCTTTTCAATGATCATTCCTTTCTTTTTCATCACATTCTGCACCCTCCAGTAAAGGGGAGCAACCAGCCGTACATGCAGGGCGTTGGCCATATCACGTGTGATAGAGACACCTCCCCTGCCAATTATCACGGCATACCCGTCACGGGCGATTGAGAGAACCACTTCCCTGATGGCTTTTTTCACCGAGCTGTCTGTCACGAAGGACCCTGAGAATGCCATTATCATCTGGGAAATGTCGGTCATTCCCAGTCCCTGGTAAAAGGTCTCCACACGCTGGGTGTCAGTCTTCAGCTCATGCGCGGCATGATATATTATGTCTTTGTCTACCCATTTCCACCTGTTGGTGTGGTACCTCAGATTCATCTGGGCCACCAGTTCGGCAGCCACCTCACGGCCGTCACACCCGGTCAGGCGCGAGATAGTTATGACCGGGCCACTCTGGTCAGTGGGCTTACCGAGCATGTCAGCCCTGTAGCGGGTGTCGAAATAATCAAATATCTTCTTCACGGCCAAGGCCTTAGGTGTTGCATCTTTCTGTGCGTTGCTGCCTGAATACTGCAGCATCTAATTCTTACAAAATATAGTAAATAATTTAGTAAAACGCAACCGGAAACCAATAAAAATTGATTTCCGGCAGCATTTTGGCAAGGTCACGCAGGCGCTGCGGACGATTCCGTCAGAAGCTCTGGTGTTCGGTACGTCGGATGATTTCGTTCTGAAGATCCTCTCCCAGGTCATTGAAATAATCACTGTAGCCTGCCACGCGTACAATCAGGTCACGGTAAAGCTCAGGGTGTTTCTGAGCCTCACGGAGGGTGTCAGCGTTGACAACGTTGAACTGAATGTGGTGGCCGTCAAGGCTGAAGTAACTCCTGATAAGGGCGGTCAGCTTCTGGTAGCTTCCTTCATCCTCGAAGAACTCCGGTGAAAACTTTTGGTTAAGCAGTGTTCCGCCGGTCCTGAGATGGTCAATCTTTGAAGCCGACTTGATCACGGCAGTGGGTCCCTGGCGGTCAACGCCCTGGAACGGGGATATGCCTTCTGACAGGGGAACCCATGCCTTTCGCCCGTCAGGCGTTGCACCGGTAACATTGCCGAAGTACACATGTGATGTGGTCGGGAGCATGTTGATGCGGTGTATGCCTCCTCTGGGTGTCGGCTTGCCGCTGACAGCATCATGGAAGAACTCAAATACCGATACTGCCTGAGCATCAGCATAGTCATCATCATTTCCGTATTTCGGGGTGTTGTAAATAATATCATACTGCATCTGCTCCGCTCCCTCGAAGTTGTTCTGCAGTGCGGTAAGCAGCTCACCCCAGGTGAACCTCTTCCTGTCATAGATATTGAACCTGATTGAGGTGAGTATGTCAGTGATACTTCCAAGACCCACTCCCTGTATATATGTGGTATTATACCTGGCTCCGCCGGCATTGTAATCCCTGCCGTTTGCTATGCAGTCCTCAAGCAGGAGTGACAGGAACGGAACAGGCAGGTGAATGGCGAAGGTCTTTTCAATGACATTATTGCCCCTTATCTTGACATCTGCAAAGTAGTTGATCTGCTCTTTGTATGCCAGCATGAACTCATCGAAGGTGGAAAATGACGCGGGGTCGCCGGTCTTTGGTCCCACCTGTACGCCTGTGCGGGGATCGAATCCGTTGTTGAGGGTGACCTCAAGGATCTTCACAAGGTTGAAGTATCCGGTAAGCCAGTAGCACTCGGTCCCGAAGGCTCCGGTCTCAACACAACCCGATGCTCCTCCGTTGCGGGCATCAACTATGCTCTTGCCCTGCCTCAGCAGTTCCTGGATGATTGCCTCGGTATTGAAGACTGAAGGCTGTCCGAAACCGGTCCTGATGATATCTAGTGCCTTGTGCACGAATGAGTCCGGGTTTTTGCGGCTTACCTGAACCATTGAGCTGGGTTGAAGTATCCGCATCTCCTGGATTACATCGAGGAGAATATAGGTCATGGGATTGACCGCATTGGTACCGTCAGGCTTCACTCCTCCCAGGTTTATCAGGCAGAAGTCGGTATAGGTGTTGCTCTCCTGTGCAGTGACACCCATCTTCGGGGGAGAGGGATGGTTATTGAATTTTACCCAGAAGCATCCGAGGAGCTCATAAGCCTCCTCAGGAGTCAGGGTTGCACTCTCAACACCCTTGTTATAGACCGGCCACAGGTGCTGGTCGAGCCTGCCAGGGTTGAATGAGTCCCACGGATTGAGTTCGGTTACCACACCCAGGTGGATGAACCAGTAATGTTGCAACATCTCATGGAATGTCTCCGGAGCGTTGGCCGGCACGCGGCGGCATACGGCAGCCATCTTCCGAAGCTCTGTGCGCCTTGTAGCATCCTTCTCCTCCGAAGCCATCTCTTCAAGCCTGTCGGCATGCCTTCCGGCATACATTATTATCGCATCACAGGCTATATCCATGGCCTTCAGTTCCTCGCTGCGCTCATAGGCCTGCGGGTCATTACGGAAATCAAGTGCGGCGGCAGCAGCTGCAATCTCTTTTTTCAGGTCCAGGAATCCTGTATGGAACATCTTATAACCCAGAACTGTATGCCCGGGCGCCCTTTGCTCCTGGAACTCGGTGAAAATACCTGCTTTATAGGCGGCCAGCCACTCAGGGGTCATGCGCTCCATAATGCGGTCACGGTTGCTCCTCCCCTTCCAGAAGGGAATGATCTCCTCGCTGTATATCTTCTTAACATCATCGCTAACCCTGAAGAAGACCTTTTCGCGGCTGTCGAGAATATTGAGATCCTGCAGTGAGTGAAGGCTTATCTCCGGGTAGGTCGGGGTAGCCTTGGGTGCAGGTCCTCTTTCGCCCACGATAAGTTCACCGTCATTGATGCAAATGGCCTTGTTCCTCAGCAGGTATTCAAAGGCACGTGCCCTGAGGACAGGTGCCGAAAGGCCCTGGGCCTCCCTGGTGGCGTAGAAGCGGGTGATTAGCTGTGCTCTCTCCGCCGTTATTGTCTCAGTTGCGTTCAGGCTCTGTTCCCTGAGCCTAATAACTCTGTCTGTCATTTTCATAGTAAAATCTTTGCTGCCTTATTCTGTTTTCATCCGCCCTTTTTAACGTGTATCCCGAGCGGTTTTAATATGTCAATGTATTCGTCAAGATGGCCGTTTGAAATCTGGGTGGCGGAAACCATCCTGTCATCCATTCCGAAACGGCGGTACTTTGAGCTGCCCGTCTTGTGGTAGGGCAACAGGTTTATCTCCTTTATGTGTCCGTTATTGCGGTTTTCAAGAAAACCGCGGAGCTGCTCCATATATGAAGCATCGGCTGATACTCCCGGTATGACCGGGATTCGTATCATCACATCGTTTCCCTCAGCCAGGAGCATGTCAAGGTTAGAGATTATCAGGTCATTGCTCACGCCCGTGAACTTCGTGTGGATCTCCGGATCAATATGCTTGATGTCATAAAGGAAAAGATCGGTGACAGGCATGATTGAACGTAGTATCTCACGGCGCACATAACCTGAGGTGTCAACGGTTGTATGGAAGCCTGCCTGTTTGAGAAGGGTGAGGGTCTCACGGAGAAATTCCGGCTGCATCAGTGGTTCGCCGCCTGAGAAGGTGACGCCTCCTCCGGAGTGTTCCATGAAGACCCGGTCTGCCTGCACCTTTGCAAGAATCTCTTCCGGGGTGTACTCATGTCCCACCTGCTCCAATGATCTGAATTCCTTCTCTCCCACCCTGTCAATCCTTTCAACCATACGGATACCCATCTCCTTTCCCTCGGGATTGTGACACCACCAGCAATCGAGCGGGCACCCTTTCATGAAGACAGTGACCCTGATGCCTGGGCCGTCATGAATTGCATATCGTTTTATACTGAATACAAAACCTTTCATAATCTGATAACGGATTTCGGGTAACAAATAGTGGGAGGCAGGGCTTCGGGAGCCCCTCATGAAAGGTTATCGGGCATAGAACATAAGGCAATGATACAGCCTTCTGCCGAGGCGGTTCATCATAAACCTGTGTTCCAGTCTGTTCATACCCTTAATATGGAACACAAAGGTAAGAAATGATTCTGGATTTTCCAAGCGGGAAGGCACCGGCGGTGATGGCGGAATTTAATTCGCATCGCCATAGCGCTGAAAATGTATCGATTACAGAATTATCCAGTGGGTTAACAAAAGTTTAACAAATAATCCATGCAACAATAGGGGGTGTTGACGGTCTTTATAACGGAAAGAAGATGGAAAAGGACAGTTCCGCTTTCTTACAGGACAGTTAGGTGTTTAACAAAAACGGGTTGGTCATGAAAAGAATTTCATTGGTTCTGGTGTTGTTTGCAGCATTCTCACTGCTCTCCTTCGGCAAGGTGATCATAAGGGGCGAATCGAACACTCCCTTCGGAGCCTACACCATTGAGCGTCTGGATGAGACTGTAATGCTGGCAGGTGAGGAGATGAAATGCTACCTCATCAGTTATGAAAAATCACCTTTACAGGTTAAGGTGCTGGTTGACAAGGAGAAGAAGTGCAAGAATTACCTTGTCATCACCGACGAACTTTCAGTCATGTACACTTGCAACGGCGAATTCTTCGGTGTAAGCCGGCTTGGCGAGAAGTACAGGGCTGCCGGTCTGGCAACGACCGATGAGAAGCTCGACAGGTATGACTACTTTCATCAGAAGGTCATTTCCCAGGGCGCCACAGAAGAATTTGATGCAACCATGCTGATTGCATCGTATTTCCCGGAGCTTATCAAGGAATAGCTGCCGGAAGAAAGATTTTTTCCTTCCTTAATCAGGCCGTCCGGCCTGTCTACGATCAGGTTTAGGTTGAATTGAAGATACCCCAAGCGGGTATCTTCTTCTTTTATATTAATGACAATAATCAATTTTGCAGAGCCAAACCGGATTATCTTTGATGTTGTAATGCCGCCCCCTGGTTCGCGGGCAGCTACTGATACAAAAGACAATGAAACAGAAGATAAGGTTCAGCCTCCTGTACCGTGACATGTGGCAATCATCAGGCAAATACCAGCCGAGGGTAGACCAGCTGACTGCCGTTGCGCCGTATATAGTTGAGATGGGTTGTTTTGACCGCGTAGAGACCAATGGAGGTGCATTTGAGCAGGTGCAACTGCTTTACGGCGAGAATCCGAATACGGCTGTAAGAGAATGGGTGAAACCATTCAACAAGGCAGGAATTCAGACACACATGCTTGAGAGGGCCCTCAATGGTTTGAGGATGTACCCGGTGCCGGCTGATGTGAGGAAGCTGATGTACAGGGTCAAGAAAGCGCAGGGAGTTGATATTGCGCGATCGTTCTGCGGGCTGAATGATCACCGTAACCTGGAGCTGTCAGTCAAATATGCCCGCGAGGCAGGGATGATATCACAGGCAGCCCTCTCTATTACACACTCGCCAGTTCATACCGTCGATTACTATATGGGTATTGTTGACCATGTCGTGGAGTACGGCGCTGACGAGATCTGTCTCAAGGATATGGCAGGGGTTGGCCGGCCCGCTTCCCTCGGTGAGCTCGTAAGAAGGATCAAGAGCAAATACCCCGGCATTATTGTGCAGTACCATGGTCACAGCGGGCCGGGAATGTCGGTGGCCTCAATGCTTGAGGTAGCAAGAGCCGGCGCTGATTACCTCGATGTGGCAATGGAGCCGCTCAGCTGGGGCATGGTCCACCCCGACGTGATTGCGGTGCACGCGGTGATGAGCGACGCCGGGTTTGACGTACCTGAGATCAACATGGACGCCTACATGAAGGTAAGGGCGCTGACACAGGAATTCATAAATGATTTTCTTGGCTATTTCATTGATCCGCGCAACAGGCAGATGACCTCCCTCCTTATCGGGTCAGGCCTCCCCGGCGGAATGATGGGGAGCATGATGGCAGACCTGAAGGGGGTTCACCAGGGAATCAATGCCGCCCTGAAAGCCAGAAGCAAGCCTGAAATGACCGAGGATGAACTGGTGGTGCAGCTCTTCAGGGAGGTGGAGCATATCTGGCCGATGATGGGTTATCCTCCGCTGGTCACACCATTCAGCCAGTATGTTAAGAATGTGGCTCTTATGAACATCGTCTCTCTGGTCAACGGCAAGGAAAGATTTGCAATGATTGATCCTAACACCTGGGATATGCTGCTGGGACGTGCCGGAACTCTTCCCGGTCCGCTGGCACCTGAACTGGTTGAACTGGCCGGGAAAGCAGGGAAGGAGTTCTATGAAGGGAATCCACAGGAAAACTATCCTGATGCACTCGATACCTACCGGAAAGAGATGGAAGACAACGGGTGGTCCGCAGGGCCCGATGAGGAGGAACTCTTCGAACTGGCGATGCATGACAGGCAATACCGTGATTACAAATCCGGTGTGGCACAGAAAAGGTTCCTGAAGGAGATCGCTGACAAACAGGCTGAGTTATCACAGGGAACTCCCGCGAAAACGCCGCCACGCAAACTCCTGCATTCACCCGAAGCAGGCATAGCATTCCTCTACTCGGGGGCAACGGCAACCTACTGGCCCGATGAGGAGATGCTGAACGTTGGAGAGAAAGTTAAAAAGGGGGAGATCCTTATGTACATAATGATAGGAAAAACCATCAGGGAGGTGGTATCTGACCGTGCAGGCACGGTGAAGAAAATCCTTGTAAGGAGCGGCGACAAGATCAGCAAGGGAGACCCGCTGATTGAATTCAGTTAGCCCGTTTCCCGCAGCTATGCTGCAAAACAGGGCAGATACTTCCCGTTCAATTGTAATTTAAGGCATTAATCCATATTTTAGCCAACCGAACCCAAACACCAACCGTAATGAAAAAAATCCTTATCATGCTGTTCATTGCCTCTCTCGGAGTTATTTCCTGCAAGAAGGAGAGCTGCGAGAATCCTTTCTATTGCGACTGGGACACACCTTTTGAAGTTCCCCCGTTTGACAAGATAAAAATTGAACATTTCAAGCCGGCCTTCCTGAAAGGGATGGAAGAAGAGATGGCAGAGGTCAATGCCATCATCAGCAACACTGACGAGCCTACTTTTGACAATACCATCAGGGCCATGCAGTTCACCGGCAAACTGTTGCAAAAGGTACAGCGTGCCTGGGGTCCGCTTTCCGGCGCCAATACCAATGACTCGATTCAGGCGCTGCAGAGGGAGATGAGTCCGCTTTTCTCCAGGCACAGCGACGATATTGCCCTCAACGAAAAGCTCTTTGAAAGAGTTAAGTCAGTATATGAAAACCGTGAGAAATTCAATCTCACACCCGAGGAGAGCAAACTTCTTGAAGACGAATACCTCGGTTTCATCAGGAGCGGCATAGGCCTGTCTTCCGAAAACAAGGAAGTACTCCGCAAATTAAACAGTGAACTGTCACTGCTGGGTGTCAGGTTCGGCGAAAACCTGCTGGCTGAAACCAATGCTTTCACCCTCGTCATCGACAATGAACAGGATCTCTCTGGTATTCCCGAAGGGATCAGGGCACAGGCTGCTGCAGCTGCCAGGGCAAAGAATATGGAGGGCAAATGGCTCTTCACCCTGCAAAATCCCAGCTACATTCCCTTCATGACCTATGCAGACAACAGGGCCCTCAGGGAGAAGATGTTCAGGGGTTACAGCATGCGGGGCAACAACGGGAACGAACATGACAACAACAAGATCCTGGCCGACATAATCAGGCTGCGGGTAGAAAAGGCCAGGCTGCTGGGATATGAGAGTCATGCCGACTATGTCCTTGAGCGCAACATGGCAAAGGAGCCTGAGACAGTCCTTAATTTCCTCTCACAGATATGGGAGGCTGCCCTTCCGGTGGCGAAGGCCGAGGCTGCAGCGCAGCAGGAGCTTATTGACAGGGAAAGCGGCAAATTCAAACTCGAGCCATGGGACTGGTTCTACTACACCGAAAAAATCCGCAAGGAGAAGTACGACCTGAGCGATGAAGAGACGAAACCCTATTTCTCAGCCAGGAATGTCACTGACGGAATGTTCTATGTCGCCAACAGGCTTTACGGACTGGAATTCAGTGAGAGGAACGACATACCCCTGTACCATCCTGATGTAAAGACATGGGAGGTGAAGCGTGACAACAAGCACGTTGGCATCCTTATGATCGACTATCATCCGAGGGCTTCGAAGCGGGGCGGTGCATGGTGCAGCGGCATGAGGCCCCAGCGTATTGACGAAAATGGCAAATTCGTGACGCCGCTGGTTAGCATGGTCACAAATTTCACACCTCCTTCGGGCGATACTCCGTCACTTCTGACCCCCGATGAGGCAAGCACACTCTTCCATGAGTTCGGTCATGCCCTGCACAACCTTCTGTCAAACACGGAGTATACCAGCGGTGTGTCACGTGATTTCGTGGAGCTGCCTTCACAGGTTATGGAACACTGGGTCTTTGAACCGGAGGTGCTGAAGGTATATGCAAAACACTATCAAACCGGTGAGGTCATCCCTGACGCACTGATAGAAAAGATAGAGAAGGCCGGCAAGTTCAACCAGGGATTCACTACCATCGAGTACCTGGCTGCCTCATCACTCGATATGGAATACCACTCCCTGACAGAGCCTGTCGAACTGAACATCGGAGAATTTGAAAAGAAGGCCATGGAAAAGTACGGACTGATCAGCGAGATTATTCCCCGCTACAGGTCAACTTATTTCAACCACATCATTGGCGGTTATTCGGCCGGTTACTACAGCTACATCTGGTGTGAGCAGCTTGACTCCGACGCCTTCAAAGCCTTTAAGGAGACGGGGGACATCTTCGACAAGGAGGTTGCAGCCCGCTTCGAAAAGGAGATCCTTTCACGGAAGGGATCAAAGGATGAGCTTGAGATGTGGATTGCCTTCAGGGGCCGTGAGCCAGGCATAGAGGCTCTGCTTGAAAACCGGGGATTTATAAACCGGTAGCCTGTGAATGCCGGGATGCGTGTGCCGGGAAGGGTCTCTATGACTTTCCTCTTGCTGATACTTTTATCAGGAAGCGTTGCTGCCTTATCACCCAGGGTTGAGAAGGGCGTGCTTGACCTGAGTAAGATACAACAGGGAGACGAGTTCACCGTAAGGATGAACGGAGAGTGGGAGTTCTATTTCGGCACATTCATCAATGGCACACCCGGAGATATTTGTGACACACTGATTCCGGACTGTTATGCCACGGTTCCCGGTTACTGGAGCGATTACACCGTCGACGGCAGGAAACTTCCCCGGTTCGGGTACGCCACATACCGGGCCCTGATCTTGCTGCCCCGCGGATACCGTGACAGGATGGGATTTGACATGCCGGTGTTTGATACCTCGTACGAGATAACCATCAATGGCGTCACCATGGCCAGGAACGGAACTCCCGCACGAACCAGGGCTGAGTCGGTCCCCTCCTACGAACCCCTCTTCTTCAGTTATGTACCCAAAAGTGACACCCTCGAACTGCTGATCAGGGTCTCCAACTATGAACACCGGCGCGGGGGATTCTGGATGCCTATGAAGGCAGGCACCTTTCACTCAATACAGACCAACTTCACAAACCAGTGGTTTATCTCTATCCTGGTATCAGGCATCCTCTTCGCTTCATTTCTGTTCTTTCTGATTTTCTACGTGCTTGACAGGCGTGACAGGAAGCTGCTGATGTTTGCCGTACTGGTCCTCTGCCTTGCCCTCCGTCCCTTTCTCTCAGCCCCGTACCTTGCAACAATTGTTGACATAAGAAACTGGAACCTCATCATCCGGGGAGAATATCTTATACTGTTATTCATGGTTACCTCCGGGATGTGGCTGGCATACCTGATCTATCCCGCCAGGTGGTTCAGGAGGTTTGCAATTGCCGCAGATGTTGTTTTTGTTCCCGGGGTAGCTGCCGTTGTTTTCCTTCCGGTAAGGATCTTTTCATGGTCAGTCTTCGGCATACAGGCTATAGCAATGTTAGCTATGCTTTACGTAGTCTCGATGAGCATCAGGGGCATCATGAAAGGCAACCGGAGAGACATCCTGTACCTTCTGGCATTCCTGGCCATCTTATTCGGATTGGTATCTGACATTCTTATGTCAAACGCACTGGAAGAGAACCAGCAGCTTTACATCCTGTCATTCCTGATCCTCATCTTCGTGCTGATTCAGGCAACCCTTCTGATAGCTGACTGGGTAAGAAGGGGCAAGGAGAGGGAGAAACTCTCGGGGCAACTCGAGGAACTGAACCACAGTCTCGAGAGCAGGGTTGAAGAACGCACCAGGGAGCTCACGGATCGCACAGAAGAGCTTAATGCAAGGAATCAGCAGATCGCCCTGCAGAATAAAAAGCTCACCGAGACGATAAGCCTGAAGAACAAGATTTTTTCTGTGATAGCACATGACCTGCGAAGTCCCGTGGTGAACATCCTCTACACCCTCTACCTGCTGAAGGAGGAGGAGTTCCGTGACCGGACAGAATCACTTGCAGACTCATGCATTCAGTACTCCCAGCAACTCATCAGCCTCCTCGAGAACATGCTGGTCTGGGGAAGGGGCCAGGAAGACATGATAAAGTATGCTCCTGCCGAGAATGACCTCGCTGACATAATCCTGACCAACATCAGCATCCTTAAAGACAGCGCTGACAGGAAAAACATTGACCTTAATTTCACCCAGGTTGGCAGATCAATCGGCTGGTTTGACAGGGACCTTGTTGACATAATAATCCGGAATCTTCTCACAAATGCAATTAAGTATACATATCACGGCGGAAAGGTGACAGTTCATGTGAAGGAGAGGGAAGAGTCTTCCGAATGGGTGACCATAAGGATCTGTGACAACGGGGTCGGGATCACTCCCGAACGTCAGAAGAGGCTCTTCACCGGGCATGAGATTGAGTCAACGCCAGGCACCGATTCCGAAAAGGGAACCGGGATAGGCCTGAGGCTCGTTTATGAGCTGGTGGCATTGAGCAAGGGGACCATCACCGTGGAGAGCACTCCCGGCAGCGGTACCTGCTTTACCGTGATACTGCCCGGCTCTGACCAGGCATTCAGGCTCCGGTAAGCGCTGACAGCCCTTTCAGATTGAGAAACCTAACCTCCCTGCGGTCAACGGAAATAAGTCCCTCCTGCTCCATCTCACCGATTGCCCTGGCAAGTGAAGGACGTGTCACTCCGAAATACTCTGAAAGCTCCTGCTGCGGGCGGTCTATGACCACACGGCCTGTTGAAGCGCCTGGCAGCGAAGAAATATAATGTGCAAACTTCCCCTTGATTGTATGGAATGAATGAAACCTGAGACGGCCCGAAAGGAACTGTGCCTTACCGCAGATAAACGAGAGGTAGTTTGACAGTATCCGTTTGTTACCGGCCATCATTGCAAGGTAATCGTCCTTGTTGATAATCAGTAACTCGGAATCAGAATTGGCTATCACGGTCACCGGGTACCTCGCTCCTTCACCGAAGAGCACGGCAGCAGCAAGCGCCTGAGGCGGATTTATATCCTCAATTTTCATGGTGCGTCCTGAAAGATCTGACATTTCTCCCCTTATGCTGCCTGAAAGCACTATCATCAGTGAGGTTATCTCTTCACCTGCGAGTGCGGCAACAGCTCCTGCATGATAAAACCTTACCCTGAAATTGACTGCAGCTATCAGCTTTTCTATTTCTGAATCAGTCAGTCCCCTGAACAGCGGGGAATTACTCAGTACCGGAAAACGCATTAATCTCTTTTTTTGGTTAAATGTAGAAATAATTCGTAAATTGTAACATATGTTACAAACCACAATCAGTGATGAGGATACCTTTGCATCATAAAACTGAGACAATAAAATGCAAAGAGACATTATTAAGATAGATGAGGAGAAATGCAACGGATGCGGCGTTTGTGTACCCAACTGCCACGAAGGTGCTCTTCAGGTGATTGACGGCAAGGTAAGGCTGGTATCTGAGCTGATGTGTGACGGGCTCGGGGCGTGTATCGGACACTGCCCGGAAGGCGCCATCACTATCGAAAAGCGTGAGGCTGAGCCATATGACGAGATCGCTGTTATCAGTGAAATGGTAAAGAAGGGTCCGAATACTGTTATAGCCCATCTGAAGCATCTGAAAGACCACCACGAGTACGGTTACCTGGAGGAAGGAACCACCTGGCTTGAGGTTCATGGCAGTGAGCTGTCATTTGATGCTGCTGAGGTTCTTGATGCAGTCAGCGGTAAGCAAGGGCAGGCCCAGGCAGCAGGAGGGGCTCATCTTCAGCACCAGCATCAGCAACACCAGCACGGGCACCGGCATAATGGCGGCGGATGCCCGGGCAGCACTGAGAGGCTGATAGCACCTTCACCCGTCTTCGGAACAGCATCGGCAGAATCACCTTCCATGCTCACCCACTGGCCTGTGCAGATGCACCTGGTTAACCCCAACTCACCCGCATACAGGGGAGCTGACCTGCTGCTGGCAGCAGACTGTGTGGCATTCTCCATGGGCTCATTCCACAGCCGTTTCCTGAAGGGTAAAGCGCTGGCAATAGCATGCCCCAAGCTTGATCACGGAACGGAAACATATATAGATAAACTGACTGTCATGATAGATACAGCAAAAGTCAACACCATCACTGTGCTGATGATGGAGGTTCCCTGCTGCGGCGGACTGTTGCAGATGGTCAGGGCCGCACTCGCCAGGGCTTCACGCAAGGTACCCGTTAAAACAGTCGTGGTAAGTATCGAAGGTAAGATACTGCAGGAGGAATGGATGTAGAATAAAAGTACAAACAGAATATAAACCAAAAAAAACAAGAGATGAGTATGTTTTGTTACCAGTGCCAGGAGACGGCAAAAGGAACCGGATGCGTCGTAAAAGGCGTATGCGGGAAGACTGATGATGTAGCCCAGATGCAGGACATGCTGGTGTGGATTGCCAAGGGAATATCAATCCTTGGTACCATTGCACGTCAGAACCACTATTCCAATGCAAAGGTTGACCGCTTTGTGCAGGAAGCTCTCTTCACCACAATTACCAACGCCAACTTTGACAGGGTGAAGATCACTGAAAAGATTCATGAAGGTATAGCTCTCAGGGATAAGTTTGCCGGCGAGATGAAAGCTCACGGCATCACCATCCCCGGCAACCTGAATGAGTGTGTTGCCTGGAAGCCCGTAAGCGAGGCTGACCTGGCCGCCAAGGCCGCTGAAGTAGGCGTCCTCTCAACCCCCGACGAGGATGTCAGGTCACTCCGCGAACTGACAACCTACGGTGTGAAGGGTATGGCAGCCTATGCAGAACATGCAGGCAATCTGGGATTCAACAGCGACAGTGTTGATGCGTTCATCCAGAGGGCTCTGGCAGCCACTACTGACGACACCCTTTCTGCTGATGAGCTTGTGGCTCTCGTGCTTGAGACCGGCAAACATGGTGTGGAAGTGATGGCCCTCCTCGACAAGGCAAACACTACCACCTATGGCAACCCGGTGATATCAGAGGTCAATATCGGTGTAAGAAATAATCCTGCCATCCTCATCAGCGGTCATGACATGAAGGATATGGAGGAGTTGCTTCGCCAGACAGAAGGGACAGGCGTGGATGTATACACCCACAGTGAGATGCTGCCCGCCAACTATTATCCTGCATTCAAGAAATACAGCCATTTCGTTGGCAACTACGGCAACTCATGGTGGAAACAGACAACTGAGTTCGAGACCTTTAACGGCCCGGTCCTGTTCACCACCAACTGCATCGTTCCGCTTCGCGACAGCTACCGTGACCGCGTTTATACAACCGGTTCATCCGGCTATCCGGGCTGCCCCCATATCCCTGACAGGGAACCAGGCAAGGAAAAGGATTTCTCAGCCATCATTGAACATGCGAAGAGATGCCCGGCCCCGACAGGTATTGAAGAGGGTACAATCATTGGCGGTTTTGCACATAACCAGGTTATTCAGCTTGCTGACAAGGTTGTCGACGCAGTGAAGAGCGGTGCCATCCGCAAGTTCTTCGTCATGGGCGGATGCGACGGACGTATGAAGAGCCGTGACTACTACACCGAGTTCGCACAGAAACTGCCGAAAGATACGGTTATCCTTACTGCAGGATGTGCCAAATACCGCTACAACAAGCTGAAACTGGGAGACATCAACGGCATCCCGCGCGTCCTTGACGCAGGTCAGTGCAACGACTCCTACTCACTGGCAGTCATCGCCCTCACCCTCAAGGATGTCTTCGGCAAGAACGATATCAACGAACTGCCCATAGCATACAACATTGCATGGTACGAGCAGAAGGCCGTAATCGTTCTCCTCGCACTGCTCTACCTCGGCGTGAAGAATATCCATCTCGGACCCACACTCCCGGGATTCCTTTCACCCAACGTCGTGAATGTCCTGGTGGAAAAATTCGGAATAGCAGGCATCACCACCCCAGATGAGGATATGAAAATCCTGCTAAACTAAATGTCACATAACTGATGTCTGCCCTGCCTCCGGTAGTGGCAGACACGGAAACTGGCAGATATCTGGAATCGTCCCCTTCGCGGGGACGATTCTTTTTTTGCACAGGAGCATATTTTTTGTATGATATTTACGCACATTGTTATTATTAATGTGCAAAAACCATTATCTTGGAAATATCTAAATTAGCGGTAATAGATCTTTAATTTTTTAAGCCATGGTCGCAACTTCAATTTTTGGGAGGACCGCCGTACTGATCGGTCTTGACATCGGATCAGTTTCCCTGAACAGTGTTGTGATGGATGAAGACTACAACATTCTTGAAGATTATTATGATTATGTCCATGGCAAACCGTTCAATGTTCTGCATGAGAGGCTCTCCGACATCATAAGCAGACACCCCGGCACAATCGTGAGAGGGCTTGCTGTCACCGGGGCAGGCGGAAGGGTGGCTACAGACCTCATCGGCGGTCTCTGTGTAAATGAAATTATAGCGCAGGCCACCTCGGCAGCGCGGCTTTTCCCTGATGCACGCACTGTCATTGAGATTGGCGGAGAGGATTCCAAACTGATAATACTTGAAAGGGAGCCATCAGATGATTATCCCAGGCTGGTTGATTTTGAGATGAACAGCATCTGCGCGGCAGGAACAGGTTCATTTCTTGACCAGCAGGCAAGGAGGATCGGGGTACGCATTGAAAAGGAGTTCGGAGAACTGGCCCTGAAATCGGTCTCCCCTCCCCGTATTGCAGGACGGTGCAGTGTCTTCGCAAAGAGTGACATGATCCATCACCAGCAGATTGCCACACCGCTCCATGATATAGTTGCAGGGCTGTGTTTCGCCCTTGCGCGAAATTTCCGCAGCACCGTAGCCAGAAGGAAAGAAATGAATAAGCCGGTGCTCTTCACCGGCGGCGTGGCAGCCAATGCCGGAATGGTCAGGGCGTTCAGGGAAGTTTTGGGTCTCAGCCAGGAGGAGCTCATCATACCTGAACACCATGCATCGATGGGTGCGATAGGTGCCGTGCTCTACTCACGCCTTGACGGTCACCAGGGCAACGGCTTCACCGGGCTTGAAAAACTTGAGAAATACCTTCACCGGAGCACAGCCACGTTTGTCAGCCTGCCTCAGCTGAAAGAATCGGCTGCACTATACAACAAAGAGGTTAAGATAAAAAGCAACGGCCAGGGTAAGCTGCGCGTTTACCTGGGTATTGACGTCGGTTCACTCAGCACCAACGTGGTTCTGATTGACCCTGAACACAACGTGGTGGCCCGCCGTTACCTGCCTACGGCAGGAAAGCCGCTCGAGGCCATCAGGAAAGGACTTACCGAGATCTACGATGAGGCTGGCAATTTTGTTGAGGTCATCGGGGCAGGAACAACCGGCTCTGGAAGGTACCTTACAGGTGACTTCATAGGGGCTGACGCCATCAGGAACGAGATCACCGCACAGGCAACCGCAGCCATAGACTATGACCCCACAGTGGACACCATCTTCGAGATAGGCGGGCAGGACTCCAAGTACATCAGCATTGAAAACGGAGTGGTGGTTGATTTCGAGATGAACAAGGTCTGTGCTGCCGGCACAGGCTCATTCCTCGAAGAGCAGGCCGAGAAGCTCAACATAAAGATAGTCGGTGAGTTCGGGGAAATGGCCCTCAGCAGCAAAAGTCCCGTTAAGCTTGGTGACCGCTGCACCGTCTTCATGGAATCTGACCTGAACACATTCATGCAGAAGGGAGCCAGGGATGAGAACCTGGTTGGCGGACTGGCTTATTCCATAGTCTATAACTACCTTCAGAAGGTGGTGGCGGACCGCAGGATAGGTAACCGCATCTTCTTCCAGGGTGGCGTCACCAACAACAAGGCGGTGGTGGCTGCATTCGAGCAGGTGCTTGGGAAAAAGATAATTATCCCGCCCCACTTCGATGTTACAGGAGCCATCGGTGCTGCAATTCTGGCACAGAAGTCAATGACCGAAGGGCAGAAAACAACATTCAAGGGATTCGGCATAAGGAATGCCAGCTATGAGATAAGCCGGTTTGTCTGCAACGGCTGTGTCAATCACTGTGAGATCAGCAGCGTGAAGATTGCCGGGGAGAAAAAACCACTTTTCTACGGCGGCAGGTGCGAAAAATGGGAGACAGACAGCAGGAAGAAAAAAAATGATAACATTCCCAACCTCTTTCTGAAGAGGACGGAGATGCTGATGGGCGATTACCGCGAGGAGGAGCCTGACGGCAGGCCTTCAGTCGGCATCCCCAGGGCGCTGATGGTATATTACCAGCAATTCCCCTTCTGGAGGACCTTCTTCAGCGAACTCGGATTCAGGGTTGTGCTGTCACGCGAGTCGGACAGGGCGCTGGTGACCCGGTCACTGGAGACTGTCACCTCAGAGACATGCCTCCCGGTAGAGCTGATGCACGGGCATGTCATCGATCTTGTTGACAAGGGAGTTGACTATGTCTTCATGCCTTTCATCGTCAGCGGCAAGTACAAAGAGGGAGACAGTACATCCAACTCCAACTGTCCGTGGATTCAGTCGTTTCCGTTTATGGTCAGGGCAGCGCTCCGTGACCGGGTTGATGAGAAGAAATTCCTCACCCCCACCCTGCATTTCAGGTATTTTGAGCGGGCTCTGACAAAGGAGATGATTTCGTTTTTCGGTGATAAGATGGGATTTGATTCCTCCAGGGTGAAAAAGGCGCTTCTGCAGGCTGACGGCATGCAGACAGCCTTTGAGAGAGGCGTGGCGGAATACGGGCGTAAGGCCCTCATTGAAATTCCCGAAGGATGCAGGCCTGCAGTTATTCTTGGCAGGCCATACAACAGCACTGATCCGCACCTTAATCTGAGCCTTGCAGAAAAGCTCATCGCACAGAATGTGATGCCTATTCCGCTTGACATGCTTGACCTTTCCGTTGCTGACCTTTATAAGAACTACCGTAACATGTACTGGCCCAACGGCCAGAAGATCATTGCGGCAGCAAAGCACGTTGCCCGTACAGATGGTCTGTATGCAGTATATATCAGTAATTTCAGGTGCGGCCCTGATTCATTCATATGGCATTACGTCACCGAGGAGCTCAAGGGAAAGCCCTTCCTTCACCTGGAAGTCGATGAGCACTCTGCTGACGCAGGCATGGTTACCCGCATAGAGGCATTTCTTGACAGCCTGGAGGGGTCAGAGAAGAATGCAAGGAAGGCTGTTGAGGTCATCAGGCCCCGGCCCAGCCCTTCTGAGCCACCCTCGAACAGGACCCTCTATTTCCCGTACATGCATGACGGCGCACGGTTTGTTGCCGCCGCGGCGAGGAGTGTCGGGATCCCCTCGGAGGTTCTGCCCATGCAGACAGAAGAGGATATTGCACTGGGAAGGAAGTATACCTCATCGAAGGAGTGTTTCCCGATGATCTGCACCACCGGCAGCTTCCTGAAAAAGCTTATGGAGCCGGGAGCGGACCCGTCGAAGATGAGCTTCTTCATGCCTGACCATAACGGGCCATGCCGTTTCGGGCAGTACAACCAGTTCCAGAGGATACTCTTTGACAGGCTTGGCTTCAGGGATGCAGAGCTGGTCACTCCTTCAAATGACACCTCCTATGCCGATCTGGCAGGAGACCGCAGCCAGCGGTTCAGGATCAACGCGTGGAAAGGGTTCGTGGCGTTTGACTTCATCAGGAAACTGTACAGGGAGACCCGGCCATACGAGCTCAATCCGGGCGAAAGCGAGGCTGTCTACCTGGATGCCATGAAAAAGGCCGAAGCCTCCATCGAGAAAAACTGCAGGGGCCTTCGCCGGATACTGGTCGGGGCTTCATCGGCCTTCATGGCCGTAAAGGTCGACAAGAGCAAAAAGAAACCGGTGATAGCCGTGCTTGGTGAGATCTTTATGCGTGACAACGCAGGATGCAACGGCAACATTGCCAACCGGCTTGAAGCACTGGGCGCCGAGGTGCTCATAGGACCCTTCTCCGAATGGATCACCTATTCAACCCACCGCTATACACGTGACAGCCGCTGGAAGAACGACACGAAGGGCGTCATCAGGTCGAAGATACAGGGCATTGGCCAGGAGGTTCTTGTTGATTACCTGCTGAGAGGCATCAGGAAGGTGAGTGATACCTCCAAAGATGTGTCGCTTCATGAAATACTGAGGCTGAGCAACAGGTACGTAAGCGAGTTCTATGACGGTGATCCGCCAATAGCCCTCGGGATGTCTTCTGCGCTGGCAGGGAGAGGGGTGTCAGGAATAGCAGCAATCCTGCCCTTCACGTGTATGCCGGGAACGCTTATCGCTTCTGTCAGTGATTCCTTCAGGAAGGATCACAACAACATTCCGTTCCTCAACATACCCTATGACGGGCAGGACAGCGTATCACTTGAGACAAGGCTACAGGCCTTCTTCTTCCAGGTCAGGGAGTATGCTGAGGCACACCAACAATAGTCATCTCGTCAATGAGGTAACCTGCGTTGCCAAGCTTTTCAATCAGGAAAAGCGCATACCTGATATCTATGCTGATATTACGGCTCTGCTGAGGGTTGTACATCATGTCTGATGCCACCCCTTCCCATGCACGGTCAAAGTTGACCCCTATCAGGTGACCCTCGGCATTAAGCACCGGGCTTCCCGAGTTGCCTCCTGTAGTGTGGTTATTGGCAATAAAGCATACCGGCATATCGCCGTCATATCCGTACCTGCCGAAATCTTTCTTCTCATACAGTTCCTTCAGCCTGTCAGGCACATCGTAATCATAGATCTCCGGGTTGTCCTTCTCCATCACACCGGTGAGGGTCGTCTGATGCTCATGGTAAACGGCATCACGTGAGTCATAACCCATCACCTTTCCGTAAGCCAGCCTTAGGGTTGAGTTTGCATCAGGATAAAAGACCTTGTCTCCCCCCTGCTCCATCTGGGCGGCCATATAGAGTTTGTTGAGCTCTGCCAGCCTGGCATCGGCAGCTGACAGCTCTCCCCTGAGGCGTGATGCAGTCAGGTCAGATGCCGAGACAGCCATCCGGTAGAAGATATCCTTCTGAACCTTTTTGGGATCGAATTTGCTGATGAGTGCCTTAACCCTGTTCTCGTCGGTAAAGATTGACTTATCGAAAAGCTTACCGGCCACCATGCCGAAATCTCCCCTGCATGATTCAGCCAGCGCCTTGTAGACATCAGTCTGCCACTCCCTGTCGATGTTCTTCCCGTAAAGGTCCATTACAGCCACAAACAGCTGCTCCGAAACGTTGCGGTCATAGTTGCGGAAGTATCCGTCGGCATATTCCTGCAGTCTTTTCAATTCCTTGTCAAGCCCGGGATCCTTTTGGGAGGCCATTTCCACTGCTCTTCTGAAGGCTCCGGCAAGTGATGCCGGTTCTACGCCTGCTGAGCCAAACACCTCATTGGTGTAGGAGTTTACAAGATAATTGTGTGTGTAGGTGCTGTAGATGTCAGCATACTCATCGAGTATCTTACCGTACTTTCGGACACGTTCCGGGTCAGCTGCCACCCACTTCATGAACTCCTTCTCAAAAGCCTGCTTGCGGGCTACACCATTCATCCTGTTAAGGCTCTGGATTTCACCGATTGATTTCTTCCAGCCGTTGGCGAGGCCAAATGATTTACCCGAATACTTCAGCCTGACCAGCGGGTCATTTGCCATGGCCTGCTCCATGATTGATATCTTCTTGCCGCGCATGTCCACCATTTTCGGGTAGATGACGTCCTTCAGCATGCTGATGTGATATGACGGAGCATATTCCTGTGTCCTTCCGGGGTATCCGAAGACCATTGTAAAATCGCCCTCCTTAACTCCGGCGATTGACACCGGGAAGTGGTATGCAGGATGGTAGGGCACATTCTCAGCCGAGTATGCAGCAGGCTTGTTCTCCTTGTCAGCATAAACCCTGAACAGGGAAAAGTCGCCCGTATGCCTGGGCCATACCCAGTTGTCAGTGTCGCCTCCGAACTTGCCGATGGCTGACGGGGGCGCTCCCACGAGTCTGACATCACGGAAAGATTCATTGACAATCAGAAAGTACTGGTTACCAAGGAAGAAAGGCCTGACGGCCGAACGATAATGGGTTCCTTTGACTGCCTCTGCGTTGATGGCAGTGATGTTTGCATTGATGATCTCATCACGTTTCTCCTTGTCCATGTCATCAGTCACCCCTTTGAGAACCTTGTCGGTGACATCTTCCATATACTTGAGGATGGTGACGGAGAGTCCGGGATTTGCAAGCTCTTCAGCATTGGAAGCAGCCCAGAATCCGTTTCTCAGGTAGTCATGCTCCAGAGTGGAGTGGTTCTGAATGTACCCATAGCCACAGTGGTGGTTGGTGATTATCAGCCCTTTGTCAGAGATGAACTCGCCTGTGCAACCTCCCCCGAATAGCACCACGGCGTCTTTCATTGATGCCCTGTTGATGCTGTAGATATCTTCAGCTGTAAGCTTGAAGCCATTCTCCTGCATCAGTTTGATGTTGTACTTCTCAATAAGCACAGGGATCCACATCCCCTCATCTGCCAATGCTGCCGGTGTGGCCATGGCAAGGAGCATCGCAATAGTGAAAAGTTTCGTTTTCATATGTTTCTGGTTTTGTTTCTGATTTCGTTTCCGGTAAATTGAAGAAGGGCTGTAAAGAGTTCGCTAACCGGCATTCCCACAACATTGTAATAAGACCCTTCTATTGTTGTTATGCCCCTCAGGCCTATCCATTCCTGGATGCCATATGCGCCGGCTTTGTCGAGGGGGCGGTAGTTCTTAACGTAGTATTCAATCTCGTCATCACTCATTTCCCTGAAGGTGACTCCGGTGGTGACTGAAAAGACCATTTCTTTTTTACTGTCTCTCAGGCATATACCTGTGATCACCTCATGCCTGCACCCGGAAAGCTGCCTGAGGAAACTGATTGCTTCCGCATCACCGGCAGGCTTGCCCAGGTTCTCACCATGGCACCAGACAATGGTGTCAGCGGTGATCAGCACCTGCCCCGGAGCAAGCGGCTCATCCCATGAGGACGCCTTGCCTGCCGCCAGGAACTCTGCGATATCTTTTCCCCTGAGATGAGCAGGCCAGTTTTCTTCAAAGCCGGTGACAGCCACCCTGAACCTGAATCCGGCATCTTCCATTAGTTGCCTGCGCCTTGGTGATGCCGAGGCAAGGATAAGGTCAAAGTTCTGCAACCTGTCTGAAAACATTCTAAAGAATTTTCCCTGAAGAGATTATTGCTCCTGCAACAAGTGAGTAGAGTATTCCTGCCAGCATGATGAGCTTCATCAGCCTGCTTGCAAGGGTAAGATGCTTCTTTTCCCCCGAAGTGAGCACCCTGACAATCACCGCCACCAGCGGAACCGCCAGGAGAAGCGAGATATACACAAGGGTGATGGTGTCACGGAGATGCCTGGACCATACATAATAAAGCAACGCCACGGTTACGACTGAAAGAAGGACAACAATGACTCTACAGACTGTGAGCCCTGATATCACCGGCAGCGTTTTTCTGCCTGTCTCACGGTCGCCATCACAATCTTCCATATCCTTTATTATCTCGCGGATGAGGGTTGTCAGGAATGCAAACAGGGCGAATCCGCCTACCCACCAGAAAAGTATGGCTACACCCGGAAAACCGGAGGAGGCCTGTGAATAGTATACATAAACAGGTGCTGCATCATACACCACTACCAGCATTGGAACCATTGCAACCAGCAGCGCCACGATAATGTTTCCAATCAGGAACTGCCGCTTATAGGTGGCCGAGTAGAAGTAAAGCAGCCCGGATATCAGTATAAAGAAGATTCCAAGCCATACATAACCTATACGTGCAGAAACGTATATCCCGCCGATAACGCCCAGTAAATTGAACACGTTATGATACATCATTGCCATGCGCCTTGTGATAGTGTTTCCGACAATGATAGTTCCCCTGTTGATCAGGTCTGCCCGGATATCGAAGTAGTCGTTGATCACATAGCCTGCTGCAGTGATAAGGCATGTTGAAATTACAAGTATGAGGAAGTCAAACCAGCCGAGGCGGAAGTCCATGGCAACCAAAGTTGCCGGATCTCCGGCCATTGTCACCAGGATGGCGCCCAGCAGCGGCCTGATGATTGCGTATCTCATCAGCATCATTGTCAGCGCCACTACCAGAAGGTTTGGCAGCCTTACAAGATCCAGAAGGTCTTTTAATCTCTCACCACGAGAATGCTTCATAGTCCATCCAGTTTTTGTGGAGTCTCAGCGCCTGCTCAATCACATCGCGCACGCATCCCTCTCCCCCATTTTTATCTGAAATGTAAACGGCAATCTGCTTTATTTCACTGTCGGCATCGGCCGGACAGGCCGGAAGGCCAACCATCTTCATCACCTCAAAGTCAGGAATGTCGTCACCCATGTACAGGACACTCTTCAGGTCTACATTCCACCGTTCTGCCAGTTCCTTCATGCTCTCTTTCTTGGTTCGCGAATTCAGAAAAATGTCATTAACACCAAGTGTTTTAAGTCTTTTGATATATTCCTTTGAATTAGCGCCGGAAATAACCCCGACGTGATATCCCTTTTTGACAGCCAGCTGGATGGCATATCCGTCCCTGAGGTTGACTGTCCGGAGTGGTATGCCCCATACCGAGAGAGCGATAGTCTGTGTTGACAGTACTCCGTCGATGTCAAAGACAAAGGCTTTTACTCCCCGGAGTTCTTCCTTGAAATTCGTCATTTTTCCCTTTTCCTGTAATGTCCGGCAATCATCCTGCTGACAAGCCGGTAGAGTTTCTGGTATTGTGGTGAGAAAGATAGCAATTCGATGTGACTTTTCACTGTGCCGGTGTCATGTCGCACAGCAGGCCCGGTCTGGGCGGCTTCAGGGCCGGTGCGGAGAGCCTTGCGCACCGTCTCCTCCATCAGGGGTCTGAGCAGTACCGGGTCAATGCCGGCTTCCCTGGCGACTGACTCACCGGCTGTCATCATAAAGTTTGAGAAGTTGTTTGTGAAGACGGCAGCCAGGTGAAGCTTTTTTCTGCTCTCTGAGTCACACTCCCACACCCCGGCCCCGATGCTCTCACCTGTATTCCTCAGCACCTCCATGGCCAGACTGTCAGTGGCCTCAATGAAGAACGGCACCTTGCGCAGATCAGGCGGAAAAGCTTTGGTAAAGGTCTGCAGCGGATAAAATACACCCGCACCGGATGCCCGCCCGAGGGCTTCAATCGGGATACTGCCTGCTGTGTGGGCGATGACTGTATGAGGGGATATGACGATTGAGGCAGCAACTTCGGCAACTGTCTTATCGGTGACACAGATCAGAAGGAGATCACATTCGCCCGGCACAGTAAGATCCAGCCGGTATCCGGCCCCGGTTTTTTTCGCCAGCTCACGTGCGCTTATGCCGTTTCTTGAGGCAACGGATACTATCCTGTGACCTGCTGATGCCAGCCCTGTGGCAAGTGACTCCGCCACATTGCCTGCTCCGATGAAGGATATGTTGTAGGTAGACACCGTTGCTGGCAGATCATTGCGTCAAATTGCAGCGTTACTTTCCCCATTCATGGGCAGCCACCGCAGTTACCTTTACCTGGTAGATCCTCATATAGCTGTAATAATATGAGTTACTGCTGTTCATCAGGTAATTGCACTCATAGAAGTACTCCCCTGACACCAGTATCTCCTCTCCCTGGGCGAATTTGGTCAGTTCACTTATCCATTGCGAGGGATTACAGAAATAATATATTGAATACTGATCCCAGATTGTGGAGAACCGCGCAGTCTTGTTGACTGCGTCATATGTGATATAAACGTTTGACAGGTTCAGGGAGTCAAGGGCGTCACCGTCACAACCGCATTTTGGTTGTTTCTTGCAGCCAGCCGTCACTGCAACCAGTGCAGCAACTGCAAAAACCAGGGCCAGTGTGGCCAATATCCTGTTTCTTTTCATGATTCTGAGCTGTTTAGACACTGCAAAATAATGCTAATTTTCCTTCCCTCCAAACAAACAAGCCGGTTGTTTTCACAACCGGCTTATCTTCAGTATGTTCATGAATCATGCCTGTGCTGTCGGTCCGCCGAAAGTGACCGGCATGACAGGGCCTGATCCCTTGACTTCGCGTATCGGGCCGTGAACAGCCTCGTACTTGGCAATATTGTCACTCAGCGCTGCCACAAGCCGCTTGGCATGCTCGGGGGTCAGGATGATCCTCGACTTGACCTTTGACTTGGGTACGCCCGGCATGATCCGGACGAAGTCAATTACAAACTCCGCCGGTGAGTGGGTTATTATTGCCAGGTTGGAATAGACGCCCTCAGCAACATCCTCGCTTAGTTCAATGTTAAACTGGCCCTGATTCTTGATGTCTGACATGATCCTCTGGTTTTAGCCCTGTTCCACCTCGCTGGGACTCTGCCCGGCGTGAACAAGAGATTCATAATCATCGAGAGACCCGACAATGATGTTGTTGTACTCCCTGAGGCCGGTGCCTGCCGGGATGAGGTGTCCGACGATGACATTCTCCTTGAGACCCTCAAGGAAGTCGACCTTCCCGAGGATGGCAGCCTCATTGAGGACCTTGGTGGTCTCCTGGAATGATGCTGCAGAGAAGAAGCTGTTCGTCTGGAGTGCAGCGCGGGTGATACCCTGAAGCACCTGCTGTGATGTAGCAGGTACTGCATCTCTTGCATCAATCAGCTTGAGGTCACGGCGCTTGAGCAGTGAGTTTTCATCCCTGAGTTTGCGGGCCGTGATTATCATGCCCGGCTTCAGCGTCTGGCTGTCACCTGGTTCCAGCACAATCTTCTTGCCATATACCCAGTCATTCTCATCCATGAACTCCAGCTTATCAACAATCTGTCGCTCAAGGAATTTAGTGTCACCCGGGTCAATTATCTCAACCTTGCGCATCATCTGCCTGACGATGGTCTCAAAGTGCTTGTCATTGATTTTCACACCCTGGAGACGATAAACCTCCTGGACCTCATTGACAATATATTCCTGGACCTTTGTGGGCCCCTTGATGGCAAGAATGTCCGAAGGTGTGATTGCGCCGTCAGAGAGTGATGTGCCTGCCCTGACATAGTCATTCTCCTGCACAAGAATCTGTTTTGACAGCGGTACAAGGTACTTCTTCATCTCACCTGACTTGGATGTGATGGTTATCTCCCTGTTACCCCTCTTGATCTTTCCGTAGGTAACCTCACCGTCAATCTCGGTCACGATAGCCGGGTTGGACGGGTTACGTGCCTCAAAGAGCTCGGTAACCCTTGGCAGACCTCCGGTGATGTCACCGGACTTTCCTACTGCCCTCGGTATCTTGACGATAGTGTCACCGGCTTCGACCAGTTTGTTGAGGTCGGTAACCAGGTGGGCACCCACCGGCAGGTTATATGATTTGATCTCAACTCCCTCGGGAGACATGATCTTGATGGTCGGGTTCTTGGTCTTGTCCCTGCTCTCAATGATCACCTTCTCCTTGAAGCCTGTCTGCTCATCTGACTCCTCACGGAAGGTCACGCCTTCTATGAGATAATCAAATGCCACCTTACCGGAAACTTCGGAGATTATGACCGCGTTGAACGGATCCCATTCGCAAATCAGCTCACCCTTCTGTATCTCCTGGTTCGGCTTGACATAAAGCCTGCTGCCGTAAGGAATGGTATGTGTTGTAAGCGCAATACCCGTGGTTTTGTCAACAATCCTGAGCTCGGCAAGACGGCCGATGACAATATTGATGTTCCCCTTCTCGGGATCCTTTTTGGCAACGGTTCTCAGTTCCTCAATCACAGCAATACCACCGTATCTTGCGATAAGGCTAGATTCGGTTGTGATGTTCGAGGCGGTACCACCGACGTGGAAGGTACGGAGGGTAAGCTGTGTACCGGGTTCACCGATACTCTGTGCGGCTATAACACCGACAGCCTCACCCTTCTGCACCATCCTTCCGGTGGCGAGGTTACGGCCGTAACACTTGGCACAGACACCCTTCTTTGATTCGCAGGTAAGAACCGAACGGATCTCCACCTGTTCAATGGGCGACTGGTCAATATTGCCGGCAACTTCCTCCGTTATCTCCTCCCCTGCGGAGACAATAAGATCTCCTGTAAGCGGATTGTAGATGTCATGGACGGTTGTGCGGCCAAGGATCCTTTCATACAGTGATTCAACTATATCCTCGTTGTTCTTGATTGCCGTGGCAACCAGTCCGCGCAGGGTTCCGCAGTCCTCCTCGGTGATGATGACATCCTGGGAGACGTCAACGAGACGGCGTGTGAGGTAACCTGCGTCAGCAGTCTTGAGGGCTGTGTCAGCAAGACCCTTACGGGCGCCGTGGGTGGAGATGAAGTACTCGAGTACTGACAGTCCTTCCTTGAAGTTCGACAGGATCGGGTTCTCGATGATCTCCGAGCCGGTAGCGCCTGATTTCTGAGGCTTCGCCATAAGACCCCTCATCCCTGAGAGCTGGCGGATCTGCTCCTTCGAGCCCCTTGCACCCGAGTCAAGCATCATGTAAACCGAGTTGAAGCCCTGCTTGTCATTTGACAGCTGCTTCATGAGGCTCTGGGTAAGACGGGCATTGACATGAGTCCAGATATCAATGATCTGGTTGTACCTTTCATTGTTGGTGATGAAGCCCATGCTGTAGTTGGAAAGCACCTCGTCAACCTGCTCGTAGCCTTCCTGAACGAACATCTCCTTCTCCTGCGGAATGATGACGTCGTCAAGGTTGAACGAGAGGCCGCCGGTAAATGCCATCCTGAACCCGAGATCCTTGATTGCATCAAGAAAGTCTGCGGTTTTGGCAGTTCCTGCCTTCTTCAGCACTGTGCCAATGATGTCCCTCAGTGACTTCTTCGTCAGCAGTTCATTGATATATCCAACCTCCTCAGGCACGAACTCATTGAAGAGAACGCGGCCTACAGTGGTCTCAATCAGGTGGTTGACCTTCTGTCCGTCAACTATGTCATTCACCTTGACCTTGATTATCGCATGGAGGTCAACCTTATTTTCGTTATATGCGATGCGTACCTCTTCGTGTGAATAGAACACAGTTCCTTCTCCCTTGACCTTGATGGTCTCGGTGCTCTTGCGGGCCTTGGTGATATAGTAAAGGCCGAGGACCATGTCCTGTGAAGGCACGGTGATAGGGGCGCCGTTGGCCGGGTTGAGGATGTTGTGCGATGCGAGCATCAGCATCTGTGCCTCAAGTATCGCAGCGTTGCCGAGGGGAAGGTGAACTGCCATCTGGTCACCGTCGAAGTCGGCGTTGAAAGCCGTACAGACGAGCGGGTGCAGCTGGATTGCCTTGCCTTCAATCAGCTTCGGCTGGAAGGCCTGGATACCCAGCCTGTGAAGTGTTGGTGCACGGTTCAGCAGCACCGGGTGACCCTTGAGAACGTTCTCGAGGATATCCCAGACAACAGGATCCTTGCGGTCAACGATCTTCTTCGCGCTCTTTACAGTCTTGACGATGCCGCGTTCAATGAGCTTGCGGATCACAAACGGCTTGTAGAGCTCGGCTGCCATATCCTTCGGGATACCTGTCTCGTGAAGCCTGAGTTCAGGGCCCACAACGATAACCGAACGTGCGGAGTAGTCAACCCTCTTACCGAGAAGGTTCTGGCGGAAGCGTCCCTGCTTGCCCTTGAGGCTGTCAGAGAGCGACTTGAGAGGCCTGTTGGCGTCGGTCTTGACGGCGTTGGCCTTGCGTGAATTGTCAAACAGAGAGTCAATAGCCTCCTGGAGCATTCTCTTTTCATTGCGGAGAATGACTTCCGGGGCCTTGATCTCTATCAGCCTCTTTAGACGGTTGTTGCGGATGATGACCCTGCGGTAGAGGTCGTTAAGGTCGCTTGTCGCGAAACGGCCGCCATCGAGAGGAACAAGAGGCCTCAGTTCGGGCGGAATGACCGGCACTATTTTGACGATCATCCACTCGGGCCTGTTGATGTTCTTTGACTCCCTGAAGGCTTCAACAACCTGCAGTCTCTTGAGAGCCTCGCTCTTGCGCTGCTGTGAAGTCTCAGTGTTTGCGCGGTGGCGAAGTGAGTATGAGAGCTCATCCAGATCAAGCTTGCCGAGAAGCTTGTAGAGAGCTTCTGCCCCCATCTCGGCCACGAACTTGTCAGGATGGTCATCATCAAGATACTGGTTCTCCTTCGGGAGGGTCTCCACTATCTCCATGTACTCCTCTTCCGAGAGGAAATCAAGATATTTGACTCCGTCTGCGGCTTTGACACCCGGATTGATGACAACATACCTCTCATAGTAAATGATGCTGTCAAGCTTCTTCGTCGGCAGGCCCAGCAGATAACCGATCTTGTTGGGCAGCGACCTGAAATACCATATATGGGCTACGGGAACGACCAGGGAGATGTGTCCCATGCGCTCGCGTCTTACCTTCTTTTCCGTCACCTCAACGCCGCAGCGGTCGCAGACGATACCCTTGTAACGTATCCTCTTGTATTTTCCGCAATGGCATTCATAATCCTTCACCGGTCCGAAGATCCTCTCGCAGAAGAGGCCGTCACGTTCAGGCTTGTAGGTACGGTAGTTTATTGTCTCAGGCTTCAGGACCTCGCCGCTTGACTTGTCGAGAATCTCTTCCGGCGATGCCAGCCCTATCGAAATTTTCGTGTAGCTGGTCTTCTGTTTGTTATCCCTTCTGAATGACATATTATGTTTTCGTTTTTATCTTGTGTGAATCCTCAGCTTAATTATTCAAGGTTGATGCTCAGTCCGAGCCCGCGCAGTTCATGCAGCAGCACGTTCAGCGACTCGGGGATGCCGGGAAGCGGCATCGGTTCGCCCTTGACTATTGCTTCATAAGCCTTGGCCCTTCCGATCACGTCATCAGACTTGATTGTCAGTATCTCCTGAAGGATATGGGCTGCGCCGAAAGCCTCAAGCGCCCAGACCTCCATCTCTCCGAATCTCTGTCCGCCGAACTGGGCTTTACCTCCGAGAGGCTGCTGGGTGATGAGCGAATAGGGTCCGATTGAACGGGCATGCATCTTGTCATCAACCATGTGGCCCAGTTTGAGCATGTAGATCATACCCACCGTTGCCGGCTGGTCAAACCGCTCGCCTGTGCCGCCGTCATAGAGATAGGTGGTTCCGTTCTTCGGAATTCCTGCCTTCTCGGTGAGGCCATTGATCTCCTCCTGCTTTGCGCCGTCAAAGATGGGTGTTGAGAACTGCATTCCCAGCTCCCTGCCGGCCCATCCGAGAACAGTCTCGTAGATCTGGCCGAGGTTCATTCGTGAAGGCACACCAAGCGGGTTGAGAACGATATCTACAGGTGTTCCGTCAGCCAGGAAAGGCATATCTTCCGGCCTTACTATCTTGGCCACAATACCCTTGTTACCATGGCGCCCGGCCATCTTGTCACCAACCCTGACCTTGCGCTTCTTGGCGATATAGACCTTGGCCAGCCTGACAATACCTGCGGGCAGCTCATCACCGATGGTGATGTTGTACCTCTTCCTCTTATAGACACCGTCAATCTCCTTGTACTTGATCACATAGTTGTGAAGGAGCTGCTTGATGCTGTCATTCTTCTTCTTGTCAGTGGTCCACTTGTTGGGATTGATATTAAGGTAATCAATCTCCTGGAGCTGCTTGAGGGTGAACTTAGCACCCTTGGGGATAATGTCTACGTTGAGATAATCCTTCACTCCCTGTGATGTCTTGCCATTGACAAGGATGAAGATCTTGTCTACCAGCCTGGCCTTCAGCTCGTCAACCGCCCTGTTGAAGTCGGCGTCGATCTTGTCAAGCAGAGGTTTCTCGGCTGTCTTGGCCTTGCGGTCCTTGATAGCCCTGGTGAACAGTTTCTTATCGATGACAACACCCTCGAGAGACGGACCGGCCTTGAGTGATGCGTCCTTCACATCACCGGCCTTGTCGCCGAAAATGGCCCGGAGGAGTTTTTCCTCGGGAGAAGGATCGGATTCGCCTTTAGGCGTGATCTTGCCGATGAGTATGTCACCGGGCCTGATCTGTGCGCCTATGCGGATAAGGCCGTTTTCATCAAGGTTCTTTGTTGCCTCCTCGCTGACGTTCGGTATGTCTGAGGTGAGTTCCTCCATCCCGCGCTTGGTATCACGCACTTCAAGGAGGTATTCGTCAATGTGGACCGAGGTAAAGATGTCTTCCTGGACAACCTTTTCGCTTATCACGATTGCATCCTCAAAGTTGTAGCCCTTCCATGGCATGAATGCCACCTTGAGATTACGGCCGAGGGCGAGTTCGCCGCCCTTGGTACCATAGCCCTCCGTGAGCACCTGTCCCTTAACCACCTTTTCTCCCTTCCTTACGATGGGGATCAGGTTGATTGTGGTGTTCTGGTTGGTCTTGTGGTACTTGGGAAGCTGGTAACGCTTGATGTCATCGTCAAAGCTGACGAATTTCTCTTCGTCTGTCCGGCTGTAGCGAATGACGATCTCGTTTGCGTCAACATATTCAACCACGCCGTCACCTTCAGCGACGATGAGGATTCGTGAGTCCTTGATCACCTGTTCTTCGAGGCCTGTGCCCACAATCGGGGCTTCGGGCCTTACCAGCGGCACTGCCTGGCGCATCATGTTCGATCCCATGAGTGCGCGGTTAGCGTCGTCATGCTCAAGGAAGGGGATCAGTGATGCTGCTATCGATGCTATCTGGTTCGGAGCAACGTCCATCATCTGCACCTTGGCTATCTCCTCGTAGGGGTAGTCAGCCCCGAGCCTTGACTTGGCCCTGGGATTGACGAAGGCGCCGTCATCCTTCACCGGTGCGTTGGCCTGTGCCACGGTGAGGTATTCCTCATCCTCGGCGGTAAGCCACTTCACGTCGGCATTATTAAGGTTCACCTTGCCGTCATGTACGTCACGGTATGGGGTCTCGATGAATCCGAGCTCATTGATGCGTGCGTAGACGCACAGTGATGATATAAGTCCGATATTCGGTCCTTCAGGTGTTTCAATTGGACAGAGGCGGCCGTAGTGCGTGTAGTGCACGTCGCGGACCTCAAATCCTGCGCGCTCACGTGACAGACCGCCCGGGCCGAGAGCCGAGAGACGACGCTTGTGGGTTATCTCCGCAAGCGGGTTGGTCTGGTCCATGAACTGCGACAGCTGGTTGGTGCCGAAGAAGGAATTGATTACTGATGAGAGTGTCTTCGAGTTGATCAGGTCAACAGGTGTGAAGACTTCGTTGTCACGGACGTTCATACGTTCGCGGATGGTACGTGCCATACGTGCCAGCCCGACGCTGAACTGTGCTGAAAGCTGCTCGCCCACGGTACGGACCCTCCTGTTGCTCAGGTGGTCAATATCGTCAACGTCTGTCTTCGAGTTGATGAGCTCGATGAGATAATGAATGATTGCGATGATATCCTCTTTTGTGAGGATCTTGGTGCTCATATCAATGTTGAGGTTGAGCTTGCGGTTGATGCGGAAGCGTCCGACATCGCCCAGGTCATACCTCTTGTCAGAGAAGAACAGCTTTTCAATGATGTCACGTGCAGTGGCCTCATCCGGCGGCTCGGCGTTGCGCAGTTGCCGGTAGATATAGAGCACTGCCTCCTTCTCGGAGTTGCAGGGGTCTTTCTGCAGCGTATTGTATATGATGGCAAAGTCAGAGAGGCTTACGTCATCGCGGTGAAGCAGAATTGACTTGGCTCCTGAATCGACAATGAGGTCAACGTGTTCGTTTTCAATGATTGTTTCCCTGTCAAGGACCACCTCGTTACGTTCGATGGAGACCACTTCGCCGGTGTCCTCGTCAACGAAATCCTCAACCCAGGTACGGAGCACCCTGGCTGCCAGCTTGCGGCCAACCAGTTTCTTGATGTTTACCTTGGAGACCTTATGTTCCTCTGCGAGGTTGAAGATCTCGAGAATATCCTTGTCACTCTCAAAGCCAATGGCCCTGAGGAGTGTGGTGACAGGCAGTTTTTTCTTCCTGTCGATGTAGGCGTACATCACGTTGTTGATGTCAGTGGCGAACTCTATCCATGAGCCCTTGAAGGGGATAATCCTCGCGGAGTAGAGTTTGGTGCCGTTGGCATGGATGCTCTGGCCGAAGAATACGCCGGGTGATCTGTGGAGCTGTGATACGACTACTCTTTCTGCACCGTTGATGACGAACGTACCCCGTTCGGTCATATATGGCAACACACCCAGGTACACGTCCTGGATGACAGTATCAAAATCCTCGTGTTCGGGATCGGTACAGTAAAGTTTCAGTTTTGCCTTGAGCGGGACGCTGAAGGTCAGTCCCCTCTCGATGCACTCATCGATGGTATATCTGGGAGGGTCAATTGAATAGTCCAGGAATTCGAGCACGAAGTTGTTCCTGGTATCGGTAATAGGGAAGTTCTCCATGAAGACCTGGAAAAGGCCCTCTTTCCTCCTGTTCTCGGGTGTTGTTCCGAGTTGAAAGAACTCGGAAAATGATTTTAATTGAATCTCAAGAAAATCAGGGTATTCAAGCTGATCTTTCTTGGATGCGAAACTTACTCGTTCGGTATTTCTTGAGGACATTGATGGTAGGATTAAGTGAACTTATGAAAAATGACAAAAAGGCTTAGCTCCGCCTGGTGGCGGAACTAAACCTGTAAACCCGGTAATCAGGTATAACTTATTTAAGTTCAACTTCAGCTCCTGATTCTTCCAATGTTTTCTTAATGTTCTCTGCCTCTTCCTTTGATACACCCTCTTTCACCGGGCCGGGAGCGGCATCAACAACAGCTTTTGCTTCTTTCAGGCCGAGGCCGGTAAGGTCTTTCACCAGCTTGACGATCTGAAGCTTCTGGCCGCCTGCATTCTTGAGGATAACATCGAACGAGGTTTTCTCGGCTGCTGCCGGAGCGCCGTCGCCGCCTGCTGCGGGAGCTGCTACTGCAACTGCTGCTGCTGCGGGTTCAATGCCGTACTCTTCTTTCAGTATTTTTGCAAGCTCATTAACCTCTTTCACGGTTAAGTTCACCAACTCTTCTGCAAATTTCTTAAGATCTGCCATTTCTATAGGAATTTTTAATTTGATTAACTAATTGATTATTCTTTTTTTGACAGTGTTTCCAGAACACCGTGGATTTTGGAACCTCCTGACTGCAGCGCGGAGATGACGTTCTTCGCGGGAGACTGGAGGAGCATGATGATATCACCGATAAGCTCTTCCCTTGACTTGAGTGCCACGAGGGTCTCAAGGAGGTTTTCACCAGTGTAAACGGATGATTCCACGAATGCTCCCTTGATCAGGGGTTTCGGATGCGATTTACGGAACTCCTTGATCATTTTGGCAGGAGTGTTTCCGTTATTCGAGAACATGACGGCAGTTGAGCCCTTAAGGACGGGGAACAATTCTCCGCACTCGAGGCCTGCCTGCTCCAGAGCTCTTTTCAGGAGAGTGTTTTTCACGACAACCAGTTTGATCTGGTTCTCAAAGCACTTCCTTCTGAGGTCACTGGTGTCAGCAGCATTGAGCTGTGCAGTGTCAGTCAGGTAAAAGTGGCTGTATTCCTTCAGGGTAGCAGCCAGACTGTTAATTATATCGGCTTTTTCTTCTCTTCTCATAATCTCTGCATTTGTGCTTACGGTTAAACATCAAGGCTCCTGGGGTCAACCTTCAGGCCCGGGCTCATGGTGCTTGAGAGGAAGATACTTCTTACGTATGTTCCTTTCGCCGAGGCGGGTTTGAGTTTGTTGATCATAAAGAGGAATTCCCTTGCGTTTTCAACGATCTTATGAGGTTCGAAAGATACTTTCCCGATGGAAGCATGTACTATACCGGCTTTGTCTACTTTAAAGTCGATTTTTCCCTGCTTAACCTCCTTGACAGCCTTACTGATCTCCATGGTTACCGTACCGCTTTTGGGGTTCGGCATGAGACCACGGGGACCGAGTATACGTCCCAGCTGACCTATCTTACCCATTACTGAGGGCATTGTAATAATGACATCAACATCTGTCCAGCCTGCTTTGATCTTTTCAACCCACTCATCGAGCCCCACGTGATCTGCGCCTGCTTCTCTTGCTTCAGCCTCTTTGTCGGGGGTAACCAGGGCAAGAACCCTGACTGCCTTACCCGTGCCGTTAGGAAGGGAGACAACGCCACGAACCATCTGGTTCGATTTGCGGGGGTCAATCCCAAGCCTGACGTCAATATCAACAGAGGCATCAAACTTCGTAGTAGTGATATCTTTTACCAATGCTGCCGCTTCTGACAAAGTATAGAGTTTGCCATGCTCAACTTTCGCGAGGGCAAACTTCTGATTCTTGGTAAGCTTAGCCATTTCTATTCACTTAATTTGTTATTTACCGGGGAATGCACCTGTTACGGTGATGCCCATACTTCTGGCTGTTCCAGCCACCATCTTCATCGCGGATTCGAGGGTAAAGCAGTTCAGATCCTGCATTTTATCCTCAGCAATAGTCTTCACCTGGTTCCATGTGATTGATGCCACCTTTGCGCGGTTGGGCTCTGCCGAGCCTTTCTTTGTTTTTGAGGCTTCTATCAGCTGAACGGCAACGGGAGGGGTTTTTGTGACAAACTCAAAAGTCTTGTCATTATACACGGTAATGATTACCGGTATGACCTTCCCCGCCTTGTCCTGTGTCCGGGCGTTAAACTGTTTGCAAAACTCCATGATATTCACACCTTTGGAGCCCAGTGCGGGTCCGACGGGTGGAGATGGATTGGCTGCTCCGCCTTTAATCTGTAATTTGATTAATCCAGCAACTTCTTTTGCCATAATTAAAAATTTGCATTGTTTATAGCGAGAGCATGACGGCCGCTTAAGGAAGCATTATAATTCACGGCTGTCAATTTCCTTAATTCCTTAACTTTCTTTCTCTACCTGCATGAAGCTGAGCTCGAGCGGGGTCTTTCGTCCGAAGATTTTGACCATTACCTTGAGCTTGCGCTTCTCTTCGTTGACCTCTTCAATCACGCCGGTGAAGCTGTTGAACGGGCCGTCTATTACTTTTACCGTCTCGCCCACCACGAACGGAACATTGAGTTCCTCCTCGCTGGCTGCCAGTTCGTCTACTTTTCCAAGGATGCGGTTGATTTCGGCCTTCCGCATTGGTATGGGCTCTCCTGATTGTGAGCCGAGGAATCCGAGTACGTTGGGGATATTCCGGAGGATGTGCGGCACCTCACCTACGAGTGCAGCCTCCACGATGACATATCCCGGGAAGAATGTACGCTCCTTGCTCACCTTTTTGCCCGAACGGATCTGGTACACCTTCTCCATCGGTATCAGCACCTGGGTGATGTAATCCTGCAGATTACGGCGTGCAATTTCATTGTCAAGATACTCCTTGACTTTTTTCTCCTTGCCGCCTATAGCCCGGAGCACATACCACTTCTTAACGTTTTCACTCATCTGTGACCGTTATGAATTTTAATATAACAGACCATATACAAAACCCATGGCCTTGTCAAAAATGAAATCCATTCCCCAGATGACCAGGGCCAGGATGACAGAGGTAACGAGTACAAGGGTTGCGCTTCCCTGGAGTTCGCTCCATGAAGGCCATGTCACCTTGTGCATGAGTTCGTTATACGATTCTTTAAAGTATGTTCCTATCTTCATAACAAGAATTCCGTTTCGCACGGGAGGAGAGGCTCGAACTCCCGACACCTGGTTTTGGAGACCAGTGCTCTACCAACTGAGCTACACCCGTGTACATTCTGATGGTAACCGTACGCGTACGCGCACGGTTACCATATTATATATATAATAAGGTCTTAGTTGATGATCTCAACAACTGCGCCTGCACCAACGGTACGGCCACCTTCGCGGATAGCGAAACGGAGACCCTTGTTGATTGCAACCGGGTAGATGAGCTCAACAGTGATTGTCACGTTATCACCGGGCATAACCATCTCTGTACCTTCCGGGAGCTGAATCTCGCCGGTAATGTCAAGGGTACGGAGATAGAACTGCGGACGGTAATTATTGTGGAACGGGGTGTGACGTCCGCCTTCCTCTTTCTTAAGAACATAGACCTCAGCCTTGAACTTGGTATGGGGTGTTATTGAACCCGGTTTTGCAAGCACATGGCCTCTCTTGATCTCTTTCTTGTCAACGCCGCGGAGGAGCAGACCAACGTTGTCACCTGCTTCACCCTGGTCAAGGATCTTGCGGAACATTTCAACGCCGGTACAAACAGTCTTGCGCTTCTCTGAACCAAGGCCGACGATCTCAAGCTCGTCGCCGGTGTGAACCATACCGGTTTCGATACGGCCGGTAGCAACTGTACCACGGCCGGTGATTGAGAAAACGTCTTCAACAGGCATCAGGAAAGGCTTCTCGTTCTCACGCGGAGGAATGGGAATGTATGAGTCAACTGCATCCATCAGTTCCATAACCTTGTCTTCCCACTTCGGCTCATGGTTCATTGCACCGAGAGCTGAACCGCGGATAACGGGAGCATTGTCACCGTCAAACTTGTAGAATGTGAGGAGATCACGTACTTCCATCTCAACGAGGTCAATAAGTTCCTCATCATCAACAAGGTCAACCTTGTTGAGGAACACGACGATCCTCGGCACGTTCACCTGGCGTGCAAGAAGGATATGTTCACGTGTCTGGGGCATCGGGCCGTCAGTGGCGGCAACAACGAGGATGGCGCCGTCCATCTGGGCAGCACCGGTAACCATGTTCTTCACATAGTCAGCGTGACCCGGACAGTCAACGTGAGCATAGTGACGGTTCGCGGTTGAATACTCAACGTGAGAAGTGTTGATTGTAATACCCCTTTCCTTTTCTTCGGGGGCATTGTCGATTGAATCAAAGTCCCTTACTTCTGAGAGACCCTTCTTAGCGAGAACCATCGTAATAGCAGCCGTCAGGGTGGTCTTGCCGTGGTCGACGTGACCGATCGTACCGATATTTACGTGTGGCTTCGACCTGTCAAATTTTTCTTTTGCCATAATAAAAGCTTATTAATTTAAATTTACATCCAAAATCGTTTGAGCCGATGATGAGAGTTGAACTCATGACCCCTTCCTTACCAAGGAAGTGCTCTACCCCTGAGCTACATCGGCATGCTGAGCGGGAGACGGAATTCGAATCCGCGGCCCTTAGCTTGGAAGGCTAATGCTCTACCAACTGAGCTACTCCCGCTTATATAGTTAACCGGTACTCCTTTTTTTCCCGTTTCTGCGGAAAAAAGAACGTTGCACTGTAAGAGTGGGGAGAGCAGGATTCGAACCTACGAAGTCATCAGACAACAGATTTACAGTCTGCCCCAGTTGGCCACTTTGGTATCTCCCCGTCTTTACAGAGCATGCCTGGTTAGACATACATGCCTGTCATACAATGAGCCGATGAAGGGATTCGAACCCTTGACCTGCAGATTACAAATCAGCTGCTCTGGCCAACTGAGCTACATCGGCATTTGAAAGAACGACCGATTTCTGAGAAATTACCCTCAAAAATCGGTTTGCAAATGTAGAAATTAAAAATTCAAATCTCAAATTTATCCGAAGTTTTTTTGATGCAGAGGGATTACTCCCCCCGCATCTTACCCTTCTGTTTGACTATCTGCTTCTTAAGAGCATCAACCACAAGGTCGGTCGCCTCCTCGAAAGTTTTGCTCTGTTTGCGGGCAAAGAGCGGCCCCCTGGGATACTCCACCTTGATTTCCGTAATCTTGTTCTCCCTCTCATCATCTTTATCTAACCTCAGAAACACCTCGGCGCTGACAATATCGTCACTTAATTGAGAAAGCTTGTTTACCTTTTGAGTAACAAAGTCAATCAGTTTCTTGTCTGCATCAAACCTTAGCGAATGGATCTGAATGTTCATGGCAGTACCTCCTGTTAAGTTAATGATTATGCTCTTGGATGAGCCTGTTTATAGATTTTCTTAAGTTGTTCAAACGTGCTGTGCGTGTATACCTGCGTGGCCGATAGACTTGCATGGCCCAGAAGCTCCTTTATCGAGTTGAGGTCAGCACCGTAATTAAGCATGTGCGTGGCAAAGGTATGCCTGAGAACATGAGGGCTCTTCTTTTCAACCGTTGTAACCATGGCAAGATATCTCGTCACTATGTTATAAACAGCCCTGTCATACATTTTGTTCCCCCTGTCAGTGACAAAGAACCAGCCTCCTGAGAACCCCTTCTCCTCACGCGCTTCAATGTATGACCGAAGTGATTTTACAAATCCTGCAGCAAGAGGAATGACCCTCTGCTTGTCCCTTTTACCAGTAACCCTGACCTGCCCCGCAGAGAGATCCACATCCGCGTCACGCAGGCCTGTCAGCTCCGACCTCCTCATGCCTGTAAGATACAAAAATTCCACAACAGTTCTGTCACGGAGCCCTGAAAAATTATCTCCGAACCTGAATTCGTCAAGCAGCTTCGCGAGAGCATCCTCGGCAACAAATACGGGAAGCTGTTTCGGCTTTTTGGGAAGCTTCAGCCCCGCCATCGGATCTGCAGTAATGAGCTCGTGCCTTCGCATATAACGGAAGAGAGTCCTGAGCGCCGACATCTTCCTGTGAACCGTGCCGGCCGAAGCGCCCCCCTCAAGAAGCGATACCATCCAGCCGCGCACATCAGCATGGATTACGGATACAAGATCAGCCCCCGGACGGACTTCCTCAAGCCAGCCCATGAACTGATCAATATCATTTTTGTAAGATGTTACAGTGTGCCGTGAATAGCGCTTCTCGGTACTGATGTATTGAAGGAACGATTCCTTTGTATTCATGAAAGGAACCTTTTGGTTTTATATTTTATTACAGCTTCGGCCGGCAGGAGTATTACTCCTCCTCTCGCTGCAGCTGCTGAACATAGACGGCCTTCTTTATCTCATCCCTGCGGCGGACCGAGGGTTTGACGTAGGCCTGACGGGACCTGAGCTCACGGATAACTCCGGTCTTCTCAAACTTCCTCTTGAATTTCTTGAGAGCCCTGTCGATGTTCTCGCCTTCTTTTACCGGTACAATAATCATATTTGAACTTTAAATTTTAATCGAGCCGCAAAATTAATATCTCTGAAAATCATTTCAAAACTTTTGATGAAATAAATTCATAATCGGTTCCTGTAACGCCCGGGGCAGGTCTCACATAAGGGGCTATCCGCCCGGCCTGAACCGGGGTGATGACACCGCTGCTGACCATCTCTCCGAGTGTGACCGGCAGTCCGGATACCGACCTGTAGGTGGTAATCTTCCTTGCAGTCTCGTACCCCAGGTAGGGATGGTGAGCGAGATCGCTGTAGCTTGCGCTGTCAAGGACCAGCGGCCTTACCTCTTCAAATGTCAGTATCAGCTGCTCCGCTGCCAGCCTTGCTACCGAGCTGTCAAGGCCGTATACCTCAGCCAGCTGCCATTTGTCAACAAACCCGCCAAGAAGGTTGCGGTATTTTATTATCCGTTCTGCAAGTACCGGCCCGATGCCGGGAAGGGCGACGAGCTCGCCGGCAGTGCACCGGTTAATGTCAAGCGCCAACACACCTCCCCCGGCAGTGGGGGTTGCCTGGTTATCTCCCTGGTTGTACCGCGGACCTCCCACGGCATTTTCCTCCTGATCTGCCGATGGCTTTCGCTCCGGAGCACTCTCCTTCCTGTTTGCCCATGTCACCGATGCATCCCTCCCGGAATCTGCCCCGGACCATCCTTTACGGGTACCGGATTTTTTCCCTTCCGGGTCTGTCTCTATTAATATATATGGTATCAGCCTTGCGGCAGTGGACGAATCGATTCCGTATATCCGCCGCAGGTCCTCCGGCCGGCGGAACCTCGCCCCGCTGCCCCGGTAGTTTATAAGAGTGCTCGCCTGCCTGGCCGACAGGCCGAGACTCAGAAGGTCATCATAGGTGCATGTGTTGGGGTCAAACATGAAGAGCGCCGGGGTAGTACTTTCCGTATCACTGCCGCCGGCATTGACATCCTGCGCCAATGGCAACGGAGGCAGCTCTGCCGGCACCTCACCGGGCCGCATGACTGTAAGGCGTACGAGCAGAAGCGTCACGACAATGAGTGACAGGACAAACGTTCCGTGCCTCTCCCGGCGGTCAAAACCGAACAGTGCTGTGACGGATTTCCTGAATCGTTTCATAGACGAAGCAGCAAGACGTCATGAAAGATATGAAAATTTGGGATACCTTGCAATAGGCAATAGGCAATGGGCAGTAGGCAGTAGTGTAAGTATTGGTTATCAGGCAGTTACTGCTCATATCTTGTCAACACTATTGCCTGATGGCTATTGCCTCTTGCCTGCTAGAAGGGATATCCTATCCCGATCACCATCGTAACGTCCTTCTTACGGTCATAGGGACGATTGAAGGGGATCCATTTCGAGCCCTCCGTCTCCTGAGGGTCACGCACCTTCAGCCCGAAATCGGCACGCAGCAGGACAAACTTAAGGTCAAACCTCAGACCAAGGCCGGTACCTACGGCAATGTCATCGGTGAATGACCTGAACCGGAAGACGCTTCCGGGCCTGTCCTCGTCCTCCCTGACGGTCCAGATGTTACCGGCGTCGATGAAGGCAGCCCCCTCCAGTATCCAGAAGAGTTTGAACCGGTATTCGACGTTGGCTTCGAGCTTCATATCAGCTGTCTGGTTGATGAATGAGCTCTCCTGCAATATGTAAGATCCGGGTCCGAGCGTTCTCACCATCCATGCCCTGATATCGTTTGATCCGCCGCCGAAGTACTGTTCCTCAAAGGGCATCACCTCCGAGTTCCCATAGGGCCATCCCACTCCGGCGAAGAACCTGTAAACGATGCTGCTGGCCTCATTGAACCTGTAGTTATAGGCTGCATCAACCTCTCCCTTGATGAACTGGGCAAACGGCTGACGGAACAGGTGGTAGCTTCCGTCAGGAGCCAGCTCTGCATTGGCGGTCCGGTAGGCGGCATCAAGCAGGTTGCCGGCAATATCCAGCCCGAGACGAATGTTCCAGAAGTCGCGTGATTTCTGAATCACCTGGTTGTTGAAGGCGAAGTCATACCGTCCGCCGACAATCCTGACGTCACGCAGTGAGTTGGAGAAGTATGGCATATCTTCAATTGTCGCCTGGTAATCAGGATTGATGTAATGAAGCTTTACCACGTTCAGCGAGAGCGGGTTCACACTGAACCTGGTATATTTGTTGCCGTTCCATGAATAACCAAGCGATATGTTTGCAACCGAGCGGGCAAATGCCGGCAGCTTCTGGTAGTTGTACCCGGCCGACAGAACCGTTCTGGGATCCCTGTTCCTGATAAACGATTCTTTTGCCGGAAATGGGATCATGAACTTGGGGATTCTCAGGTTAGCCTCGATGCCGTATTGCTGGGTGTTCCTGAAACCGCTGAGATCTTCGGTGAGCGTTTCGTATGCACCTTTCAGCTTCATGCTGAATACTTCAGCGCCTTTTAACAGGCTCTTGTTCTGGTATATAAGGTTAAGTGCTCCGCCGAGGTTTCCGCCTGTATTGGTACCCTCCAGTTCCACGGTGAATGATTGCCGCTGCATCGGGGTTAGCTGAATGACACAGTCAAGCATCCCTTCATCCCTTCTTTCGCCTGAAAGGCTTCCTGCATCGATGAACGAGACATTCACCAGCCTGTGGTTCCTTAGATCGTTGAGGTGTTTTTGCGTCCTTTCTGTATTGGTGACACTGTAGAGGGATCCCGGTGCAATATATATTGCCTGTGCGAGAACCTCGGGCCTGACGAGGGTACGGCCGGGAGGTGATACAAAATGTATCCCTCCGAAATATGAGGTATCAAGGCTGTTGAGATACTCTTCGCCGCCCGTCAGCGCCGTCCGGGGATCAAACTCAGGATAGACATAGATATCCCTGATCCGGTACATTTTGTGAGGAGTTGTCACCTGTCTGCCCTGGCTGTCAAACGTCACCCCCGGCGAAACGACATAATTGACAATCATCTGATGGCTCATGAGGGAGCTGTCTATGCGGTAGAAGATATTCTCCGTCGAAAAAGTATAAAAGCCTATGTCGCGGATAAACCTCTCGAGTCTCTGACGCTCCTTCCTGAGGACGTCCACATCATAGATCATCCCTCTCTCCACGGAGCAGTTTACCGTGTCAATCATTATCAGGCTGTGGAGAATGGAATCCTGCACCTCATACCTGATGTCAGCAATCTTATAAGGTCTTCCCGGGCTGACCCGGTAGATAACCTTCGCCTCGTTACCGTCGACATTGACCGTATCGGTAACAATGGCATTGAAAAAGCCTTTTGACCAGAGGTAGCTCTGAATCTGCCCGGCGGATCTTTCTGCGGCGACCTCATCAAATATCACCGGTTCCTCGCCGATCCGCCTCAGCCAGCCGTGGGGCCATTTTTCACGGGTGATATCAGAGAGATTGAAGAGTCCGAGGTGAAACCTCACCCCGAAAATCCTCTTGTTTGGCTGCTGCCTGACATAAGGCTTCATTGCGCTCCGGCTCACCGTCGCGGGCAATGATTCACCACCCGGACTGACGGTAAGTTCATTGCTGCTGAGGAGCAGCTCGCCCGAAGGGACGTATTTTGTGGGATTGCACGATGCAGCCGTGAAAATAATGATGGTAAGCAGGAAGAGTTTGGGTCCGGTAATTTTTATATTTGTTCTCAGTTGGATCACTTGCCCGGGAAGAGTGGTGCACGCAAATATACCATTATAAACTCTATTTTCAATTAGTGAATTATGCACAGGATGATCACCCGCAACCATGTAAAAATGATACTCTCACTTCAGAAACGAAAGGTAAGGGAGGATAACTCACTCTTTGTCATTGAGGGCGACAAGCTGGTCAGGGAGTATATTCTTGCAGGCAACAGGGTTATGCTGATGGCAGGCAAGCCTGAATGGATTGATGGTGAATCTGAAGCAGTTATCGGCGGGGCTGATGAGGTTGTCACGGTAAGCTACGAGGAGCTGAGACGGATAAGCTCGCTCCGGACCCCGCACAACGTACTGGCCGTGGCCCCCATGAGGAAGGCGCAGTTCAGCGATGACTCCATCCGGGGCAGGCTTACCCCGGTGCTGGAGTGCGTACAGGATCCGGGCAACCTCGGGACCATCATTCGAATTGCCGCGTGGTTCGGGATGGGCAACATCATCTGTTCTCCCGATTCAGTTGACTTTTACAATCCCAAGGTGATCCAGGCCACAATGGGTGCCTTCATGCATGTGAACGTCTGGTACAGGCCGCTTGATGAGCTTCTCCGCTACGCCGCCGGTGAGGGCATCCCTGTTTACGGTACCACCACTGACGGTACATCGGTCTATGAGAGTGAGCTAGGCAGCGAGGGCATCATCCTCTTCGGGAACGAGTCAAAAGGAATTTCCGCCGGGCTGCTGCAACATGTCACCAGGCGCATCACCATTCCCGGTCCGCCGAATCCTGTCGCCGGGCTGGAATCG